>CXWL01002396.1_pt1 | contig 52233 bp, 55 predicted proteins | sample 590931 | NCBI WGS metagenome assembly CXWL01 (sample SAMEA3498368, study PRJEB10139) | groundwater metagenome | biome: water well; material: biofilm material | place: Germany | collected 2015-04-27 | reverse complement strand
TATGTTGCCAAGGTGGGCGGCAGCAGCCCCTAGATTTACGATTCGCCAAATTATGGCAGAAGGAGAAGCAACATGCTTGAGACCATTGCCGTCGTCTTGATTATCCTCTGGCTTCTGGGTTTTGTCACCTCATACACCATGGGCGGGTTCATTCATGCCCTCTTGGTTATCGCGATCGTGATGATTCTGGTTCGTGTCATTCAAGGTCGGCGCGTGTAACGACCCTGGAATGGTTCTATGCAGCGGGGCATTGGGCAGAGCGGTCCGGTCGCTCGCAATCCCGGTGTTGAGAGTCACGCCATGGCGTGCTGTCTGTGTTGGGCATTCGAAACTGCAAGTGGGGTCTGCACGCGTGACAGTCAAGACAGTGGCTGACCCCGTTTCTTGTGGTAGCCCTGACGCGCTTCCAAGCGTTCATGCCGGTCCACCCCCACACGCTCCGTTCCCTGCGCCTCCCATATCGGGTTGAGCCCCGGTTCCACCAATTTCGCCAGACCATCCTGACCACTCCTTAGCTGTGGCCATCAATCTTGGCTACCGCGGCCATTATCCCAAGCCATCGCGGCTTCTTCTTCGGTTGATGACCGCCTCAGAACCGTCACTGTGCCAAACGGAAGCCGTGGCTCCCCGCTCATTATTTTCAGCGGTGTACGGACTCAATCACATTCGTTGACCAGATTTTGGCTTTCTGGTACAAGTCGCATACAACCTATGCATGTGCCCCCACACAGTCCTCTCTCTCCAAGTGGCACTTCTCTGTGGACCAGACGGTCCATCCTGAAAGGCTCACTGATCGGTCTGTGCTTCCTGTGTCGTCAACTGGCCTGGCCGCGAGGGGTCCAGGCTGAGAGCCTACCCGAAGGGCGGCTCACCCTCTACAATCAGCATACGGATGAGCGGCTGACGGTGACCTACCGATCCCCCTCGGGCGACTACGACTCAGAGGCCCTCTCTGATCTCAACTGGATCTTGCGCTGTCATTACACGAACCAGGTGACGCCGATCGATCTGCGGGTGATCGAATACCTGAATGCGGTGGAGAAACGCTTGGGCGTCGGCCGCGAAGTCCATATCATCTCCGGTTTCCGCTCGCGTGAATACAATGAGTTGCTGATCCAGCGGGGAGGCGGTGTCGCCAAGGAGAGCCTGCATCTTTCCGGAAAAGCCGTGGACATTCAGATTCCCGGAATCCCTGCGGCGGTCGTCAGACAAGCCGCCCTCGATCTCCAATACGGCGGTGTCGGCTACTACCCGAAGTCTGACTTCGTCCACCTAGATTCCGGCCGCTTTCGCTGGTGGTAATGGCAAGACTGCAGCGGCCCCTGCTTGGTCTCGCGCTGCTCCTCCTGATCGCAGCCTGTTCACCAAGCCTCCTCTGGAGTGCCAATCCCAAACCACGCCCTTCCCCCTGTACCGTGATCCATCCAAGCGATGCACAGGTCGCCTGGACATGCCAGCGATTAAACATAGGCGACACCTTGGAAGGCCTGTTCGGCGACCGCTGGGTCGATGTGGCACGGTTCAACCGGATTGATCGGCGACATGCCCATGCGGGTGTGGCCATCAAGGTGCCACTTCACCTCGACGACATTGCCGGGTTCAGTCCCCTCCCGCTCCTCTACCCGCCGGCAGACACGGAGGCCAAGTTTGTGCTTGTGGATCTGTCCGAACAATTCCTCAGTGCGTATGAGTTCGGGTTGCTGGCTTTTTCTGCCCCCATCACAACGGGTGCCGCCGGTGAGTCAGGGCTTGAGACGCCAACCGGTGAGTACCATATCACCGCGGCACACCGATCTCACCGATCGAGTCTCTACCCGATCGAAGGAACCGACATTCCCTATCCGATGGACTATGCCCTGCAGTTCCATATCAGCCCCAAGGGAGTGGCCTTCTGGATTCATGGGCGAGATCTCCCAGGGATCCCGGCATCACATGGCTGCATCGGTCTCTACAACGAGAGCATGCAACGCCAGTACTATGGAGCTCCATCAGACCCTTTACTGGAAGACGCCAAAATACTCTATGAGTGGGTCATTACCCCTCTGGCGGACACGGGAGCATCGATGGTTCTGGAGCAAGGGCCGCGATTGCTCATTCAAGGAGAGGACCCGATGCCGTTGGAACACCCTCTCGTTATTCCAGATCAACCTCGTCCCTTGCCTTAAATGAAATACACCGGGTCAGGAGTCTTTTCTTGCCGCAGTGTCCACCGCGACCTGTTTGAGTGACGCCCCCGCTCTCCCCACTGTACGGGGATGAAGCGCCGGGATTCAGACTCAGGCATGAGCATTGACCGAACGGCGCCGGACGTCTCGTTCTTTTCTGTTTTCCTCCAGGAGGGGCCTCGTGCGCACTTCTCTTTTCCCTTGGCTGCATGGCTGCTCTTCTTCGAAACGGGCTGGGTTGAGTGTGGCTGTGATGGCCATCATTCACGAGAAGAACCATGATGTGGAGGCGGCACCTGTGACCTCTCGTGGTCGAAACCATCACGTCCCATGTGCGAGCGCTGAGGGGCTCGTTTTCATCCACCAAATAGGAGAACGGCATGATTATCACAGAGACCGAATCGGCTGATATTCACACTCCCACGGGGCCTATGCGCACGTACCTCTTTCGGCCAGCGACTGAGGGGCGGTATCCTGGCCTGGTGCTGTTTTCGGAGATTTTCCAGGTGACGGGGCCCATCCGGCGTGCGGCGGCCATGTTGGCGAGCCACGGATTTGTGGTGGCGGTTCCGGAGATTTACCACGAACTGGAGCCGGCCGGCACCGTGCTGGCCTACGACGAGGCCGGCGCCGATCGCGGCAACCGGCACAAGACCACCAAAACCCTGTCGAGCTACGACGGCGACGCGCGCGCGGCGCTGGACTTTCTGAAATCCTCACCACACTGCACGGGCAAGCTGGGCGTCATGGGAATCTGCATTGGGGGGCATTTGGCGTTTCGCGCGGCGATGCAGCCTGACGTGCTCGCCACCACCTGCTTCTATGCGACCGACATCCACAAGCGCGGCCTAGGCCAGGGCACGCATGACAACAGCCTGGACCGGATCGGCGAGATCACGGGCGAGTTGCTGATGATCTGGGGCCGGCAGGACCCCCACATTCCCCGCGAGGGACGAGCGCTGATCTACCACGCGCTGAGTGATGCCGGCATGCACTTCCAGTGGCATGAGTTCAACGCCGCGCACGCCTTTCTTCGCGACGAAGGTCCCCGCTACGATCCCGCTGCGGCCAGGATCTGTTACGACATGGCGCTGGAGCTGTTCACACGCAAATTGGGAGAAGGCGATCGGCGCACGGCGGCTCCTTCCACCAAGACCACACATTAACGCGGCTGCGGTGTTGCGCTCCTGTGCGGTCTGATCCTCTCGCCCGACGAGGGACGTGTGCCTTCGTCCTTCCCAACGTTTTCCAGCACCTACGGCGGGCTTCGGTCTCATGTGTCTCCTGACGAGGCTCATGCACCAAGTCCTGGTTGGTAGGAACGCGACGACCACCTCTTCAACCCACTCCTGTAATCCCAACATGAGAATGTCCGCTTTGACCAAAGTAGAAATGTCCTCTTGTGTAGACTCACGGCTCTCAGTGGGAGGGCAACATGGTTGGAGAGGACACGGTGCAGATGAGCGTGACAGAGTTGAAGCGGGTGCATGTGATCCGGCAAGTGATGAAGAAGGCGCTGCGGCAGCGGGAGGCCGGCGAGGGCTTGGGGCTGACGACGCGCCAGGTCCGGCGGCTGGTCCAGCGGGTCCGAGCGGAGGGGGACGCGGGCCTTGTGCATCGGAGTCGAGGCACACCCTCACACCGACAATACCGGCCCGCACTGAAGGCCCGGGCACTCCGGCTGTATGCGAAGCACTCCGGCGAGTTTGGACCCACCCTTGCGGCGGAGAAGCTGGCCGAGGGGCACGGCATCCCCCTCAGCGCCGAAACGTTACGCGGCTGGCGGCGGGCCGCCGGGGTCACGCACTTCCAGCGGCGGACGCGACCGCATCGGGCGTGGCGGGCTCGGAAAGCGCCCCGGGGCGAGCTGGTACAGGTGGACGGCTCGCATCATGACTGGTTCGAGGGACGTGGACCCCGGTGTGTGTTGATGGCCGACATCGACGATGCGAGCAGTCAGGTCTTTGCCCGGTGCTCCGCGGATGAAGGCACGCTCCCCGCGCTGGACAGTTTCCAGCGCTACGTCACGCACTATGGACTGCCGCTCGCGCTCTACACGGACCAGCCTACGACCTACAAGTCACCGGCCGCGCCGACGGTCGACGAACAATTGGCTGATCGTCGGCCGCACAGTCAGTTTGAGCGGAGCCTGGCGGAGTTGGGGGTGACGGTGATTCATGCCCACTCGCCGCAGGCCAAGGGCCGAGTGGAGCGGCTGTTCAACACGCTGCAGGATCGCCTGGTGAAAGACCTGCGCCTCGCGGGCCTCACGACCCTCGAGGCGGCCAATCAGTTCCTGGAGACCTGGCTGCCGCGGTACACCCAGCGGTTTGCGATCTCGCCGGCGCAGCCCGCCGATCTCCATCGGCCCCGTCCGACGTGCCGCGACCTAGACCGGAGCCTGGGCCTCAAGACCACGCGTGTCCTGCGCCGCGATTGGACCGTGGCCCACCACGGGCAGCGCTATCAGATCCGCAACAACATCCGGGGGCAACCCAGGTGCAGGTGGAAGCACGGATCGATGGAACGATGCGGATCACCCACCACGGGCAACCGCTCACGTACCAGGCCATTGCTGCGCGGCCGCGCAAGCAGACGGGGTCGGAGACGCGCAAATTACCGCCGCCCCCCGTCAAGCCTCGCGCGGATCATCCATGGAATGGCTACGGGACGATCGCTACCAAGCGACCGGCCGCCGCGCAACCCTAAACCGGACATTTCTACTTTGGGAGAAAGCGGACATTTCTAAATTGGGTTGACATTCTTCAACCCACTCCTTGACTCCTTCCTATGAACTCCTTAGCCTTAGCCTTGCGTCACATACCTGATTCAACATGGAGAACATTAGATGGAGCCCCTGAAACCAAAGAAACCGACTGCATCGAAGAAACCAGCCACATCGAAGACGTCGAGCCAGCAACCGGCTCGCCGTATGGTACCCGAAGCTCCAGCAGCTTCCCTGTCGGAAGATCTCCATCCACGGATCGAGACGCGAGCGCGCGAGATCTACGAACAACGCACCAGCCAAGGCGCCCTTGATGATTGGCTTCAGGCAGAGCGGGAAATCCTCACACAGGAACGCGCGAAACCCAAGACGCTCTAAGCGTGGCTCGCGAGGTGAGGTGTAGGGGCTGCCCCTGAGCACACAGGGTCATGAGGCTTGGGGTCATGTCGCGACCGCAATTTCGAGAAGCAGCGCGACCGCACCATGGGCTTCAACCTTGTGGTGGCCGCGATCCTGTTGAGGATCGCTGGGACCTGAAGTCGGCAGTGGTGGCGCTGCGGGACTCGGGGAAAAACGTGAACGACACGCTGTGGCAACACCTGTCGCCGCCGGGATTGGAACGCAGTCACCTGACCGGTGACTCTCTCTGGCGGCAGAGCAAGCAGGCCGAGCAGGACAGGTTCCAGCTGCAGTGGATACTCGGCGACGCGTCGTGCACGATTTTTTCCGTTTGCTCTTGAGCATTCTGTTGCATATCACCCACACAGCAACAAGTACATTGAGCCAGATCCCTGCCGGGGTATGGGTGCTCGGGTTCGTCAGCTTGTTGATGGATATCTCTTCGGAAATGATCCATAGTCTGCTGCCGCTGTTCATGGTGACGACACTCGGAGCCAGCGCCTTGGCTGTGGGCCTGATCGAAGGACTAGCCGAGTCCGCCGCGCTCATCGTGAAAGTGTTCTCGGGTGCATTGAGTGACTACCTTGGCAAACGCAAAGGGTTAGCCGTGTTCGGCTATGCCCTTGGCGCGCTGACCAAACCGCTCTTTGCCGTGGCTTCCACCCTCGGCATCGTACTTACCGCCCGATTGCTGGATCGAGTCGGCAAAGGCGTGCGCGGCGCGCCAAGGGATGCCTTGGTCGCGGACATGACCCCACGGCATCTGCGCGGCGCAGCATTTGGCCTTCGCCAGTCGCTCGATACTGTGGGCGCGGTTCTTGGTCCCTTGCTGGCAGTTGGTTTGATGCTGCTCTGGGCTGACGATTTTCGGGCTGTGTTCTGGGTGGCTGTGATCCCTGGCTTGATGGCCGTCATGCTGCTCTATGTTGGCTTGCGCGAACCAGAACGACAACAGGGCGAACACCGCACTAACCCCATTCGGCGAGAAAATCTGACACGCCTTGGTGGTGCGTACTGGTGGGTGGTTGGCATAGGCGCGGTCTTCACGCTGGCGCGGTTTAGCGAAGCGTTTCTCGTGCTGCGCGCGCAGCAGAGCGGCATTCCAGTTGCTCTGGTACCGCTCGTCATGGTGGCGATGAATGTGATCTACGCCGTGTCGGCCTATCCGTTTGGCAAGCTCTCGGACAGCATGAGCCATAGCACGTTGCTGGCGCTCGGCTTAATCGTGCTGGTCGCGGCTGATCTGGTGTTGGCGAGCAACGATCACTGGAGTGTCGTGTTAGCAGGGGTCGCCCTCTGGGGTGTCCACATGGGCATGACCCAGGGGTTGCTGGCGACGATGGTAGCTGATACCGTGCCGGCCGACTTGCGCGGCACCGCGTATGGATTCTTCAACCTCATGAGTGGACTGGCGATGCTCCTGGCGAGCGTCCTGGCTGGATTATTGTGGGATCGGCTTGGAGCGTCCTCCACATTCTATGCAGGGGCGGTCTTTTGTGTGGTGGCACTTGCAGGCTTAGCCAGGACGGTCCTTCGTCCCAACGTGTCACCCTGAGCGGAGGCTTTTTTCCGTTTCGTGAGCGAAGCCTACCCCTAGCGAGAGACTTGCGTGACAGGGTATCAAAAGATAGGATTCTGTTCACGACTCCTGCATGGTCTGCACTCCATTCGGCCTGCGGGCTCCATCCGTCTGCATCTTTCGGCACTGAAGGGAATCACGACTTTATGGCCTCGAACGCCACCATTTTTAAAGCGTCCCTGCAAATCTCCGACCTGGACCGCCCCTACTATCAGGATCATGCGCTGACCCTGGCGCGCCATCCATCAGAAACAGACGAGCGCCTGATGATGCGCCTGCTGGCGTTTGCGCTGCACGCGCATGAGGCCTTGGCGTTTGGTCGAGGGCTGGATAACCAAGACGAGCCCGCTCTCTGGCAGAAGGATTTAACTGGCGCCATCGAGCTCTGGATCGAAGTGGGCCAGCCCGATGAGAAAGCGCTTCGCCAGGCCTGCGGTCGTGCCAAACAGGTCTTCATCTATACCTATGGCGGTCGTGGCGCTGACCAGTGGTGGAAGCACAACCAGGCCCCACTCGAGAGGTTAAAGAATCTGACCGTGGTGAATCTTCCGCTGGATGGGAGCCGTGCCTTGGCGACCCTCGTGCAACGCAGCATGCAGCTGCAATGCACCATTCAAGAAGGACAGATCTGGATGGGAGACGGAACGAACACCGTGAATATCGAATTGACGATCTGGAAAGCCGTCTCAGCCCCGTCCAGGCATTGACGGTGGTACCTCTCGGCGCGTGTCGAGCGTTCTCCCAACACATGTTGTAGAATTCCTTGGCAACGAGTCACCATCCACCACGAGGCCGACACCGCATGAACCAACCACCTCCTCTTGCTCATTCTCGCGATCCGTTGCATGGGATCACGCTGGAGAGCATCGTCAAGCACCTGGTCGAACGGCATGGGTGGGCCGAGATGGGGCGTCGGATCCCCGTCCGCTGTTTTCTCAACGACCCCAGCGTGAAATCCAGCCTCACGTTTCTGCGAAAAACCCCCTGGGCACGCCAGAAGGTCGAACGGTGGTTCATTGCAGAGTCAGGAACATACCCAAGGCCAGAGCAGGTCTCAAAACACATTTCATGACGAGGGGGCGGTAAGGGTTGTGGGCATGAAAGACAACAAACGAATTCCCACTGATGCTGATGGTCAGCCGTTTGTGTGGCAGAGTCCGTTTGCGGCACTGAAGAGCGCGGGACTGCCGCCACCTCCAGCCGCGCGGCAGGGTGCCGATGGTCCAGACCAAACTGACGCGGCCTCCACTGTGCCAGGGAAGAATCGTGGTCGAGTAGATATCCTACGCCACACCGCGCACCGCGGCGGCAAAACCGTGACGGTCGTGACGGGGTTTCTCGGCATCAGCCAGGCCGAAAAAAATCAACTCGCCAAAGCGATGCAACACGCCTGTGGAGCTGGGGGCACGGTGAAGGAGGGACGGATCGAGATTCAAGGTGACCACCGCAAGGAAGTCGCCCGCATCCTGACCAACGCCGGTTTTCGACCAGTGTTTGCCGGAGGGTGACCGACCTCGCGTCAATGCCCCATCACACGCACGGGCTTCGCCTTAACATCCCCACCTAGCTGAGTAGACTTTGCGGCACTCTAGTCACACCACTATCCAACAGATAACGAAGAGGAGCGGTTGATGCCGAAGATCATCATCACGTATACGTTGAAGCCTGGCGTGTCGCGCGAGATCTACGAGCAGTGGACACGCACGGTGGACTATCCCGCGATGTGTGGACTGACACGTGAGTCGTCCTTTGTTACTCACCGGACGACGTGCAGGCTGGTCGGCGAGGGCGCGCCGTCGGTGGATTATATCGAAGTATTCGATGTGCCAGATCTGGACGGCTTCGTGCGTGAGGATATGCCGGGGCCAGTGGTTCGGACGGTGATGGGCGAGTTTCTCCAATTCGTGGAGAAGCCGGAGTTTTTGGTCGCAGAGGACGTGGTCTAAGCAGGAGGCGGAAGCAGCCTGCCAGTAGCGGACCTGCGGCTTCCCTTCATTGACGACCAGATTTCTCGTTTGCTAGGGTAAATAATGAACTCGTGATCGCGCCTCTCGAACATCCACATATCCGACCGTTTTCGTGTGAGGGTCTATGAAATCGGACCGTCTGAAAGAACTTCCACTGTTTAGCTTTCTCTCCGATCCGGCACGCAATACGCTGGCGAAGGAAGTTACTGAGACGTGTTACGCCAAGGGGGAGTTTATCTTCCGGGAAGGCGATCCAGCCGACTATTTTCATATCTTGAAAGAGGGCGCGGTGAAGTGCGTCAAGTCCAACCCGGACGGAAAAGAAGTCACCCTCAAGCTCCTGATGCCGGGCGACCTGTTTTGTTGCGAAGCGGCGGTGTTTGATGGAGGCGGTCATCCTGGATGCGCCAAGCCCTTGGGCGATGCCACGGTCTTGCGGGTCAGCAAAAAAGCGTACTACGCCATGCTCCGGGAGCATCCGGAGGCCGCGCTCGACGTCATCAAGTATCTGGGTAATCGCCTGAACGAGGCTCAGGAAAAGGCCAAGGTGCTGGCCCTCGACCAGGCGGAACAACGCATGGCCGCACTACTCGTCACACTGGCACAGCGGACTGGGGTCAAAGACACCGATGGTATTCGGCTGATGGTGCCTCTCACCCGCCAAGACCTGGCTGATATGGCCGGCATTACCGTGGAAACGGCGATTCGGATCATGAGTCGGTTCAAAAAAGCCGGGTTCGTCACCGGCACTGCCAAGAAAATCCTCGTGCAGAATCTTCAGCAGCTCAAAGACCTCGCCTCCGTCTAATCGGATGTTGAAGCCGGCCGCCGGCGGCCTGCTCGCCTCGCTCAGAGCCTCCACGTACCACGTTGTCGCGTCGTCCCTTGGCGGACCTGTTTGAGCATCCTAGTACACCCACTGCATCCCCTCAGTGACCCTTAACCGCCTGCGAGCGCTCCTCATCTATTTCATCTTTATTCTTAATACCATCGATCTTTTTCAAAACATGACGTGGATCATGTTTTAACGAGCTTGCCTCGGGTACAGTGTCTGTGGGCAGCAGACCACGCACACTCATTTTTTTTCACAGGGAGGTTTTATGACACACAGCAAGATTTACATAGCGCCACACTGGCTTCGCCGAATCGTGGGATTGGCAGGCGCTGGGGCGTTTGTAGCAAGCACCATGGTGAGCATGGGCGTGGCAGCAGCTAAGACGCATGAGGTCGTGATGACGGCCGAGGAAGTCGACGTCGTCATCGATGGGGAAGGCACCACCTACAAGGCGTTCACGTTTAACGGACAGTTTCCCGGTCCGGTCGTGCGCGTGACCGAAGGGGATGTCGTCAAGTTCACGCTGAACAATCCAGCCACGAACAAATACCCCCATGCGATGGACTTTCACGCCGCGGAGATCGACTTCCTGAAAAACTACCGCGCCATCAACCCTGGCGAAACCATCAGCTATACCTTCACCGCGAAGAAAGCGGGGATCTTCTTTTACCATTGCGGCGCGCCACCGATGATTCAACACATTGCGCGCGGCATGTTTGGCGCCATCATCGTCGACCCCAAGGATACTAAGGCCTGGCCAAAAGCCGATCGTGAGTATGTCCTGGTGCAATCGGAACTGTTTAAGAATCCAGACGATGTCGAGGCGATGTTCGCCCGCAAGTTCGACAATGTGGTCTTCAACGGGGGCATCTTCAAATATCATCCCTTTGTGACCAACGGTGGGAAACTGGATGCCAAGCCTGGCGAGCGCGTGCGCATTTACTTTGTGAACGCCGGACCGAATGAATTTTCGGCCTTTCACCCGATCGGCGAAATCTGGGACAATGTCTATGAGAGCGGCAATCCACAGAACAATCTGAAGGGCGTGCAAACCTATGTGGTCGGACCTGGAAGCGCGGCCACCTTCGATGTCGTTGTCGAGTCAGCCGGGGCCTATCCGTTGGTGACGCACAGCCTGACCGGTGCGTTGCGGGGCGCCATCGCCGTGCTGTTGGTTGGCCCTGATGCCAAGCCAGCGCCGCTGATGCCCATGACGCCGTGGGTCCTCCCCGCTAAGGCCGCACAGTAACAGCCGAGGGGCCGAGGCCAATGAACATCGGCCTCGGCCCCTCCCGCGCAAACCCCTCGCCCTTATGAGGAGGAGCCATGATGACCATGAACCGATTTCCCCACATGCTGCTCCTGCTGTTTTCCGTGGCTGGTTCCTTCATGACTCCAGGGACTGTCCTTGCCGCCTCCGAACGGATTTCCCTCACGTTAGACGGTGCGGGGTGCCCGCCGGTGAAGGAAGAGATTGTTCGCCTGCTCGGCGCCACACCCGGTGTGCTGGGTGTTCATACGGACCTAGTCCCCGATCATATCCTGGTGGATGTGGACTCGACGGCCGTCTCCGAGCGATCTCTTCTCGAACTCGTCCAGCCCATCGCTCAACGAGTTGCGTTGTGTACTGCCAGTGTGATGCATTCCTGTGTGACGGCAGGACCAGCTCCAACCCTTCGATAACCATTTTACCGAAGCCACCCTCGCCGATGACAAGCGGAGGGTGCCGTACCTTTCATAGTCATGCGATCGATGTCTCCAATACCCCGCTCCCTTGCGCCCTTGCTGGTCATGGTCGCGATCCTTTTCTTGTCTCCATGTGTCGCGCACTCGGAGGAGGCAATTATGGAATGGGTTCCCATTAGACCCGTGAGTTTTGACGCCGTATTCCGCCACCAAACCTTTGGTCCCTACGATCACAGGGTTACGATTCAGGGCGGCATTACGGCGCTGCGCTACGGCAATCTTGAGGTCCGGGGCCTCTATCGATTTTTCAGTCTCCACACCCATGAGTATCGAACCGACCAACATGCCGTTCTTCTGAACCCACGCTGGAACAATTTTATCGACATCCTCGACTTTCCCAAATCCCACCCAATCAATAGAATCATACGACATGCGCTCTTTGGTCCCTTAGAGAACCGGGCTGTGCCGTACCTGGGAATTCTAGCTGGAGGGATCGTTCCAGGACCTGGCGGATCGGCGCCCGGCCATTTTATCGGTGGTCAAATGGGCGTGCGCTTTCCCCTCGCACTGGGCGTGTCAGTTGATATCGCGCTCGAGTACAATCAGTTCGGGTTGGATTTTCGTGGCCAATCCGGACAGGCCCAACAATGGGTTATGACTACTGGCCTGCGATTTTAGTGGAGTGCACAGGATGCGCGGAATATATCCCAGACTAGATCGACAAGGGTATAGGCACACGGCGTGCTCGCTCGTCCTGCTCGCCCTCTGTCTCGCAGGCAGTCTGCAAGGCTGCGGCCTGCTCTTCGATGCCGTCCAGTGGGTGGCGCCAGCTGCTAGCGACGAGGTTGACACGATTTGCCGACGCGGGCGTGTGCAAATTGGCATGGCCGCTGAACCCTTCCGTCCCTTTGTCTTTCCCGCCATCTGGACCGACGAAGGTGCACGCATTACCGGTCTGGACGTGGAGTTGGCTAGACTGATCGCAGGCGCCTTATCACGGCATTGTGGCCAGGGCCCGATTGTCCCCACCATTCAGCTCGTCCGCTTTCGCGATCTGTTTCTGGTCTTGAATGAGGGCAAGATTGATCTGTTTGTGTCAGCCGTCCCGGCAAATATTCCCATGCCAACCCGCGCAGGGTTTGGCTATTCCATTCCCTATTTCGAACAAGCCGGCATCAGCGGCATCACGGCTCGACACGAGGTGGTTGACCGAGTTCACGCCAATCTCGCAGCCCAAACCCTGCATCCACCACCTGATGGATTGGTGGCGAACGAGCATGCCCTGGAGGGGTTGACGATTGCTGTTCAGGACGGCACCAGCGCACATTTCTATGCGCTTGCCAATTTGAAACAGAATCGGCTGTGGGTCTGCGATTCACTCCCCGCCGCCTTTGAAGTCATACCGGCACTAGGGGAGCCGCCCATCGACGTGATTTTAGGGGAACACCCGATTCTGCGCTATATGGTGAATAACGTGCGAAAAAAATGGATTCCCCTCACGCACAACACCGGCCGACCGTTTCTTCTGACTCGTACTCACTATGCCGTGGTCATGGCGGAGGAAAGCTACCGGCTCAGGTGGTTCACCAACAGTCTCTTATTTCGGTTGGAGGAATCGGGTCGACTGGAGGGCATTCGTACTCGATGGGTGAAAGACTCCTACGCCTTCCCTCGTCGCGCCGCCACAGAAGGGCTACCGTTTGACATTGAGATGATGGTTCAACAAAATGACCAGGGTGGGTGTCGACTTGCCCCCCCTGTGAGACAATTCCACTAGAGGCATCCCATGACACCATTTATCGTCGTCATTGCCATTGCCAGTCTATTCTTTCTAGCCCCTCTTCCTTCCGCTTTTGCCGTTTCAACCCGAGCGGATGGTGAGGAAACGGCTCGGCTGCTGGCCGCCCTGCTCGATGCTGGGCGAATGGTGATTGAGCACAATCAGGCGATGATCGATGATCCTCGTCGTGGGAACAAAGGGTTCACACCAGAGGTGTTCGAGCGGCAACTCATCGAAGAGTTCCGGTTACGAACGGGAATCGATATGGCTCGCCTCAAGAGTCTTGAGCAGGAACCTCAGCTCCCTGGTCTTGCCAGAGAGCTGCTCCCCGCCCTGATACAGGCCAGCAAAGAGGTCGTGACAGAGGCACAGATCGTCATTAATCAGCGAGGGATCGGCTACAAGAACTTCATTCCTGCCACCTTTGGCAGCCAAGCGGCCTCGCGGTTTTCTAAACGCACGCAAGTGACATTAAAACAGACGGCCCTCAACCCGCGGAATCCGAAGAACGAACCGGACCCGTATGAAGCGGCCATTCTTCGGCGATTATCAACGCAAAAACAGGCCGGAACCACGTCCAGTGAGGTGACTGAAGGGAATGGGGGAGTGCTCACAGATCCGTGGAAAACAGGCCTGCGTCAGTCCTCAGTGGATGAAGGGCAAGGCGGGGTGCAGACATTGCGGGTCCTCATGCCCATTTATTACACCACGGGCTGTTTGATCTGTCATGGCATGCCGGCTCATGAACTTGATATCGCGGGCTACCCCAAGGAAGGCGCTCAAGAAGGGGAACTGGCCGGAGCGATTAGCGTGACGATCCCGCTGGAACGATCGACGCGACGCTAGTCAGACGACCGTCAGAGAAACCACCTGTACACCTGAGGCGAGTGCGCCTCGACCATCACGACGACGCTGCACGCACGCGTGATGCCTATCGTGCCGTACCCACCGACACGACTCGAACGACTTTTGATTGCCGTTCCCGAGACAATCGCTGGGCTCGGTTAATATCGGTCGGCACCATCAAACTGGATACGCGATCTCGAACTTTCTTGGCCTGCTCATTCCCATTCAAACTCGACAGATTCAGCCACATATAGGCATCCACATAATCATGTTCTCCGGATGGCGCGTAGGCGGCGAGATACCCGATCCGGTACTGCGCTTCATCGCTCCCTTGCTCTGCGGCGAGACGGTACCACTGAATGGCTTGCCCATAATCTTGGGTGAGACCGAGGCCTTCCTCAAGATATCGGCCAATGGCGAGCTGCGCGAGCACCTCCCCCTGTTGGGCCGCAAGGCGATACCACTTTGCCGCTTCAACCGTGTTGTGGTCCACCCCAGTTCCCTGTTCGTAGAGCTGCGCCATCCGAAGTTGAGCGGTTGAATCGTTGCCTCCCGCCGAGAGGCGATACCACCGTAGCGCCTCACGAAGACTCACAGGCACTCCGATCCCTCGTTCGGCCATCAAACCAAGTCGATATTGGGCTTTCGGATCATTGAGCGTGGCGGCTTTTTGATAAGAGAGGATCGCATCCGGTAGGCTCTGCGACATCCCCACGCCAGACTCCGCTAGTGTCCCGAGTTTCCAGAGCGCTCTGGACTCCTGCCCTGCTGCCGCTTGGCGGTACCATTGAATCGCTTCTTGCAGATTGACTCTGGTGCCCTGCCCGCGTTCATATATCACGCCAAGATTGTATTGAGCCTTGGCCTCGCCTCGCTCGGCAGCCAGGCGATACCACCCCAGCGCTTCTTCCCAGTACTGCGGGACTCCTTGCCCCAGATCGTACATAATCGCGAGGTTATACTGGGCTTTGGGATCTCCCTGGGTAGCGGCCAGGCGATACCAGTAGAGCGCCTGGGTATAGTCCTGCGGGACACCGCGACCTTGCTCGTAGAGGCCAGCCAGGTTGATCTGTGCCTTTGTCTGGCCTTGCAGCGCAGCGGCGCGATACCACTGGACGGCCTGCGTCATATCTTGAGGCACGCCCCGCCCGATGTCATACAGAATGGCCAGATTCAATTGCCCCGTTGGATCGCCCTTCAGCGCGGCCTCGCGATACAGTTTGGCCGCCTCTGTCGAATCCTCAGGGAGCCATTTCCCCTGATCGTATAACAACCCCAAATTGACGAACGATTTCACCTCACCGTACCGAATGGCTGTCCGATACGCATGTTCCGCCTTGGTGAGATCCCGCTTCTCTCCTTGGCCAAGCTCAGCCATGAGCCCCAAGTAATAAAAGGCTTCTCCGTGTTCTTCATAGCTCAATTGCTGAAACTCACGAAGGGCGTCTGCATATTGCGCCTGACGATAGGCCTCAATCGCATGTTGAATCTGTGGAGGCGGCATGGCGCAGGCCGACCAGCCGACCATCATTCCCAGAAGAACACCGTGATATAGGATACGACCGATCCTCGGCATAGTCTCCCCCACTCTATTTGATGAGACGCGTGTTTTCCCCACTGAGCATTACGTAACCCCAAAAGGGTACACAGATTAAGTCGACATTTGCAACCTTAGTCGTGGCTGGGGGCGACAAACACCAAGACCTTGAGGCGGGAGGGGGTATGATTTTTCACCCCATGTTCTTCTCCGGCAGGAGCCAGGGTGCCTTGCCCAGGTCCTAAGACCTGCTTCTCGTTCCCGACCTGGAAGGTGCCTTGCCCTTCCAGGACCAGATACACCTTATCCTGCTCGCCATGAATATGGCCTTTCTGCTCTTGCCCCGGTTCAAAACAGTAGATATCGCAAAAGAATCTGGGCGTTTGAAATATATTGTTCTTCTTCATCTTTTCAGACGCAAACTGTTGATACTCTGCAAGATTCACAACCTTCATCGAACCCTCCGCCTTATAACGATTTGACGTGATCCTGAGGGGTGACGCCTCCCAGGCCTGACTCCCCACCAAGCCGCACCTTGTGGAGAATGGAATCGACAGGAATAAAGTGCCGTTGGACCCCGAGCGCCGCTGCAGGAACGCCGAGCGCCAAGCCTATCAACTGTGGGAGATGAAGAATCGGGAGATTCAACTGCTGATTCACCGCACGCCCCGCCCGATCCTGATAGATATCCAAGCTCATGTGGCAGAGAGGACAGGGCGTCACCATCACCTCGGCATCATGGTCTTTGGCTTCCTTCATGTTGGCCCCCGCCATCGCCACAGCAATGGATTCCTTCTCCAGGATGATGGGAAACCCACAACACTTGGTTCTTCCCGCGTAGGACACCGGCTGGCCACCGACCGCCACAATGAGCTTTTCGAGGGAACTGGGATTTTCAGGATCGTCAAACCCAAGATCCCATGAGGGACGCAGGATGTAACACCCATAGAAGGGTGCCACCCGTAAATCCTTCAGCGGATGAGTCACTTGAGCCGTGAGATTCGACAACCCAATTTCCCGCACCACAATCCACAAGAGGTGCTTCACCGTCACGCTGGCTCGGTACACCAGACCATCTGGGGCGAGGAGCCGGTTGATCCTGGCAAGAAGGGAGGGATCTTCTTTGAGGCGTTTATTGGCAGACGACATTACCCCTTGGCAGGTCCCACAGATGGTCATGACGTCCAGACCGAGTCGCTCCGCTTGCGCGAAGGTTCTGGCACTCAGCGCCAAAGCCGCTTCGGGCTCTGCCTCCCCAACCACGCCAGCCCCACAACACGAGGCCGCTGTTAATTCCACCACCTCGATTCCCAAGCGGCTCACAATCGCCATGGTGGACTGATACAACTCCGGGGTCGCACCTTTGGCGGCACAGCCGGTAAACAGGGCATAGCGTAGGGTCATGAGATGAGATGTCCATGAGGATGGATCGGCGTGCGCTGCGCAATCGGAATATAGGCGCGGTGATGGTCTCCGGCATAAATTTGATCGGGGCGGAAGAGTTTATTGTCCTTCAACTGCTCCAGCCAATGGGCCAACCAGCCGGCCACTCTGGCCATCGCAAAGAGAGGGGTGAATACATCGACCTCAATGCCCATTTTGTTATAGAGAATGCCCGAGTAGAAATCGACGTTAGGGTAAATACCCTTCGCCCCCAGCCTCTCGCCTGCCACCCGCTCGACTTCGAGTGCCGTGTCGTACAAGGGCGAACTCCCGCATTCCGCAAAGAGGCGCCGACATGCTGCTTGAAGAATCGTGGCTCGCGGATCCTTCACGGTGTACACCCGATGCCCCAACCCCATGATCTTCTGTTTGGCGGCCAGTTTCCGATCGACATAGGCCGCGGCCAAGGCCGGACTACCGATCTCCCGCAACATCTCCACCACTTCCTCATTGGCCCCGCCATGTAAGGGGCCTTTCAACGCCCCAATCGAGGACGCCACGACCGTATAGGGATCGGCCAGCGTCGACGCAGTCACCAGCCCGGTGAAGGTCGAGGCATTCATCGTATGTTCCGCATGGAGGATCAAGCAGGTCTCGAAGACGTCAATCCACACCTGTGGAGGTTGCTGATCGGTCAACATAGAGAAGAAGTTTTCGGTGAACCCCAAAGCGTCTTGTGGAGGGATGGGATCGTCGCCCTTTCGGATTCTGACAAAGGCCGCCACGATCGTCGGCACCTTGGCGATCAGTCGAACAGCGGACCAGTAATTATTGTCGACGTCTCGGACGTTCCGACCGGGATAAAACATACCAAGCGCGGCCACGGCCGCCTGCAGCGCATCCATGGGATGCCCGCTCTCCGGTAAACATTTCAACAGATCGATGAGGCGAAACTTGATGCGCCGGTGATGGGTGACGTCAGCGGTAAATTGCGCCAGTTCTGTAAGCGACGGCAGCCGGGCGAACAACAACAGATAGGCCGTTTCGAGGAACGACGAGTGCGCGCAGAGGTCTTCGATCCGGATGCCTCGATATTCCAGTATGCCCCGCTCCCCATCGACATCGCTCACGGCCGACTTGGCAGCAGGGACACCGGCAAGACCCGGCATGAAATCATGTGGCATGGAAGTCCTCGCAGCTCATCACGTTAACTGAGCACGCTATGATAAATTCTAAGAACCCAAGAGGGACTGAGTCAACTCCCGCCGCCACGCCAATGCAAAAACACGCCCTGCGACAGCGCAGGTCATGACCCATTCAGGGCCATCCGATTATTCAGACTTCGATGAACACTGGGATGCCGTGTTGGGTCGTAGTAGAATGTGCACCGTACAGGGAGGTCTACCATGTCGCGATTCGTCACGTTGATGATTGGTCTTGGATTGCTCACCGCAGCCATCGGAGGGGTCATACTCGTGTCCTCCCCATCGCCTGCCCCTACGGGCCCAGCGACCGAGAACACCAAACCAATCGGGTCGAGCACCCTCAGCCATGGAGGTCCTTCCCCTGCCCTTGCCCCTGCACCCGAGCAAAGTCCCATTCGCCCCACAATGTCGGTACAGGATTTAGTGGGACAGGATGTGGTGGTGACGGGAGGCGGTGTGGAGCTCTATCGATTGCCCATCGACCTGGAATTGCATCAAGGCGGTCACCCCATCGAGTCTGGCACTCGCGTGCATGTGCTCTCGTTGGCCATGAACGACCCCACTTCGCTCGCCCAAAGTAGTCCTGTTGTCAACGTCAGACTTCCGGATGGGACCACAGGATGGGTGGATGCCAACACCCTAATAGGAGATATCCGTCAGCTGTCGCGGGAAGGGAAGGAACCTTTTATGGGCGAAGCCCAATAACCTGTCCTGGTTATCGGCACTCGCGACACTGAGTCGGTTCTGGATCCTGTTGTGATTCTGCCAGCGTTAAGGGGAACATCTGATCACAGGTGGCACAGGTGCGGATTTCAAAAAAAGCCACGCCCTTGTCGTCGATTTCTGTCGGCAAGAGTAACTCCAATGGGTCATAGCCGATCTTTACCCCATCTTCGAACTGCACCAACGCCAACCGCTCGTTGAACACTTCGAAGATGCCTTCCTGTCCCTTTCGCGCCAGGATATGGCCGACCACGAACACCGGTTGCCCACGCCGCTTGGTGCGCAGATCTTTCAGCGTCTGCTGCTTGTCCGTGACACAGGTAAAGCTACCACTCCAACTCGTTCCTGCCGTCAACATGGGTGAATGGATCCTTCTTGAATCAACAGATATGCTACAGTGCGCGCCAGGGTTGTATCACGCATGAAAATTTGTCGTCAAGGAGTGAACGCATGGCCGATATCACCATCTATCAAAAACCCACCTGCAGCACCTGTCGAGATGTCGTCAAACTTGTGCAGCAATCCAGGCAGCCGTTTACGGCCATCAATTATTACGAGACCCCGTTCACCAAAGCCACTCTTCAGGCCTTATTGAAGAAAGGCGGTCTCTCGCCGCGAGATATTCTGCGTACCAAGGACGCGATCTACAAAATGCTCAGCCTCGCCAAGAAAACCGTTTCCGACGACGAACTGCTGAGTCTCATGGTCCAACACCCAGATCTCATTCAGCGCCCGCTCGTTGAGAAGGGCACGACCGTGATCTTGGCTAGACCAGCAGAGACCGTCAGGTCGATACTGAATCCGACATAACGATTCGTCCGCTGCTCGGATCGATCGAGACCGTGACCGCGCCACGCAAGACTTGCAGCAAGAGCGTGCCGGCCAGATCCCGTCTCCACCCTCGAAGCAGAGGCACCTCCAACTGCTCACGATCTCCCTTCGCCTCCACCAACTCCTGCAAATCGCTAGCACTTGCGAGCAAGCTCGGGGCAATCGCGAGATCAGACGCACGGGCTTTCAGGACAGCCTGCAAGAGATCCACCTGACCTGCCGCTTCAGGCTCCGGCTTCTTCTGCACCGGAAGGACGGGCAGTTGGTCGTCTGGACATTCTCGACCCTGTCGAATCGCAGAAAGAATGGTCTCCCCACTCCGATCGATTTCCGAGGGATGGAGCCCTCGTGTGGCTTTGAGTCCGCTCAGATCCTTGGGAGGCCGCCGCGCCAGTTCCACCAGCACTTCATCCCGCACCACTCGTCCGCGTGGAACATTTCGTCGCCGAGCTTCTTGCTCACGCCACCCGACCAGTTCACGCAACACGGCCGCCGTGCGAGGTTTGAGGCTTTCCCACCCTCGAATACGCTGCCATCGTGGAGTCGGCTCCTGCCCACTCACCTGCAACGCGGCAGAAAAGCGGGTGAACTCCTCTTGGACCCATTCCTCCCGTCCCAAGGCCGTGAGCTTGAGACGAAGGTGATCGTGCACCGCCAGCAAAAACTGCACATCTTCGGCGGCATAGGTCACCTGCTCGGGATGTAACGGACGTCGGCTCCAGTTCGTAAAGGTATGGGCTTTCTCCAGGCGTTTCCCGACAACTCGTTGGACCAGCTGGGCGTAGGCGACTTGCGTCCCATACCCCACCATCGCCGCCGCAATCTGGGTATCGAAGAAGGGATTCGGCACCTTGCCGGTGTGGATGGAAAACAATTCTAGATCCTGTCGCCCCGCATGGACGATTTTTTCGATCTTCGGATCATGCAACGATTCGCCCAGAGGTCCAATGTCGCCCACCGCTGGGACATCGATCACCAAACAGAAATCTGGGGTAGCGATTTGAATGAGTTCGAGGCGAGGCACAAACGTATCCTCACCGACAAACTCCGTATCCAGCGCCAGGCGATCATAGGTCGTCAGTTGCTGGCAATAGTCTTGAAATTGAGCGCGGTCGGTAATGTAGATCGGTGATGGAATAGTCGTCACAATAGCCCTTACTCCGATGGCGTATACGGCGCCTCGAACCCTGAAGGCGGTTCGACGTTCTGTAGGTTCAAATAATCTTTAATCAGCGCATGGGCTTCGATGAGTCGTCGAAGTTCCGGCTCCGCACTCCGATCACCCTTCCGCGCATCGGGATGGAGATTTTTTGCGCGCCGCCGAAAGGCTTTGGTCACTGCCGAGAGGCCCACTCCAAACTCAAGCCCCAAAATCCGATAGGCTTCCGCCAGGCTGCTCACTTCCCCCTGCGCGCTGCTCGGGTTCCAGCTCCCGCCGCCTGCCGCTTTGAATAAATCGGCCAGATTGAATTTCCGCCGCCGCCGTCGTGGCCGCTCCCGCACTTCACTATCGAGTTCATCGAATCGATCTTCGACAAAATTCAGCCGCGACTCTAGGCGCTGGGCGCTCACCATGTCGAAGACTCGTGACAGCTCGTCTTCAATCTGAGTCACCGAGAGGTCAACTTCCGCCAGGCCCTCTTCCACCACAAAAAACGTATCCTGACGTTCCTCCATCACGTTGTCGATGGCGAAGTCCAGACTTTCTTCCGTTTTGGCGCGCAATTCCTCCAGCCGCTTGCGCATCCCCACCTGGAACTTGACGAGTTTGTATGGATCGAATGTCATCCCACGCGACTCCTCCAGCAGAGGATCAGCTGCTCGGTGGCCATTCTAGCACAGTGTTTTGAGGAAACGATCGGGAAAGAAAAGGCCTTGAAGTCAATGAGATAGACCCCGCCGAGCGACACCCGACTGTACAGCCGCCGCCGCCACCGCACGGGAGACCTGTGTCACCACCTGTTGGTCAAACAGGCTGGGGATAATGTATTCCTCGCCCAGCGCAGAGTCGGGAATGATCCGCGCCAAGGCCTCGGCGGCTGCCAGCAACATCGCATGGTTGATCTGGCGAGCCTGGACATCGAGCGCCCCACGGAAAATCCCTGGAAACGCTAACGCATTATTGATCTGATTGGGATAATCCGACCGACCCGTCGCAAAGATCCGGCAGCGGGACTGCGCCACAGCCGGAGGGACTTCCGGATCGGGATTCGCCATGGCAAACACAATCCGGTCCGACGCCATCAGGTCCAAATCCTGTCCCGTCAGAATATTGCCCACAGACAGGCCGATGAACACATCCGCACCGGCCAGGGCATCTTGCAAGGTTCCGGTCGGTGCGTCCTCATGCAGACCATTGGCGATATCCTCATGGCAGGCCTGCAGCCGATCCGGCGTCACCGTCAGAATGATTCCCTGCCGTCCCACCCCCGTCAGATGCCCGCACCCCGCCGCCAACAACATCCGGCTACAGGCTCGCCCTGCCGCACCCAAGCCGTTCACCACCACGCGCACGTCTTCGAGTCGCCGGTTGACGACCTTCAAGGCATTCCGCAACGCCGCTAACAACACGACCGCCGTGCCATGTTGATCGTCGTGCATGACGGGAATATCCATGGTTGCTTTCAGCCGCCGCTCGATCTCAAAACACCGGGGCGCCGCAATGTCCTCCAGATTGATCCCCCCGAAACTCGGCGCAATACCCTGCACGATACGGACGATCTCGTCCGGATCTTGGGTGTTGAGGCAGATCGGCCAGGCGTCGATCCCCGCCAATTCGCGAAACAGCATCGCCTTCCCTTCCATTACCGGCAACGCCGCCTCCGGCCCCAAATTGCCCAAGCCCAGCACCGCCGAGCCATCCGTCACAATCGCCACACTGTTGCCCTTCGTCGTCAGGCTATAGACTTTGTGCCGATCCTGCGCAATCGCCTGGCACACCCGTCCGACCCCAGGGGTATAGACCATGGACAGTGTCGCCCGAGTGGTAATCGGCAACTTGCTCTGCACCCGAATCTTCCCGCCCAAATGCGCCAGAAACACCTGATCCGACGCAGACACCACCGTCACATCAGCCAATTCCTTCAGCCGGGCCAACACCCGTTCCCCATGCTGTTCCGTCTGCACGTCGAAGGTCACATCCCGAACAATGGCCTCAGCAGTCGCGGAGACCAAATCCACCGCACCAAGGTTCGCCTGCTCAGCCGCCAACAGATCGGCCACCCGAGCGAAGGTGCCCGGACGATTGAGGAGCTGCAAGCGAACAGTGAGACGATAATTCGAGGAAGGGGCTTCTGTCAGCATCGGCAACCTCCGGGTTGGCTGTGTATTGTTAGCCTATCACAGCCACAGCCCTCAGCTCTGCCCCGTTGGCGTGGCATACATTCGAGACACCTCAGTGACGAACCCTGCTAGGGTCTCATTGTTGATTCTGGTATATTTCGGGGTATTCAAGGAGTACGGATGACGTTCTATACGTTCGAAATCGTGCTGCAAAAAGAACCGGAAGACGCCGGCTACCTGGCCTATATCCCGACGCTCCCCGGCTGCCTGTCCAACGGACGAACGATCGAAGAGGCCAAACGCAACCTACGCGAAGCCATCCAGCAGCACATTCAGGTTCTGCTCGCCCACGGTCAGCCGATTCCGAAAAACGAGTACCTGGTTCATGTCGAAGAACTCACGGTTGCGGTACCCTAACGATGGGTCACATGCACACGAAGATTAGGGACCCGCGTGTCGGCTAAAGAAGCCACAGCCCGTATCAAGATCAACAAGCTGCTCGAAGCGGCTGGCTGGCGTTTCTTCGCCGAAGGAGACTCACCCGCCAACATCCGCCTCGAATCCAGCGTCACGATCAAGTCTTCCGATCTCGATGCTCTTGGCGACAACTTTGAGAAGATTAGTAAGGGCTTCATCGACTTCCTGCTACTCGACGCCAAGGGCTTCCCGCTTATCATTCTGGAGGCCAAGTCTGAGGACAAAAATCCGCTGGTCGGCAAGGAGCAGGCCCGCAGGTACGCCAGATCCCAGAACTGCCGCTTCGTCATCCTCTCAAATGGGAATCTGCACTACTTCTGGGATCTGGAGCGTGGCAACCCCAACATCATCACCTCGTTTCCGACGCCCGATTCCGTCACCAACTACCAGAAGGTCACACCGAACTCACAACGCCTCATCGAGGATCAGGTCGGCGACGACTACATTGTGCTGACCCAGCGCCCCAATTACCAATCCGAAGCATCGTGGCGCAACGAAACAGAGCGTCCCGGCTTCATCCAGGCCAACAAGTTGCGTTTCTTGCGACCCTATCAGTTGCAGGCCGTTCACGCCCTGCAACGGGCCGTGAAGGACGGCAAAGACCGCTTCCTCTTCGAGATGGCCACCGGCACCGGCAAAACCCTCGTGGCCGCTGCTGTCGCCAAGCTCTTCCTGCGCTCCGGCAACGCCCGGCGCGTCCTCTTCCTCGTAGACCGGCTCGAACTGGAGGATCAGGCCAAGAAGGCCTTCGCGGCGCTGCTCTCTGCCGACTTTCAGGCGGTGATCTACAAGGAGAACCGTGACGACTGGCGGCGGGCAGAAATCGTGGTCACCACGGTGCAGTCGCTACTCTTCAACAACAAGTACCAGCGGCTCTTCTCGCCGACGGATTTCGACCTGGTCATCTCCGACGAAGCGCACCGTTCCATCGGCGGCAACGCCCGCGCCGTCTTCAATTACTTCATCGGCTACAAGCTCGGCCTCACCGCCACGCCCCGCGACTATCTCAAGCGGTTCGACCAGGCCACCCCCAGCACCCGCGACCCGCGCGAAGCCGAGCGCCGACTGTTGCTGGATACCTATCGCACCTTCGGCTGCGAGAACAGCCAGCCCACCTACCGCTACTCACTGCTCGACGGCGTAAAGGAAGGCTACCTGATCAACCCCACTGTGGTGGATGCCCGCACCGAGATCACCACCGCACTGCTCTCCAAAGAGGGCTTCGTCGTCTCGTTCACCGACGATGCCGGGGAAGACCAACAGGAGGCCTTCAAGCAGCGAGAGTTCGAGAAGCGCTTCTTCGCCGGCGCCACCAACCAGCTCTTCTGCAAGACCTTTCTCGAACACGCCCTGCGCGATCCGGTCAGCGGGGAGATCGGCAAGTCCATCATCTTCGCGGTCAGCCAGAACCACGCCGCCAAGCTGGCACAGATCCTGAACCAGATGGCAGACCGCATGTTTCCCGGCAAGTACCAATCGGACTTCGCCGTGCAGGTCACCTCGCAGATCCCCGACGCCCAGCAGTTCACCATCAACTTCAGCAACAACAACCTGCTCGGTTCGGCCAACTTCCTGCCCGCCTACAAAACCAGCAAGGCGCGTGTCTGCGTCACGGTCGGCATGATGACCACCGGCTACGATTGCACCGACATCCTCAATCTCGGCATGTTCCGCCCCATCTTCTCGCCGACCGACTTCATCCAGATCAAGGGGCGCGGCACCCGCAAGCACAACTTCCTCGAACAGCTGTTCGACGACAGTCTCAAGGATGGCGTCTTGCAGCCGCAGAAGACCGCCTTCAAGCTCTTCGATTTCTTCGCCAACTGCGAATACTTCGAGGAAGAATTCAACTACGACGAGGTGCTCACACTTCCCAGGCCCCAGGGCAAGAGCCGCGAAGACACCGGCGGCACGGGCCCCGTGACGGTGGGCGGCAACTACGAGCACCCCGGCGCGGACATCCTCTCGATGATCAAGGAAGAGACTATCGGCTACGAGGGGATGAAGATCGACCGCATGTTCTTCGAGAAGTTCGAGGATACCGTGCGCGAGAATGAGACTATCGCCGCCGCCGTCGAGTCAGGACAATGGGATCGCGTCATCGACTACGTGAACCACGAGGTCTTCGACAAACCCGAGGAGTACTACACCCTCGACAAGTTGCGCAAAGCCGCCGCTGTGGACCGCCGCCTGACCCTGCGGGAGATCCTGGAAAAGATCTTTGGCCTCATCCCACGCTTCAAGTCCAAGGATGAACTGCTGGAAGAAGAGTTTGCCAAATTCGTCGTCGACGCCAAGCCCGAAGAGGCCGAGGCCATCCCGGCTATCAAGACTTTCTTCAAGGCCTACGTCACCAGCGACCAGGTACGCCATATCATCGAGAGCCGGGACTTCACCGACCTAGCCACCAACCCGGTCTTTTCCACCCGCGACTTCCGCGCCGTGCCGGAGAAGTACCGCACGCTCATCCCTGAATACGTCAAGGACTATGTCTCCTTGAACCAGTTCGCCGCCTGAAAGATTGTGGAGTGTTGATTATAGATTGCGGATTGAGGGAACGCCGTGAATGAGAACGATTTGAAAGTTAGGACGAAGCAGTTCGGATTACGGATTATGAATCTGGTGGATGTGTTGCCGAAAACAACAGCGGGACGAGCTGTAGGAAACCAACTCGTGCGCAGTGGAACATCCGTAGTGGCGAACTACCGCGCCGCCTGCCGTAGCCGATCGAAAGCGGAATTTATCGCCAAGATCGGCACTGTCGCCGAGGAAGCTGATGAAACCGCCTTTTGGTTAGAACTGATCATGGAGGGTGGACTTCTCAAGCTCGAACTCGTCTCTTCGCTTCATCAGGAAGCCGAAGAGCTAACTGCCATCTTCACTGCCTCCGGACGGACCGCGAAAGAAAACAATCCACAATCAGAAATCAAAAATGCTAGACACTGACACCAAACGCCGCATCGACACCGCCCGCGACATCCTCGTGGGCAAGGTGCCCGACCCCAAATCGCAGGTCGAGCAGATCACCATTGCGCTCATCTATAAGTTCATGGACGATATGGACGCCGAGAGCGAGGAGTTCGGTGGCAAGCGCAAGTTCTTCGCCAAGGACTTTGCCCGCTACGGCTGGGCCAAACTCATGCGTTCCGGACTGGGTGGCCACGAGACCCTGAACCTCTACGCCGAAGCCATCGCCAAGATGCCGGAGAACCCCGGCATTCCACTGCTCTTCCGCGACATCTTCAAGAACGCCTATCTGCCCTACCGCGATCCCGAAACGCTCAAGATGTTCCTCAAGGTCATCGACGAGTTCACCTACGACCACAGCGAACGTCTCGGTGACGCCTTCGAGTATCTGCTCTCCGTGCTCGGCTCCCAGGGCGACGCCGGGCAGTTCCGCACCCCGCGCCACATCATCGACTTCATCGTCGCCATCATTGATCCGAAGAAGACCGAGACCGTGCTCGATCCGGCCTGCGGCACCGCGGGGTTCCTGATCTCGGCGTACAAACACATAATGAATTGTGGATTGCGGATTGTGGATCGTGGATTGAAGAAGGAAGAAATCAGCAATCAACAATCAGCAATCCAAAATCCCTTGACTCCTGACGAACGTGGGCGGCTTGCGGCCAACATCCGGGGCTACGACATCTCGCCCGACATGGTGCGCCTCTCGCTGGTGAACCTATACCTGCACGGCTTTGCCGATCCACACATCGTCGAGTACGACGCCCTCACCAGCCAGGACCGCTGGAACGAATGCGCCGATGTGATCCTCGCCAACCCGCCCTTCATGTCACCAAAGGGGGGCATCAAGCCCCACAACCGGTTCTCGGTCCAGTCCAAGCGTAGCGAAGTGTTGTTCGTCGACTACATGGCCGAGCACCTCACGCCCACCGGCCGAGCCGGCATCATCGTGCCAGAGGGCATCATCTTCCAGAGTCAGACCGCCTACACGCAGCTACGCAAGATGCTGGTGGAGGAGTACCTCGTCGCCGTCATCTCCCTTCCGGCGGGCTGTTTCAATCCCTACTCCGGGGTGAAGACCAGTATCCTTATCCTCGACAAATCCCTCGCCCGGCAGAGCGACACCATCGCCTTCTTCAAAGTGGAGAACGACGGTTTCGGCCTCGGAGCCCAGCGCCGCGCCTTCGACAAGAACGACCTCCCGCAAGTCCAAGCCGAACTCGCCGCCTACCTCCAAGCGCTTCGCAGCCACCAACCCACCGCCGACCTCCAGCTTGCGTGTGGCCTGATTGTGCCGAAAGAAAAGATCGCCGCGAATGGCGACTACAACCTCAGCGGTGAGCGGTATCGGGAGGGCACTGCCCGCGCCTCGTTTTTCCCCACCGTCCCACTTGGCGAAGTTTGCGATCTGATCGGCGGAGCAACGCCGTCCAAACAAGTCGAGTCGTATTGGTCAAAAGGCTCAGTGAAGTGGATTTCCTCAAAGCACATCGACGAACGGGGTCACATTACCGCTTACGAACTCATTTCCAAGAAGGCCGTTGAAGAGACTTCCACACGAGTCGCTCCCAAGGGATCGACTATCATCATCACTCGCGTCTCAGTCGGAAAGTTTGCGTTTGCAAACGATGAATACGCCATAAATCAGGACCTCACGGCACTTGTCTCGAAAGATACTGAACGTCTTGACCCAGAGTTCATCCGTGTCGTCGCACTTCACATCGCGGCGGTCGTCGAGCGCAATGCTGAGGGGATTGGTGTTCGCGGAGTCACTCGAAGCTTTCTCGCCAACCTCCAAATCCCCCTGCCGCCGCTGGAGGTGCAGAAGGAGATCGTGGCGGAGATCAAGGGCTACCAGAACGTCATCAACGGCGCCCGCACCGTCCTCGACCACTACCGCCCCCACATCCCCATCCACCCCGACTGGCCGATAGTGCCGCTGGGTGACATTGCCGATGTGAAACTTGGCAAAATGCTTGACCAAGCCAAACACCAGAAGGGTGAATTGTTGCCTTACGCTCGCAACGTCAGTGTCCGTTGGGGAACGATTGATATCCACGATCTACCAGAAATGTATTTCGAGGAAGACGAACTCGAACGCTTTGGCCTGCGAGCTGGAGACGTGCTAGTTTGCGAAGGTGGAGAGCCGGGACGTGCAGCCGTGTGGGACGGGAGAATTCCCAATCTCAAGTATCAGAAGGCTCTTCATCGAGTGCGATTCAAGGTGCCTTTTGAACCTTTGATACTGGTCTATCTCCTGCAAAAAATGGCGCGGTCAGGTGTCTTGGTCTCATGGCTTTCAGGAACCACCATCAAGCATCTCACTTTGGAGTCGTTTAACAAACTGCCCATCCCCCTCCCCCCCCTAGCCACACAGCAAGCCGTAGTCGCCGAGATCGAAGCCGAGGAAACACTGGTCGCCGCCAACCGCGAACTGATCACCCGCTTCGAGCAAAAGATCCAAGCCACCCTCGCCCGCGTCTGGGGGGAGGAATCAGACGTATACACAAAATAGAGATGCCAGCTGTAAGATTATTGACATGGCTCGCACTGGTCATGCCGGTTTGTGTACACTTGCCTCTCAAGACTGGCGTAACAGGAGGGTAACCTATGAATGAAAACGATCCATTGCTGAAGATTCGTTTCGACGGCAAAGCCGTTGGGTCGGGCAAGATTCCGGTGACACACTTGTTGCGTTTTCTAACGAACATGAATAAGGCGCTTTACCGGATGGGACGCGTCCTGACGGGCGAGGCCAAAAGCGTGCGCCGAGGACCGCAGTCACGCAGTATCAAGGAGGAAGTGGCCCTCGATTTGATGCTGTTGACGCACGGTAGTCCTGCGGCCGTGCTGGGGTTCGAACAACAGCAGTCGGAAACGGCCTTGCCGGGAATGGACCTGGGTCTTGAGATCTTGGAGAAGGCCATAAGTGGCTTGGCTACTGTTCAGGAATTGGTCGATACACTTCCGGCGGGCTACGATGCGGGAGTCCTGATGGCCTGGCGAGACGCAGGAATTCTTTTCAGCCAGGGGATCACGAAAATCAATTTCACCCTGAACCATAGAAACACTCCGCTGACAACTACCTTCACGCCGGAGGGTTTCACGCGGATACAGGAACGCATAAAGGGACCGCAGACAAATATCCGCACCGTCGAAGGCCGTTTGTTAATGGCGGATTTTAAGGAACATGGGACGCGCTGCCGTGTGCATCCATCGGTTGGTGAGCCGGTGCTTTGCCTCTTTGACGAAGCCCAGAGGGACGAAGTGCTTGAAGATATTCTGCAATACGTTCGTATCGTGGGCGAAGCGAAGGAAGATCCCCTGACCGGTAGAATTGCCAGTATTAAAATTCACGACATCGAGCGGTTGGAGGATCGTGAGGGCGAGGCTGCCGACTTGCTACCACAGGGCACTCCGCTCTCCCGTGATTTCTGGGACTCACCGACGTTGGACGAATTGGCGCAGGCTCAGAACGTGAGGCCTATGACGAACGTGAGGGCGCTTTTCGGCACCTGGCCGGGTGAAATGAACGACGGCTTCGAGGAAGCCATTGACGATTTACGGCATTCTCATATCAGAAAAGGCGGATTGTCATGAGTGATGCCAAGATCATCCTTGACACGAACATAGTCTCTTATCTGATGAAGGGCGGCCCGCTGGCCGAAGTCTATGTGCCGCATGTCCAGGGAAAGTTGCTCGCCATTGCTTTTATCACAGTGGGTGAGATGTACTTCGGCGCGGAGAATAAAAACTGGGGCGAGAAGAAGCGGAAGGAACTCGAAACGACACTCCGCAATTTTGTCGTGATTCCCTACGATCATGAAATCGCCCGCTGCTACGGGCGTCTGATGGCAGAGCGAAAGCGCAACGGCCAGCCTATTGCTCCCAATGACGCCTGGATTGCCGCTTGTGCCGCACGCCACGCTGTTCCGCTTGTTACGCATAACGCGAAGGACTTCGAGGGCATTACGTCGCTAAAGGTCATCACTGCAAATGAGCAATGTGACCGATAGTAGCTACAGCGTTTCTGTACATCCCTGATGGACGAAAGTCTCGAACCTCACAACTACCTGCCGCTCTCCTTCAAAAGCCCGAAAGAGCGTAGTACATCGAGTTCTTGTGGGACGCATTCGAGACGAACTACACCCACGGCAAGTGCCAATTCGCCTTCCTCGCCTACCACATGCTCACGATGAGCTTCGTCTACTTCAACATTTGGCAGATCAAGCAGACGACGCCCAAGGACTTTGCGATGGGCCTCACCGGCTTCGGCAAGGACATCGAGAAGAAGCTCCTTGAAGCAACCTCACCGTTCGTTTTCAGCGCGGAGAAGGAGAGGAGCATTCTCAGGTTCCTCAAACTCCTCGGATGCGACAACAGCAAGATCGGCATCTACGCCAAGCTGGTGGACAACCTCAACGACACCGCCCACCCCAACGGAACATCTTCTTCAGCACTCAGGCCACGCTCGACGCCAAGATCATCGAGATCCTCCGCGTCGTGGACGAGATCCAAACCTATTCCAAGCCCGTCATTGAACACTGCTACCTAGACTTCCTGCTCCAGAACTACGACCCCGAGAAACGCGAATACCCCGACACCGCTGATCAAATCCGCGAAATACTAATTCACGGAAACTATATGTCCCAGAAGGACATCGACCTCTGCATTGACTTCGACCTTACCCCCCTCTCGAACCGGCCAGAGATCGACAGTATTCGCGAGTTGCACGAAGCGTTGAGAGCAGAGTACGGATTACACGATGAACAAGGTGCGTGCTAACCGGAGCGCAATCCTCCCGATCACCATCTGTTACCCTGCGTTTGCATGTGGTGCATTTCTTTCTCCTATTCCCAAGCCACAAACCTGAAAACTCTTCTTTTCTTCTCCCGTTGACCAACTTTGGAAGCCGGTGTTAGCGTACCGGCAACACATTATCCGCCACGACAAGGAGCGTCATGTCCGACTCATCCTCGACTAAACAGCCGAATCGGCTTATCCACGAAACCAGTCCTTATCTCTTGCAACATGCCCATAACCCCGTTGATTGGCACCCGTGGGGAGACGAGGCTTTGAGCCTGGCGCGCGACCTCCAGAAGCCGATTCTGCTGTCCATTGGCTATTCGGCCTGCCACTGGTGTCATGTCATGGAACGTGAGTCGTTCGAGAATGAGGCGATCGCGGCCCTGATGAATGAGCACTTCGTCTGCATCAAGGTGGATCGGGAAGAACGACCGGATCTGGATGAAATTTACATGCAGGCCACACTGGCCATGAACAACGGTCAAGGCGGCTGGCCGATGACGGTTTTTCTCACGCCGGAGCAACATCCCATTTTCGCCGGCACCTATTACCCTCCGGTGGATCGCTATGGCCGACCGGGCTTTCCCACCCTGCTGAAGAAGATCGCCGAATTTTGGAAGAAAGATCCCACGGGCCTGCGCAATCAGGCGACGGAGATCACGGCCAAGCTCCGCGAGCAAGGCCGGGCCGGTTCTCCCATGGCCGTAGGAGAAGAGGAATTGGATGCGGCGGTCACGCAATATGCCGAAGACTTCGACGCCCGCCACGGCGGATTCGGCGGCGCACCGAAATTTCCTCCGGCTACGGGACTCTCGTTTTTGCTTCGCCAGCACCACCGCACTGGGGACAGCCACAGCTTGCTCATGGTGAAGAAAACTCTCGACGCCATGGCGGCGGGCGGCATGTACGACCATATCGGCGGAGGATTCGCCCGCTATTCCACCGATGACCGCTGGCTAGTCCCCCACTTCGAAAAAATGCTGTATGACAATGCGCTGCTGGCCAAAGTCTACCTGGACGCCTTCCAAGCCACACGGGAAGCGCGCTACCAACAGGTGGCCCAGGAAACCCTCGATTACATTCTCCGAGAAATGACCGCGCCGGATGGCGGGTTTTATTCCGCCACCGATGCCGATTCGGATGGCGTTGAAGGCAAATTTTTCGTGTGGACCCCGGCGGAGATCGAGGCGCTTGCGCCATCACCCGAAGATGCCAAGCGGTTCTGCGCGTATTACGACATTACGGCGACCGGCAACTGGGAACATACGAATATCCCGAACACGCCACAGTCACTGGAGGCCGTCGCCAAGGACTTGGGCATTGCGCCGGACGACCTTCGCGGCACCATCGACCGGATGAAGCCGTTGGTCTACCACACCCGCAGTACACGCATCGCGCCTGGGCTGGACGATAAGATTCTGACCGGCTGGAACGGCATGATGATCAGCGCCATGGCCGAAGGGGCGCGCGTGCTGGGCGACACCCGTTATTTGGAGGCCGCTGAAGAGGCGGCGGATTTCTTGCTCCGAACCATGCGGCAGCCAAACGGCACGCTCTATCGAACCTATCGGGCGGGCAAAGCCCACCTGAACGCCTGCTTAGAGGACTACGCCTATCTGGCTGAAGGCTTGATCGATCTCTATGAAGCTGGGGCGCATCTGGGCTATTTGGATGAGGCCGTGCATCTCGTCGAACACCTCCTTGCGAGCTTTCTGGATGAGACCAGCGGAAGTTTGTTTTCCACGGCCACGGATCACGAAAGCTTAATCCTGCGAAACCGCGACGGCACCGACGGAGCCACTCCGAGCAGCAACGCCGTCGCGGCCTCCGCCCTTGCCAGGCTGTCGTTTCATTTCGATCGAGAGGACCTTCGCCAGGCTGCCACGAACGCCATCCGGGCGTATGGCGCGCAGATCGCTCGCTACCCCCGGGCCTTTGCGAAAAGTCTGTGCGTCGTCGATCTCCTGTTGCACGGCCCAGTGGAATGCGCCCTGGTCGGGACACCCGGGCTTCCGGACTTTGAGGCCCTGAAGGCCGCGTTGAACCGCGCCTACCTGCCCAACCACATCATCGCTCATCTCGACCCAGCCGAGGTGCCCGGGCCAGCCACACTCACGACCCTTCCCTTGTTGGTCGGCAAAGACCTCATCGGAGGCCAGGCGGCACTCTACCTCTGCCAGAATTTTTCCTGCGAAGCCCCGATCACCGACCCCACGCAGGTCGAGATGGCATTGAGTGCCAAGGGATTGCGATCACGATCGGAGGCGGCGACGTCCAAGTCGCTCCAAGGCCAAGCCCTCTCCGGGCGAGCTACGGCCGGAGCGACGGGTGCCTACGCCGTTCGTTTTGTGAACGATCCCCATCATCCCCTCACGCATGGGTATGGCCCCCTCGGGACAACCGGCCTTACCACCAGCCGCGTGGGATTCGGCGGCTATCGCATCGACCTGAGCGACCAGACCTATCGAGCCGCCCTCACTAAAGCTCTGCTCGAAGGATGTAATCTCATCGACACTTCCACCAACTACGGCGATGGAGAAAGCGAACGGCTGGTCGGACAGGTCATCGCAGAACTGGATCGCACAAAACAGGTCACCCGAGACTCGGTCGTGGTCGTCTCCAAGATTGGGTATGTGCAAGGTCACAATCTCAAACGAGCCCAGGCTCGTGAGAAAGCGGGGCGGGCCTATCCGGAAATGGTGCAGTACGGCGAGGACATCTGGCACTGCTTGCATCCTGAGTTCCTGGCCGATCAGCTCGACCTGTCCCTCGACCGGCTCAGCCTGACGACCCTCGATGTCTGTCTGCTCCACAATCCGGAGTATTTTCTGTCGGATGCGCACCATCGCCACCAGAGCGATCTCCCTGCCCTTCGCAAAGAATTTTATCGCCGGCTTCAATCGGCGTTTGTGTTCTTCGAGCAACAGGTGGCGCGGGGGCGGATCCAATTTTATGGGGTCTCCTCAAACACCAGCACCTCCCCACATGACCATCCGGAAGCCACCTCCCTTTCCAGCATGCTGCACGCCGCGACCGCCGCGGCACACGAACTCGGCATTCCGGCCCATCACTTTCGCGTGATCCAATGTCCCATGAACCTGTTTGAATCAGGGGCCCTGCTGGTTCGGAATACGGGCCCGGAATATTCTCAGACCTTGCTGGTACAGGCACAAGCCAACGGCGTGGCTGTCTTGCTCAATCGTCCCTTGAACGCCATGCCAGGCGCACGTGGGGGCATGATCCGTCTTGCCAGTCTGCCCTTGGAGCCCGTCATCGAAAACTTTGAGGCCCAACGCAAAGCGATCGAGAACCTTGAAGAGGAATATCGCCAGACGCTGGCCCCACACATCGCCCAGCAGGGTCAGGGTCTTGCACCAAGTGAATATTTTCGATGGGCAGAGGAATTGGGCCAAATTCCTGACCGCATCCTGAATCTCGAACATTGGGAGCAGATCGAGAACAAAATGATTGCGCCACATTTAAATCAGATCCTGCGCGTGGTGACCAACCAGATTGCCTCGGACTACAGTCATCAATGGGACGACTGGCGCAATCGGTATCTCCCACCCTTCCTCACGCTCCTCAAGATCCTTCGTCGGGATGCCACGGTGAAAAGCCGCCAGATCACCGGCCAGATCGACGAGCTGGTGAACCATTTCATTCCGGAAGGACGGAAGCAGGAATCCCTCTCACGAAAAGCCCTCTGGATCTTGGCCTCGACGCACGGCGTGACCGCGGTGCTCAACGGGATGCGCACTCCCGCCTATGTCGACGATTCGATGGAAATCCTGCGCTGGGCACCGCTCCCAGTCGTCAAACCCTTGTACGAACAGCTCCACGTGCTGCCGCTCACGTAATCCTCTTCTGATTCCTACACGCCACTCCTGACTCATCGCCTCGTCGTTCGCCAGGCAAGCCCACACGGGTGACCTGGCGAACCGGCGGGATCACCACACAGACCATTCCTGTTTATTGAGCTTCACTCAAGCGCGTTTCCGCTCGATGCCCCTGCACCGCTTCCACCGACAGTTAACAGAGAATTTACGTTCCTGAGATTGATCGGCAACGTGGCGGCGTTACCATCCATTCACGTCACATTACTAATAAGACCATGGGGAATGGGCCCCATCACCAAGGAGGAGAGCAGATGGTACAAGTCGGACAATTGATGACCTCGCGATTAGTACGAGTGCCGGTCGGCACGTCAGCCACCACCGTGGCGAAACTGATGAACGAACGACACGTCGGCAGCGTGTTCGTGGAACAAGATGGTCACATCGTCGGGATCGTCACCGAGCCGGACATCGTAAGAAAGGTCGTTGGAGCGGAGCGTACGGCCAACCTTGCCAAGGTTGAGGAAATCATGAGCAGCCCCGTGATCAGTATCGATGGTCGGCGACCGCTCACGGAGGCGGCCGAGCTGATGGAGCGTCACCATACTCGGCACCTGGCCGTGTTGCACACTGGCGCGATCGTCGGCGTGTTGTCGGTTCGCGATCTCCTTCACCCGGTGTCGATCGATGAGTTTTAACATGTTGTTCTCTCACGATCAGGTGTTTCAGGTCCCGTCCGATGGGACCGAAGAGAAACGGCGGTCATGGACGAACTGGTCCGTGACCGACCTGTCCACCCTGTGGGTTGTCGGCATCCGCACCGTGCTGAGTCTCCTGATCCTGACAATCCTTTTAGCCTTAGCCTTGGGCGTCGTTCGCACCACGCTCGATCTCCGCCTGTTCTGGGACACACCCATCGAGACGGGATTGCGGCATGTCCTCCTCAGCACCTTGTTGCTCCTGGCGCTGGTGGAGGTATTCAAAACGACAGTGACCTACTTCACGGAAGGACGAGTCAAAGTGACTTTTATCGTCGATACGATTCTCGTCGTCATGTTGACGGAGATTATTTCGGAATGGTTCAAAGGCGAAACGCTGCTGAATTGGATGATCCTCGGCACCATCATTCTGATCCTCGGCGCCATGCGCATCGTGGCCGTGAAGTTCTCGCCCGCCAAAACTGACCCCCCGTCGGATTCATGGGGAGCCAAGACCACTTAAAGAGAGGAATGCACATGGGACACTCGGCTTTGATCCGCGCACCGTTGGCGGTGGAATTGCACCAGCCGCCCAAACCGCACGACTCGACCGTCGGTCGCATCGATTCCCTTGACACGTTCACGTCCTCCGCCCTCAGCCAAGAACGAGGGATCATCGTACTGACCCTGCACAGTCATATCCTCTTCATGAATCCGACGGCTCACTCCCTCACGTCGACTCTGATGCAGGAAACCGAAGGGGTCAAAGCCAGAGGTATTCTTCCCCAGTCGCTTCGCCTTCTCTTGCAAGACCTTGCGGCTCAGGTGCACCGGCTGTCGACGGCCAAAGGTTGGGAATGTGTCGAACGGACGAAATTGCTCGGGCCCGCTCATTTCCCGCTTCTCGTCAAAGGCATCGGCATTCCCGACATTCAGCACGAACAACAGGCACGAATGATCCTTATTCTTGAAGATCTCTCTTCTCGAGAAACGACCTCGCTGGCGCGTGCCAGTGGGCATTACGCCTTCACAGAACGCGAGCACACCGTTGTGCAGGAACTCATGAAGGGTCAGACCAACAAAGAAATCGGCAATTCGCTGGGCATTGCCGAACAGACCGTCAAAGAACACATCAAACGGATCATGATCAAAACCGGCACAACCACCAGAACTGGTCTCTTGGCAAAGGTGTTCCAATGTTAATCGTCGAGGCGGAAGTCGACATTGACACTCTGTCCCCAGGCGACATGGCCGAGCAGTTGGTCCTAGATCTCTTGTGGCGCCATGCCTGCCTGAGTGTCGAAGAGATGACGCGCCTCTTGCCGCAACTGAGTTGGAACACCGTGTTTCACACGATCGACACCCTCAGCCGTCGCGGCGCCATCCTCCTGGTGAAACAGGGCTTCGAGTATTCTGTGAGACTGTCACCAGGGCTTGCCCATGCAGGGTGCTCAACCTCCCAGACCGGACCGCTGCACCACTCACACTTCTCCACGACATCCCGACCAGCTCGCATTCCACTCTGAAAAAGGTTGTCTCCTCTTGGCCGGTTCATTATGATCAATACTGCTATCTGCGTGGCTTGTTGGGAGTAGGATGAGACTCATGCCGACTGTTCACGATTCGTCCTCTGTTCTTCGTGAGCTGAACCGACTCCGCCCAACCACACATGACTCACAACCGGAGCGCTCACGATGAAGCTCGGCGTTCTCGACATCGGCACGAATTCCATCCACATGGTCTTGGTGGAGATCGACGCCGACGGCACGTATAAACTCCTCGACCGGTTCAAAGACATGACACGGCTCGGGGACGGCACCTTCACCACGCATCAATTGTCCAAGGCCGCCATCACCCGCGGTCTCGCCGTCATTCGCAACATGGTCCTGCTGGCACGCAATAAGGGGTTCGAGCAAATCGAGGCCGTCGCGACCAGCGCCGTGCGCGAGGCGGACAACGGCGGCGTGTTTATTGAGGAAGTGGGGGCGCGCACGGGCTTGTATATTCGCGTGGTGACCGGCGAGGAAGAAGCGCGCTTGATCTACTTGGGCGTGCGTCAAAGCATGGAGTTCGGCTCACGCCCTTCCGCCGTTCTGGACGTGGGCGGAGGGTCGGTGGAATGCATCATCGGCAATCGGGACACACTGTTCAACGCCTCTAGCCTTAAGCTCGGCGCGATCCGGCTGAAGGATCTCTTCCTGACATCCGACCCGCCGTCGGCTGCCATGCTTCGCGTCATGCAGAAGGACATCGACCAGCAAGTGTCGGCAGCCTTGGCACAGGTTCGGGTGCGTACCCTTGCTCGCTTCGTGTGCACGTCGGGCATGGCCGGCAATATCGCTGAAATTGTGCATTTGCAGCGGACGGATCGGCCACTGCAGCAGATGAACCTCGCGACCGTTCGGCTGAGCGAGCTGCGCGCGTTGGAACTGCGCCTCCGTCGAAGCGGGCCGAAGGACCGTCTGGCGATTCCCGGATTCGACCCCAAACGGTTAGACACGCTACTCCCCGCCGTCACGGTCATTCGCACCGTGATGGAGCGGCTGAAGCAGCAGACGATGGTCGTGAGCGATAAAGCGATTCGAGACGGCGTGATCCATGACTATGTTGATCGGCATCGGGAAGGGTTGCGCATCTCAGAAGACATTCCCAACGTTCGGCGGCGGAATGTCATTCTGCTCGGTCGCCGTTGCCGCTATCCCGAAGCCCATTCCCAACATGTGGCGAACTTGGCCCTGAGACTCTTCGATCAGACCAAAACCCTGCACGGCCTCGACGACCAGGCGCGGGAGTGGTTGGAGTATGCGGCGCTGTTGCACGACATCGGCTACGTCATCAACCCTCGGCAACACCATAAACATGCCTATTATCTCATCACGCATAGCGACTTGCCGGGATTGACTTCGACCGAGGCGGAAATCATCGCCCAGGTTGCCCGCTATCATCGCAAGGCACTCCCGGATTTGAAACACCACTCGTTGACGGCCCTGCCCGTCCGGCTGAGAAAAACGGTGATTCGGCTCGGCGCGTTGCTAAGGATCGCCGACGGCCTCGACCGCAGCCATTTCTCCGTCGTCCAGGACGTGGATGTGTCGCTCGGCCAACCGGTCGTGATGACGCTCACCACGAAGAGCGAACCCGCCCTGGAAATCTGGACGGCTCAATCGAGGGCGGACCTCTTTGAGAAAGTCTTTCGACGCCCGATCGTGTTCAAAACGAAACCGACAAGGACACGTGCACGATGACTCTGCCCGAGCTGTCGTTCCTGCAACCGCATCCGTTTCCCGGCAAACTCATCATCGTCGAAGGGATCGATGGGTCCGGAAAAAGCACCCAACTCGTGCTCCTGCACAAGTGGCTCGAAGCCAAAGGCTATCGAGTCTTTTTCACCGAATGGAATTCCTCAGAACTGGTGCGCGAAGCCACCAAACGCGGGAAAAAGGACAAAACCCTGACTCCCACCACGTTCAGCCTCTTGCATGCGACGGACTTTGCCAGCCGACTGTACCATGACATCCTGCCGCCGCTGAAGGCCGGGATGATTGTGCTGGCCGACCGCTATGTCTACACGGCCTTCGCCCGCGACGTCGTACGCGGGGTATCGCCCGCGTGGGTGCGGCAGATGTATAACTTCGCCGTCCGCCCGGATCTCGCGTTTTATTTTAACGTGCCCATTGAGGTGTCAATCTCCCGACTGCTGGGCGGCACGCGCGGACAACTTAAATATTATGAAGCCGGGATGGACATGGGGCTCAGCCCGGATCTCGTCCAAAGCTTCCGCCTCTTTCAATCGCGCCTCCTGGTCGAATACGACACCATCGTGGACGAGTATGGACTGATTCGAATGGACGCCACCAAGGACATCCAGGTCCAGCAGACGGAAATGCGGGAAATCGTGGCGAAGGCCTTAGCGCAGTACAAACCGAAACGAGGCACCTATGGAAAGCGGGCGACGGAGTTTTGGCAACGGTTTGCCGTACCTGGATCTGAGTGAACTCAAGGGCAAACTGATCGCCATCGAGGGCACCGATGGCGTTGGCCGATCCACGCACATTGCGACGCTGCAAGGGTGGCTCGAGGTGCAGGGCTACGGCGTCGTCACCACCGGCTGGACGCGCTCGAATCTTATGTCGAAAACCATCGAGGTCGCCAAGCAGGGCAATATTCTCGATCGCTGGTCCCTGAGCCTCCTCTATGCCACGGATTTCGCCGACCGGCTCGAACATCAGATCATCCCGGCGTTACGCTCGGGCTTTATCGTGCTGGCCGACCGGTACGTCTACACCGCCTTCGCCCGCGACGCGGTTCGCAGTGGGGATCGGAATTGGATTCGCAACGTGTTCGGCTTTGCTCTGGTGCCGGATCTGGTCTGTTATCTGCGCATCGATGTCGACACGCTGACGCTGCGGGTCATCGAATCCAAAGGGATGAATTACTGGGAATCGGGAATGGACCTGCGTTTGGGCGCTGATCTCTATGACAGTTTTAGAAAATATCAGTCGTTACTCATTGAAGAGTTCGACAAGATGGCTGAAGAGTTCGACTTTCAAGTGGTCGATGCACGGAAACGGCCAGACGATATTCAAGAGGTGTTGCGGTCAAAGATCGAACAGCTCCTCAATGGCGCGCCGCCTTCACCTGCTCAGACTCCTCGCACAAAATTGACCACAACGGCCTCTACCAGGAGCCCTATCATCCCTTCCAGCGCACCAACCATTCGACCAACCGCCCGGCTCAAGCAACGAAAGTAACCTCTCGCAGGATGCTCAAACAGGCCGTCCTCGTCGTTCGATGTTCGTGAAGCGTCTCTCGTGAAGCGTGAAACGTCCGAATCCTGAACGACATACGCTTCACGCACGACACTTCACGGTTCACGGTTCTTGAGGACGCCGCTGGCGGCCTGTTTGAGCATCCTCGCTAGGTCTTCCGAAACGCCCGCACCTGGCTCGGCATCATCCACCACCTCAGCTCCCCTTGCCCTGGCTTGGGAGCACCCTCGAATCGCACCAGACAGGCGCCTGCCTTTTTCAGCGACAGTGTCGCTACCGGTTTCACGCACAACATGACACCGGCCACGGCTCCTAAGTTGGGCTCGTGGCCGACACAGAGGACACAGGCATCGGCAGGAAAGGTTGCCAGGAGCGCCAGCACCTTCTCTGGCTTACCATCCGGATGAAGCTCACTGTATTCCTTGATGTCGGTCTCCGGCGCCAGTGTATCCCGAAGCAACTCGGCGGTCTCCCTCGCGCGGACGTAGGAACTCGACACAATATGGGTGGGCACCGCGTTAAGCGCGGCTAACCCGGCGACCGCTTCTCGAAGGCGACGCAGTCCCTTTTTGGTTAAAGGACGCTTGGCTTCTTCCCCATCCCACTGTTCCGGCTCCACGGCAATTCCATGGCGAAATAAAATGCAATCCATCGACACTCCTTCCACACGTGATAGTGAGGCCTTGACTAATCAATAAATCTTGTTATATTGATGCCATGCTTGTCAATGTGAAAATCGATCGTTCAACTATCGCCAAGTGGTTTCACGCACTGTCGGATGAAACACGACTCCGTATTATTGAAGCGTTAGGGCCAGGAGAGCGATGTGTCTGCGAATTGACAGACCTCCTCGACAGTGGGCAATCCCGGCTCTCCTTTCATCTCAAGACGCTGAAGGATGCCGGACTGCTTCATGATCGACGGGATGGCCGGTGGATTTATTATTCACTCAATGCCGACACATTTACCGAGATGGAACAGTGTATCAAGGCGCTACACAACATGTCGCAGATCCCAATGACACGCGAATCCAAGTCCAAGTGCTGACTCTTTTTTTGCCATTTGCATCAACTTTTCTTGATTAGAGAGGAGAGACACCTCATGGATAAGGCGGCGCTCAAAGACCTGGTGCGAGGAGAATACCGGCAAGCGGCCTTGCAGGTGAAGGGAGAGAAAAGTTCGTGCTGCAGTGCGTCCTTAACGCCTGACAAGCTCGATCCCATCACCGGCAACCTCTACAGCCCTCAAGATATTCAAAGCCTGCCTGGAAACGCCGTCGCCGCCTCTTTGGGCTGCGGCAATCCCACCGCGTTAGCCCAACTCCATCCCGGTGACATCGTGCTCGATCTCGGTTCAGGAGGCGGCATCGATGTTCTGCTCTCGGCACAACGGGTTGGACCGACGGGGAAAGCCTATGGACTGGATATGACCGATGAGATGTTGGCGCTCGCCCGCGACAACCAAGCCAAAGCTGGCGTCTCCAATGTCGAGTTCCTTAAAGGGGAGATTGAACAGATCCCGTTGCCGGAGGCCTCCGTCGATGTGATTATTTCCAATTGTGTGATCAATCTCTCCGGGGAAAAAGACCGCGTGCTGGCCGAAGCCTTTCGTGTCCTGCGACCAGGTGGACGTCTGGCCATCTCCGATATCGTGGTGCGTGGGACAGTGCCCCCGGAGATTCGACGGAGCATGGAGCTGTGGGCTGGGTGCGTGGCCGGGGCGCTCGAAGAGGACGAATACCGGGGCCTCCTGGCACAAGCCGGCTTCAGCGACATTGCCCTGACACCGACACGAACGTACGGAACGGATGATATTCGGGCGTTTCTCCAAGGAGCGGGGCTCGATATCGAGACCATCGTGGCCCAAGTGGATGGCCAATTCATGAGCGCCTTCATCCACGCCGTCAAACCACACCCTGGCCAACACGCCTCAGCATAGAAGGAACCGACACATTATGGACCGTGCCATCAATCCGGTGCTGCACACGCCACCGGTCGAAAAGCGCCTCAATCTCTTTGAACGTTATCTGACGCTCTGGGTGGGACTCTGCATGGTCGGTGGAGTGCTCCTAGGGCAATGGACACCTGGCGCTGTGCAGATGCTCAGAAATCTTGAATTTGGCGAAGGCAGTCACGTGAACCTTCCTATCGCCCTTCTCATCTGGCTCATGATCACCCCCATGATGATGAAGGTGGATTTCTCCGCCATCCGCCACGTTGGCACGCGACCGCGGGGGCTGCTCGTGACCCTGTTTATCAATTGGATCGTCAAACCCTTCTCTATGGCCTTCATTGCCTGGCTGTTTTTCCGGTTTGTCTTCTCCGCATGGATCACCCAGGCGGAAGCGGATCAATATATCGCGGGCTCGATCATCCTCGCGGCAGCGCCCTGCACGGCCATGGTGTTTGTCTGGAGCTATCTCACAGACGGCGACCCGGCCTACACCTTGGTCCAAGTGTCCGTCAACGATCTGATTATGCTGGTACTCTTCGCCCCACTCGTGGGATTTTTGGTCAGCGGCGCCTCAGCTCTGAGCGTGCCCTTTCCGGTCTTGTTCTACTCGGTGATCGCATTCATCGTCATTCCCTTAACCATTGGCGTCCTGCTCCGCCACTGGTTCGTGCGGCGCTACGGCCACACCTGGTTTGAACAGACCCTGCTGCCCCGGTTGGCTCCCCTCACCATCATCGCGTTGCTGGCGACGCTGGTGTTCATCTTCGCCTTTCAAGCCGACAATATTACGGGTAAGCCTCTGCATGTGTTCCTCATCGCCATCCCCATTGTGATCCAAGTCTACTTCAATGCCTCACTCGCCTATGGACTGATGAAGGTGCTCAACGTTCCTTATGCCATTGCCGCTCCCGGCGCCCTCATCGGCGCCAGCAACTTCTTTGAACTCGCCGTGGCGACAGCGATTGCCTTATTTGGCCCTGAATCCGGCGCCGCCCTCGCCACCGTGGTTGGGGTCTTGGTCGAGGTCCCTGTGATGCTGTCAGTCTGCGCCGTCTGCACGCGAACTAAACATTGGTTCCCTGAGGAGACCACCACATAACACGGTTGAAGCGCTTCCTCTGTCAGAGGCATGTGTACCGCGGACGGATGCAGAAGCAATAGAGTCGCCAGGTGTCCAGCGATCATTTTCAGATGGCAGCGCGGGCACGGATTGGCTACGACAATCTGCGCACCGTGGGGTTGCGGTGTCGGCTTAGCCAGCACCCCCGTATAGACCAATGTGCAGGACAGCATGTCGAGGAGGTGGTGACCGTCTAGGACCGCGCCACAGAGAGTGGCTCGGTCTTTTTAGGTGAACCAGAGTCGAGTACTGGACTGTCGAGAATGAGGCCCCTGCACACGGAGTGCCCAAGAACTGGACCTTGTTCAATGTGTTAGGGATCAGATCGAGCGGGGAGATTGAGGGTGTCTCAAAACTGTGGAGTCAGCGCGTACCCCACACTAGGCATGGATTTAATCGTCCCAGCCGGCAATCCATGCGCCACTAGTTTCTCTTGAAGTGCCAGCACGACTCGGTCTAGCTCGTGATCGTGGATCATCCCATCGTTACCCCACAGCACCGTAATGAGTTCTTCGGGCGTGACCGATTTACCGGCTTGCTTCACCAGGTGATGAAGAATCCCCCATTCTCCAGCGTTCACCTGGAGTCGAGTCCCACGGAAATTAATGATGCGAAACTCATCCTCCACCACTAATTCAAAATCGAGCGACAGATCGTGGCTCACCGCGGCACGGAGAGAGCGTCTCAGAACGGCCCGAATTTTAGCTACCACCTCGTCCAGGCTGAACGGCTTGAGAAGAAAGTCGTCCGCGCCATTATTCAGAGCCATAATTCGGTCGGCTTCAGAATTCATGGCGGACATCATGATCACAGGAATATCTTTGGTGAGCATGTCTTCCTGGAGACAGCACAAGACATCTTGTCCCCCCATGCCCGGTAACACCATATCCAGCAAAATAAGGTTGGGAAGTAACTCCTTGGCATGGAGTACGCCAGACGGTCCTTCCGATGACACATGGGTCCGATACCGCGCTTTGCGCAAGGCTTCGTCCAGCAAGCGCGCCTGCTTCGGATCATCTTCGATAATATGAATGACTTCTAAACTCACGTAGGCCCCTCTCTCCCCCTTCTATCGGCTGATCCAAGGAAAGAATGAAGTGGGACATGGTTGCGAGCATTAAGAGGAAAGACAGCCGTCCCACTTACGCATTCGTGCGTGGCAAAGCGGGAATTTGTACCTCCAGGCCAACCACCCGTTCCAGGCAATCATCGGCGATTCCCTGTTGCACGAGGGTGCGGTGGAGGCGTAACGGTAGCCGAGTCAGTTCATGTTCAACAAACGAGGCCATCATTCCCGTCAACCCGCAATCCGCCAATTCGAATAGCACACGAACGGGGCCATTATGGTAGGGACGGACCTCCAAGAATGGCGGGCATGGCAGGAATGGGGGGAATACTGCTTCTGGCAAGCACGCGCTGCACGTCCAAGACGACGACTTTTGCTTCATCGTCCAGGCGACGGTTCTCCTCCATTAGCACATAGGTCAACGGCACTTGCATCTCCACCGGCATGAACCCCAAGGCAAACCCCCGCGGCCGGATGGAGAGCAGCGGGTCTTCTATCCCTGGCGACTCCGTGGTCGCCCCTTCAGATGAGATCGACGGGGCCGTGCGATGGTTGGCCAGTATCACAAACAAGTGACCGTCATGGATAAAGAGCCCCCCTGAGGTCACCGCTCGCTGCTGAGCAGCCGCCGGCGCATGCAGGGAAAATGTCACCAATTGCTGAGGTGTGGCATGGGAGAAGGCTTGTACGAGGCCTGGGGTCAACCGTTTCATTTCGTCTTCGGTAAAAACGGGCACGGCATTGGCATCAGTTTTGAACAGGCTTACCACGGAATCTTGTCGTTTCAAGACTCTGAGCCCCTTCAACACGAGCGCCACCTGGTCCTGAGTCAACACCAATGGATGCTTATGTCCGCTGCCGGCTTGAGGATCGTCAACCAATCGAATCCCAATCTGGCCATCCGACTGGATAATGACCGGAGGAACAGCGTGCATGCACCCGAAGGCTCCAGCCAAGAACGCAAGGGCAAGAAACGTGGACATCAGCCTGTGGTTAGACACTCGATCTCACCCTTTCAGGAACGGCAACACGCCTTGCTGGGCACGAACCAAACCAGCCGAGGATTGCCCCTTCACGCCGATACGCACGTCAGAATACTGCGAGACCTGACAACACCATCCGTCATCTCTAGCAAACAGGATGGCCATGACTGCTGTCATGACCGCACTGTGACGACATCGATTATTGTATGCACCCTACTCGTCCTGCTTCAAGATCCATCCCTTCTTCATCATGCAGCGCTCCGTCGCATTGATCATCAACAGCTTACTTCCCTGTTGGAGCTTGGGATCTCTAGCCACATCTTGATCGCATCGGTTCCAATCCGCCGCAAATTGGTCTGTGCTTTTATTGGGATGCGTCCAAGCCGGTGGTCCACACCCGCTGACCGCCAGGAGCAGGCCCCCGATAATTCCCAGTGCCGAATATCGCATCACCGTCCCCCCTTCGTCTGCTCACCACACAATCAGGTTCCACCCAACCCCATTGTGAGGCTCTTGTTCTGTGGCGTTGTATCATAGTTCGAGAGACAGACCAAGCCGCTTGCCGGGTCCCAGGCACTTCGTGTAGTCTTCGGCTCCACCGTTACCAGGGATGGACTATGCAACTCACGGCCTTCCTTCGACAGCCACTCGACCTGACATCCGACGTCCTCCAGCTTCTGGCCCGCCGGATGCCCGACATGATCATTTACCAGCACGCCGAGGAGGAATGGTGGGTGGCGCCGCTGGACGACCAACTCCCGCTCCTCCGACTCAATCGTATCGGAGCCGAACTCCTGGCCGCCATGGATGGTCAAGGATCGGTAGGGACCTTACTCAAGAAGTTTGGGCACCTGGTCTGTGGCCCAGACGGAGAAACCGGTCAATGGCATTTGGAACGGTGGTCTCTCCCAAACTACTCACTGTGTTTCTACGGGAACACCTCTCCGACTCAAGAGCGTCAGAGCCTTCGATGGGATTTACTCCTTCAGCAAATTCGTGAAGGCTGGTCTGGCCAGAAGGGGTTTGAAGGCGCAGACCATCTGCCTGAATTTCATTTGCAAGACATTAAGAAGCAGGAAGGGCATTTTGACACCATCGAGACCACCGTGTCGCACCTCTTCCGTGAACCCTCGGCAGCCCTGCACAACCAGACCTATGGACAAGTCCTGGCCAAACGCCTGCGTACACTCGGCTGGTGGACACCAAAGCCGAAGGTCGTGCTGGAGGTCGGTGGAGGCCTCGGCTATGTGGCGCGGGAAATGGCGAAAGACTTTTTGCCCTTTGAACGCCAAGGGACGACCTATTGTTTTCTCGACCTGACACGGCCGTTTCTCCACTCTCAGTTGAGTCTTGGTGGAGAGGCCGGGTGGCGGGCTCGGGGGGTACAAAGCAATGCCGAGTTCCTTGCTCTTCGAGATGCCAGCGTCGATCTGGTCATCGACAATGAAAATTTGGCGGATATGACCCCCGTTAATCTGACTCGGGAAGAGATTCAAACCCAGACGGGCACGACACCGCTGCATCAAGAGGCCTTGGATTGGATTCGTCGGGTACGCCTCCCGTTAGGATCGGACATTCCCGAGCACGTCATCTTCAATCTGGGACCGTTTCGGTTTCTCTCCGAACTCTGGCGCGTCATGCGACCGGGTGGGCATGCGTTCCTGGTCGAGTTCGGTGTGGACCAAGGCTGGCCGGCTCCCGTCAAACTTCCCGGCCACACGGAATACGAAGTCCAATATTCGCACCTCCGCCATGCCGCCAAATGGTTGGGCTTTTCCGAACAATATACGACTCTTCCACAGTTTCTGGGCATGCGCCCGGACACCCAAGTCCTCTGCACCGGAGCGGCCTATGCTATTCAGCGTTTTTGTGAGGCGGAGGGACGGTCATTTCCTATCCGGGCCTATACCGAACCAGAACTGGCCTCCACGTTGGGGGACATGCAGCCACGTGTTATGGGATGCCATTATCATGCCGTGAGTGATCCAGCCTGGTTCGGCCTCTGGGATTTCAAAGTGCTCCTATTGGAAAAGCCCGGAGGGGTGAAACGAAGTGCGATCCGTGAACGAGACGGATATCGGTTCTATGCGGAAGGTGGACACTAACGAGGACATCCGATTTACCCCATCGAACGCGAGGCGCATTCCAAGACGACCCCCTCCCGTAAGCCGAGAGTGCTGACCACGCACTCGCGAAACCCAAGACCGTCCATCATCTCTCGAAGAATCAGCGTGCCGGCCACAATCACGTCCTCACGGCCTGCCTCAAGACCTGGCAAATCACGACGCGTCTCCTTGGTTCGACCCAGCAACTGCGATTCCAGTCGAACAACCGTCTGGCTCGTGAGCCGAGAGTTGTGGATGAGATGTGGTTCGTACCGTGATAATCCCTGGGCCATCGCTGACAGCGTGGTGACGGTCCCGGCTGTCCCGACTAAGGTGAGTTCCGTGAGATCCCCGAGCTCAACCTGCACACGTTCTCGTAACACACGGAGATGTTGCCGAGCGGCCTCCAGTGCCTGAGCCGACACCGATTCTCCCGTCAGGAACTGCTCCGTCAATCGGACCACCCCCACATTGATCGAGCGGAGCGTCATGGGACAGCCCTTACGGCTCACGATCAACTCCGTGCTTCCCCCGCCGATATCCAAGCCAAAGACATCGTCCACGCCAGGTGGAAGCCCCGAACGAATCCCGAGCATCGTCCGCCGAGCTTCTTCTTCGCCCGAGATCACTTCGACATCCAACTCCACGGTCTCTTTGACCTGCGCCAAAAATTCTCGTTGGTTGCCGGCGTCTCGCACCGCGGAGGTCGCGACCATACAGACACGATCAGGACGGTGGCGCTCGATGACCTGTTTCCACTCCACCAGCGTATCGAGGACCCGCCTGATCGCCTCTGGTTGTAACTGCCCAGATGCCTGCACCCCTTCTCCCAGCCGCAACATGCGTTGGTCCGAGAATAGCTCCTGCTGGATGCCTCCGCCTTCGACCTGCGCCACCAGAAGGCGACACGTCAGCGTCCCCAAATCGATCCCCGCAATCACGCCTGCGCGAGTCCCTGTCCACACCGGCGTCGGCTCAGTCACGAGCGCGGAGCTCCTCGGTTTCTTGTTCCAATACCATCCGTTCGGCTCTCAAGGCTTCAACCTGCTCCACAAGTTTCGCAATGGCATGATCCCCGGAAATATGTCGCAGAGGTTCTTGGCGTTCGTACAATTCCAGCGCTCGCTCTCCGATTTCCCGTTGCAGATCGTCAATCCGTCTGTTGAGCTTGTCGACCTGAAGGCGAATCCGTAGCCGTTCAGACTCTTCCAATGCTCGGCGAGCGACGTCAGCCGTTCCATAGCGAAGATTCGCCACGCCTGCCCGAAGATCCCACACCAGTTGTTGCAATAATCCCATGATTCTCTCGCGTATTGGTTCAATGCCGTTTCGGGACGAGTCCCGTCTTTCTAATATGACAGGAAACGGAGGAACCGCAAACAAGTGTGTTGGGTCTTTTTTGCCTGATCGTCCAACCCGATCACACTTCGGACACGCTCCGTGCGCGTCACATGGCTACCCAATGCCTCCCAAGGACAGTGTTCCTTTCCAGGCTCGCACGACAGCGTCTCTGAGGGGCCGGTGCTCCACGTCCACAAGTTGTGGATCCCGTGCAACCAAGGAAAAGGCTTCGTCCCGTGCTGAGGCTAACAGCTCCACATCCTGTACCAAATTGGCCGCTCGGAACAGCGGGAGGCCCCATTGCCGAACTCCCAGAAACTCACCGGGTCCCCGAAGCAGCAAGTCCTGTTCTGCGATGTAAAATCCATCGGAGGATCGGAGCACCACGCCGAGCCGCTTTTGCGCCAAAGACGCCTCGTTGTCCCCATCATGAGCCCACAGGTCCGTCTCTTGACGTCCGCGCGTTCGCCGAGCGGGGTTCGGCTTCGACGTCACCAGGAGGCAGTAGGCTTGATGCCGGCTTCGCCCAACACGCCCGCGAAGTTGATGCAATTGCGCCAGTCCGAACCGCTCGGCATGCTCAATCATCACAATCGTCGCATTCGGGACATCGACGCCCACCTCAATGACCGTGGTCGCTACCAACACCTGAATCTCCCCGCGTTGAAACGCGGCCATGGTTGCATCTCGCTCCTCCGCAGGCATACGGCCATGGAGAATCCCGACTCGTGCAGTCTTGAAGGGTCCGGCCTGTAACTCTTCAGCCGCCTGGACCGCTGCCTGGAGATCCACCTTTTCCGACTCTTCCACCAAGGGATACACCATATACGCCTGATGCCCCAATCGCACTTGCTCATGGACCAGGCGATAGGCCTCCTCACGTTCCTCGGAAGAGAACAGGAAAGACCGCACCGTTTGACGTCCTGGTGGAAGCGCATCGATCACCGACACGTCAAGATCTCCATAGACGGTCATGGCCAAGGTCCGAGGAATAGGCGTGGCGGTCATCACGAGCACATCCGGTCGAGAGCCCTTTTCCACTAGCGCCTTCCGTTGTAGCACACCAAAGCGGTGCTGCTCATCGATCACCACGAAGCCGAGACGGGCGAATCGAACGGTGTTCTGAAAAATGGCATGCGTCCCGATCACAATCTGAATCGCTCCTTCTGCGACGGCCGCCAAGATCTCACGTTTCTCTTTGGCGCGCATGCCGCCTCGAATCAACGCGACGCGAATCCCAATGGCCTCGAGGCGCGTGCGAAAATTCCGATAATGTTGCTCCGCCAGAAGTTCCGTCGGCACCATGAACGCCGCCTGTTGTCCGGTGCTGCAGACCCGCACGGCCGCACTCATGGCCACAATCGTTTTGCCGCAGCCGACATCACCTTGAATCAACCGATTCATCGGACTGGAGGCGGTCATATCGTGGCAAATGTCCTTGAGCACCCGTGACTGCGCCGCCGTCAGACGGAACGGTAACTGGTCAAGAAACGTCGTCATGAGCGCGTCCGAACAGACAGGTCGCTCAATCCGTTCTTCTCCTTGCAGATGGTGTCGTCTCAGTGCCAAGGCGACTTCGAGCAGAAACAATTCCTGAAAGGCCAAACGTCGCTGTGCGGGTGTGCGCCGATGCAACAGGTCGAGACACGACACCGATCGATCGGGAAAATGTACCTCCATCAAGGCATCGGCCAGAGCAGGAAGCCCATATCGTTTACGAATCGCAGAGGGAAGAGGGTCCGGCATACGCTGTCGATGTGCGACCAACAAGGCCTTCAATAGCCCTCTGAGAAATCGGTTCGTCAGCCCTTTGCTCTCGTGGTAGATCGGCACCACTCGCCCAACATGAAGCGGAGTCGCGGGGCCTTCACCCAGCACCTCATACTCAGGCGATTCGAGCTGCAGTCGACCTCGACCCTGGCTTCGCAAGGACACCATCCCGCTCAGCATGACCCGCGTGCCTGGCGTGAACTGCTCCTCCAAGTAGAGTTGATTGAAGAAGATTGCTGGAAGGCTTCCGGTCGAATCGGCCAGTGTCACCTCTAGGAGACTCAGCCGTTGTCGATTCGTCCGTTTCACCGTCGTCTGTTGGACAACCCCGGACACCGTCACCACTTGGCCAGGCTGCACCTGTGCAATCGGGAGAATCAACGAACGATCCTCATACCGCCAGGGCAAATACCAGAGTGCATCTTCCACAGTCTCCACGCCCAAATGTTGGAGAAGTGCTGCCCGTTTGGGACCGATGCCTTTGATATACCGAACGGAGAGGGTATTGGGGGGCTCCGTCATGGTGTCTGCAGACGCCGGAGAGGACTCTTTGGGAAGAGAGGGGGCTGGCCACGCCTGTCTATTCGGGGCCTGATTCTTGATGGACGCGACCTCATTGTCTTTGCCGGAGGCCTTCCGAAAGCGATCGATCACCGTTACAGCTTCCCTCAAGCGCGCCTGTCGCTTTTCACGTGGGAGATTGACCCCGTACCCTCGAAATAGATTTTGCAACAAGGCCAACACGCGGAAGTATTCAGGCTCTTTGGCAAATTCTTGATGAAAGGCACTGGAGATTTCTCCTGACAGATACTGGGGAAGATGCTTGACCGTGGATTCATCAGCGGTCTGATTGCGCAGGGCAAAATCGATGGGTCGCCGAACTCGGTCTAAAAACCCCTGCCATTGATGGAGAGACGTATCAGACATGAACCAAACCTCACAACACGCTTGCAGCTCACGGGGCGCTATGGTAGCATCCGACACAACCTACGACAAACTGTCTTGGGTGCAATTTTTTTGGGAGGATGTACCGTGGCTTTTCGATGTGATATCTGCGAAAAAGGACCGAAGTCTGGAAACAATATCAGTCACGCTAACAACAAGACCAAGCGGACATTTCGTCCCAATCTTCAGCCAATCCGTGCCTTAATCAATGGCGCCACGAAGCGGATTCGCGTCTGCACTCGCTGCCTACGATCTGGATTAGTCACCAAGTCTGTCTGAGGGATTTTCTCTCCCACTCCTAGTGGCTTCTGTATTTTCTTTTGCACACCACGATCGCTTGCATCCCTACATCAAGACTCCATAGGATGGGTTGGCGCCTGTCTTGTGGAGACTTTGACCTTCCCCCAATTCCGTGGACACCTGGTTAAGCAACTGCCGTCCTCGCTTCATACTCGAC
>CXWL01012048.1_pt1 | contig 52264 bp, 45 predicted proteins | sample 590931 | NCBI WGS metagenome assembly CXWL01 (sample SAMEA3498368, study PRJEB10139) | groundwater metagenome | biome: water well; material: biofilm material | place: Germany | collected 2015-04-27 | reverse complement strand
GTGGGGCCAACTCAGACCGTCGCGACACCCCCAAAGTGGGGCCAAATCAGACCGTCGTTCTCAGGACCGAGGATGTCGCTGTCGAACATCCGGTCGTACACGCAGAGATCGATCACCACCGTGCCATCGGCGGCGTCGTATTGTCGTGTCCCGCGAGCAGCGCGACCTTCTCCTCGAGGGAGAGCGGTGCGAGCAGGGCCTGCGGATCGATCGGCTTGAGGCTGATCTTGCCAGACCTGGCTCGGGAGTGGTCGGGCCGCCGCTAACTTCGGGCCGATGCTGGTGTCGCTTCGACCCGCCATCCGGAGCGACGGGAAGCTCGTAGCAGAGTTGGAGCGAGACGACCCCGACAACCACGAGTTTCTCGAACTTGGTCGGGCCTGGGCTGGCTGGTTCTGGCTAGTTGAGCGCGGCGAGCAGTTCGTTTACATCATCCAAGCTGAATACGGACCGGTTGGCTGGCTCGTCGTTGAGCCGTCGGAGGACGGTTTCGCCGCCGTTTCTGTGTACGTGACGCTGCGAGAGCGCCGACGCGGCATCGCTACGGCAGCATTGAGGACTGCGGCAGAATGCCATCCCAACCATGTTCTGGTTGGCGTTGTCGAGCATGGCAACACGGTGCCAGGGTTTCTTGCGGCATCGCTGGGCTATGTGGCCGCGGAGACTCTCGATGGTGGCGTTCGTTGGACGCCACCATTGAGCCCAATCTTTGACGACCCCTCCGAACTGCCTGGTTGAATCTCGCCCGCCTGACTCCGCGGCCCGGCGATCACCGGATAGCCCGTCGGAACGATCGCCGATTGCGGGAGGAGGTGCCGCTCGGCGCTTGCAGGTCGTCAGAGAGCTGGGTACCTGAGGTCAGCCCCGATCGCCGGCGCCAACGACGTTGACGGCGTCAAACGTCGCCGACGATCACGTTGGAGACCTACGCGCATCTGATCCGGTGGATGACGACCGGGCGCGGACGGTCCTCGAGGGCGCGTTCGCCTGGCTGTTGAGGACTCCGTGAGGACCGGCACCGAGTGATCGGCGCCGATCAGGAGTCTGACGTGCTAGGCGGCGGAACCGAACGGTCGCACCTGCACGGCGCTACGCGCTCACGCCGATCTGGTGACCGTCGTCGACGACCTTCCCGACAATCCGCTGACAGATCTTGCCGAGACCCGCGTCACCCTGCTCCGCCTTGTCCAGCTCCATCGGTGAGTACTCGATGCGTCAGCGGCGAACGCAGCCGCTTGCAAGGAGCGCACATACCGGGCAATCTGGCGCGCATGGTGGACTCGGCGGAGGTACACATTCGGCCGGTTCGTTCGCACTGTGTTGCGGGTATCGCTGCGCTCTTGGTGAGTCTTGCGGCACTGACTGGATGTGGTTCGGACTCAACCACTTCGACGTCGCCGGGTGACTCGTCGCCGGAGCTGATGCTCCAGGACGGGCTGTTACAGGAGTTCGTGGGGTTCTTCGGAGTCACCGTGTCGGCCGATGAGGTCGAATGCCTCGACAGTCAATTGAGCGAGGCTCTCGGCATTCCGTATCCGGCCACGTGGTCGGCGTACAAGGCTGCGATGAAAGCCCGCGTTGCGACCGTCGTTTCTGCGATGGAGGCGACCGGCGAGCTTGTGCCCGACCCGCTCCCGGGTGAGGTGATGCAGAGTTGCCTGACGGAGGAGAACAAGAACGTACTGTTTGCGCTGACGCTTGTGCCTCCCGCGAAGTGGTCCGATCTCACCGAAACTCAGCGCACCTGCTTGCTCGAACAAGCGGCCCCGTACAAGCGCTCCGTGCCCGAGGAAGGCATCAGCCAGGAAGAGATCGCATCAGCGTGTGCGATTGCGTAGATGCGGCAAGCACCGATCTGCCGATAGGCACGGTCAGAGCGTCCGGAGCCGGAGTCCTCGGATCGAGTCGAAGTGCTTGCGGTTCCTGGTCACGAGTCCGAGTCCGTGCTCCAGTGCCGTGGCAGCGATGAGCGCGTCGGGAAGTCGAACTCCGAACTCCCGAGCGACCCGACCGGCTCGTTCAGCGATCGCACGGTCGACCGCGAGTTCTCGGAAGGGCGCGAGCAGCTGGCTCGACAGGTTCGTGGCGGTGTTGCCGGCGAAGAGCTCTGCGCGGGTCACGACCGAGTAGTGCAGCCGATGCCGGCCTGGGACGAGAGCGGCCGCGCCACGGAGATGGTCGATGAAAACATCAGTATCGACCAGGAGATCAGACACGCTGCCACTCGTCTCGCGACGGAGCGTCCGCACCTGGAGCCACGCCGAACGTGGCCGCAAGTGCTGTCGTCGCGTCAGCGTCATCAGTCAGGTACTCGTCGAGTGCCCGGCGAATGATCACGGCCATCGTGACACCCTCGGCGTCGGCCAACTGGTCGACCTTCCGGCGTTGTTCCTCGGTGAGGTACACCTGTGTTCGGGTCGATGACATACAGCAACTCTATACAGCATCAGTGCACCGAGCAAGGCTCGATCTCGCCGACCAACGTCGCACCGATCTGCCGATCGCACGGGCTGTTCACTTGCGGGAAGCGTCGTTGAGGCCGCCGCTCCTGCCAGGCCCTCGCTAGTCGTGGACCTCAACGACGTCGACCGTGACGGCCTCGGACGCCCAACCTGCACCACCACCACCACCACCACACCCTCAATCAGGAGATGTCGCGCTCACCACTTGAGCCCGCCGGCCACCTTCACAGCTATCAACGATGACGCGCTGGTATCCGATGGTCAGCATGAATCGTGCAATGTGGCGCGGTCGATGACCTGTTCGATGAGGGCTCCGCAGGAAGGCAAGGCCAGATGTGATTTGGGAAATCGAGCTCGCCTTCGAGTCGAACGCCGAGGGCCGGCACCGAGTGATCGGCGCCGGTCAGGAGTCTGAGGCGCTCGGCGGCGGGACCGAGCGGTCGCTCACCCAGTTGCCGTGGAATCCGTATGGCACGCGCTGCGGCAGGGCCACCCTGGCGACGTAGCCGCGATCGAAATCCTGCGCGTCGATGATGACCAGTTCGGCACCGTCGACGTTGGCATCGTGCACGAACGTGATCAGCCAACCGTCGTCCTCGTCGGTGGCATCGGGACGACTCACGAACACCGGCTCGCCGGCGCTGCGCCCGGCGCCGTGCTCGAACGAGGATCGTTCGCCGGTGTGGAGGTCGTACTTGAACGTCGGCCATGTGGGTTCGCGTCCCGGGCTGGCGCAGTAGCCGTAGCGGTACGGCTTGCCGGTCAGTGACCCACGGTGGCGCGGGAACTCCGACCTGTCGGCGTCGATCACGGTGGTCGACATCGTGCGCGAGGCAGGGTTGACCACCCACCGTTCGAGCCGCGCGAAACCGTCTCCGAACGGACCGAGGATGTCGCTGTCGAACATCCGGTCGTACACGCAGAGATCGATCACCACCGTGCCGTCGGCGGCGTCGTAGGCGTTCATCGGGTGGTACGAGTAGCAGATCGGGGTGTCGACCCACACGATGTCGCTCGCCTCACCCTCGCGCGGGAGCAGGCCGAGGCGGCTGCCGTAGTCGGGGTTCCACCGGAACGGGAACCGGCCGGCGAAGGCGAGGTCGAAGTCGACCGTGACGGGCATGTCGTACACGACGGCGTACCTCTTGGTGAGCGACATGTCGTGCACCATCGCCATGCCCGGCAGTGGCACATCAACCGTGCGGCGCACCTTGCCATCGGCTCCGACCACCACGTACTGCACGTGGTCCATCCACTGCGGCCACGCGTACACCACGGCATGCATCTCACCCGTGTCGGCATCGACCTTCGGGTGGGCGGTGAAGGCCCCGGGAAGGGTGCCGAAGAAGTCGTTGCGTCCGACTGTGTCGAGCTCGTAGGTGAGCTCGACGGGACAACCGCCGGCTTCGACCATCGCCCAGGTGGTGCCGGCGAAGCCGCCGGCGTTGGTGTTCGGTCCGCCAGGTGAATCGTTCCAGTTCCTTCCAGGGATGTCGGGCTGGCCGCGCATCGTGCTGATCGCAGTCGACCCGACGTAGCGGTTGCGGTACCACGCGGCCCGGCCGTCGACGAGCCGCACCCCGTGAACCATGCCGTCACCCATGAACCAGTGATGTGTCGACGGATCGACGTCGCCGGCCGGGTTCGGCCCGTTGCGCAGGTAACGGCCGGCGAGGTCTGGTGGGATCGTGCCGACGACCGCTAGATCGAAGGCAGTGACCTCGTCGGCCACCGGGGCGTACTGGTCGGACAGGTAGAGAGACGACGACATGGCGATGAGCCCCTTGGTCACGGTGATAACAGCGTTACGACATCCTGGGTCAACCCTCGCGCATCGCCCCCGCGCTGTCAACGCTGCAGCGGATCACCCGCCGGTGACACTCGACACCACGGGCAGCACGAACCCGATGACCGCCCCACCACCCTCGCGGGCAGTGGCGAACACCGAGCCGCCGTGCAACTCGGCCATGTCGCGCACGATCGCAAGGCCAAGCCCGCTACCGGGCAGCGACCGGGCCGAGTCGGAGCGATAGAAGCGGTCGAACACCCGACCGAGATCGGCGGCGGGAATGCCCGGGCCGCGATCGAGCACTTCCACGCGGGCGTGCTCGGCATGCACCTCGATGGGCTGGTCGCTGAACTTCAACGCGTTCTCGACCAGGTTCGACACCGCCCGCTCGAGCGCCTGCGGACGCACCTCGACCACGCTGTCATCGGTTACGACGCTGATCTCACGACCGGAGCGACGCCGCGCCCGATCTGCCACCTCCTCCACGACGGAGCCGATCCGGATGCGGCTCGGCAACTCGAGGTCGCGTTGATCTGTGGCCAGCTCGATCAGTTCGTTGACGAGGGTGGTGAGCTCCCTGGTCTCGCTCTCCAGGTCGACGAGCAGGCGCCGACGCGAGGTCGGCGAGAGCTCGTCGTAACGCTGCATCACCGACACGTTGGTGCGCAGGCTGGTGAGCGGTGTGCGCAGCTCGTGACCGGCGTCTTGCACCAGCTGTTGCTGGGCGCGCTTGGACCGGGCCAGCGACGACAGCATGCGGTTGAACGCCTGGCCGAGCCGACCGGTCTCGTCGGTGCCGTCGACCGGCACGTCGACGTCGAGATCACCGGAGTCGGCCACCGTCGTGGCCACAGCCGTCAGCCGTACGAGGCGCCTCGTGACCTGCTGGGCGATGATCACCCCGACGAGCAATGCCAGCATCGACATGCCCACCACGAGGAACAGCGTGCGATCGAGGATCGCGTCGAGCACCTGTTCGGTCTCGCGCAACGAACGGGCGAACTGCACCGCGCCGCCGTCGATCTCGACCGTGAGCATGCGGTATGGCTCGTCATCGACACTGGTGTCGTGGTGGAGCATCGGATGCCCGGACCCTCCGGCGGCGACCGCACGATCTTGGTTGTCCACCGGTAGTGCGCCGCTGCGCGGCGAGCGCACGATCGCGCCTTCGGCGTCGATCACCTGCACCAGGATCTGTGTGAAGTTCCGGAAGTCGAGCGGTGGGTCGTCGCCATCGAGGGGTCGCCCCGGTACCGGGCCGTCGCCGAGCCCGAGCGGCGGACGACCTGGCTGCACGTTTCCGGGCGCGTTGGTCGGCGCGTTGATCGGCGAGTTGATCGGCGAGTTGAGGTACTGCCGCGCGGCCTGCGTGAGCGACGCATCCACCTGGTGACGAAGTTCGTTCTGGGTCAGGAAGTAGCTCACCGATCCGACGGCCACGGTAGCCGCGGCGGCCAGCGCGACCATCGCGATCGCCAGCTTCAGCCGGAGGCTCACCGATGCCTCACGCCGTGCGGACCGTGTAGCCGACACCGCGGACGGTGTGGATGAGCTTGGGCAGATCGCCGACGTCGATCTTGCGGCGCAGGTAGCTGATGTACACGGCGAGGTTCTTCGAGTCGGGCCCGAAGTCGTAGTTCCAGATCCGCTCGTAGATCAGCGAGTGGTCGAGCACGATGCCAGTGTTGCGGACCAGCAGTTCGAGCAGGTCGAACTCGGTCTTCGACAGCTCGACCTCGCCGTCGCCGCGCCATGCCCTACGAGCGCCCGGATCGACGCGCAGATCGGCTACCTGGAGCACGGCCTCACCTCCCCCACCCTCGTCGTCGGGGCGACTGCGCCGCAGCAGCGCGCGCAGCCGTGCCAGCAGCTCGTCGAGCTCGAACGGCTTCGGGAGGTAGTCGTCGGCGCCGGCATCGAGGCCGGCCACCCGATCGGAGGTCTCGGTGCGGGCGGTGAGCATCAGGATCGGCAGCCGGTCGCGCTCGGCCCTCAAGACACGGCAGAGCGTGAGCCCATCGATGTTCGGCATCATCACATCGACGATCGCCACATCGGGACGGGCAGCACGAATGGTGGCGAGAGCGGCAGCCCCGTCGGAAGCGAGTTCGACCTCGTATCCGTCGAGCTCGAGTGCTCTGGCCAACGACTCACGAATCGCTCGATCATCGTCGGCCACCAGCACTCGTCCGCTCATCGCCACCATTGTGGTCAACCGCTGCTCTCGGGGGGAGGACCCGGTCAGCCGGCGGTCGTTGTGCTGGTGTCGTCGGCCCCCGGGACCGGCGCATCAGCGGGACGGTCGGGGCGACCGTTGTTCACCACGTCGGTGATGCGGGTGGTGATCTCGGCCAGCTTGGCGTCGGCCTCGTCCTGGGTGAGGTCGCCGGCGGTGACCCGCTCGGCGAGGTGCGCCTGCGCTTCGGCAACCATCGCGTCGATCACGGTCTGCACGTCGACCCCTTCGGAGGCGGCCACCTCGGCGATCGTCTGCCCATCCTGGAGCGCCGAGTGGAGCTCGTCGACGGTGACGCCGATGGCGGTTGCCGCGGTATCGATGCCATGACCGCGACCGCCGGGACGACCGGGATGTCCGGGGCCACCGGGACCACCGGGGCCGCCGTGTCCGCCTGGGCCGACACCCATCGGGCCGGCGGCCCGCAGGGTCTCGACGATCGTGGTGAGCTGGTCGGCCGTGATGGTGCCGTTGTCGACCAGCGGTTGGAGCACTTCGGTGAGGCGTGCCGACGGATCGGGTCGGGGCCGGGCGGTGTCACCACCGGTACCCGAATCATCCTCGACGACAACCGCGGCGTTGCTCGACGCACCGGCAAAGCCGGTCTGCTCGATGATCAACCCGGCGCCGGTTCCGGCGACGAGCCCGGCCAGCAAGCCGGTGGCGACGTACTTCTTCTTCATGATGCCCTCCTGGGGGGTGATTGGTTGATGTGCATCGTGAACCCGCAGGGTGAGCGGTCTATCTCGACAAGGTAAGAACGAGGTGAGAAACCCGCGCTGCGCTGTTGCTGCTCACCCCCCGTGGCCTCCGTGCCGATACAGGGGTAACCTCACCGCTGGGCGGACGCTCCTCGAGGTTCCAACCGAGGTGATTCCAAGGATGTACTTGATTCGATGAGCAGTTCACGCGTTTCGCGCCGCACCGCGCTGTTCGGCGCCGCAGCCTCCGCTGTCGGCGTCGTCGGCCTCGCTCGCCGTACGACCGCCACCGCGGCACCCGGCGCGGCACCCGGCGCGGCACCCGTTGTTCCGATCGAACAGGCGGCTTCGGTCACTCGACCTGCCAAGCGCCTCCGGCAGATGGGCTCGTTGATGTTCCCGATGGGCCCCGAACCGCGCTGCGACGTGCTCGACAACTTCGGCGATCCGCGCTCGGGCGGCCGGCGACACGAGGGCATCGATCTGCTCTCCACGCTCGGCCAGGAGGTGTACGCCGTGGTCGACGGCCTGCTCACCAAACAGGCCGGAGCCGATTCCTCGTTGTCGGGCAACGCATGGGGGATCACCGCCGATCTCGACGGTACGTACTACTTCTATGCGCACCTCTCGGCTTTCGCTCCGGGCCTGTCGCTCGGGGACCGCGTCAAGCGGGGTCAGATCATCGGATACGTCGGCGACACCGGCAACCCCGGCGCCGGCAACTACCACCTCCACTTCGAGGTCCACCCCGGAGGTCAGACCAACACGGCCGTCGACCCGCTGCCGCTGCTGGAGATCCCCGGCGTCTGCACCATCACCTGACGACGGGCGCCGGCACCCGGCCACAGGTGGCCGGCATCGTTTCCTGATCGGTGATACAGTATTCGGATGGCGACGATCGGGCGGGTGGCCCGGCAACGCACTCACCTCGCGATCATTTGGACCGACGGCGTCGAGAGCAGCTACCCGTGGATCTGGTTGCGTGACCATGCCCACGACGAGTCCACGCTCCATCCGGTCACCCAGCAGCGCCAGCTTTACACCGCGGCTGTTGCCCCGTCGATCGAGGCGGCCGACGTGACGATCACGTCCGACGACGTGGCGATCACCTGGCGCGACGGCACGGCACCGTCATCGCTTCCGATCCGGTTCCTGGCCCAGTTCCGTCGACCGGCCCCGGCGGCAACCGGGCTGCAGACGGAGCGGCTGCTGTGGGATGAGGCGTCGCTGCAACCCACTCCTTCGGTCGACTACGACGAGATCATGGCCGGGGATGCCGGCGTGGCCGCGTGGCTCGGCAGCGTCGCGGCCCACGGCTTCTGCATCGCTACAGGAACGCCGACGACGGCCGCAGCTACAGAGGCCCTGGTCCGCCGCGTCTCCTACGTCCGCGAGACGATCTTCGGCGGCTTCTGGGAGTTCACCGCCGATCTCAGCAAGGCCGACACCGCATACACGAACCTCGAGCTTCGACCGCACACCGACGGCACCTACTCCCACGATGCCCCCGGCCTGCAGTTGTTGCACTGCTTGGAGTTCGACGGCGAGGGCGGCGAATCGACGATCGTCGACGGCTTCCGACTGGCCGACGAGCTGCGCCTCACTGCGCCGCGCCACTTCGAGGTGCTGTCCACCGTCGCGATCCCCGGTCAGTACATCGGCGACGGCGTCCACCTGATGGCCGCGCGACCCGTCCTGCGCCACGACCACACAGGCGCGCTGGTACAGGTGTCGTTCAACAACGCCGACCGGGCACCGTTGCTGCTCGCGGCCGATGAGATGACCGAGCTGTACGACGCGCTGCGTGGCTTCGATCTGCTTGCCAACCAACGGCGCTTCCAGTGGCGTCACGTTCTGCAACCCGGCGAGGCCTTGCTCTTCGACAACTGGCGCGTGCTGCACGGACGCACCGCCTACACCGGACGCCGCCGTCTCTGCGGGGCGTACCTGAACCACGAGGACTTCGAGAGCCGGCTGCGCATGTTCGCCATCCACTGACCGACGCGCCACATCGAGGCGAGTGCCCTTACCCTGTTCACACTATGAACGAGACGATCGGTGACCACGCGCCCACCGAAGACGCGCCCGCGGATGACGCTCCCGTCGATGAGGACGGCATCGGATTCACCCAGCTCGGGCTGCGCGCCGAACTGCTGCAATCACTTGCCGACCTCGGATACGAGGAGCCGACGCCGATCCAGCGCGAGACCATCCCGTTGCTCCTCGCCGGTCGCGATCTGCTCGGCCAGGCCGCGACCGGCACCGGCAAGACAGCCGCCTTCGCATTGCCCGTGCTCCAGCAGATCGACGCCGATGCCCGAGTCGCTCCGGTCGCGCTCATCCTCGTGCCCACCCGCGAGCTCGCGGTGCAGGTGTCGGAGGCGATGTACAAGTACGGCCGCAACGTGGGCGCCCGGGTGCTGCCCATCTACGGCGGGCAACCGATCGGGCGACAGCTCCAGGCTCTCGACCGCGGCGTTCACGTGGTGGTGGCCACACCCGGACGCGCTCTCGACCACATTCGCCGCGGCACCCTTCCGCTGCAATCGGTGAAGATCGTGGTGCTCGACGAAGCCGACGAGATGCTCGACATGGGGTTCGCCGAGGACATCGAGGAGATTCTCGGGGCCACGCCGGCGCAGCGCCAGACCGTGCTGTTCTCGGCCACCCTGCCGCCGCGGATCAACAGCATCGCCAAGCGACATCAACACGATCCCGTGCGGATCCAGATCGGGCGCGGCGACGCGAAGGCCGGCAAGGCGCTCATCAGGCAGCGCGCGTTCATCGTTGCCCGGGCACACAAGCCGGCCGCTCTGGGTCGGATACTCGATGTCGAGGTGCCCACGGCCGCGATCGTGTTCTGCCGCACCCGCACCGAGGTCGACCAGCTCACCGAGACGCTCAACGGCCGCGGTTACCGCGCCGAACCCCTCCACGGAGGCATGAGCCAGGAGCAGCGTGACCGAGTGATGGGCCGGATGCGCACGGGCACCGCCGAGTTGCTCATCGCCACCGACGTCGCCGCCCGCGGACTCGACCTCGATCAGCTCACACACGTGTTCAACTACGACGTGCCCTCGGCGCCAGAGGCGTACGTCCATCGCATCGGCCGCGTCGGCCGCGCCGGCCGCGAGGGTGTGGCGATCACCCTTGCCGAACCGCGCGAGCAGCGCCAGCTCGCCAACATCGAGAAGCTCACGAAGCAGACGATTGCCATCGAGAAGATCCCCACCGTGGCCGATCTCCGTGCGAAGCAGATGCAGATCACGCTCGGCACCCTCCGGGAGGCGTTGCTCACGGGCGACGTCGACCGTTTCGGTGAGGTCGTCGATGCACTGTCCGACGAGTTCGAAGTCCGCGACATCGCACTGGCGGCGGTGAAGCTGGCTTACGAGGCGGGCGGGGCGACCGACGACGTGCACGAGATCCCCGAGCCCTACGCGCGCCCCGCACGCGACCGCGACGGGCGCCCCGACCGACCGGCCCGCGACCGCGACGGGCGCGACCCGCGCCCCGGCGATCGCGACCCCCGCGACCGCCCTCGCGACCGCCCCCGCGACCGCGACGACGGCGGAACCACGGCACGCCTCTACATCGGGCTCGGCCGCGCCGCCCGAGTCACTCCGGGCGATCTGGTCGGCGCGATCGCCAACGAGACCAACCTCACCGGCAAGCAGATCGGGCCGATCAAGGTGGCAGAGAAGTTCTCGATCGTCGGTGTTCCCGAACACTCGGTCGACGACGTGATCGCCACGATGAAGCGCACCACGATCAAGGGCAAGAAGGTCACGATCAGGCGCTACGTGGAAGACGCTCGCTGACCGCAACCGGTGCCGAGGGCAGTGTCGAGGGCAGCTGACAGGTCGGCCCACAGATCGTCGACGTGCTCGATGCCCACGCTCATCCGGATCAAACCGGGCGGAACGTGCGCGTCGCCCGCGTACTTCTGCCGTCGTTCGAGCGTGGTCTCGACGCCACCGAGACTGGTCGCCGGAACGAGGAGCCGCACGTTCCGGCACACCGCGTCGGCCGCCTCGGCGCCACCCGCCACGACGAATGCGAGCATGGCCGCGAAGCCTGGGTAGCGGACTTCTTGCACGATGGCGTGGGAGCGCAGCCTTTCGGCCAAGGCCGTCGCGTTCGCCTCCGCTCGTTCCATCCGCAGCGGCAGGGTGCGCAACCCGCGCAAGGCAAGGAACGCCTCGAGCGCCCCCGGGACGGATCCGTTCACCAGGCGGGCGTGCCGCAGCCGGTCGTGCACCACCGCATCGGCCGTGATTGCGAGGCCGATCATCAAGTCGCTGTGCCCACCGATGAACTTGGTGCCACTGTGGATCACGATCGTCGCGCCGTGCTCGATCGGGCGTGCGCAGATCGGCGTGGCAAAGGTGCTGTCCACCACGACCGCGGCGCCCGACGATGCCGCCGCGGCGCAGATCGCGTCGAGGTCGGCGACGTCGAGGGTGGGATTGGTGGGTGTCTCCACCCAGACGACATCGGCTCCGTCGACTGCATCGAGCACGGCCGCGGTGTCGCCGATGTCGACGGGGCGGACGTCGATCCGTCCCTGTTCCACGAGGTCGGTCACGAGCGCGCGCACCCCGAGGTAGGAGTACGTCGGCAGCACGAGCACCTTCGGCGCCAGCGCGAACAACGCCGCTGACGCAGCGGCCATGCCGCTGGCGAACGCCGTGGCCTGACCCCCCTCCAACGCGCCGATGCACTCCTCGAGCCCCTCCCATGTCGCCGTGCCGTGCGTACGCGCGTACGCACCTTCCTCGCCCCTGAAGTTCGAGGCGAGAACGACGGGATGGTTGAGCGGCGAACCGACGCCTGTCGGCCGGCCGGAGGAGACCGCGAGGGTCGACCGATGCATGAACGAGGTTCTACTACTTCGGCCGTGCCGGTCCGATCAGCCAACACTCCGGCCGAGCGGCAGCGACCAGCACGATCTGCATGCCGACGCTGACGAGCGCGAAGGCAACGACGGGGTCGGTGCTGCCGGCGAAGCTTCCGGCAGTAGAAACGACCACGATGACCGCCGCCACGAGGCCGAACAGCAAGGTCGGGCAGCGCCGTGGTTCCAACATTGGTTCATCGGCCGTGCCGGGCGTGTCGTCGAGGGAGGGCGACACGGTTCGCAGCCCGAGCGTGAGCACGGTCGCAACGGCATGGAGGGCGGCGCCGACGGCAACCACTTGGACCACACCGAGCTGCGCCAGCACGGCCGATGAGAGCAATGGGCCGAGCACCAGGGCTCCACCCGAGACGCGTTGGGTCGCCGCCGCCGCGCCGAGTTCCCCTTCTCGCGATCGGCGACCGCGGAGGAAGGCGTCGTGAGCCGGCCGGCTGAACACGTTGGCCACCGCGGCGAGCACGCCTGCCGTGTAGAAGAGCATCGGCTGCAGATCGAGCGCAAGGATCGTCGCCGCCATCGACAACGCGACGCACTGCAGCGCGTAGCCAGCGGCGATCGGGTTCACCTCCTGCCCGGCCGAGAGCTCCCTGGACACGAGTGGAGCCAGGATCGCGGCCGGGACGAGCAGCGCGGTCGCGACGGCGGCTGCCTGTAGCCCACCGCCGCGCTGATATGCCGCGATCAGAACTCCGACTCGCCCGACGTGCTCGGCGATGGCGAACGACGCGAACGCGGCCATGGCACGACCGGTCTGAAGGCGAGGGCCAAGGTGAAGGCGAGGTCGGAGCAGACCGGAGGTGGACAGCGGGCGAGCGACGAGCGACACGGTCGACACGATGCGCGACGCCGTGCCACGGCGCATCGGGAGAAGTACCTACTTCGATCGACCGCCCATGGGCCCCACGCGCAGTGCCAACGGGATCACCTCGTATAGGTGATCCTCCCGATGCCACGTTCGGCGAGGCGGCAGATGCTTGGGGCATGAACCGCCGAACCCTGGAGCAGACCATGATCACCCGTCCGAGCTACGCCCAGCTCACACTCGAGCTCGCTCGCGCATCGCTGCAGTCGATTCCGGTCTCGGCAGGTGGCCACACGACCCACCGTTCGACCCGATGCCGGGCGTGCACAGCTGCACGCCCGACAGCACGGCACGACGGACCGCTGGCAACACGCCGCGAGATCCAACGGTGGCGCCGCAAGAGTGCCACCACGCAATGAGTTCGCCGGCTGCGCACCGACGCGGTTGGTGCGCAGCCGAGCGCAAGTTGTGGCAGCCTGACCGTCGATGGCGCCACCCGGCCTCCCCCAGTTCGAAGGTCGCGACCACGAGCTCGAGATGCTGGTCGCGGCCTTCGACGCGTGCCGGTCCGCCCGCGTCGGGCAGGCGATCGCCATCCACGGAGCGTCAGGGTCGGGAAGCTCCGCCGTGGCTCGACAGTTGCACGATGAGCTGCGCGGCCGAGGCCTCGGCCATCACTGGTGGGCCGGCCGCTGCACCAGAACCGCTCCCCTTCCGTACGAACCCTTCGCGGGGTTGCTCCGCGCTGTTCCCGGTGACGCCACCGCATGGCTCGCCGAGGCCGCCGCCGTCGGCAGCAACGAAGCGGCCGGCGTTGCCCTCCTCGCCGGTCTCGCCAGACGGATCCGCGCCGCATCCGACGCCAAGCCCGTCGTCGTCTTCATCGACGACGTCGACGGGGCCGATCCCTCGACGGCGCGAGTGCTCGCCGGCGTGGTTCCGCTGCTCGACGACGTACCCGTCCTCGTCGTCTTCGCCGGACGATCGACCGCGGCAGGCCTCCCGCCCCAAGGGCTTCGCCAGGTGTGCTCGGCGGAGGTCGTCGTGAGCCCGCTCGACGATGACGAGACCGCACGGCTGGTTCGCGGCGCGGCGCCAGAGCTTGCCGAAACGGCCGTCGGGGCGATCGTCCGAACCGCCGGAGGTCGTCCCGCCATCGCCCTTGCGCTGGCCGCGGCCGGCGACACCGATCGGGCCCTCTCCTCGTTGCTGGCCGCGACCTCCGCCGAGGCACCGGCGGCGACCCTGGCGAGTGGTCTTGCCGACGGGTGGATCCCAGCCGGCGAGCTGAGCGACGCGATCGGCCTCGATCCGGCGATCTGGTCCGAGCTCGAACGGCACCACGTGGTGGTCACCTCCGACCGGCCGGCTAACGGCCCCGTGCCTGCTGCCGACCTCTGGTTCACCGCAGCCAGGCGGGCCATGGGCCCAGGCGTTCGCCCTCTCGCCGCCGCCGTCGCCGAGCTGCTCGAAGGTCGCGGACCGGCTGCCACGATCGCGGCGGTCTGGGAGATCGCGGCACGGCCGGATCGGGCGAGCGACGGTTGGGAACGGGCCGCCGGAGAGGCGGAGTCCGATCTCGCCATCGAGACGGCCGCGGCAGCGCTGCGCCGAGCAATCGAGTTGGGCGGCGACCCGGCGCTCATCCGTCTCGGTCGGCGTGCCGGCGAGCTGTCGCTGGCAGCCGGCGACCGGCTGGAGGCCGATCTCCTCGCCGAGCGGCTGCTTCCCCGCCTCCCTCGACACGATGGCCCCGGAGCTATCGGAACGCTGATGCTGCGCTACCGGGCCCGCACCGAAGCCGGCCTTGCCGGCGCCGACGCCCAACTCGATCGGGCCCTCGCGATCGACGTGGAACCGTGTCCCGAGAGCATCGATGCGCTCGTCGTCGATTCGTTGCGGCGTGTGCTCGAGGATCCCTCCGCTGCGGCGGCGCAAGCCGCCCGCGCCCTCGCCGACGCGACGGCGATCGACCATCTGTCCGGCATCGCCGCCGCAGCGGGAGCTGCCGGTCTGGCGGCCGCCATCGCCGGCGATCTCGACGCGGGATTGGCCCACTTCGATGCCGCCCTCGAGGCTGCCGCGCGCACCGGCGACGCGGCGGCCGAGGCTCGCTTGGCGAGCAACCGGGTGTACGTCTTGTGGCGCGCCGGTCGCCCCGAGGATGTGGAACGAGCCGCGGCGATCGAGCTGGATCGTTTGCGGGTTCGCGGCCTCAGCGCACTCGGCGATCAGTTGGCGGTCGGTCGTTGCTCGGCGCTGCTCATGCTCGGCCGCCTGGCCGACGTCGACGCGGCGTTGTCCGAGGCCCGGTCGCTCAAGGTGGCAGCCGACGCCGGGGCGCTGCTCGACCTGGTCGAGGCCGACCTGGCCATCGTCCGTGGCGAGCTCGAACGCGCCGGCGCCCTCATCGCTCGGGTTGCCGATTCGCAGTCGGCCCAGCTTCCAGAGGTGCGTGCCGACCTGTGGTTCATCTGGGCGCTGCTCGAGCTCGCCCGTGGCGATCTTCGCGCCGCTGCGTCGCGGGCGATCACCGGGCTCGGCGAGTGTGGCGAGGGCGACTCGATGGCCATCACCAGGCTGACGCTCGCATGGTGGCGCTCCGGCGGCGCTCGCGGTGACCCGGTTCCGGCCGGTCTCGGACAACCCCGCCCGGTCGGGGCCGAGTCGATCGCACTCGTCGCCCAGATCGCGGCTCACCGGCGGCGCTCCCCGCAGGCGTGGGCCAAGGCGATCGCTGCCTGGGCGCTGGTTCCGGCGCCGATCGAGGTGTTGCGGTGCCGTTTGGAGGCGGCTCTCGATGCCCGCGATCTGGTGGAGCTCGACCGGATCGCCGACGAGTCCCGCGCCGGCGGCGCGTACGGGCTCTCGGCCGATGCCGACGCCGCATGGCGCGCCGCCGGTGGGCGACGTCAACCGCAGCGCACGGCAGGGGTGCTGACGCGACGCGAGGTCGAGGTTCTCGCAGCCGTGGCAGAGGGGCTCACCAATCGTGAGGTAGCCGATCGCCTGTTCATCAGTGTGCGCACCGTGGGTGCGCACCTCGAACGGTGCATGGCCAAGCTAGCAGTGAGCACCCGGGGCGCGGCCGTGCACGAAGCCAGACGTCAGGGTCTGCTCACTTCTTGATCCCCATCGCCGCGAACTGCAGCGACCGCGCCTCGACGCGCACCTCGGTGCGTCGCGCCTTGGCCAGATCGAACACGATGTTGCCGACGACGACGAACCCGCCGCTGGAGAACCCTCCCACGGGCACGCACACTGTCGTGAGGGCGGTGGCCGCGGTGACGACGGCATCGGCCAGAGCATCGGCGGCGTCGCCGGTGGCGACCATCACTTCGTCGACGGAGCCGTCGACGTTGATGACGACGAAGTGCTGCGTGCGGTCGGGTGCGGCAGATCTCATCCTGGGCTTGGTCATGCGCGACCTTACAGCACCCACGACCACCCCGAGTGAGGGGGCGCGTGCAGTCCGTGATCGCCACCGCCGCCGTCGGTTCTGGGCCCCATCCGAATCGGTGTACCGTCGGCGTAGACAGGCGGACGCTAGACAGAGGAGACAGCCATGAGGAAAGTCGGGATCATCTTGGCGGCGGCCAGTTTGGCTGTAGCCATCTCGGCGCCAACCACGTCGGCGGACAAGGGCGGCCGCCGGCCGGACATCGACATCCAGATCCTGAACGTGTCGGATTGGCACGCTCAGCTCGACCCTGTTTCCGGCGTCGGCGGGGCGGCAGTGCTGTCGGCCTACTGGAAGGCAGATCGGCTGGCCAACCCGAACTCGATCACGCTCACTGCCGGCGATGCTTACGGCGCCTCGCCGCCGCTGTCGAACTTCTTCAACGAGGTGCCGGCCGTGCAGGCGATGAACGCCATGGGGTTCTCCGCCGACGGGCTCGGAAACCACAACTTCGACCGCGGCATCGGTCATCTGCAGCAGATGATCGACACGGCCGACTTCCCCTACCTGTCCGCCAACCTCGACAACGTCGACGACAACGTCGACGGCGTCGAGCCCTACGAGATCTTCGACTTCGGACGGGTTCAGGTGGCCGTGATCGCGGTCACCAACCCTGACGCACCGACCCTGGTGTTCCCGGGAAGCTTTGGCACCATCGAGGTCACCGACCCGGCTGAAGCCGTCAGGGAAGCGCGCAAGGAAGCGCACAGCGAGGGCGCCGACGTCTTCATCGTGATGGCCCACATGGGTATCACCTTCATCGATGGCAATGGCGACCCGCAGGGTCCTCTGGTCGACCTGGTGAAGTCGCTCAAGACCAAGGACTACGCCCTGGTGCTAGGTGACCACACCGACTTCCCGTTCAACGGAGTGATCAACGGTCTACCCGTGATGGAGAACGCGAGCAAGGGCGCCACCTACGGCCGGGTCAAGATCACCGTCGATCAGAACAACCGCAAGGTCCGGGGAGTCATCGTGGAGCAGGTCGTGCCGTTGGCGGCGGCCGTCACCCCAGATCCGGCGGTGGTAGCGGTCCTGCAGCCTTACCGTGACGCTCTCGGACCGATACTCAACGCACAGGTGGGCAGCGCCACTCGAGTGATCCCGAGGACCGATGCATGTGGCAACAGTGCCGGTCGAACATGTGAGTCGCTCGTCGGCAACGTCGTCGCCGATGCGATGCGCACGAGGAACGGTACCGACTTCGCGATCACCAACGCAGGCGGTCTACGGGCCAGCCTCACCTGCCCGACCGTCGACGCGGCCGGCGACTTCTGCCCGGCGTACACGCCGCCGCCATTCGTGATCACCGCCGGTCAGGTCCTGACGGTGCTGCCGTTCGGCAACGAATCGGTCACGCTCACCATCGACGGCGCCGAGCTGAAGACGTACCTCGAGAACGGTGTGTCGGCGATGCCGGCGGTGAACGGAAGGTACGCGCAGGTATCAGGCTTGTGCTTCACCTACGACATCTCGGCAGCACCGGGCAGCCGCGTCGTCGGTGCGGTCCGCCAGGCCGCCGACGGCAGCTGCACCGGTGCCGCGATCGACCTCACGGCCGCGAGCTCCTACACCCTGGCCACGAACGACTTCATGGCTGCCGGAGGCGACGGGTACCCCGTTGTCACCAGCCGCACCACCACCCGGGCCGTCATGGACCAGGACCTGGCGGGCTACGTCACGGCGAACAGTCCGATCAGCCCGGCGATCCAGGGCCGCAGCGCGTGTGTCACCACGGGCGCGACGGCTTGCCCGATCGTGACGCCATGACGCCGTGACGAGCGGAATCGGTCAGCCGATCTCGACGTAGCGGGCGAACTCCCATGGGGTGATCACGTCGGGGTCGGCACTGCCCGCCGTGCTCGTCTCGAACAGGGCGAGCTCGTTGGTCGACAGGGCCACGAAGTTCTCGGAGAACTCGTTGCCCAGCGCTGCCGCGAGCGAGCTGCCGGCGAAGGCCGCGAGGCCTTCGGGAAATGTCGCCGGCAACGCCGAGTGGTCGCCTGGGTCGGCGTACTGGTCGCCGGTCGCCTCGGTACCAGGATCGAGCTGGCGTTCGATGCCATCGGCGCCGGCGGCCAGGATCGCGGCGATGATGAGGTAAGGATTGGCATCGGCGCCGGCGCCGCGGTACTCGACCCGGTTGGCGTCCCCCTGATCGATCGTGCAGCGACACAGCACGCTGCGATTGTCGCCACCCCAGTGGACGTGGGTGGGACAGAAGCTGTTGGTTCGCACCCGCCGGTACCCGTTCCCGAACGGTATGCCCATCAGGCTCATCGCCGAGGCGTGGTAGATCAGCCCGCCGACCCAGTTGCGCATCACTTCGTTCAGGAGATGGCCGTCACCACGGGCGAACACGTTCGAGGCGTTGTGCATCAGGCTGGTGTGAACGTGCATGCCGTTGCCCGACTGACCGGTGAACGGCTTGGCCATGAACGTTGCCCGCATGCCATGACGCCAGGCGATCTCCTTGATCGTCGCCTTGAACAGCACCGTGTTGTCGGCGGTGCGCAGCGGGTCGGCAGCGGCGAAGTTGATCTCCAGCTGGCCAGGGCCGTACTCGGGGTTCGACGACTCGATCGGAACGTCGAGGTCGAGCAGGGTGCGGCGCATCTCGGCCACGCAAACCTCGAGCGCGAAGTTGTCGGTCAACGACGAGTACTGGACGTTGGACTGGATCGGCACCCACTCGGGGGTGCAGATGTAGCACTCCAACTCGGTCGCGGCGATCGGGTCGTAGCCGAGGTTGCGGACCCGTTCGACCTGGCGGGACAGCACCGTGCGCGGGTCGAGCGGGTGCCGCCGGTGGTGGCTGTCGATGGCAACGGCCATCACCGTGGCGTACCCAGGACGGTGGTGGAGGACTCGGAACGTCGACAGGTCGGGCTCCAGGTGCATGTCCATGAACCCGGTGGAGCCGTTGATGAACGGGCTGTCGACGATCTCGCACTGCGCGTCGAAGACGTAGATGACGTCAGCGATGTGTGCGCCGTGTTCGGCGACCGTGTGCACGAACCGCTGTGCCGGCACGCGCTTGCCGCGGAAGTGCCCATACGTGTCGGTGACCGCCACCTCGACGGTGTGGACGTGGTGCTCGCCGATCAGTGCGGCAACTTCGTCGAGCCGCTCGCCGGGCATCAGGACTCCCGACCGGTAGTCGGCACGAGCACCACCCGGCCGGCGACCTCGCCGGCGCGCAGCCGACGATGGGCCTCTTGTGCCTGGGCGAGCGGCATCGGCTCGACGGTGTACTGCAGTGGATGGCGATGGGCGAAGGCGATCAGCTCACCGAGCTCCGGCAACGTGCCCCACACGCTGGACATGAACTGCGCCTCGTGAGGAACTGCGCCGATGCCGAACGGCACACGGCCGCCGTAGAGGCCCACGGCGATGGCGATGCCACGGCGATTGACCCTCCCAACGGCCGCTTCCAACGTGGCCTGTGCGCCGACGAAGTCGATGACCGCATCGAACTTGCCGTCGAGATCGTCGACGGCGACGGCCTGACCGGCGCCGAGCTCGATTGCCCGCTGTTGCTTGGCGGGCGCCGGGTCGGCGGCCCACACCTCGGCATCGGACATCAGTCGCAGGTACTGGATCGCGAACTGGCCCAACCCACCCGCGCCGATCACCAGCGCCCGCGCCGCCGAGCCACGCCGGCGCAGCGCCTCGAGCGCGTGCTTGGTTGCTCGAAAGGCGGTGAGACCACCACAAGCCAGCGGCGCCGACGCGACCGGATCCAGATCGCCGAGCGGCAACAGGTAGTCGCGATGAGCGATCCTCATCTGCTCGGCATAGCCACCATCTCGAAACAGTCCGGCCTCGGCGCCATCGGGGCAGATCATCTCGTGGCCGGTGGCGCAGATCCAGCATCGTCGGCACCCCCATGGCGCGTACACCATCACCGGTCCGAGCTGCTGATGGAAACCTGTCACCTCGTGGCCAGGGATCAGTGGCAGCGGACTGCCGAACTGGCCGTCAACGACGTGGATGTCGGAATGACAGACGCCGCACGCGGTGACTTCGATCAGCTCCTCACCGTCGGCGATCACCGGTGACGGTCGCTCGACTAGGAGCAGTTCGCCGCCGAAGGCGCGCAGTTCGATCGCTTGCATGTGTTACCCCCAGGTTCCGTTGCGCGTCGGACCGTATCAAAGATCAAAGATGGGGAGGCCGAACGGAGCGTTGGTCGGACGCGGCTGCGAACGGGCGGAGCAGCAGCGGCCCGATGCCATGCCACGGTGCCGGAGCCGCCAGCTCGAAGCGCGGGAATCGGCGGAGGAACTCCTCCAGGCCGAAGTTCACCTCTCGACGAGCCAGGTTCGATCCGAGACAACGGTGGGCACCGATGCCAAAAGCGGTGTGCGGGTTCTCGGCCCGGTCGATCCGTATCTCGTCAGGGTCGGCGAAGTGCCGCGGATCGCGATTCGCGGCGCCGAAGACCAGGGCCACACGTTGCCCGGCGCACATCTCGATGCCGCCGACGACGGTGTCGCGCCGCAACGTGCGGGCCATGGCCTGCACGGGTGAGAGGGCGCGGAGGAACTCCTCTGTGGCACGCGGGATCTTGGTCGCGTCGGCTGCCAGGGTCGCCAGGTCGTGTGGATGTTGGGCCAGGTACCACAGACTGGCTCGGATCGTTCCGGCCGTAGTCTCCAGGCCGGCGACGAACAGCAGGTAGCAGATGTCGAGCAGCTCGTCGTCGTCCAGCCGGCGACCGTGCATGTCGGCGGCCAGCAGCCCGGAGATGACATCGGATCCTGGCTCCCGCCGGCGAGCCGCAATCAGGTCGGTGAAGTAGGCGTAGACGTCGCTGGCCGCCTGGCGGGCTACGGCTTCCTCATCGGTGCGGGCGAAGACGATCTTGTCGACCCACTCGTCGAACTGGGCGGCGTCGGCGACGGGGAACCCGGCGTACTCGCTGAACACCATCGTCGGCAGCATCCGCGAGAACACCGAGGCATCGAACACATCCTGACCGTCGGCATCGTCGAGCAGCTCACGAGCGATCGTGCGGGTGCGATGCTCGAGCGCGTCCATCTTCTGCGGGGTGAAGAACGGCAGCAGGATCTGGCGGTACGCCGTGAGCTCGGGCGGGTCGATGTCGAGCGGGATCAGCGGACGATCCGTGCCGAACGACGGCAGGATCATCGACGGAGCTACCGAGTACGTGTCCGAGTCACCTTCCGCGGCATGGATGTCGTCGTAGCCGGTGATCGACCAGAAGCCCCCGTAGCGCTCGCTCCACGACACCGGGCACTGCTCGCGCATCGCCTTGTAGTCGTCGAAGATCGTGTCCAATGCATCGCCGTGGAAGTCGAAGTCGTACTCCGGTCTCTTCTGATCGTCCGTCACGATGGGCCCCCTTTCGTCGCGGTGGTCTCGGCCGAGATCTTGCCACGGCGATTGTCAGCAAGCTGTCAGGTTCCATCGGGCAGACTCTCCGCCGAGGAGAGCTTCCGATGGAGGTGGTCGACCGATGAAGGTGCTAATCGTGGAAGACGACCGCAAGATCGCCACGGCGGTGAAGCGCGGCCTCGAAGCCGAGGGCTTCACGGTGGAGGTGTCGTTCGACGGCGACGACGGGTTCTGGCGCGCCAGCGAGTTCGCCTACGACATCATCGTGCTCGACATCATGTTGCCTGGCCGCAACGGCTACCGGTTGTGTGGCGACCTCCGCGATCTCGGCAACTGGACCCCGGTGCTGATGCTCACCGCCAAAGACGGCGACCTCGACGAGGCCGAGGCACTCGACACGGGTGCCGACGACTACCTCACCAAGCCGTTCTCCTTCCCGGTGCTGGTCGCCCGCATCCGGGCGTTGTTGCGCCGCACCGGGAACCGAACGGGCGACACCCTCACCACGGGTGGGCTGCGCATCGAATCGGGGTCGCGACGAGTCTGGCGGGACGACACCGAGGTGCTGCTCACCGCCCGCGAGTTCGACGTCGCCGAGTTCCTCGCCCGGCGCAGCGACACGGTGCTGTCGAAGTCGCAGATCATCGCCGGAGTCTGGAGCGACGACTTCGACGGCGACCCGAACATCGTCGAGGTCTACATCCGCAGGCTGCGGCGCAAGCTGGACGAGCCGTTCGGCGCCGACACGATCGCCACCGTGAGGGGCGCGGGATATCGATGGGGGGCCGGATGAGGCTCAGGTCACGAGCGCCCGTAGGCATGCGCACCCGCATCGCCATGGTCTCGCTGACGGCGATGGCCCTGGTGCTGTTGCTCACCGCCTCGGCACTGCTGATCCTCCACCACCGCCTTCTCACCGACAGCCTCGACGAGACCCTGGCGAGCCGCAGCGAGGAGGTGGTCGCGCTCCTCGAGGCGGGCCGGCTACCGGCGATCATCACCGGGCAAGGCGACATCGACTCGGTCACCCAGGTGGTCGACGATTCGGGCTCGGTGGTCGCCACCACCGCCAACTTCATCGATCAGCCGGTTCTCCCCGATCCCGGCCCCGGCTCGGGCACGTACCGCACGACGCGATTGCCGACCGACGAGAGCCGGATGCGAGTTCACTCGCGCCGGTTCGGCGACAACGTCGTGCACACCGCGGCCCCGATCGACGACGTCGAGGAGAGCGTCGCCGCGCTGCGGCTCGGGCTGTTGGTGACGATCCCGATGGCGATGATCCTGCTCGGCGTGGTGCTGTGGCGAACTGTCGGCCGCGCCCTGCGACCGGTCGAGCGGATCCGCAACCGGGTGGGCGAGATCACGGCCACCAATCTCCACCTCAGGGTTCCCCAACCACCGACGCGCGACGAGATCGGGCGGCTGGCCGCGACCATGAACGACATGCTCGAGCGGCTGGAGCGCTCCGCTGACCGGCAGCGCCGCTTCGTCGCCGACGCCTCGCACGAGCTGCGCGGCCCGCTCACCCGCATCCGCACCGAACTTGAGGTCGATCTGCTCCAGCCCGCCGCCGCCGACCTCACCGCCACACATCGAAGCGTGTTGGAGGAAGCCGAGGGGTTGCAGCGCCTGATCGACGACCTGCTGGCGCTGGCCCGCCTCGACGCGGCGGCCGCGGACCCGGGGCTCGCGACCGACCGGCGACCCGTCGATCTCGACGACATCGTGCTCGGCGAGGTCGAAGCAGTGCGCGCCATCGGCCGGGTCACTGTGGACATCTCCAGGGTGTCGGCGGTGCAGGTGCTCGGAAATCGAGATCAGCTGGCGCGGGCGGTGCGCAACCTCGCCGACAACGCGGCGCGACATGCGAGCTCGACGATCACGTTTCAATTGACCGACCTCGGCGACACCGCACTGCTGTCGATCGCCGACGACGGGCCCGGCATCGAAGCGGCCGATCGCGAGCGGATCTTCGAACGATTCACCCGGCTCGACGAGGCGCGGGCCACCGACGATGGCGGTACTGGGCTCGGCCTGGCGATCACCCGCGAGATCATCGAGCGCCATGGCGGCTCCGTGGTCGTCGACCCCGACGTCGAAACCGGCACTCGCTTCGTGGTACGCCTGCCAGCGGTCCGACCCTGAGAGCCGAACCTGGTTCAGATCGCGCCCGTGGCCAGCAGCGCGACCGTGAGCGCGGCGACCCCGAGTCGGTACCAGCCGAAGATCGCCAGCGGCCGGGTGCGCATGTAGCCAACCAGCCACCTGACGGCGAGCACGGCGGTGACGAAGGCGACGAGGCTGCCGAGCAGCGGGGTCTTCCATCCGTAAGCATCGAGCATCGCCCGTCCATCCTTGGTCAGATCGAGCGCGGTTGCGGCGGTCAAGGTGGCTAACCCGAGCAGGAAGCTGAACTCGATCGCCGCTGTCATCGTCCAGCTGAGCGCCAGGGCGGCAACGATGGTGGTGAGGCTGCGGCTCGTTCCCGGCCAGAGGGCCAGTATCTGGGCGACGCCGATCACCGCCGCATGTCGGGTGCTCATCGTGCCGAGCGTGACATGGCCGGGCGCTGGGCGCCACACCAGCAGGAACAAGCCGCCGAGCACCCATGCGGCGACCACGGGCCACGGGCCGAACAGGTTCTCCTTGATCGCGGTGCCGAACACGAGCCCGATGACCGCCGACGGGAGAAAGGCCACGAACAAGCAGATGAGGATCCGCCGCCCTTCACCGTCGCGACCGGCCAGGCCGCGGCCCAGTTGCACGATCCGGCCGCGGTACAGCGCGATGACAGCCGCGATCGCGCCCATCTGGATGGCGATCGCGTAGGTGTCGGCGGCGGCCTTGGCCGTGCCCTCGCCCAGGCCGAGCAGGCGCTCGACGACGAGCAGGTGCCCGGTAGACGAAACAGGCAGGTACTCGGTGATCCCTTCGACGGCGCCGAGCACGATCGCCTCGGCAACCGACAGCGGGCCTTCGCCGGCGGTGAGGGCGAGCACCGCGATTGCCACCGCGAGCAGCGCCACACCGACGATCGGTGCGACCGACCTCGGGCGCGACCGTTCGGCGGTGCTGGGAGCCGTCATCCACCTAGTCTCGCGGGTCCACGGGCCGAATGCGGCGTCACAGCACGATGGCGCGAAGGAGGACCGGCCGAGACATGACCGGTCCTCCTCGCTGATCGGTGCTCGCCGCGCCGCCCTCCGGCAAGATCACACGGCGCTGTCGGTCGACGTATCCGTGCTGGCGGCAGACCAGCTCGTGTCGACGGCCGGGGTCGCGGCAGACCAGCTCGTGTCGACGGCCGGGGCTGTGTCGTAACCGCTGGTGTCGTAGTACCCGCTCGTGTCGTACCCGCTGGTGTCGTAGACCTGGTCGTAGCTCGTGACGGTCGTGGTCTCGGCCATCGAGGTCCACACGCCGTTGCTCGCATCCCACGAGCCGTCCGCCTGCGCGCCCCAGTCGAGGGACTGCTGGTTGAGGTCGTAGGCGAGCGAGTAGTCGCCCTCGAGCCAGGCCTGTGTCGACATCTCGTAGTACGAGTTGGCCACCCCCGTCTCGGCCGCGTAGGTGTCGTAGTAGTCCTGGCTGACGGCAGCCACCTCGCTCCACGCGGTGGAGTCGTAGGTGGTTGATCCAGTTTCGACGTAGCCAGTCGTGTCGTATCCGGTCGTGTCGTAGGTCGGGGTGTAGCTCGTGGTGTCGGAGCTACTGGTGTCGTAGGTGCTGTCGCTGTAGTCGCTCATCGGTGGTCCTCCATGTGATGCCCGGCGTGCCCGGGTCGGTTGGTGACCGGAGAGATGCGTCGTTGCCGGCGGAAGTTCCGGAGTTACGACGATTCTCTCACCGAGCCCGGCCGGCGAGCAAGGAACGAATCGCGCCGAAAGCCATCAACCCGGCCGCGGCGATCGCCACCCACAACCCGATCGCCGCGCCCCCGTCCACGGTCGCGGTGCCGCCGGTCTGCACGATGAGCTGCTGCAGGTCGGCCGCCCATCCGCCGAGGTGCACCGCCTCCACGACGAGCAACCCGAACAGCAGTGCGCAGCACGCCGCCGCCGCCTCAGCGCCGTATGTGATGCGCTTTCCCTGCCGCGCCGCGAGCACGAGAGCAACCGCGGCGATCAGCAGCGGGACGAAGGCGAGGGCATCGGTTCCGCCGGTGACGGTCCTGCCCTCCACGAGACCAACCCTGAACTCCTCCGCGCCGAAACCGGTGATCCGCCAAGGCATGTCGGTGGCCCAGGCGTTGCCGGAGTCGGAGATCTCACCGGTTTCGGCGGCGAAGAAGGTGACCTTGGCCCATGGGAGGAAGGTGCTCGCCGCAACGAGCACCGCGCCGAGCAGCACCAGCGCGGCACTCTCACCTCGCTTGAGCAGCTCGAGCAGAGGCGCCGGCCCGGCCGTCGCCGCTGGCGCGCCGGCAACCATGCCCGGCGGTGCAGGCTGGAAGGGATGGTGCGCCGGCGCCGGTGGCTGAAGCACCGACGCGGAGGCCGCCGGCTGAGTGTGCTCGGTCCACCGGGCTCCGTCCCAGTACCGCGAACCCGGCCCGGCAGGGTCTGGGTACCATCCCGCTGAGGGCAGTGATTGATCGCTCATGGCCACAGGATCGCAGATCGACGCACCCACAATCGACGCCGATACCGCGTTTGCGCGCGATTGCACGGCGAGGGGTGCATCAGTGCACAAACGCGGTGGGTGATCAGATCGCGCAGCCGACGAAGGTGGAGTACATCCGGTCGACGAACTGCCCCGGGTCTGCGTAGGCGAGGGCGTGGGCCTCGGCCCTTCCCTCCAACCCCAGGTTGAGCAGCGTCGCGGTGATGCACCCCTCGTCGGCCGCACCGCCTACGACCTGCACGGCGGCCGGCACCATCTCGGCGAGGAAGTCGGCGTCGGGCGCACATCCCACGAATGGGGTGAACACCCGCTGTGCCGCGGCCAGCGACAGCTGCCCGCCGTCTGCCCAGCCGAGCACGTCGGCGGCCAACTCGTCGCCGTCGCCTTCGATCTCGCCGGCCACGCAGTCGAGCGTCGCCGGAGACCCTTGCACCCCGAACACCATCGCGTAGGCGCGGTCGAGATCTGCCGTCGTCACCCGAACATCGGGATCCTCGGCCTCGGTTCGATCCGGCTCGTCACCACGTTCGCCGCCGCGCTCGTCGTTCCTCGTCGATGACGGCGAGGTGTCGGAACCGCCGAACGCCACGAGGCCGGCGCCGCCGAGCAAGACCAGCCCGGCTACCGCGGCGCTGATCAGGCCGGCCCGACCCGGCCGGCCAGCCGGCCGACCTGTCTGATTCGACATCGTCGCGGGCGTCGTCGCCGGTGCCCCTGGCCAGAATGGGGTAGGCAGTTGGTCTGGGGAGATCGTTGACATCGTGGTGTCCCTTCATCGTTGGCCGCAGGTTCGGTCTCGCGGTCAGATGCTGGTCATGCGACGCGAGTTCCCGGCGCGGCGACGAACCTCCGGCTTGCATCGCGGCCCTTCGGCGGCTTGTACTGTTCGGGGCACCGAGCAGGAGGACCGACGATGAAGCGTGTGGCGGGCGGCGGGCGGCTGACATGGCGATTCGCCGCGATCGTCGGCGCCATGGTGTTGGTGACGACCATCGGTCCGGCCGACGTCGTCCGGGCCCAAACCGTCGCCGACTGCGTAGCCAAGCGCATGGCCGATGGTGAGACCCGGCCGAAGGCGCTGGCCGCGTGCCTCAGCGAAACGGCCGGCGATCCCGACCCGGGCGGGGGCCTCGAACCATCAAATCCCTCCTCCGGTTCCGAATCCGATCGCACCTCGCCACTGCTGCTCACCATCGTCGGGTTGGGTGGCCTGGCGATCGGGGCGGCGGGCGCGACCTTGGTCGGGCGACGCACGCGCCGAGCCGCACCATCAACCGCGGGTGCAGTTCCCGCGACTCCCACCCAGGTCCCCGCTCCGCCGATGCCGGCTCCACCGTCGGCTGACCGAACCCAGGGACTCGTCGCCGCTCTGATCGACTTGAGTGATCGGATGTCGAGCCAGGCGCTTCGTGCCGAGATCATCGCCACGCTCGACCGCGCCGGCGTTCAGGCGGTGGATGTTGCTGTCGGAGAGCCCTTCGATGCCACGCGGATGCGCGGCGTGAGTGGCGCGCCGACGACCGATGCGAGCTGGGTCGGACGGGTTGCCGGCACCGACCGGTGCGGCTTCCGCGATGGCGCCCGCATCATCCGCCTCCCCGACGTCGTGGTGTACACGACCGGCTGATCGCGCCGCCATCACCATGTCTTCGCCATCGCTCAGCTCGCAGATCCGCGACCTCACCGAAGAGGCACTCCGCGACCTCGTACCCGGACCTGGCCGCGACATGGTGTCGCAGATCCAGGCGAAGTTGGCCACACCGCTCACAGTCACCGTGGCCGGCGGGGTGAGCTCGGGGAAGTCCACGCTCGTCAACGCACTGCTCGGCCAGCGCATCGCCGCGGTCGACGCCGGCGAGTGCACCCGAGTCGTCACCGAGTTCCGCTACGGCGTGCAGGAACGTGCCGAGGTGCTCGGCACCGACGGAACCGTCACCGTTCTCCCGCTCGAACGGGGGCGGATGCCAGAGCACCTCGGACGCCCGACCGACCAGATCACCAGCGTCGTCGTCCACCTGTCGAACGAACTGCTGCGCGATGTCGCTGTCGTCGACACACCCGGGCTGAACACGGTGACCGAAGCGAACGAGGACACAACCGCGAGCTTCCTCGGCGTAAGTGGTCGCGAGGGCCACCAGACCGCCGACGCGGTTGGGCGGGCCGACGCGCTCGTGTTCCTGCTACCCCTCCTCCGCCAAGCCGACGCCGAAGTGCTCCGTGGTTTCGCCAAGCTGTTCGGCGGCTCGGGGCTCTCGGCGGCGTCGTCGATCGCGGTGCTCAGCAAGATCGATCGCCTCGGCAGGGACGCCGACCCGCTGCAGTCGGCACGCCCGATCGCGGAGCGCATGGCAGCAGAGCTGAAGGGGGTGGTCAGCGCCGTCATGCCGGTGATCGGACTGTTGGCCGAGACCGCCCACGCCGCTGTGTTCACCGAGGCCGACGCGCGCGCACTCGTCGCGATCGCGGCCGTCGATGATGCTCTCGACCGCGAAGACATGCTGCTGTCGGCGGAAGACTTCCTGCGCACCGAGGTGACCGACGTCGACGTGGCAACGCGTCGGCGCCTGCTGGCGATGCTCGACATCCACGGGCTGGGTGTCGCCATCGCCGCGGTCGACCAGGGAGCCACCAGTGCGGCCGGCATCCTGCAGCAGCTTGCCGCGCGCAGCGGCTTCGACGAGTTGCGCGCTGCAGTGATCGGCAGGTTCGCCGGCCAGGCCGATCTGTTCAAGGCCCACGCCGCGCTCAGCGATCTGCGCCGCGCTTCGTACCTTCGCACCGATTCGGCGAACACCAGGGTTCTGCGTTCGCTCCGGTCTCCCCTGGAGCGGATCGAACTGGACCCGGCGATGCATCGCCTGCGCATGCTCGAGGTCGCCCACGCCGTCGCGGCCGGCGAGCTGGCACTGCCGGACGATCTGCTCGACGACGTCGTGGCGCTCACGACATCGCAGGATCCGCTGTCCGTGGTCGGATCGATCAGCGGCCGCAGCCGCGAGACTGCCTCGGCAGGCGCGGCCCGCTGGGCGAGCTGGGGCAACGACGCACGCCGGAGCCCCGACGAGTCGCGGTTGGCGCGCATCGTCAAGGAGGCATACGAGGTGATGTGGACCGAGTTGGTCGGCAGCACCGGCGGCCACGACCGGTCACGAGAGCTGCGGATCGGCGACCGATGAGCGACGACGAAGCCGAAACTCTCGACACGGCCGACACGGGCGGACCGGCCTCATCGCGGCCCACCCGGAAGCCGTACACGGTCCAGGTGCTGCGACTCGCCAACCGGGTGCACAGCACGATGCGCGAATGGGGGCGGCCGGAGCTCGGCGACCGGATCAGGACCGAGGCCGAGGCGTGGGATCAACAGCAACTCGTCGTCGTGGCATGCGGCGACATCAAGCGCGGTAAGAGCTCCTTGCTCAATGCCCTGCTCGACCGCAGCGAGCTGCTCCCCGTCGATGCCGATGTCGCCACGAGCGTCCACCTCGTGATCGCCTACGGACCCGAGTTCGGGATCGTTGCCACCCGCCTCGGCGACGACGGTGAGCCCCTGCGCGAGAAGGTCGCCGTGGAAGACCTCGTCGATGTCGCCTCGATGCGCGGCGACCCCGCCCGCCGTGACGGTGTGGTGAGCGTGGAGGTCACCGCTCCCCATCCACTGCTCGAGCGAGGCGTCGTGCTCATCGACACACCAGGCGTGGGCGGCATGAGCCGCGGCCACCGCGATCTCGCCCTGGCTGCTCTGTCGCGGGCCGACGCGCTGCTCTTCACCATCTCCGCGCAAGAGCCCGTGGCCCGGTCCGAGCTCGAGTTCCTCGTCGAGGCGAGCGAGCGCACCGAGCGGATCATCATCGTGGTGACCAAGGCCGACGTGAACACCGACGCCGTCAACGGCGAGATGCTCGCCGAGCACCGCGCCAAGATGCGCACCTTCACCGAGACGATGCGCGAGCAGGCCGCCCGCGGCGAGGTTGCCAGTGATGTGCCGGTGAGGTTGGCCCGCCTCATCGAGGCGCCGATGCTGCTCACCAGCAGCTACCTTGCCGACCAAGCCCGGCGGCGGCGCGACGCCGGCCGTGGCGAGCAGGCCGACCGGCTGATCGAGCGCAGTGGCATCGGCGAGCTCGTCGGCCTCCTGGAGCGCAACGCCGATGCACGCGAAGACATCCGCGTGGCAAACCTGCTGTCGCTGTTGCGGCTGCTGGTGGCCGACGTGGAGCGCGAGCAGCAGGCGCGCCTGCGGGCCACCTCCGGAGACGCCGCGGTGGCCGAGGAGATCGCCCAGCGGCAAGTCGCGATGGAGGAGTTCGGCTCGAAGCAGGCCCGCTGGCGCACGACGCTCGGCAACAGCATCATCCGCCTGCAGACCGGCGCGTCGCGGCTCGTCACTCACGAACTCAACAAGGTGAAGGACCACTACCGAGAGATCATCGAGGCATCGACCGACACCGACGACCTCGCCGCATCGTTGCCGGCCGATCTCGAACGCTCGCTCCACGGTGCGTGGAACGAGCTGGTCGGTGCCATCAACCGCGACTTCCAGTCGACCCTAGGCGCGCTGCTGGAAGAGTTCGGGGCCGAGGGCATGGATGCGGTGCTCGGCGAGTTCGAGATGCCCGAGGCCCTCCGCGAGCTGAGCGGCTCGCGGACAGCCAACACGCCTGCGTTCACGATGCTCGACGACGGCCTGCCGATCGCGATGCAGACGTACACCTTTGCCAACATCGCCAATGCTGCTGCGGGGGCCCTCGGTCTCGCGACGGGAGGCCTCGGTTTGCTCGCCTACGGCATCGGTGCTGCCATCGCCTATCCGATCGGCAACATGCGCAAACGAAGCCGTCAGAAGCAACAGGCCAAGAACGAGCACCAGCGCTACCTCGGCGAGCTCCTGTTCGGACAGGAAGGCGTCGGCAAGGAGTTCACCACCGAGCTGTCGTTGCGCATCCTCGATCTCCGCGAGGAGGTCGAGCGCTTCGTCGAACAACGGCTGGGCGATCGACGCAAGCAACTCGAGCGCGAGCACCGCGAGTTGCAGGTGCTGTTGCGCGCCGAAGCCGGCAAGCGCCAGGAGGCCGAACGAGCCGCGCATGGCCGCCTCGCCGACATCGCCAAGATCAGGGCCGAGATCGAGCCGTTGCAGCGTGCCGTCGAGGCACGGCTCGCCGACGGAGACGGTTCGACGAAATCCGGTTGAGCACGGAACTCCACCGCCCGGCGGCGCATCTCTCTGGACATCATCACGACTCCCGAGGAGGGACCCAAATGAGCGAGTGCACATTCCCCGAGGACTACGACGACGGCTCGTACGAACCAGTCGTCGATCCGTACACGAGCATCCAGGTCGACAGCGACGGCGACGGTTTCGCCGAGACCACGGTCATCGACTTCGACGCCGACGGCGTCGCCGACGCCTTCGACATGATCGACCCGGCCACCGGCGCCGAAACAATCGTCGTCGATCTCGACGGTGACGGCCTGGTCGACACGGCGGTCACCGACGCCGATGGCGACGGCACCTTCGAGTCCGGCTCGTCCGACACCGATGGCGACGGGGTGATCGACACCACTTTCGATCCGAACACCGGCATCGAGCTCGACACCACTGTCCCGTTCGAGGACACGACGTCCACCGACACCGGCGACGGACCCGACCCCGACGACGACGGCGTGCACGGTGACCCGATGGCCGAGATCCCGTATCACCAGGCCCAGGTCGGTCCCAACGACTGCCTGCCGACCTCGGTGGCGATGATCCTCACCGAGGTCACCGGCGAAGAAGTGCCCCAGGGCGACCTGGTCGATCTCGCCAACGAGCTCGACCTGCTCGGCCCCGACGGCATGTCCATCGAAGGTGGCGTCACCCTGCTCGAGCACTACGGGGTGGATGCCGAGGTGCAGACCGGGTCGGTGGACGACCTGCGGGCGATGCTCGACGCGGGACGTCCCGTGATCATCGGTCTCGACTCCGACGACCTGTACGGCACCGGTGACACCCCGTTCGCGGACAACATGGTGACCGGTCACGCGGTGGTCATCACCGGCATCGACGACGAGGCCGGCCTGGTGTACATCAACGACCCGGGCTTCCCCGACGGCGCCGGTGTAGCGATCTCGATCGAGGACTTCGAGGATGCCTGGACCGACGCCGATCACACGATGATCGTTGCCGACGACCCGAGCGTCGCCGAGCCAACCGCAGCCGAGTCGAGCAGCGACACCAGCGACACCGGCGGGCTCGGTCGGGTGTTCGACATCGCCCTGCTGCCGTTCAACCTGATCCTGAAGTGAACGACCGAAGCGGGCAGCTCTACGGCACGATCGCGTAGAGCTGCCCGAACGTGGTGGCCACCACGACCAGGCCCCCCGACAGCACCGGCCGCGACCTGTTGCCGTCTCCGGTGGCAACCGAGAACTTCGTCGTGCGCGTAGCCAGGTCGTAGGCCACGAGGTTCCCGGCGCCCGTCTCCACCACAGCGAGCGTCGGACCGGCCGTTGGTACGAGCACGACGCCGGCGGCCTGTGCGCCCGCCACCCGCATCTCGACCAGCACCTGTCCCGAATCGGCCCGGTGCACACGTAGCACTCCTGCCTCGTCGACCACCGCGAGAACACCCGAAGCGGTGGCCACCGGAGTGATGCACGGTCCCACGCACTGCACGCCGTACACGGCGACGCCGTCGTGGATCCGCAGCGCGTAGACGATGCCGTCTCGGCAGGCGACGAGCACCCGGTCGTCGACCAGGGCGATCGAATCGGTGATCGAACCGCCCGTGCGATAGCCCCATCCGCAGATGCCGGTCTCGGCGTCGACTCCGAGCACCTGTCCGCTGACGGTGGCGACGACGACGATTCGTCCAGCAGCCCGAAGGTCGGAGCGCACCGCGGCGTCGACAGGCAGCTCCCACCGGGGTACGCCGGTGACCCGATCGAGTCCGACGACTCGCCCGGCATCGTTGGCGACGACCACCGTCGCCCCGGTGATGACGGGCGACGACGCCAGAGCCGCAGCGGTTGCGAACGACCAGCGGCCGGCACCCGTGGCCCGGTCGAGCGCGGCGACTCGACCGTCGAGCATGCCTACCACCACGAGGTCGTCGGCGAGCGCAGGCGCCGCCCACACTGCTGACCCGACCGAGGTCTGCCACCGCAGATCGCCCGACCGCGGATCGACGCAGCGGACCACACCGTCGCGATCGCCGAAGGCGAGGGCATCGAGATCGGCCGCGAGCTGGCTGGGGGCCTGCGGCAGCGTGACGCGCCACGCGATGTTCACCGCCAGCGAGGGGTCCGCCACCGTTTGCTTTGGTGGCGCCATGCGGGGAGGCGCCAGCGGCGGTTGCGGTGCGACCGGCGTGGGTGCAGCGAGGGGGGCAGGGGCGATCGCGACCGGCGCTGGCATGGCCGCGATCGGCCGGGCGTGCAGTGGGATCTGGACAAGTGGGGACGCCGGCGCGGAGGGCGGCGCAGCGGTGGCGACGGCCACGCGCTCGGCAGCCGGCTCGGCGCCGAGGCGTTGCTCCTGGCGCGGCGGGGGCAGGTGGTCGAGCCACGCGTCCGGCCTCGCCGTTGCCGCCGCAGCCGCCGGTCCGGGGAGCACCTCCGCAGATGCCGTCGCTGGGGCAGCCGCACTCGGAGCTGCAGCCGGAACGGGAGCTGGAACGAGCCGGAGTGCTGCGAGGCGGGCGGCGCCGAGGGCCACGACCGCCTTGGGCTCGTCGCGCGTCACGACCCGCGAGCCGAAGCGTTCGCCCACGAGTTGGCTGACGAGCGGGACACGCGACGATCCTCCGACGAGGAACACCGAAGCGAGGTCCTCGATGGCGAGCCCGGCATCGACGACGGTGTCCTCCATCAGATCGACGGTGCGTTCGATGTCGTCGATGATCATCGCCTCGAACTGGCTGCGGTTGATGACTATGTCGCGATCGGCCACCGGCACGAACACCTGAGTGGACGTGTACGAGGACAGCGCTTCCTTGGCGCGGCGGGCCTGGACCAACAAGTCGAGCGCGGCTCGCTTCCACTTGCGATCGTCGCTGTTGAGCATCTGCTCCCACAGCTCGGGCGCCGTCTCGGCGAGGCACGATCCGAAGTACCGGAACAGGCGGTGGTCGAAATCCTCTCCGCCGATGTGCTCGTCGCCGCCAGGCACTCCAACGACCTCGAAGCCGTTGTCGGTGCGCTGCAGCACCGCCGTGTCGAACGTGCCTCCGCCGAGGTCGTAGATGCCGACGTGAGCGCCGACCGGCACGTGTTCGGCGGAGTAGTGGATCGCCGCGGCCACCGGCTCCTCGATGAGATGCACATCGCGCAGCCCGGCGCGCTCACCGGCTTCGCGCAACGCGGCGCGACGCAGGTCGGCCCACCTGACGGGATGGGTGAGCACGCAACTCTGCGGTTCGGTTCCGCCGGAGCGCAGGCGACCCTCGGCAACGATCATGCGGATCACGGCCGCAGCCACGTCGCGGGCGTCGACCGGCTCGCCGCCGAGGAGGATCGGGGTACCGGTGCCCAGCGATCGCTTCGGCGTGCGCTCCACTCGATCCGGATGGACCCCGGCGAGGTTGTCGGCGGCGGTGCCGAGCACGAGCTCGCCCTCGACGGTGCGCAACACGAGCGACGCCACCCACCGGTTGCCCTCGATCTCGAGCGGTGAAACGGTGGTGGTAACGGAATCGGCCGCGGAACCGTTGGCACCGCGGCCGAGTGAACCGATCGCGCCCGCCGACCGTGACGTGCCGAAGTCGATGCCGATGGCCCAACTCACCGAACCCCACCCTTCCAACGCCCTCGGGCCGTTCGCGGTAGCTTACCGGTCTATGACAATCGATGCCGGAACGCAGCTCCGCGTCGATGCCGAGGTCGCCGCGGCACGCGGTCGCGGCGACTTCCCGGCGATCGACCACGCTGTTGCCGATGTCGTCGACGCGGCCACGAACGGCGATCCGGCGGCGCTCGACTTCCTGCTTCGGTTGATCGACAAGCACCGACTCGCGCTTGCACCGGTTCGCAAGATGCTGATCGACGAAGGCGACGTCGAAGACGCGATGCAGGCAACGCTGATGGCCGTCACCCGCGGAATCGCCAGCTTCGAACGCCGCTCCCGTTTCACGACGTGGCTCTACCGCGTGGCCGAGCGCGAGGCGCTGCAGGTGTTGCGGCGCAATCGGCGCGTCACCCAACCCGACGGCGAGGACCTCGACCAACTCACCGAACAGGTGCGCCACATGAGCTCGATCGTCGCCAGTCGGGCCATGATCCGGCAAGCACTCGAAGAGCTCGATCCGAGGTTTCGCGAGCCAGTGGTGATGTGCGACGTCGATGGCCTCGACTACGCCACGATCGCCGAGCACCTCGGCATCCCGCTCAACACGGTTCGCACCCGCATCAGCCGCGGCCGCCAGTACATCGCCGACCGCATCCAGGAGCAGTTCCGCAGCGGCGGCTCGCTGGCCTGAACCATGACCGGTGACCGCAACGACCGAGACGACCGCCAAGACTCCCACGACGGTGCTCCAACCCTCGTTCCGGGTGAGCCGCGCTCGTTCGGCGGCGGGCGGTACATCGTGCGCAAGCGGCTCGGCGCCGGCAACTTCGCCACCGTGTACCTCGCCTACGACGAGCGCCTCGACGTGCCGGTCGCGGTGAAGCTGCTGTCGGACCGTTGGTCGTGGGAACCTGAGGTGCGCGGGCGGTTCGTGCAAGAAGCGCGGTTGTTGCGGTCGCTCAACGACGCGCGGGTCGTGCAGATCCGCGACATCGCCGAGACCGACGACGGTCGCCCCTATCTGGTGATGGACCTCGCCACCCGCGGCACCCTCGAGCAGCGGTTGGTAGAGCTCGCCCAGCGCGGGGTGCGGCCCGATGCCAAGCAGCTGCGGACGATCGCCGCAGCAATGGCGGATTCGCTCGGTTTCCTGCACGAACGACGCATCGCCCACCGCGACATCAAGCCCTCGAACCTGCTGATCACCACCGCCGGCGCGGCGACTGCGGCACCGGAGACCGGCCCGCCGATGCTGCTGCGCCCCGGCGAGCGGTTGATGCTCGGCGACCTGGGTCTGGCCAAGGACCTGACGTTCGACTCCGGCATCACCGTCGGGGTGGGCACCGCTGGCTACATGGCACCCGAGCAGTCGCTCGCCGGCGCCAAGATCGACACCCGCACCGACATCTACGCGGCGAGCGCGCTGCTTGCCCAGATCGCCTCGGGCGAACCGCCGGATCCCTTGCGGCGGTACTCCAACGGCACGATCCAGAGCGGGCGTCCGCTGCCGCCCACCATTCCCGCGCAGCTCGGCCGGGCGCTCGGCCACGGTCTCGATACCGATCCCGCCCTCCGGCCACAAACTATCGAGCAGTGGCATGCCGAGGTCGACCAGGCCCTGCTCACACTCGTCGATGCCGAACCGGCTGCCCAGCCCTCCCACCCGCGGCGACGGCTCGCCGGTGTGGCCGCCGGAGCGATCGCCGTGTTGGGTGTCGCCGGTGTGGCTGTAGCCACGTTGGGCGGTACCGCCGCGCCCACCGCCGCCACCACGACCACCGTCGCCACCACGACCACCCCCACCACCGCCGCGCCCACCACCGCCGCGCCCACCACCGTCGCCGTGACCGCGGCGACTGCGCTGCCAACGGCCATCATCACCGGGCCGACCGAGATCCCTGTCGGGGTGCAGAGCTGGTGGAGCGTCACCTCGAGCAATGCCACCAGCGGCACTTGGTCACTTACCGGCCCAGTCCAGTTGGGCGACGCGAGCTGGTTGCCCGGCGACAGCTTCCAGGGCACGTGGAACGACCCGGGCGTGATCACGCTCACGCTGACCGTCTTCGACGAAGCAGGTCACAGCTCGCAGGCCACGTTCGTGTTCACCGTCGTCTGACGCGATGCGGCCCCAGCGCCGCCCGGTTGGACGGGTGCGCTGGGGCCACTGACACGTGACATGGCGTTGTCCGGTGTGTCGATTCGGTGCGCCTACAACCAGCTGGTTGCGCTGTTGTCGCTGATCATCGAGGTGCTGGCGGCGCTGCTGGCGGGCTCGATGAAGCTGGTGTCGGTGGAGGTGTAGCCCATCGAGGCGTCGTAGGCGGTGTAGCCCTCGGAGTTCACCGGGCCGTACCAGGCGTCCCAAGATGCCTGATACATCTGGTCCGAGTACCACTCCGAGTTGTCGGCGGCGATCTGCCATTCGATCGAGTTCTGGGTATCGCCATCGAGCCAGGCCTGATCTGCCATCTGGGAGAAGTCGATCGACTGGGTCCAGAAGCCGTCGGAGACGTTCTGGATCTCGTAGCTCAGGTCTTGGAAATCGTTGAAATCGGTCATCGTAGGCTCCTTGTTCGTATGTGGGTTCGTTCGTGGTGTTCGTCCGGGGTGCGTTGTGCAGCCGTACCGATGCACCGCCGGACTCGAGAGTTCCCGGAGCTGGAAACATTTTCGCAACTGGCTCGCCGGCGCGACCTGTCGACACCTCCAACGATCACTACGTACGCCGATCGTGGATCTCGAGCTCACCTACCTGCACCAGCAGCGGTTCGGTGGCCGGTCTCGTTACGTTCCCGAGCGGAGTGCGTCGACGGGCGCGAGCCGGGTGGCGCGGATAGCGGGGTACGTGCCCGACACCAGGCCGGTGAGCCCACCGATCACGGGAGCGAGGAACGGCGCGGCGGGGTCGAGCACGGGGGTCCACTGCTGATGCGCCGAGACCACGACCACGACGAGTGTGCCCAAGCTCGCGCCGAGGATCCCGCCCACGAAGCCCATCGTCGTGCTCTCGAGCAGGAACTGCTGCCCGACGTGGCGGCGCGAGGCACCGAGGGCGCGTCTGAGCCCGATCTCGCCGGTGCGTTCGATGACCGACACGAGGGTCACGTTGGCGATGCCGATCGCCCCGACCAGCAGCGAGACGCCACCGAGGATGAGGAACAGCAGGTTCAGGTCGTTCTGCACGGCGTCGCGGACCCGCTGCGGTTCAGGTGGCGACACCACCTTGAGACTGCGCGGGTTGTCGGGCCGGAGTGCGAGAGCGATCTGTCTCGACACCAGCGAGGTAGCGCCGATGTCGGTCTCGACGACGACCAAACCGGGATGGGCGAGCCGGTAGTAGCGCCGCGCCGTGCCCTCGGGGATGATCACCGCCCCGAGCAGATCCGGTTGCCGGGCGACGCCGTCGAGGATGCCGATCACGAGGTACAGGTCGTCGCCGATGGTGATCGCCGGGAGTTGGTCGACGCGGGTGATGCCGAGCCGTTCGGCCGCGTTCGGCCCGAGCACCGCAACTCGATCGGCGCGGATCGAGTGGGCGGAATCGATGAAGGCGCCGGTACGCAGATCCGCGCGGACAGCGCGGAACAGCCCGGGTGACGCGGCACTGACGGTGAGCTTGAACGCCGTCTGGTTCTGTGGATCGCTCAGCGGTGAGGCTGCAACGAGTCGCGATCCGACGTTGAGGTTGCTGAGGTTGCCGACCGCAGCGACGCCGTTGAGGCGACTCACTCGTTCGGGAGCGTCCCACGGGAGCGCATCGATCGTGGTGCTGGCGGCCGACGGCTTCGGGCTGACCACGATCTCGGTCGCGGCGAGCTCGTCGAACCGGCCGACGATTCGATTGCCGGCCGTGCGCGACAGCCCGAGCGTGGCGACGAGTGCGGCGAGCCCGATGACGGTGCCGAACACGGTCAGCACCATCCGCCCTGGTCGGGCGAACAGCCCGGCGATCGATTCGTTGAGGAGGTCCCTGGCAGTCATCCCAGATGGCGCCACCAGCGCCGAGTCGGCCCGCGATCTACGCATCAGTGCACCTCCGTCAGTACGCCATCGGTGATGCTGACGTGCCGGCCGGCGCGTTCGGCCACGTCGCGTTCGTGGGTGATCATCACGATCGTCATCCCCTGGTCGTTGAGATCGGCGAACAAGTCGAGCACCGTGGCGGTGGTCGCCGAGTCGAGGTTTCCGGTCGGCTCGTCGCACAGCAGCAACCGCGGCGAGCCCATCAAGGCGCGGGCGATGGCCACCCGTTGACGCTCTCCACCGGACAGTCGCGTCGGCAAGAACTCGGCCCGGTGAGCAAGGCCGACCTTTTCGAGCGCGGCCGCGGCCCGAGCTCGCCGATCGCGGAAGGGCGCCCTGCGGTACACGTCGGAGAGCATCACGTTCTCGATGACAGAACGCTGGCCGAGCAGGTGGAACGACTGGAAGACGAAACCGATGCCGCGGCAGCGCAGGCCGGCGCGCTGCTTGTCGGTGAGCTCGGACACTTCGATCCCATCGAAGCGATACGAGCCGGACGTGTGGGTGTCCAGGCAACCGACGATGTTGAGCAGCGTCGACTTGCCCGAACCAGACGGACCGACGATCGCCACCCATTCGCCTTCACGGATCTCGATGTCGACGTCGACGAGTGCGTCGACAGGGGGCTCACTGTCGAACCGTCGGCCGAGGGCCGACAGCCGGATCACCGGCGGAGCGAGTTCGATGTCGTCATCCACCGGTGGCCCCGGTCGTGGTGTCGGTCGGAGCGAAGCCGATGACGACCAGATCGCCAACCTCCAGGGCGGTGAGGATGCCGGCGACCTCGACGTAGCCATCAGCCGAGAGCCCCGGCTTCACTGCGACGAGCTCGGTGACGCCGCCGACGCTGCGCTGCACCCGTGACGAGCCGTCGGCGGCCAGCGTCAAGGCGCTCAGCGGTACGACCAGCACCGTCCCACCACTGGATTCGACCGGAATCGTCAACCGCACCGAGGCGCCGACCAGGTTTGGAGGCGGCGCCTCGACGTCGATTGCGAAGTACACGTGGAACCCGTCGACGCCGTTCGTTCCCGGGGCCGCAGCCACCGTGGCCACCACCCCCTCGACGTCGATGCCCAGATCTGGTTCGGCGACTTGCACCTTCATCCCCGCCACGACCAGGCCCGCGTCCTCCACGGCGAGGGCCCCGTCGACGTGCACGAGCGCGTCGGTCACCGTCATGATCCCGCCGATGGCCGGATCGCCGATCACCACGAGCAGGTTCGAAACGCGGACCGGGCCGACGGCAACGAAGACGACCTCGTCTGCCGGCACCTGCACGCCGGCCCGCCGGCGAGCCAGATCGGCTTCGAGGGCGGCCCGATCGACCACCTGCGAGCGCGACCCGGCCGCCAACGTCGCCGTGGCGACGGCCGTCTCCGCGGCCCGAGCCGCAGCCGCGTTCAGCGCAACCTCTGCCAGGGCCTCGGTGGCGGCCGAGGTGGCGTCGTCCTCGGCCCGCTCGCCGGCAAGACGCACCGTCTCACCGTTCGCCTTGGCCACGGTGAGCTGGCGCTCTGCTGCGGCGATCTCGCTCGGTGTCGGTGCGACGGGCGTCGAGAGGTTGCTCAGCACAGCCTGCTTGGCGGCGACCTCCGCCGCGGCAACGGCATCGGCTGCCGACGCCTGAGAACGGGCTGCGGCCAGTGCTCCAGGAGCAGCGTCGAGCGCCGCCTGCGCGTCGGCGATCGCCTGCAGTCCGGCGAACTGGATGCTGCTCGCGGTTGCCTGCGCCGCGGCGAGGTCGGCCCGGGCCAGCGCCAGCTGAACTTCGGTCGCCGACGGATCGGCGATGACCGCGTCGAGCGCGGCCTGCCGGGCCGCGACGTCTGCAGCCGCCGCAGCGTCGGCGGTTGATGCTGCGACCGTCGCCGAGGAGAGGCGGGCCGGCGCACGGTCAAGAGCTGTCTGCGCTTCTGCCACCGCACGAAGTCCTGAGTCGCGCACCGCCGACTCGTTCGCCCTTGCAGTCGCCAGGTCGGCTTCGGCGACCCTGATCTCGGCCGGGGTTCCCGGCGTCGCCGGCCGGCCGGCGCGCAGCGTGTCGAGCGTCGCTTGAAGAGCGGCGATCTCCGCTGCGGTCATCGTCGCCGCAACCGTCGCCTCGGCGCGGGCGCGGTCCACCGCCCGGGCGGTCGCCTCTGCCCTTCTGACCGCAGCCGCCGCCGCAGCCTTGGCGACCCTGAGGGCCGACTCGGCGGCGGCTACCTGATCGGCGGCGGCAACCACATCGACTGATGCCGCGGCCAGCTCGGTCTCGCGAGCGCGGACCGCACTCAACTGCCCCTCTGTCGCCGTAAATGGTGCAAACCCGTTCTCGGAGTACCAGGCGGTGACTCCGGCTTCGGTGGCTTCGTCGTACACGCCGTCGGTCGGGCCGACATCGAAACCGAGCCTGGTCAGGGAGTCCTCGAGTTGGCCCACATCGTCGCCGGTGAGGCCGGGCCCCAGGTCACGCGACATCGGTCGGCTGCCGACGAGCACGAACATCGGCCTGCCAGAGGCGCTGACGGCGACGTCGCCCTCGACGAGCTCGGCCCCAGCGAGAGGTAGCTCGGCGATCAGCCCGGCGTTCGACTTGAGCGCCGAGGTCGCCACCGAGAGCTTTTGCGGAGAGCCGAACCGGCCCGTCCCACGGGTGACCACATCGGTGGACAGCACTCGCTCCTCGACCGGCACCAGGATGGGCGCCGGCGGCGGAGCCGCCGTGCGCGAGGCGATCTCGGCCGGGGACGTGATCCGCGATCCCGCCGCGAAGCCTCCTACAGATGTTGCCACCACCACGCCGATAACGATCGCGGCCAGTTTGCGACGGTCCATTGCGTCTCCTCCTCTGTCGCGCCCCGAGGTGCTGATCAGAGGCGATGGGCATCTCCTTAGTCGTCGGCTCCTGAACGCCCGCTGACGGCTCCCGGCGGCTAGTCAGCAAGGGTTCAGCAACACGGTGTCACCGTCGGCTCCACCCGACGACCTCTTAGGAGACCCCGATGAATCCTCTCGAAACCCGCCATTCACGGCGTTGGTCCGCAGCGCTCGGCATCACCCTCGCCATCGCCGCGACGGCCTGCGGGGGAGGCTCCGGCGCATCGACGTCGACCCCCGACGGCTCGGCGCCGGGGGGCTCGGCCAACGGCTCGGCGCCGGTGTCGCCAGAAGAGTTCGGGCTGTCGCTGGCCGAACTCGCGGTGCGGGTCGAAGACACCGAGGGTCTGATCGCCAAGTGCATGACCGAGGCCGGCTTCGACTACGTCGCACTCGACTTCGTGACGATCAAGGCGGCGATGGACTCCGACGAGACGGCTGCCGGGGTGTCCAGCGAGGACTACCTGAAGCAGTACGGGAAGGGCATCACCACGCAGTTCGACAAGCCGCTCGTCGTCTTCGGTGCCGGACCCGAGAACAACGCCTATCTCGAGGCTTTGCCCGCCGCCGACCAGGTGGCCTTCCGCCGGGCCCTGTGGGGGGACACCCCCGACCGCAACCACGCCCGCGCCGTCGAAGACGAGGACTTCTCCGAGACCGGCGGCTGCACGAGGTCCGCCGCGGAGCAGACCTTCACACCCAGCGAGGTCAGCGGAAGCTACCTGAACCCGACCGACAAGTTGATCGAGCAGGACCCGAGGATGGTCACCGCGCTCGCTGAGTGGTCGGACTGCATGCGCGCCGAAGGCCACGAGTACAGCCATCCCGATGCGGTCGATGACGATCTTCGCGAACGGCTCGACGCGATCACCCAGGGCCAGGACCCGGCAACCCTGACCGGACCGGCGCTCGACGCACTCCACGAGCTCCAAGGTGAGGAACTGGCCCTCGCGCTCGTGGCCTTCACCTGCGAGGAGGAGCGCATCGAACCCGTGAAGGCCCGGATCGAGCTCGAGCTGTTGGGCCCACAGCCCTGAGATGAGTATCGATTATTCTCATGTACTCATGACGCACATAGGAGATTGACAGGCTCGATCGGTCATCTAGCCTTCGATGTCCATGGTTCATGTCATATCTCCAAGATCAGCGTCGCCAGCATGAATGACGAGCGGCTGCCATCGATCGGCTTCGTCGGTCTCGGCAACATGGGCGCACCGATGTGCCGCCGGCTGGTGTCGGCCGGCTACACGGTGACTGCGTTCGACATCGACCAAGCGGCGCTGGCCGAGATCGTGAGCGCCGGTGCAGCGGCGGCCAAGTCGGCAGTCGACTGCGCCTCGCGGGCCGAGGTGTTCCTCACCTCGCTACCTCGACCCGACCACGTTCAGTCGGTCATGGCCGGTCCTGACGGCGCGCTGGGCGCGCTGCAAGCGGGCAGCGTGTGGGTCGATCTCACCACCAACCGGATCGAGCTCGTGGCCAAGCTGGCCGCCACCGCGCCGAACGGCGTAGCGGTGGTCGACTCGCCCGTCACCGGCGCGGTCGACGGCGCGCGCAACGGCAAGCTCACGCTGTTCGTCGGAGGTGACGGGGAAGTGGTCGCTCGGGTCACCCCCGTGCTCGCCCACCTCGGCCTCGTCATCCACTGCGGGGGCCTCGGAACGGGCAACGTCGTGAAGCTCGTCACCAATCAGCTGTGGTTCATCGCCGCCGCTTCGATCGGCGAGGGATTCGCGGTCGGTCTCGCCAACGGCGTTGAGCTCGGAACGCTGTGGCACGCGATCAAGGAGAGCGTCGGCGACAGCTTCGTCGTGCGCCACGACGCACCATCGATATTCGCCGGCCACTACGACCCATCGTTCTCCCTCGGGCTGTGCATGAAAGACCTCGGTCTGATCGGCGAGCTCGGCGAGAACGTCGGTGCCTCGCTGCCGATGACGGCAGCAGCCACGGCGACCTTCGGCCTCGCTTGCGAGCGATACGGCGCCGACGCCGCCGAGCTCCACGTCGCCAGGCGAATCGAAGACGATGCCGGCCTCTCCATGCGCCTCGACGGGGACTGGACCCCACCGTGGGAGCAGTAGAGATGAGTCGCATCCATCACGCAGCACAGAGCCGATCGGCCACGACTCCACGACCCGAACGCCGGCCGGTCGACCGTTTCGACGTCCAAGACCTGGCCATCGACATGCCGGCTCGCCTCGCCGCGATCGACGAGCGTGCGCTCCGGACCGACAGGTTGGCCCGTCTCCGGGAACAACTGGTAGCGCACGACTACGGCGCCGCATTGCTGAGCGACCCGCTGAACATCCGCTACGCCACCGGGTCGCGCAACATGGCCGTGTGGACGTTGCACGCCCCGGGGCGCTACGTGTTCGTGCCGGTCGATGGTCCGGTGGTGATGTTCGAGTACGGAACGTCACGACACCTCAGCGAAGGCCTCGACACCATCGACGAGATCCGCACCGGTGTCTCGGCGTTCTACTTCATGGCCGGCCCACGCACGGCCGAGAAGAGCGAGCTGTGGGCACGTGGCGTGATCGAGCTGATGCGCGAACACGGCGGGCCCGACCTGCGCCTGGCCGTCGACCGCTGCGAACCCTGGAACGCGCGTCACCTCACCGACGCAGGGATCGGGCTCTTCGACGCCCAGGAACCGGTCGAGAAGGCACGGATGATCAAGACCGCACAAGAGCTCCAGTGCATGCAGCTTTCGATGGACGTGTGCGACGTGGGCGTCGACCGCATGCGCCAGGCGCTACGGCCCGGTCTCACCGAGAACCAGCTGTGGGCGATCCTCCACGACGCGAACATCTCCCACGATGGCGAGTGGATCGAGTGTCGGCTGCTGTCGTCGGGACCGCGAACGAACCCGTGGTTCCAGGAGTGCGGCAACCGCGTGATCGAGGCCGGCGACCTGGTCGGGTTCGACACCGACATGGTGGGTCCCACCGGCTACCTCGCCGACATCTCGCGAACGCTCGTCTGCCCTGGAAAGGCTGCGACAGCGAACCAGAGCCGGTTGTACGACATCGCCCAGCAGCAGCTGCTGACGAACATCGAGCTGATCGAGCCGGGGCTGTCGTTCAAGGAGTTCGGGCAGCGGTGCTGGGCGGTTCCCGACGAGTACGTACCCAACAGGTACATGATGATGGTCCACGGAGCCGGCATGGTCGACGAGAGCCCGACCGTCGCCTACGCCGTCGACTTCGCCGATTGGGGTTACGACGGGGTGTTCGAGGAGAACATGGTCGTGTGCGTCGAGAGCTACATCGGTGAGGTCGGCGGGGGTGAAGGTGTGAAGCTGGAAGAACAGGTGCTGATCACCGCAACCGGCGCCGTGCCGATGTCGAGTACGCCGCTGGTCGACGCCCTCGAGATCTGAACTCGACGTTGCCCCACCGCGATCCGCTTCAGTGTCCAGCCGCGGGCTCGTCGTGGCGGAGCAGCACTGCTCGCTGCACGCCGAGGGTGACGATCGCGAAGAAGAACGCAGCCATGCCGGTGAGGATTCCGAGCTCGACCCAGNNCCCGGCGAGAGCCCGACGAGCGGCTCGAACTCGGCCGCGAACAGGATGTTGATCCGCTTCGCGAACACCCCGAGGATCAGCAGGACTGCCGCTGCCATCAGCATGCCTGACCGCTTGCGCGTCGACGGAAGCAGGAGCAGAACCACCGGGAGCAGCACACCGATCATGATCTCGAACCAGAACACCGGCGCGAGGCGGCCGGTGAGCAGCACGTCGAGTTGCTCGCGATGGTCGGGTTCCCCGGAGACGAACGTCGTCATCACCTCGGTGAACAACAAGAACACGTCGGCCGAGACGAACCACAGCAGCAGTCGACGCAGGCCCACCATCGCCTCAGCGCCCGCCCGCCACGGGGTTACCCGTTCGACGACCCACGCGGTGGCCACGACGAGTGCCGTGCCCGAAACGAGCGCCGATGAGATGAACAGAGGAGCGAGCAACGGAGTGTTCCAGAACGGTCGGGCCACGAGCAGGCCGAAGATCCACGCCGTGACGGAGTGCACCAGGATCGCCACCGGGAGACTGACGATCGCCATCACCCGCAACGCCTTGCGCGACACCGGCACGCGGGTGAGGATGTAGAGATCGATCGCGCCGATCGCGAGGTAGATCGCCAACACCACCATGTCCCACACCAATGGCGAGGTGAGGTGCGGTTGGGCGAGCATCTTCCAGGCCCGCTGCGGCCGGCCGAGATCGGGCAGGATCGACCCCGCCGCCGTCGCAACCGCGGCTAGGGAGCAGACGACCGCGAGGCGGTTGAGATGCTCGAACCGCTGCGAGCCGGCAAGTTCGGCACCGGCGACCACGATCAAGCCGCCGGCGGAGATGCCGACGAGGAACATGAACGACACGATGTACAAGCCCCACGTGACGGTGTTGGAGAGACCGGTGACACCGAGGCCGTTCGACACCTGGTAGACGAAGCTGGCCAGGCCGATCAGCAGCCCGACGCCGAGCACCGAGATCCACACCGTCCACGCCCGGGGTGGCGACACCGCCTCGCCGGCCGTGACGGCGGGAGGCGTGACGGCGGGTGGCGTGACGGTGGGTTCGATGGTGCTCACGACTCGCTCCTCTCGATCGGGCGGCGGCGGCGCGGTTGCAGGTACGACACCTTCGGACGGGTTCCCTTCTCCTCCAGCAGCACCTCGGGGTTGCGACTCTCGAGCATCTGCACGAGGCGGCTCTCGGGTGCCTCCAGGTCTCCGAAGATGCGGGCCTGTGCCGGACACGACCAGACGCACGACGGCACCTGGTCCTCGGCGAGGCGGTGGACGCACATGGTGCACTTCTCGACACTGCCGACCGGCCGGGTCGCGACCATTCCGGTGCCCTCTGGCACGGGATACTCGGCTTCGCCCCAGTTGAAGACCCGCACGCCGTACGGGCATGCGGCCATGCAGTAGCGGCAGCCGATGCAGTCGTCCTGGTTCACCAGCACGAGTCCTTCGGCGTTGATGTAGGTGGCCGACGTTGGGCACACCTTCTCGCAGGGGGCGTCGTCGCAGTGCTGGCAGGCGAGCGGCACCCAGTGCAGGTGCGGATCGCCGTGCTCGTCGGTGGCCGGCGTATCGAGGTCGTCACCGGCGGTGAGGATGCGGTTCCACCACAACCCGAGCGGCACGGCGTTCTCGCTCTTGCAGATCACCGCGCACGACCAGCAACCGACGCACCGTTCCAGGTCGACGGCCATCCCCCAGCGGGGATGCGCTGATCTCACGTCGATCGCCCCGTAGGCACGGCTGGCCTCCGAGAGCGCCTCGATCGGCGAGACGCGCCCGTCGGCACCGTTGCTGCTGGAGATCGGATCACGCATGTCGCACCTCGCAGTTGCAGTCCTTCCAACCCGTCGATGGTGACCACATGTTCGGCACGTAGTGCACCTCGTGGATCGGGTTGACCTCCGACGAGGTGAGCTCGTTCACGCCCTTGCCGGCTTTGAACGTGCGCGGCCACCACCCTTCGTGCAGGATCACCGAACCAGGTTTGACCGAGTCGGTGACGTGAGCCCACGCAACGACGCGGCCGCGGGTGTTGACGACCTCGATCTCGTCGCCGTCGCCGATGTCGCGGGCTGCAGCATCGTCGGGATGGATGAGCACCGGCGGCTTGCCGCCGTGGATCTCCTCCATCCAAGGGTTGTTGCCGAACGTGGAGTGGATCCGCCACTTCGAGTGCGGGGTGAGGAGCCGCAGCGGATACTTGCTCGGGTCGTTCGCCTGGTCATCGCGAGGGGGTTTGTACGTGGGCACCTGTTCACCGTGCTCCAGGAAGGCGTCGAAGTCCTTGTAGAACTCGATGCGTCCGGTCGGCACGAACGGCTGGGTCTTCTCCAGGGCGGCCGGCAGCGACTGCGGTGGGAACGGCGTGAGGTTCTCGATCTGGTCGAGGAAGGGGATGTCGGGATCGGGCACGTTCAACCTGACCGGGCCGGCCTGCAGTTGCTCGTAGGAGATCCCCTCGGTGGGGCCGCCCTCGGCGAGGATCATCCGGATCGCGTCCTCCTCGTCGTACTGCCAGTGATCTGCTGCCGCGGCGGGATCGATGCGGGTGATCAGCTCGCGCCAGATCCACAGCTCCGAACGCGACTCGCCGACCGGGTCGATCGCCGGTTGCTGCAACTGGAGGAACGGATGCAGCGGAGTGGCAGTGAGGTCGAGCTTCTCGTACCAGGTGGTGGCCGGCAGCACGACATCGGAGTACTTCGCGGTGTCGGTCATCTGGTGATCGACGGTGACGATCAGGTCGAGCCCGTCGAGGGTCTCGTACAGGCGGTTCACGTCGGGGGCCTGGACGAACATGTTCGCGAACGTGCAGAACAGCCCCTTGTACCCGTTCTTCGGATACGGCACGTCGGGATGCATGTTCGGGGTCTTGCCGCGCAGGAAGTAGATCGATGCGACGATCTTCGCCTTCGCCTCGCCGACGTTCACCCACGGCGCCCACTTGACGCGCACCTTGTACTGGCCCACGTAGACGCTGAAGCCGCCACCGGACTTGCCGATGTTGCCGGTGAGCGCCGCGCACAGTGCCAGCGCCCGACCTTGCAGGTCGCCATGGAACCAGTGGTTGCTCCCGGCGCCCATGATGATCGCCGCCGGCGATTCGGCCGCGTAGGCACGAGCGACGGCGCGGACCATGCCCGGATCGAGTCCGGTGATCGCCGCGGTTGCCTCGGGGGTCCACGCCTGCAACTCGGCGACCACGTGGGCGAACCCGGGCTGCACATCCACCTCGCTGCCGTCGGCCAGGGTGACGGTGTACGCACCAACGAGGGCGGCATCGATGCCGTCGGGGATGCCGAGGCGGTCGAGCGGCACGAACGCCTCCGCACCGGCTGCGAGGTCCCACACCACGAACCGATTCGGGTCTGCCGTGCCGACCAGGTCGCTCTCGAGCAACCGCTTGCCGGTGTCGGCCCGAACGAGCAACGGCGCATCGGTGTAGGTGCGCATGAACCCGAGGTCGGCGAGATCTTCCGCCACCAGCACTTGGGCGAGCGCCAGGGCGAAGGCCGCGTCGGTGCCCGGGGTGATCTGCAGCCAGGTGTCGGCCTTCGCGGCAGTCGACGAGAACGTCGGATCGACCACCACCAGCCGGGCTCCGTTGGCGGCCGCGTCGAACAGGAAGTGGGCGTCGGGGATGCGGGTCTCCAGCGGATTCGAACCGATCAGCAGAACGAACTTGCTGTTCGCCCAATCCTTCGCCTCGTGCTCCGCGTTCTGCACCCCGAACGTGATCGGCATCCCCATCGGCAGGTCACCGTTGAGGTCGAAGCTGGTGCCGTGCGTCATCCCCAACGTCGCACACGCCCGATAGTTCGCGCCCTTGTGGATGTATCCCGACCCGGGAACCTGACCGAACACGTGGAACGAATCCCACCCGTGCTGTTCACCGATCGCCTTCATCTTCGCGGCGATGTGGTCGAGCGCCTCTTCCCAACTGGCCTGGCGGAACTCCCCGCTGCCACGTTCGCCTGTGCGGATCAACGGGGTCAGGACCCTGTCGTCGTTGTAGATCTGGAGGTGATACGACAGGCCCTTCATGCAGCCACGCGGGTTGTACACCTGGTCGGGGAAGTCGGCGGCTTGTTGGATCTTCACCACCTTGCCGTCGCGCACGAAGGCGAGTTGCCCGCACGAGCCGGTGCAGTTCGGTGAACAGGTCGTGCGGACGACGCGATCGACGGGTAGCGACAGCTCCACCGCGTTGCCCACCTCGGGGTCGTAGGCGACGAACGCGGCGGCCGCCGCGGTGGCACCGACGGCTCCACCGGCGAGCAACCGCCTGCGGCTGAAGCCGACCGGCACAGGTTGCTCGGCGACACCTTGCTCGGCGGTTCGATCTTCGACCATCTCAGATCACCATCCGGCTCGACGGGCAGCCGAGCATCGCGTGACCGGACTGGCCGCATTGCCCACACCGGGTCGACGAAGTGCCCACCGCCGACGGGCGGCCGAGGCGCGCCGCTTTGCGCAGCACCCCGGCGGAACCGGCGAACAGCGCGGTCACCGGCGCCGCGGTGAGAACCGCTACGAAGACGCGCCGCGTGGCCCCTGATGCCTTCACCCCGCCACCGCCGAGAGCTCGGCTTCCAACCGCACAACGAGCGGGAAGAGAAGGTTGTTCTCCTTGTGGATGTGCAGGTGGGTGTCGGCCTCCAGCTCGGACAACGCGGCGAAGCACGCGATGTAGGAAGCACATCCATCAGCGGGCGGCTGGTAGCCGCCGGTCAGCTGACGCAGCCGGGCGAGGAGGTCGCCCACAGCGTCGTGCTCGCGCAGCATCACGCCGATCGGGTTGCGCAACGTGCCGCAGTGGAACTCCGTCAGCGAGGTTGCACCCTGCAGTTCGCGGATCATCGGGAACAGGACGCGCTCCTCCTTGCGCAGGTGTGGTTCCAGGTCGGCTCTGACCGCCTCGTAGCAAGATGCGACGGCGAGGAGCTCGGGGTGATGGTCGCCATGGACGGACACGATCTTGGCCACCAGGGCTGACAAACGCGGCAGCTCGTCCCACAGGTAGCGGTGGTGCGTTGCCTCGAGGTGGTCGACCAGGTCGGCAGCGTTCATGGCGGACCAGTCGCCGGCATCGTGTCCGGTCGTCGCCTCGGCCAGCTCGGCTGCCACGGCGGACGGATCGAGACCTCGGCCGGCGCACGCATCGGTCAGCGATCTGCCCCCGCCACAGCAGTAGTCGAGCCCGCGGCGCTCGAACTCGCGCGCCAGCTCGGGGTGGGCGTTGACCAACGCACCAAGGGTCATCGTTGGATCGATCGTCTCCATCAGCTCATCTCCTGTCTTGTCGACATCTGCTTGTCATCGGTCATCTCGCCGTGGCCAGCTCCGACAGTCGGGTCTCCCCGAGTGCCCGTACCAGCTCTTGCCTGGCGCGCACCCATCCGGCGTGCAACGCACACGGCGCACCGGAGGCGCATGGTCGATCGGCGACCACGCACCTGCCGGAATCCGTCACACCGTCGACCGCCTCGACCACGTCGAGCACGCTGAGGTCGCGGAGATCGACACAAGCGTTGTAGCCGCCAGTCGGTCCCGCGTGGGATTGCACCCAGCCGGCCTTCACCAGCGGACCGACCACCTGCGGCACGAACATCGACGTCGTTGCGAGCTCGAGCGCGATCTCGCGGCTCTTGACACGACCGCCGACGCTGCCGAGGAACACCATCGCCCGCACCGCGAGCTCGGCTCGGCGGGTGATCTCGAGTCGCATAGTCGAAGACTCATCGTTGCCAGGGCGACTCGCCAGGGAACAAGGTCCCGACTCGGCAACTCGGCAACTCGGCCACCGTGCCGGGCCGACCCTGGCCGCCAATGGCTAGATTGACCGCGGCGCCCGACGGCGACCGATCCCGCCCGATGGGACCGATCACACCGCTGACGAGGGACGACCAGGGACGACCAGGGACGAGGAGGGGCGAGGTTCTGATGACGTACAGACTTGGCATCGATGTCGGGTCCGCCCACACGGCCTGGGCCACGATCAGTCGCGATGGCGCTGAACAGAGCAGCATCGATGGCGCCACCGTCGAATCGGTGGTGGCAGTCGCCAACGGCCGGCTCCTGGCAGGAGCCGACGTCGCCAACACGGATCCGTCCGACGTGCAACACGTCACGCGCGAGTTCGTGCAGCAGCTCGGCGACCCGGCCCCGAGGATCGTCGGCGGGACGCCATACGGTGTCGAATCGCTGATCGGCCACCTCGTCTCGTCGATCCTCGGAACCGCACGCGAACGCAACAGCGCCGAGCCCGGCGCCGTCGTCCTCGTGCACGACGACGGTCTCGACGACTACCGGACCGGGCTGCTCACGGAGGCGGCGCGACTGGCCGGTGTACCGCTGGCCAACCTCGTGCTGGTGTCTCGCAGCGATGCCCGTGCAGCCACCGACGATCCGGCGATGGACATCCCCGCCGGGCTCGAGCTCGCGGCCGGCGCGTCTCTTGTGGGCTGGGCACTCCGCCCCGATGTGGCAGCCGTCCTACCGCCGCCGACCGCTGCCGGCGGCACCCTCGGCGTGGCGACCGGGGTCGCGACCGGCGCGGCAACGGCAGCCGCCGGTGGCGCCGTGCTCGGAGCAACCGAACTCGGCCACGCCGCCGCAGCAGCTCCGATCGCAGCCCCGGCCGCGGTGACCGGTAGCGCTCTCGCCGGAACCCCACTCACCACCACCCCACCGGCCGGACCCGCCGGAACCCCACTCACCACCAC
>CXWL01003507.1_pt1 | contig 52331 bp, 47 predicted proteins | sample 590931 | NCBI WGS metagenome assembly CXWL01 (sample SAMEA3498368, study PRJEB10139) | groundwater metagenome | biome: water well; material: biofilm material | place: Germany | collected 2015-04-27 | reverse complement strand
GCTAGACGAACTGGCCATCTCAGACTCAGAGGCCAGATCGCTCGCGGCAAAGGCGACATCGGGGACGATCTCGGTCTCGGGCCCGAATCCGGCCGACGACACCAAGGTCGAACGCACCCGGCGTCCGTCGACACCAAGAGTGGAGATGATCGAAGAATGGTTGGATCGTTCGATCGTCATCCTCCGCCCGCGTCTCGACAACGAACCACCATCACGCACCATCACCCGCCGACATTAGCGGCTGACGGTCATTTACAAGAAAGAGGCTGTCCGAAAGGGCGGCCTCTTTCATTTGTAAAGCCCGGCTCAGGTGAGAAGAAAAATTTGCGTTCGCGATTTTCTGTGATATAAAGAACTCGTAAACCACAACTAAACAATTCTAAGGAGAGAAAAAGATGGCAAAGGTTCTGACTCTCGTCCTCCTGCTTTTCACCCTCTACGTTTGCTCTGCGCCAAAGGTGCGCGCGCAAACGACGGAATTTACTTATCAGGGCAGCCTGAAAGACGGAGCGAATCCCGCTAATGGAAATTACGATTTCGAGTTCGCTCTCTATGACGCCGCGAGTGCCGGAATACAACTTGGTTCAACGCAGTCGCGAAACGGCGTGGCGGTTTCTAATGGTGGTTTTTCGGTTTCGCTTGATTTCGGCAACCAGTTTCCCGGAGCGAGCCGCTTTTTGGAATTGCGTGTCAGACCAACAGGCGGAGGAGCATTTACGCCGCTAGCACCCCGGCAACAGATCGTGAGCGCGCCATATTCGATCAAGAGCCGTGATTCCAATACCCTGGGCGGGATCGATTCGGGCGGCTTTATCAAGAATTCTACAAGTCAGCAGCCGGCAAGCAATTTTGACATTAGCGGCAATGGCACGGCGGGCGGTACGTTTTCGGCAAATGTCATCAATGCCACGACGCAGTACACCATTGCGGGCAGTCAGGTATTGAGTGTCTCCGGAGGATCAATTCTGGTCGGGCGTGGTAACGGATCAGATACGGTTCAGGTTTCGGGGCCATTTCTTGTCCATCTCGAGCAAGGTGGAGGCAACGCTGTGTGCCGTAACGCTAACGACGCCCTTTCAAGCTGTTCATCCAGCCTACGATATAAAGAGAACGTTGCGGGCTTTTCGGGTGGCTTGAAGCTGCTCGGTCGACTTCGCCCGGTTGCCTTTGATTGGAAAGCCGGCCGTGTGCATGATGTGGGGCTGATCGCCGAAGAGGTTGCCAATGTCGAACCTCTGCTCGTGACTCACAACAACAAGGGGGAGATCGAAGGCGTGAAATACGACCGGATCGGCGTTGTTCTGATCAACGCAGTTAAAGAGCAGCAGGAGCAGATCGATGCAATGCAAAAACGAATAGAATCGCAGAACAAGCAGATCAATGCACTCACAAAGCTAGTATGTAAACAGAACCGTCGGGCAACAGTCTGTCGGCAGAAATAGGGAGCTTTTTTGAAAAGGACGATCTCAATTCTAATTAGCCTGACACTCGTGTTTGGTCCGGCATTGCCGCAATCGGGCGGGTCGTTTGAGATACGAAAAAGTGTGATCGCGGGCGGAGGCGGACGCTCGGCGGGCGGTGCCTTTGTCGCTGACGGAACAGTGGGGCAAAGCGTTGCAGGAACCACATCCACGGGTGGCACGTTTAGCATCGGCGGCGGCTTTTGGGGAACCGACGGAGCGGGAGGCACGCCAACCCCTACGACGACGCCAACTGCAACACCCACACCAGGAGGCGGTGGATTTGAGAGTGATGTCTCGCCGCGAACCAGTGGGGATGGGACCATCGTTTCGGGCGATGTAGTTCAGATGCGCAGGTTTGCGACCGGACTTGACACACCCAATGGTGCGACAAACGAGTTTCAACGGGCCGACGCCGCACCGAGAGCAACGCTCGGCGATGGGGCAGTTACCTCTGGTGACGTAACACAGGCGCGACGCTATGCCACTGGGCTCGATGAGCAGACCGCTGCGGGAGGTCCGACCGCACCGGCCTCTCTGCCTCAACGTGAAGTAGCTCGTTCTTCACGTGCACTGAGAGTGGTCTCGAGATCCGCGGTGAATACAAGTCAGGTCGTCTTGCCAGTGATACTCGATGCCCAGGGTGGTGAGACTGCGATGCGCTTTACGCTCACGTTCGACGGAACGAAGCTTACCCGGCCATCCGTAGCTCTTATGTCGGCAATTGCGGACGGGCCGTTTCTTACTGTCAATGACGCGATCGAGGGTGAGCTGACGGTTCTCGTCGATTCGCAGGGTCCGATCGCACGAGGTTTTGCTGCCGAGATCGTCCGTGTGACATTTGATGTCGTACCTGCTGCGACGGGGCCGACGGAAGTAGGTTTTGCCCAGGGAAAGACAAGCGTTTCGGACGAGTACGGAAACGAGCTTGCTATCGAGGCAGCGGATGCGACGGTGACTTTTTCGAGCGAACGTTTTGATAATGTTGAGGTTTCGGGCCGTATAGTCTCACGCGACGGCCGCGGCGTACGAAGTGCTAGTGTAACTATCACCGATCCGCTCGGCGCCACACGCAGCGTGGTTTCATCATCATTTGGTTATTACCGATTCGACGGGCTTGCTGTCGGCGAAACGTATACGATCAGCATCGCTTCGAAGCGCCATACTTTTAACGCGAGAACCTTGCGCCTGGCTGAGAGCCTAGCCGATGTGAATATAGTAGGAAATTAGCGGAATTGGATCATTCGCTCAATGTATTTGGCAACAATGTCGGCTTCGAGATTGACGGGGTCGCCGGGTGTTAGGCTTGAGAGGTTTGTCATTTCCCATGTTTTTGGGATGACAGCGATGTCGAAATTGTCGTCGTGCAGAGCGGCGATGGTGAGCGAAATGCCCTCGATGGCGACCGAGCCTTTGTGGACGAGGTAGCGGGCGAGTTCAGCCGGGAAGCCGATCTTTACCGTCCAAAAATCGCCTTCCGATTCCGCCGAAATGAACGTTCCGCGTCCATCGACGTGGCCCTGCATGATGTGTCCGCCAAGCCGCGTTGTGGGCAGCATTGCGCGTTCGAGATTGACGGCAGAGCCGACCTTGAGGCTGCCGAGCGTTGTCCGGTGTAGTGTTTCGGGCGACACGTCGGCGGCAAACGACTCTGGCGTAATATCGAGAGCCGTCAGACAGACGCCATTGACAGCGATGGAATCGCCGTTGGCAATACCCGACGTGACGACAGACGCCGAGACGACGATCTTGATGCCGCCGGATGCCTGATCGAGCTTTTCAATGCGCCCGCGTTCCTCGACGATCCCAGTGAACATTTAGAACCAGCCTTTTCTGCCCTGAATGTATGTCCGCGAAAATTCCTCGTCCGATTTTGTCAGGTACATAATGCCTTCGACGATGCCGATGACCGAGACGATCAAGGACGGAACGCCGCAAAGCAGGAACATGCCGAGGATCCAGGTGACGAGCATAATAATGCCCTCGGTCGTGTAGCCGAGCATGAATTTATGTATGCCGAGACCGCCGAGAACAATGCCGAGAACACCCGAAACGATCTTTTTGTCGGCGCCGGGCGGTTTACCAACATATCCGCCGTAGGGCTGCATCGGCATCGGGCTAATTGGCAAGATCGTGCCGCAATTGCTGCAACGGCCGCCGGGGCCGAGGTTTTGCGTTTTGCAGGCCGGGCACGAGACGTATTGTGTTTGCATATTGATCGTTAATGACGAACCCAGACCTATTCGGCCGGTTCTATCTCTGATAGCTTACGAATATCGATCGAGATAGGTTCGCCGTCGTTGACTTTATTGTAGATGCTCACAAATTTATGGCCGCAACGGATCTCGTTTGGTTTATACGACGAACGCGTATGAACCGTCTGTGCAAAGGTCTCGTCGGTTGCGGTCAATAGAATAAGCAACTCGGCATCGGCATGATTGAGATCTAATTGCGTCAGTCCTTTGAGCGGCGAATCGTCATCGATGGGGTGAACGACCGTCCATGATAGCGGGAAGAAAGCAACCTTGTGGCGTTCGAGTTCGAGGAAGTCAAAGCGACGCTCGACCTTCCCGTTCTCGTTTACAAATCGTGCGAACATCACCTTGATCTCAACCTCGATAAGCTGATTGCTGCGGCCATTTACAAGGCGAAACATCAATCCCTCAATACCGCGATACGGGGCAATGACCGCAACCTCGCTAAACAAGACACGTGCGGTCGGGCGTGCAAATCTGGCAAATACGACCCCTGTGATCAGCGCATTTGCGAGCAGACTGTAATACGATTCGATCGTGACAAGCAAATTTGGCACAATGCCGACCGGATGGATCGTTCCGTAACCTATGGTCGCAAAGGTCTGGACGCTGAAAAAGAAACCACGGATAAACAGGCTTGTGGTTGGTTCAGCCGATGTATCGACCAGTGCCGACGACCCAAACGACGCATACATCGCTCCGAATGCGACGTTGCTCACAAAATAAAGGATCAGAACCAGCAGCAGGAATGTTCGCCACTTCATCGACAGCAGCGTGTGATAGAGATTGAGCGACGAATGGAACGGCATGCCGGTCCGGCGTACGTTGAATGAGCCGTCGGGGTTGAGTAAACGCTCGCGGCTCTGCCCGGTCACGACCGAGCCAAAGCCGAGATCGCGCTCGGCCTCAGCGACGAATTCGTTTGCTTCGAGAGTGTTGTCGAGAGTTTGTTCGGCCACGGTAATGACGATTATAGCGAGCAGCCGCTATTGTTGTAAAAGAAGCGACAGGGTGGAATAATCAAGATTCGTTTATGGCAGAACCCTCAGCGGATACGCTACCCCCAAAACTTCGCCGCGCAGCAACCGGCGAGGTCGACAACACTTCACTCGCTGACCTGATCGAGTGGTTTCTCAACTTCGACGAGCGAGTCGCACGCATGCGTCACGCGAATACCGAAGAAGTTTTTCAGTGGAAACAAAAGGACGATGAGGAACAAGGCGTCGGCATCTATCCGTTTGAAAATGCAGAGGCGAGATTTGCGATCGGGACGTTTCAGGCCCTCGCCGAGAACAACTCCGAACCGCTTTTAAAGCTCTGGATTTCTGACGTACTTGCCGCCCTCAATCATTCCCGCGAGACCAAGAACGAACTCACAACCGCATACGACCTTGACTCTGACGCCGAGGCATTTTCACTCAAAAAGGCCGAAAAATTCACAACCAAAACAGAACGCCGCCTATATCTCTCAAGCTGCTGGCTCGAAGCCTTATGCACCGCCGAAGCTCGTATCTTGGGTTGGATCTATCAGGAGATCTACGGGCGGGCGTTCACGCCGTAAATCTTAGCTGATTGCAGGTATGAGTTTTGGAGGTCGGATAGCTTTTAACACCTCTTGTTCGTCGCGTTCGGCTGCTTGGAGGTCGCATTTCATTTGAAGGTTTAGCCAAAACCCGGCTGACATCTCAAAGAACTTCGCTAAACGCAACGCAGTGCTAGGAGTAATCCCGCGTTTTCCCGAAACTATCTGATTGACCCGCTGAAACGGAACCTTGATCCCGTCTGCAAGCTGCTTCTGCGTTAAACCCATCGGGACAAGAAACTCGTGTAGGAGCATCTCGCCCGGGTGTGTAGCTTTACGATTTTTAGGAATTCTGATCATGACTCAATCTCAATGATAATCAACTATCTCTAATCACCTGAGCGTCTGACACTGCCGCATATCGCCGGACTGCATTCCTTTAGCAAAATACTGCGTCCGCTGTTGGGCGGAGCCGTGGGTGAATGATTCGGGGACGACGTAGCCTTGGGTTCGCTTTTGGATCATATCGTCTCCGACAGCGGCCGCGGCACGCAGGGCTTCTTCGGGGTCGCCAGATTCAATGCGGTTTTGTTTAGCGGCGAAATTTGCCCAAACTCCGGCATAGCAATCGGCCTGGAGTTCGAGAGCGACGGAGAGTTGATTATTCTGTCCCGCACGCTGAACTTTGGCCATCATGCCAGTGAGATTTTGAATGTGATGGCCATACTCGTGAGCGATGACGTAGGCCTGGGCGAAATCACCGGGTGCTTTGAATTCGCGGCGGAGTTCGTTAAAGAAAGCGAAGTCGAGATAGAGCTTTGAATCGCCCGGACAATAAAATGGGCCGGTCGCGGCGCTCGCGTAGCCGCAGGCGGACGAGACCTGGCCGGTGAAGAGAACGAGATTAGCCTTTTGAAAGCGGACGCGCGATTGTGCCGGAAGTATTTGAGTCCAGGCGTCCTCAAGACTGCCCATGATGGCGCCGACGAATTGCCGCTGTTCGTCCTGCGACACTGTCTTGTTTGCGGCCTGGCCCGGAGCGGGAACATCGCCCCCTCTCGGTGCGTTCTGCAGAAACTGGCCTGGGTCTCCGCCGCATAGGTATATCGCGATAGCAAGAATGACCACGCCGAGACCTCCGCCGCCGATGGCGACCTGCCTGCCCATGCCGCGACGATCCTCGATATTTGTGCTCTGCCGCTGATCTCTCCAGCGCATAAGGTTTTCCTCGATAGATCTGAAAAAGATTGTGTCCAAATTCTATCACCTTCGGCGTATGGCCGAGAAGTAAATCCGGGGCGATCGTGGCTAGCCGAAAATCAGCGGTTTGGTGACACATAAGCGAGCGAAAAATAGTGCGGTTAAATTCTCCGCAAAACCTTGACAGATGTAGATTTAGAGGATTATGATTCAAACACGCTTTAGACTGATTTTACCTTTCACGGTTTCCGAGACCTTAGGAGGAAATAATGATCAAACTAGACATCGTCAATTTGGTCGCTGATCGCACCGGTGTACCTAAGCAAAAAGCTGAGCAGGTCGTCGATTCGCTATTTGAGGCGATGAAGGACGCTCTCGCTCAGGGCAAGCGGATCGAGCTTCGCGGATTTGGCGTCTTTGTCGTAAAGCCTCGCAAACGAGGTGTCGGCCGCAATCCGCGAACCGGTATGGAAGTGCCAATTCCCGCAGGCAAGACAATCCGCTTCAAGCCCGGCAAAGAGCTTTCGGCAAAAGCCGTCGGCGAGTAGTAATATATAAACAAGTTATTAGGATCGCAGATCGCATAGCTTTTCGCGGCGTGCGGTCTTTTTTACTTAGCCGCTTTTCGCCAGATGACAGAACCCGAACAGTTTGACCTCCTATACCGCGACCGCCCCGCAATGCGTCCGACAATGCGGACGTGGGTAAAACACATTTTGTTACTGGCTGTGACCTTTTGTACGGTGACGGTCGCGGGTACGATGTTTCCGTTTGGTGTGATCGACCCCTTTCCTGCACTTAACGATCCGCAATCAGCGGCTGAGGTTTTTCAGTTTATCTCAATGCTTCCGGTTCGATATGTTTCAATGATCGCCTTTGCGGTCTCGCAGATATTTAGCAATGCCGAATTGTTGCGATACGGCCTCAGTTTTTCTATCTCGCTGCTTTTTATTCTGATCTGCCACGAAATGGGTCATTATGTTGCCTGCCGCATTTACCGCGTCGATGCGACGCTGCCGTTCTTTATCCCGACTCCTCCAATGATCGGGCCGGCGGGAACCTTCGGAGCTTTCATAAAGATACTTTCGCCGATGCCGTCGCGACGAGCGGTTTTTGATATCGGTGTAGCAGGGCCGATCGCAGGATTTATTGCGCTTATTCCCATTGCACTGATCGGCATAGCGACGATGCGGACCGTTCCGCCCGAGCTTCTGGCCAATACGCAGGGAACGCTTACCTTTACCGATCCCTTATTGATGCGTTTGATCGCTTTGTTTTTTGGAATAGACTTGAAATTTGGTATCGGTAACGCATTTTACTTTGCCGCGTGGGTCGGCCTTTTGGTAACCGCATTGAACCTAATTCCATCCGGCCAGCTCGACGGCGGACATGCGATCTACGCGGTTTTTGGTGAGAAAGTTCACTTCTGGACGGGTCGGGTTGCATTTGCCGTGATGGCGACGTTGTCGGTCATCGGATTCTATTTCTTTAATAGCCCGAGCGGCTTTCTTATCGCTGTGATCCTGGCTGTCATGATGCGGATCAAGCATCCGCAGCCGTGGGATCAGACGCCGCTCGATGCCAAACGCAGGTTCATTGCCTTTCTGACTCTGGTTATTTTTGCGTTGTGTTTTGTGCCGTTTCCGATACAGTTAAACTAACTAAGCCGTGCTTTCGAGACTTTGGATAGGAGGCTCTGCGAAACCTTTCACGATCAGCCAGATCCCGACTGCCAGGTGGCTCAGAGCCAGCGAGGCTCCTAACATCGGCATGACGCTTGCGTAACCCATGAACATCGGCAGTGGGATCGCGGTTGCATGAATAATGACCGCCGTCACTCCAAATGCAGCCAGGAAACGCGGAACCAGCGTAAAGCGGAACAGCAAGCCGTAGAACACGAGGAACCATAGATCTACAACAAGCAACTCAGTGTAATGGATCCACTTTCGTGTTGAGCGGGCAGCAGCCCCGATCGTCTGGAGAATATCAGGATTCGCGGTACCTGGGTCGGCGAACTGTTGGCTCAAGGACAGCATGGACATTATGTGGGCATTATCGACCGCTTGCATGGTAAACCATGCAAGGCTGACTGCCAGAAACCAGATCGCCGCGTGAATACTAAAATTGCGGATCACAGGAAATGCGGTAACTGCAATACCGACAGTAATCACGCCGTTCGCAAACAAGTGGAAGACTGCCACCTTGATCTGCAGAGCGATCCCGGATGCATTTTCAAGGTAACCCGATGCCGTTATCGGCATCAGCAATATGAAAGGGACAATGAGCCCGACTAACTGAACAAACAACAGCGCACCAACAAACTGTCCCGTGCTCAGTCGGGCCTTAGCTTTCCGCAATGTTCGCTCAGTCATTTTGTCCTTTGAAATTCGCCACGCAACTCTATTGGCTTACCATCTGGCATAATGAAAGTGAACTCTACTAAGTGCTTGTTGGCGTCGGCCATGGTGAACAACATACGCTTCACCAGTCCGCCCTTCGTGCTGCCAATGACATCGAGGAAGCTGAACTCGATGCTTTTCCCATCGGGCGTCATTTTTCCTTCCAGGCGCGCACGGTTTCCGGCATCACAATAATGGGTTGCGATCAAACGATCGCCTTCCAAGTAGAACATCGTGATCTCATGGTCCGGCGGTCCTTTCTCTGTAGTCCCCTCATGCAGAATTGCGGTGCCACTGGATGCGGCCCGAATTGTAAAGTTGATCGGTATCCCCATGACCGTACCCTGCCATGAACCTGACATTGCCTTAAGTTTTGTGAAAGCGATTTTTGCGTCGGACTGAGGTGCGACGGGTTTTGGCGTCTCTTGTGCAGATGCAAACGCCGCCGCCGTGAGGATTGTGAATATGATTAAAAGTTTACGCATGAAATCTCCTTAATTATTATTAGTACTGAAAATCGTTGAGCGATAGTAATTTCTGGCATTTCTTTATTCACCCCAGCTTGTTCAGGGTTCCGCTTGCTCCGTCTCAAACTTTAGAATGTCACCCGGCTGGCACGAGAGGGCGTCGCAGATCGCGTCGAGCGTCGAGAAGCGGATCGCGCGCGCCTTGCCGGTCTTGAGGATCGAGAGGTTGGCAAGAGCCATACCGATTCGGTCAGCGAGTTCGGTTAGCGTCATACGCCGATCGTGGAGCAGGTCGTCGAGTTTGATGATTATTGGCATGTCACACCGTTCCTTCGAGATCTTCGCGCATCTGGGCTCCTACTGCGAACACGCGGGCCAGCACGAACGTGAGGAGTACGGCGAGCCAGCCGTTGAGTGAAAAGCCCGCATCCAGCCGCAGGGGATACTCTGGAGTAGAAGCGGTCTCAGCAATTGCGGCGATCACGATACTCAGAAGATTTAAGCCTAATAGCAACCAGGCGATCGTCTGCAAACGGTGGGCGTTCGCGGTGACGAACGGGTCACCCGCACGCACTGTCTCAACAATCGCGCACAGCCGTTTTAGAACGAAGTAATTGAACGGAACCGTGACAAGACCGAGCATAGCGATCAAGCGCATTCCCAAAAGCAGCTGCTCTCCTTCAGGCGACGGGGAGATCTTAAATGCCGACATCATCCACGGCTCGTTCGACACCGAGACAACCAGTAGAGCGAGGATCGCCGCACCATAAAACCAGTTCACGACGATGAGAATCCGCAGAATAACATGAGCGATCGGTAGTGCGGCGGATGATGAGGTTTGGTTTGACATAAATTCATTACCTTCCTTATCGAATAACAATAAATGTTTTATTAATAAACGTCAAGTAAATTATCGATATTCGATAAAAATAAATGAATTCGCTTCTGCACAAAGTCATAGTCTGAAAAATACTGAAACATCGATTTAAGTTAGGAACCCGGTCTTATAATGTATCGGAGTTTGAGCCAAGACGATCTGCGAGTGCCTTCAGGCAGGTGTCAATGGTTGAGGCGTGTCCGAAAGCGTCGCGAGACATAAACCTGAAGAAACATTTGACACCTCACCGTTTTCGGTAAAGGTTACAAGCGTTCCCTCGGGATTGGGGGAGAACTCATACGTCCATGAACCTGAATACCCGAGGTCAGTGTCCAGAATTCGCGTTACAATTCGGTGGTTCGGAGCACCTTACTCATACAAACCAGTTCGCCAAATCGAACTAATCGAAGCCGACCTGCCCGCCGAAACGTCCGGTAAAGAGCCTTTGTTCTTGATCTCTCGCCTAGATGCCTTGCGGCAATAGTCCCTTGATCTCCTTTACCATCTTCTCCACATCTTCCTGACCGTCGAGGGCGATCATGAAGAAATCGTAGCTCGTCTTAAAACAAACCATGCCGTTGCCAAAGAACCAGACGCCTTCGAGGAGCGGGTTGCCGCCGATGATGCTGCCTATGGGGAAGCCGGTGACGGTCGCTGGATTGAGAATATTGGTCATCATTACCGCGCCTGAAGCAAACGAAAATGCACCGAGCAGCGGGGCGCCGATGCGCGTAGCGATGTCGCGTTCGAATGCGATGCGTTCGGCGTCAGCCTCGCTGAGCTGGCCTTTCGCGATCATGTCCTCGCGCCGTTCGAGATAGTCGTTGAAATTCTCGGCGAGCTTTTTGACTGACCATGTGGGAATGGCGGAATTCAGGAGCCAGTGCGAGCTGATGCTGGTAAATACGATCCCGAGCCCTGCCCCAATCACCATCGAAACGCCCGTCGTCGCGGCTCGCAGCGGATCTTCCTTTGCCCACTCCGCCGCCTTCTTCGCCGATCTAACACCTGAGTCGAAAGTCGTCGAAAGGCTCGATCCAAAACCGACAACCTTGGCAACGCGTTTCGCATTCGTGCCGACGGTGTCAGTCGCGTCGGAAAAAAAATCGCCCGCCTTCTCAGCCGTATCGACAACAACGCCACCCGCTTTCGTGCCCGCGTCGACTGCTACATCGCGAACCGGTTCGCTGACATTCCAAGCAGTTTTTGCCGCACCGCTGGCTGTGTCGATCACGTCTTCGGTGACCTTAACGGCCTTTTTGCCGAGGTCGGTCTTTTCCGCCTCGGTCTTGATGTAATCGGCGCCGGTCTTAGCGGCGTCGACAACGACCTTTGCTCCGCCCTCGATCTTTTCCTTCAGGCCGAGCTGAGCGTCGATCTCCTCAAACTTCTCGGTCGCCTTTTTTGTCCACGCGTCAAATCTTTCCTTGTAATCAGCCATAGCAATATCCTCACTGCAAACTCCAGATAAAATACGAGTACCGCCGTCGAATAGTTCGCATCAATTAGGATCATCATTGCACCAACGGCGGCAAGATTCAATAGTTTTTCGCCTCGGGGCCTTGTGTGCTAATCTTTCTCAAAACAGGAGCGCCCATGCCGATAGTCGAATGCCCGCATTGCGGTAAGGAACAAGAATTTAGCGGTAACGAATTTCGGCCGTTCTGCTCGGAGCGATGTAAACTGCTCGATTTTGGAGCTTGGGCGGACGAGGAATTCGCATTACCGGCCGAAACATCAGAGTTGACCGACGCGGACATCGACGCGATCGAAAAAGCACGGGAGAATAGCGAAGTATGACGATCTTTCTCGACGCAGCACCCATTGCCGGCGGTATCGCGATTTTTGCGGCGGTGGCGTTTTTCTTTGTGTTTCTGGCGGTCGCGTTCATTGCGTTCAAAATGCTCAAGAAGACGGCGAAAATGGCCGTCCGCATAGTCATTGTCGCGATGATCCTTGCCATCGCGATCGCGGGCAGTATCTTTCTTTTTGCTGTCAGCAACTCTAAGTCACCGCGTCCGACACCGCGAGCTGTACCGACACGCTAACCCCCATGGCCGAGGCGATCCACGAAGTAAAACCGAGCTTTTGGAGACGATATCTAAAGCTGCCCAGAAATGTCTGGGCACTGAGCCTCGTCGCCCTCCTCAATGACACATCGAGCGAGATCATCTATCCGCTTCTTCCTGCTTTCCTCGCTCTGAGCCTCGGCGCGTCGCCATTTGCGATCGGCCTGATCGAGGGATTTGCCGAATCGGTCGCCAGCCTTCTAAAACTTGTTTCGGGTTACCTCAGCGATCGTTTTGGAACGCGTAAGCTGCCGGTCTTTATGGGCTATTCGCTCGCGGCGATAATGAGGCCGGTGCTGGCATTTGTCACGAGTTGGCCGCAGGTTTTGGTCGTTCGGATGGCCGACCGTGTTGGCAAGGGAATTCGCGGTGCCCCGCGTGACGCCCTGATCGTCGAGGGCGTGCCAAAGAATGAACGCGGGTTTGCCTTTGGTTTTAACCGGGCGGCGGATCATCTTGGTGCGGTGCTTGGCCCGGTTGCGGGCTTTGTCCTGCTCTCGATCTTTGCCGTAAACACCGCGAGCCCGACGGTGATGGAATATCAGCAGGTGTTTCTTTACGCGTCCGTCCCGGTCGTGGTCGGCCTGTTGGTTATCGCCTTTTTTGTCCACGAAAAGCCAAAGGTGGCGGAGCCGGATGCCGCGCCCCCGAGCCTATCGCTCAAGGGTTTTGACGGCAATTTCAAACGCTATCTGCTTATCCTTGCGTTATTTACGCTCTCAAATTCGACCGACGCCTTTCTTTTGCTGCGTGCGGCCGATGCCGGCATTTCGCCGGTCATCCTGCCGCTGCTTTGGATGACACTCCATCTAAGCAAGGTTGTCAGCTCGCTCATCGGCGGCCAACTGTCCGATCGTTTTGGGCGAAAGGCCCTGATAATCTCGGGCTGGGCAGTATATGCGGCCGTCTATGCGGGATTCGCATTTGTCGATTCGGCGTGGCAATGCTGGCTTTTGTTTATTATCTACGGTACCTATTTTGGAATGACCGAGGGAGTAGAGAAGGCGTTTGTCGCCGACATGGTTCCTGAAAATAAACGCGGCACAGCATACGGGCTTTATAATTTAGCTTTTGGGATAACGGTCTTTCCGGCTTCGCTGTTGTTTGGATTGACATGGAACAACTTCGGTGCGACCGCCGCATTCTTGGCGAGTGCATGCGTTTCGATCGCAGCCATTCTGTTACTGACGACCGTCAAATCTGACAAGCCAGTCAAGGATCTTTAACTTCCGCGGATCTGACCTTTACTTTTCACTTTTTAGTTCTTAAGTGTTTCACCGCTGTTTCACCCTTGTTTCACTCCTCTTGTAACAAGATAAACCCAAAGGTTAGAGTGGTTTACAACCATTTTTTCGCCCCTGTTTCACCAAAAACGAAAAAAACTTTTTCGCATACTTCGTAATACAGGTTTGCAAGATCAAAAACGGAAGACCCAAGACCCAAATTGCCGCCATTTCCCAAGTGTCCCACGCCGTCCCACGAGTGGATGGGACAGTCAATGCAGTAAATACGGGGCTTTTAGCGTGTTTTTCACTGTCGTCCCAGACTGTCCCAAGCCAGTGCTGGGACAAATAACTTATTTGTTTTCAACAGTTACCGTCATTTTTTGAGCTAAAAACGGGAAAATTTTAAAATAAGTAACACACGTGTAATACAGGCGCACCGATCCTCCGAGGCCAAAAGCCAAAAACCGAAACAATTTTATTTATCAAAGATCAGGCGAAAACCATACGGGTTTCCACAATAATTCCGGTTCGACGCTAACACAGGTCAAAGTGCGTTGGAATAACGATCCGCCGATAATGTAGCAAAATGCCGATAATGCCGACAATACCGATTTCGACGGTTTTGGGCGGACGGGCCGGGATCGTTTTGCCGGACGGGAGTTTGACCGGGAAGGCGTAAAGCAGCGGGTTCGAGAAAGATTGCTCACAGAATGCAATCTACATACGATCATACGGCTTCCTAACAGCGTTTTTCAGCCTTATGCGACGGTCGCTACCAATCTCTTGTTTTTTGACAAAGATCTCCGTCACGCGAGATCCGGTATTACGAACACCGCTTGCCCGAAGGCCAAAAGAGTTATAGCAAAACAAAATCGATTCGCCCGGAAGAATTTCGGTCCGATCAAAGATTGGTGGAACAACCGAATGGAATCGGAAATCGCCTGCAAAGTTTACATCGAAACGATCAAGGGCCGAAACTATGGTCTCGACATTAAGAACCCGCACAAGACGGAAGATTTACACGAATACACAAGCCAAGAGATCATCGGTTTGCTTGAACAGAGCTTCTCAAAAGGCCGCGATCTATTGAAAAAATTGAACGCTGAAATGATTAGGTGATAAGATTGTGACGTTATGAATGCAATACTAGAACAGATCAAACCTGAAACGATTGCGTTGATCGAAACTCAAGCCACGCATCTGGGGCTTTCAATAGATGAATATTTGCGTCGATTATTGCCGACAGGCGAACAGGAATTGGCGTTGAAAGGTGACTCAAACCAAGCAGAGTTTGAGGCCGATATGATTGAGTTCGCTGAAGGAACGGATGATTTGCCGGCCCATAACGGAACTTATTCACGCGAAGATATCTACGCTGAAGAAACCGTTGAAGATGTTGAAGCCAAACGGCAAAAATCAATTGCCTGGATAAAATCGCATCGTGACCAGTACGGTGGAAAGTATGTGGCGCTGGACGGCGATAAGGTTATCGGAATCGGTGACAGATACGGGGACGCCTTAAAACTCGCATTGAAGGCCGGTTACAAGAATGCTTTTATCGGCAATGTATTGCCGCTCGATTTCGAGGGTTATTTGGGAGGCTTTGATTGATTCCCGCTCTCGCTTTTTCACACCTTGTCGAATACGACGCAGGTTTGCCCGGAATATCGCTCGATGTCGAGATCAGCGTTGTCGGAAGCAGGGCAGCCCTTTCCGCAAAAATTGACACCGGCTCGACGAACTGCGTTTTTGCTCGCACCCACGGCGAACAACTCGGACTAAATATCGAAGACGGCGAGCTTGTTAGAATCCGCACCGCAACGGATGTTTTTACGACACACCGCCATTTCGTTACGCTATCTTTCCTTAGTTTCAGCTATAACGCAGGAATCTGCTTTGCAGCGGACGATCATTTTAACCGCAACGTGCTGGGCAGAAGCTGGTTTCTCAACCAAGTCCTGCTCGGCTTAAACGACTACGAAGGCAAACTTTATCTGAGCAGTCTTGGTGAAACTTGGAGTTAGAGAAACAAGTTTGAATCAGCCGAGGCAGAACACCGACAAAAGGGTATTTTGGCTCTGACTGGAAAATCCGCTAGTGCTAAAGCCGTAGCCCGAACTCCTTGACCAGAAGTGGTTGGGCTAATGCCCGGGATCAGTTATCCGTTCGCCAACCGTCGGCTAAAACCGACGGCAATGCATCGAGCATCGCAGGCTGAGATCGAGGTCGGAGCCTCAATTGTTGAACCGGATCGAGTTAATCATATTTTTGAACGCATTGCCGTACGAATATGACTCGTCCTCAGGGACAACGGTCGTGATGTATGCGATCTCGCCATTTCTTAGCTGCGTGGTGTAAATGGTGACGACCTCGGTGCGGCCCGTGACGGGCGAGCGGCCGGCGAGGGATGTTGTTAGGGATTGTCTGCCGGCGACGTAAGTTCGCGTGTAGCGACCGCGTTGACGCAGGTAGGTGTTGGCCTGGAGCATCTCATTCAAGAAATTGTCCGATGCGGTTGATAGATTCGAATTCTGGCTCGGGTAAACGCCGAGCATCACTCCGTGAGTAATTCCCTGATCGCCGTAGGCGCCTTCAGGTGCGAACTGAGCACCGTCATTCGACGAAATGTCACGCCAATTAGACGGCACACTAAGCTGGATCCATCCGAGGTTGCTATAAGTGCGAACCCGCGTCGACGGATACTGGACGTTCCGTGAATACCGTCCGGAGGCTCCAGGATTCTCATTCGTTTTTCCGGCCTTGTAGTCCTTCTCGATCTGGGCCATCGTTTTTGCCGGCGGCATCGCACGCAGCCGTGCCTGGACGCGTTCGAAATCGCGTGTGATCTTGATCGGATTTGGTGAAACTCGCAGGTATTGAGCTTCGCGATTTATTTTTTCGTAGCGATTGCCCGGATCAGGGTGGCTGCTGAGCCATTCCGGTGCGCCGCCGCGACTTTCGCCCTGGATGGTTTTGAACATATTTGCCAGATCGCGCGGGTCGTAGCCGGCATCGGCCATGATCCGTGCGCCGAGCATGTCTGACTGCGTCTCGTACTTGCGGCTGTACTTTGTCATCCACGCGGCAGCTCCCAGCATACCGAGCTGCGCGCCGGCCTCACCGCCGAGGATCGCACCGCCGAGGATCATGCCGAGCATGCCGAGCTGCTTACCGATCCCGCCCTGCTCGGTCGCCTGTGCGGTCGCGTGGCGAAGTGCAACGTGGCTGATCTCGTGGGCCATAACGCCGGCCATTTCGCCCTCGTTGCGCGCCTTTTCGATCATGCCGCGATTGACATACATCGGGCCGCCAGGCAACGCAAAGGCATTTATATCGCTTGCGTTAACGACCTGAAAACGGTAGTTGAACGCGGGCTGGTTAAATTGCTGCGGGATCGCCCTGACCAGCCGACGGCCGACATTCTCGACATACGTTGTCGCATCCGCGTCCCTTAGAATGGGAAACTGCTTCTCGATCTCGGCCGAAGCCTCGCTGCCGAGCTTGATGTCCTCCTGAACCTTGTATTTATTCTTTGGCGCGGTGATCTGTGTCTGCTGTGCGATCGCAGCGAGCGGCAAGAGCCACATTGTTGCGGCCATCGCGGCGGCGGTAATTCGTCGGCCAAATATTCGCTTGTTCATAGTTCCCCCGAGTCGAGTCTTTTTCAAGATATTATAGCTTGCCGCAGCATTCATCAATGCGGCCGATGTTTGGATGGCAAGGCTGATCGACGGAGTTCGCCGCGATTGTGGAATGTCTATGACGGAACAAATATTTCCGAAATGTTAACAAAGTGTTACATAACTAAACCCAGAGCTGAGGTGTCGCGCAAAAGTTAAGTAATCTATAACCATAGGGGTAATGCTCTTAGGCTATACTTTCGGCTTGCGCTAAAGAAAGTGGAAAAGCGTGAGAGCATGTCCCGCGAGAATTTCAGGTAAGCGCACTACGGTTGACAGGTGAGATTGGCTTAGTTTTGCCTTTGGCTTAAGGTCGAAGCAACCTCGTCGGCATCGGTGCGTAAAAGGCAGATATACCTTAAAGGACAAAAATTATGAAAAATAGAAGGATCTCGATTCTAGCGTTTATTGTGTGCGCGGTAACATTTGTTGGCTGTGCCGGGAGACCGGCGTCGGACGGGCCAGGCACCGCTTCGGGCCCGGGGCTGGTTAAGGTCGATGGTTCGAGCACGCTGTTCCCGGTGACTGAAGCGGTCGCTGAGGAATTCCAAAAATCGCAAAACGGCAAGATGCGCGTAACCGTAGGCATCTCCGGAACGGGTGGCGGTTTTAAGAAGTTTGGCCGCGGCGAGATAGACGTCGTTAACGCGTCGCGACCGATCCTCGTAGAAGAAATGGAACTCGCGAAATCAAACGGCGTCGAGTACATCGAACTGCCGGTAGCATTTGATGCCCTCACCGTAGTGGTTCATCCGAAGAACGATTGGGTGAACTCGCTTACGGTCGACGAGCTGAAAAAGATCTGGGAACCTGACGCTCAAGGAAAGGTAATGAACTGGAACCAGATCCGACCCGAGTTTCCAAGCGAAAAGATCGCCTTGTTTGGTGCGGGAGCCGATTCCGGCACATTCGACTATTTTACAGAGGCGATCGTTGGTAAAGCGAAGTCAAGCCGCGGTGACTACACGGGAAGTGAGGACGATAACACTCTCGTCCAGGGAATTGAGGGAAACAAGTTTGCTTTAGGCTATATACCGTTCGCCTATTACGAACCGCATAAGGACAGGATGAAAGCCGTTTCAATTCAATGGAGTAAAAACAAGGTGCAAGAGCCGGTCGCTCCGAGCCTTGAAAACGTAATTGCAGGTACCTATAATCCGCTTTCCCGGCCGCTGTTCATCTATGTTAATGTAGCATCGCTCGCACGTCCAGAGGTAAAGGCGTTCGTCGATTTTTATCTGGAGAACGCCGGTAAATTGGCCAAGGAGGTCAAGTATCTGCCGCTTCCGACTGAGGCCTACACCGCGGTCAAGGAGCGTCTTGCTCAAAGGAAAAAGGGAACTGGTTTCGGTGGAAAATCGGAGGTCGGACTTCCGATCGGAGAGATCCTCAAAAGGGAGCCTAAGTAAACCACTCGGATTGTCGGTCAAAGAATATGTCTGTTGACTCCAATGCGTTTGAACAGGGAGACGCCCGGGAGGGCTCTCCCTTCAAATCGATTGCTCGAAAAGGGCGCCTTATCGGGATCAAGGAACGAATTATCGAGTTCCTTCTGTTTCTGGCGGCATTTTCTTCCGTGGCGGTGACGACCGGTATTGTCGGCGTTTTAGTTTACGAGTCGAGCACTTTTTTTGCCCACGTTCAGGTGATCGACTTTTTGACGGATACAATGTGGACTCCGCTATTCGCGAATCCACGATTCGGGATACTCCCGCTCGTAACAGGAACTGTGGTCACTACCGGAGTAGCGCTGCTTGTAGCGATCCCGATCGGGTCGATCGTTGCGATCTACCTGAGTGAGTTTGCTCCACCTGTCGTGCGAGAGACGCTAAAACCGATCCTTGAGCTTTTGAGCGCTGTCCCGACAGTCGTCTACGGGTACTTCGCTCTACTTTTTGTTGGGCCCATTCTGCAATCGATATTCCCGGAATTACCGACTTTCAATATGCTGAACGCGGGAATTGTGATGGGTATCATGATCATCCCTTACGTCAGCTCCTTGAGTGAAGATGCTTTACGTGCGGTCCCGATGTCACTTAGGGAAAGTGCTTACTCATTGGGAGCGAACAAGATCATAACGGCATTGAAGGTCGTTTATCCGGCAGCTCTTTCCGGGATCATCGCCTCATATATTTTAGCGATCTCGCGGGCATTGGGTGAAACGATGATCGTTGCCATCGCCGCGGGAATGCAGCCGAATCTGACGTTTGACCCCAGAGAACCGGCTGCGACCATTACGGCCTTTATCGTGCAAGTCAGTCTTGGTGACCTGCCTCATGGGAGTATCGGGTACCAGTCGATCTTTGCTGCGGGGCTTGTCTTATTTTTGATAACGCTGGTCTTCAACATCCTTGGCGTTTATTTCCGCAGACGTTTCAGGGAGGTGTATTGATCGAGACAATGACGGATTTCGGAGCGATAATAAAAAAGCGGCAACGGCAGGATGCTTTGTTCAACCTACTTGGAATCGCCTCTACTCTTATCGGGGTATTGATGCTCGGGGCGCTTCTCGCAGATATGCTTTCTGACGGGTTTAGCCGACTCGACACTCAATTTTTCACGTCATTCCCTTCTCGTTTCGCCGACCGCGCTGGAATACTCTCTTCCTGGATCGGAAGCCTGATGATCATTTTTGTTACGGCGGCATTGGCCGTGCCGCTTGGGGTTGCGGGGGGACTGTATCTGGAAGAGTATGCCTCAAAAAATTGGCTGAATACGATCATCGAAACAAACATCGCGAACCTCGCTGGAGTTCCATCGATAATCTATGGCCTCATGGCTCTCGGGTTGCTCGTTTACGGACTTGGATTTGGGCAGAGTGTACTTACGGGCGGCATTACACTTGCCTTTCTCATTCTGCCGATCGTAATAGTTGCGACGCGCGAAGCTCTTCGAACAATTCCGCAAGGGATCCGCGAAGCGGCATATGCAGTCGGATCGACGAAATGGCAGGTAACACGTTTTCATTTACTGCCTTATTCTACCGGCGGTATATTGACTGGCGTCATCATTGCTCTTTCGCGTGCGCTAGGAGAAACGGCGCCGCTCATCACGATCGGGGCTCTGACATTTATCGCCTTTTTGCCGCCATCGCCTGTAAGCACCGAGTTTCCATTTCTTTCATTCGAATGGATCTGGTCGCCTTTTTCTGTACTTCCGATCCAGATGTTCAACTGGGTGTCGAGGCCGGATCAGGATTTTATCGTAAACGCAGCCGGTGCGGGGCTCGCACTGATCACTATGACCTTGACGCTTAACGCAGTCGCGATCGTCATCAGATACAGAATGCGGAGGTCTATTAAGTGGTAGACAGCCCTAATACACCGGAAGCATCTGCGGAAACGACCACTCGGATCAAAGCCGAGGCACGAGCGCTTAATTTTTTCTATGGAGAGGTCCAAGCACTTAAGAATATCGACCTCGCGTTCGCAGAAAACAAGATCACCGCGATCATTGGACCGTCCGGTTGCGGTAAATCTACTTTACTCCGATGCTTCAACCGGATCCATGACCTGTATCCCGGGATCCGGTATGAGGGCGAGCTTCGGCTAAATCCGAGCGGGTTAAATATAATCGACCCCAAGACGTCTCCAATTGAAATGCGTATGCGGGTCGGAATGGTCTTTCAAAAGCCGACGACATTTCCTAAATCAATATTCGAGAATGTGGCTTTTGGTCTACGGCTTCGCGGCGAACGTGGCAATGCGGTCGAAGAGAGGGTCGAGAAGGCTTTGATAGATTCGTTTCTTTGGGACGAGGTCAAGGATCGACTGGATCGCCCGGCTTATGACCTGTCCGGAGGCCAACAACAGAGGTTGTGTATCGCACGCTCGCTGGCTACGTCGCCGGAGATAATGCTTTTCGACGAGCCGACTTCGGCACTTGATCCGAACGCTACCTCAAAGATCGAGGACCTAATAGTCACGCTCAAAGAGTCAATGACGATCATTATCGTCACACACAACATGCAGCAGGCTGCACGAATATCAGACAACACGGCGTTTATGTATTTGGGTGAACTGATCGAATTCGACAGAACGGCGATCATCTTTCAAAAGCCCTCGAAGAAATTAACGGAGGATTACATCACCGGTCACTTTGGGTAACGAAGGGAATAATCTCGGTTGTGACGGCAGAAAATGCGATCTAAGATCACTGTAAAAAATCTGAATTTCTACTATGGAAGCGTTCAGGCCCTGTGGGACGTCAGTATTGAGATCCCCGATCGTGAGGTCGTGGCATTCATTGGCCCGTCGGGTTGCGGCAAATCGACGATGCTGAGAACGCTGAATCGTATGAATGATACGATCCCGATAGCCCGCATAGACGGTGAAGTGCTGATCGACGATGAAGATGCGTATGCTCCGACCACTGATGTAGTAGCACTTAGGCGCAAGGTCGGGATGGTCTTTCAGAAATCAAATCCCTTCCCAAAATCGATCTTTGATAATATCGCCTACGGGATCCAGATCAACCGGCTGCACGCCAACAAAGCCGATCTGAATGCCCGTGTCGAGCAGGCATTAGTCGATGCCGCACTTTGGAATGAGGTGAAGGACCGTTTGAATACATCAGCGTTCGGATTGTCGGGCGGGCAGCAACAGAGGTTGTGCATAGCACGGGCACTCGCGGTTCAGCCTGAGATCATTTTGATGGACGAACCGGCGTCGGCCCTTGATCCTATGGCGACGCAGAAGATCGAGGAGCTCGTCGTCGAACTAAAAAAACATTACACGATCGTTATCGTGACGCATAACATGCAGCAGGCGGGCCGTGTTTCTGACAAAACTGCTTTCTTCATGCTTGGAAAGCTGATTGAGTACAACCCGACCGACAAAATGTTTACAAATCCGAACGAAAAGCTCACCGAGGACTACATCACCGGTAGATTTGGATAATTTTCGTTGTGAGGCTCGGGCCGGAAAAGTCATGCTAATATAGCTATTATAATTTAAGTCTAGAAAAGAATGGATAACCGAATTATTGACCAGCAACTAGATTCTCTCCGAGACAAGGTACTCTTGCTCGGTGGTAAGGCGGAAACGGCCGTATTGCGTGCGATGCAGGCCTTGACGACCCGGGACAGCAAATTGGCGGAACTTGTCCTCGAAGAAGATAAGATCATCAACCAGATCGAGCTTGAGATCGACCGAATGAGCGTCGAGATTATCGCCCTTTATCAACCCGCGGCTCATGACCTCAGGTTGGTTATTTCAGTTGCCAAGATCACACCGGTCCTGGAGCGTTTGGCAGATCACGCGGGAAACATCGCCGAGGCCGTACTGGTGATCAATACCGAACCCGAGCTCAGTCAGTTCCCGGAGATGACGATCATGTCGGATACGGCGGCGGAGATGCTCCGGAATGCTCTCGACGCTTTCATTGCCGAGGATGCGGAGACCTCCCGTCAGATCATTGAGCAAGACCGGATTATCGACAGTAACTACAAAAAGGTTTTTAGCGACCTGATCGGGATGATCATCAACGACCCAACTACGACCACCAGCGCCGCTCAACTCTTATTCGTCGCAAAACACCTCGAACGCATAGGTGACTACGTCAAGGATCTTTGCGAGCTGACCGTATATCTTGCCGAAGCCTCCATAATCAAGCATAGCCCTCGAGGATAATTGCTTCATCGCGTTTCTTTCCTGTTTCTGCTAGTTTATTTCTAAACTAGATCCTATTTCTGAACCCGGAGATGAAACGATATGGCGTTTAGCTTTTTACCGAAAGAAGACCAGTATTTTGTCTTGTTTGCGCAAATGACGGCGAAGATACAGGAGGCGGCTGCGCTTCTTGTTGAACTCTTAAAAGGGTCGGACGAGAATTTTGATTCTCTTTCAAAAAAGATCAAAAGCGTAGAACACGAATGCGACGAGATCAGTCATAGCATCACCACCAAACTTAACAGGTCGTTTATCACGCCCTTCGATCGCGAAGACATCTACACGCTGTCGGTCGCGCTCGACGACGTTTGTGATTACATTGACGCGGCAGCCAGGGCTATTGTGATGTACAACATTCACGAGTCAGATCCCTTTGCCGTTGAGCTTGCGGTCGTCCTGCAAAAACAGGCGGACGAGATACACGGCGCTGTATCTCACCTCAAAACCGCAAAGGGCATGGAGCAGAACCTGCTTGAGATCCAACGGCTTGAGAATGATGCCGACGAAGTTTATTTCCGCGCCATGGCGGCCCTGTTCAAGAACTCGGATGCTGTAAAGATCATCAAGTGGAAAGAGCTGTATGAGATGCTGGAGAACGGGACTGACCGCTGCGAAAGCGTCGGCAACATTATCGAGAGCATCGTTCTGAAACACAACTAGGCCGGCAGAGTTTATATGGATGCTCAATCAATAACTTTCGGGTTGGTTGTGTTTATCATCGTGATAGCTCTAATTTTTGACTACACGAATGGGTTTCACGATGCAGCCAATTCTATCGCCACTGTCGTTTCGACACGAGTGTTGTCGCCACAGATAGCCGTAATTTGGGCCGCGCTTTTTAACTTTTTTGCTTTTCTGGTTTTCGGAACGCTTGTAGCAAAGACTGTTGGCGGCGATATGGTCGACATGACAATGCTTGATGAGAGCCATCGACTGTATGCGATCCTCGCCGGACTTATCGGCGCGACGACCTGGAATATTATTACTTGGTACGTTGGACTTCCGACGTCAAGTTCTCATGCCATCGTTGGCGGATTTAGCGGCGGAGCGGTCGCGGCACTAGGCGGTTTTGGGATTTTGAAAGCCACTGGTTGGGTTAAAACCGCAGTATTTATTATTGCGTCGCCTTTGATCGGTTTTACGCTTGGATTCATTTTGATGTTGGCGACCTATTGGATCTTTCGCAACACCAATCATGTCAAGATCGACAAAGGTTTCCGTTTCGGCCAGTTGTTTTCTGCGGCGGCATATTCCCTCGGCCACGGCGGAAACGACGCTCAAAAGACAATGGGCATCATCGCGGCGGTACTCGCCGCCGGTGGGATCCTAGCCTACGGCCCGAACGGCTCACTTCCAACAATTCCGCTTTGGGTCGTCCTTTCGGCTCACGGAGCGATAGCGCTCGGGACGCTCTCGGGTGGCTGGCGTATCGTGAAAACGATGGGTTCGAAGATAACAAAACTAAAGCCTGTGCAGGGCTTCTCAGCCGAGACTGCCGGTGCTATTACGCTGTTCGGCGCAACTGCTCTTGGCATTCCGGTTTCGACGACTCATACGATTACGGGAGCAATCGTAGGTGCTGGTTCTGCAAGACGTTTCTCAGCCGTCAAATGGGGTGTCGCCGGGCGTATCGTCTGGGCGTGGATACTCACTATTCCCATGGCCGCCGGAATCGCCGCACTCTCGTATTATCTAATAGCGTTTATCGCTAATCTGATGGGATACCAAGGCTGAAATTATGATTCTTGTTTGAATGGTCGATTACCGAGAATTTAGCTGAGAATATCGCTTGCACATACTACAAGATCCAGTTGAACAGATAGCCGGAAAAGATAATACATATTGTGACAACGCCGAAAAAGATGGCGATCAATTTGATTGTCATCACTTTTTTAAGCAGCATCGCCTCGGGGATCGATAGCCCGACGACAGCCATCATAAAGGCAAGCGAAGTCCCGATCGGGATGCCTTTGCTAACGAAGACCTGAACAACGGGAACGATGCCGGTCGCGTTTGCGTACATCGGAACACCAATTATTACTGCTAACGGAACCGCGTACCACGTGTCTTTGCCGATGTATGCCTCAAAGAAGCCTTCCGGAATATACCCGTGCATCGCGGCTCCGATGGCGATACCGATGAGAATATAGGGTGTCACGCTCTTTACGATACCGAGAGCCTCACGGGCGATCTCCGGCAGGCGCTGAACAAAGGTCTTATGTTCGGCAACAAAGGCTTCGCGGTTGGCTTCGGCTTCTTCCCAGAGTTTATGCACCCAATCTGTCAAAAGATGTTCGATCTTCAGCCGGTCCATTACGATACCGCTGACGACGCCGAGAGTTATGCCGGTGACGACATAGATAACTGTAGTTTTCAGCCCGAATGAACCCAGCAGCACAGCGACCGCGACCTCATTGACAAGCGGCGAGGTTACCAGAAACGAAAACGTCACACCGAGCGGAATACCGCCGCGGACAAATCCGATAAACAGAGGCACCGACGAGCACGAAAAAAATGGAGTCGCTGCTCCGAACGAGGAAGCTAAAAAATATTCGCCGCCGTAGAGTTTGTTTCGCGAGAGGAATGAGCGGATACGTTCGATCGGGAAGTAAGCATTGACGATGCCCATCACGAACGTGATCAGAAAAAGCAAAACTATGATCTTGATCGTGTCATAGACAAAGAAATTGAGCGCGTCGCCGATATGCGAACGCTGTTCGATACCGACGAGGCTATATATCAGCCAGTCCGCAAATGATTGCACCCAGTCAAACATCTCTTATACCAGCATCGCCCCGGACTTCTTCGTTCGACGGCACCTTGCCCGTCATCTCGACTGCCCCGTCGCTGCCGCGGCTTATCAGACATTCATCGGTAAACCCGACAGGCGGTATCCCTAACGACTGGATAAGGCGGCCCCAGTAATTTACCTGCGCCGCAGTCGCGGCGAGCATTACGATCTCTCGCTCGGAAAACTCGGCGGTCAGCCTGGCGACAAAGGCCGACGGGAAGTTGAGCGGCGTCGCCGAGATAAGGTGTGCGTATTCCAGAGCTGTCGTTTCACGTACCGACAGGCTTTCGGGAAAGCCGTCCGGAAAACCGGCCCTCAGGGCTTCGAATTCCTGCCGCGAAACCCCGTGGCCCTCAAATTCGGATGCATTCATGTCAATACAGAAAGGACATGAGATCGCGAATGCCGTTTGTAGGCGCACGAGTCGCAGCAGGCGTTTCTCCGTATGGTTCCGGCCATGCGCCGTAAACGACTCGAGAGCTCCCGAACCGATCGCGGCCTTCGGATACCACGACAAGAGCCTTGCCGGCAGCATCCGTTGGCCGGTCACTTTCTCGGTGATCCGTATCGCCAGCCTCAATACAAAAGGTATCCGCCCAGATTCCGGAATAAAAGTGTTCATTGCGAAAATGAATCGGTTGGTCTCCGTTTGCGCAACCTCACCGATCCCATAGATGGTCACTATCTCGGAGACGATTAGACTCTGTATTCATTCAACTACGTCACGCGAAAATTCCGCATCATCCCCATATCCTCGTGTTCCAGGATATGACAGTGGTAAAGGTACAGACCGGGATGACGCGTGAATGTCACTTGCACGCGAACGCTCTCACCTGGCAGAACCAGCACAGTGTCCCGCCAACCGGCATCGACAATACCAGAACGAAGCGCATTCGTCGAGCTTCCACCTGTCCGTTGGACCACACGAAACTGCCGCCCATGTATGTGTATGGGATGGGCAACCTGCATACCCATAGGGTTTGGAATGTTCTCGAACTGCCAGAAATGTGTTGAGCCGGCCGCAACCTTCTCGTCCGACGCGACGCTGGTCATTTCAAATGTTCCTCCGCCGATCGACCATTCCATCCGTTGAAACGATATAGGAACGCGTCGCGTGGAAACATTCCCTGTGGGTGACCACGACGAGTCGAACGACGACAGTCGCTCGGGTACGCGGAAGGCCGGACCTTTTCGACCGCGTGTTCGCAGTGTCATCACGCGAAGCGGAGTTCCATTCGGAGTGTTCGAACTGATGCCCCGCATACCACCGCCCCTCATGCCACCCATTCCCCCCATCCCGACCAATCCGGCATCAGATTCGGAATATCCCTGACTGTTGAGTTGAACCTCCGTACCGGCGGGAAGTGCAGTCAGATCTAACAATACGTCCGCTCGTTGGCCAGGCGCCAGAGTGAGGATCTGCTGAGTTACCGGGCGCTCCAGCAGCCCGCCGTCACCGCCGATCACGACCATTTTTACGTCATTGCTCCACGCCAGCTTGTAGATTCGCGCGTTCGACCCGTTCAACAGACGGACTCGTTGCCAGGCGGCGTCCACTTCTGTTGTTGGCTGCGGCCTGCCGCTAACCATCACTCGGTTACCGAGGAAGCCATTCATCATCTCCATCATGCTTCCGCCGTGAAAGATGAGCTGATTTTGTCCGTCGAAAATTCGATCCTGGAGAACGCACACGAGTTCGTTTTCTCCCGAGGGTAAAGCAAGCGCGTCTTCTTCATCATCCCGAACAATGAGCATCCCCGCCAAGCCTTGGTAGACCTGTGCTCCCGTTCGCATGTGTGGATGAGGATGGTACCAATAAGTGCCTGCTCGATTGGTCACTTCGAACTCATACACATATTCTTTACCGCCAGCGACCGCAAGCCGTGGATGTCCGTCCGCGTTCTCTGGTACGTCAAGGCCGTGCCAGTGGACGATCGAGGGTTCGGGGAGCTTGTTGGCGAACCGAACGCGAACCCTTTGGCCGCGCCGTAAGCGAATGACCGGCCCCAGGTAGGAACCCGCGATCGTTTGAAGCGTGTCTGCCGGCCCTTTGGTGAGTTGGCCCGTGAATCGCCATACAGGCGTGGGCCGGCCCGGCAGCAAGGCTACTTCGTCAGGTGCCGCGGTCAAAACGAATTCAACATCCGGTACGAACGCCGATTTCGCTTCTAATGGCTGCTGCGTATACGAGCTGAACAGAATGCCTGCGCCCGTCGAACCCAATACCGCTGAGCCTGCTAACGCAGACTGTAAAAATTTACGACGCTCCATAACCAAAATCTCTCTCCTTGCGAGTGACAGGGATTTCCCCACAAACGCAATTTGGAACACCCATCCGTAAAGCTGGCACCTATGCCATCATCGCTCGGACTTCTTCCTTCGAAGGAACCTTGCCCGCCATTACGACCTTTTCGTCAATGACGATGGCGGGCGTCGACATAATGTCGTATTCCATTATCTTCTGAATGTCTTCGACCTTCTCGATATTGGCCTCTAGTCCGACATCACCGAGCGTTTCACGAATGACCGCTTCCGTAAGTTTGCATTTCGCACATCCCGTGCCAAGTATTTTTATCGTCTTCATTTATTTAGTCTGAGCGTTTATGTTTGCTTGTCTGTGCGTCGCATCACACATGTCAGATCCGTTCCGGGTGCCACCTCAAAGCGAAAACTTGAGGATCGGCGCACGCGATCAATTCCCTTTATCATGCAGGCAGTAATAGCCGCTAGTAACAACTCAGCGGGATTGAAAGCGTTCGGGTTCCCCGCCATGTCGGTGTCAAGCCGAATCATTGCTGATTTACATCTAGCCAAACTGCCGTGCTCATCGACCCGAACGGCTTCGACGTGAAATGTCAACTTTTTGCCTTGGCTCCGCATAGCATTCACGATAAACAATTATGCACAGACATAAATGATCGCTCAGATTATACAGCGGTTCCGTCAGCGTTGAGTCCGCCGGCAAAATGAGTGAATCCCAGATCATAAGCCAGGTTGGTGAGCGATTTGACGAGGATCAGCTCTTGGCGTTTTCGGGGATGTCCATCCTTTGATCTGTCGGCCGACTCCCGCTCGCCGAATGCCCTTGCCTTAACAGAACCGAAATGACATCATTTTCTTAATGTCAGCCGTGCTCGAACAAATCCGTGTCATTGAAGATTATCTCGTAATGCCCGACGCTGAGGTTGCGGAGCGGATCGAGGAAGCTCGGCGCGAACTCGGGCCGCGGGTCGTAATTCTTGGGCATCATTATCAGCGCGATGACGTGATCAGGCATGCCGATCTGACGGGTGACAGCTATCAATTATCGGTGATGGCTTCGCAGACGGATGCGGAGTACATCATCTTTTGCGGCGTGCATTTTATGGCTGAGTCGGCGGACGTGCTGGGCAAGCCGCATCAGCGCGTGATCTTGCCGGACCTCGGTGCCGGTTGCTCGATGGCCGATATGGCTTCGATCGATCAGGTCGAGGACGCGTGGGAGCAGCTTCGTGATATCGGTGTGTTGAAGAACAAGGTCGCGCCGATCACGTACATGAATTCGACCGCCGCGATCAAGGCATTTTGCGGCCGTAACGAAGGCGTCGTCTGCACCTCGTCGAACGCCGTTCCGCTGTTTGATATCTATTTGAAAGAGTTCGACAAGATGTTCTTCTTCCCCGATCAGCATCTTGGGCGAAACACCGGTGCGAAGTTCGGCATTCCGCTCGATAAGATGGCGTTGTGGAATCCGCACCTTGAGCTTGGCGGCAACACCGAGCAACAACTGCACGAAGCTAAGCTGATCCTGTGGCGTGGTCATTGCTCGGTACACGGACGGTTTAAGGATTGGCACGTCGATAAGATCAAGGAGCAAGTGCCGGGCGTTCAGGTGCTGGTGCATCCAGAATGCACGCGGGAGGTCGTTGAGAAAAGCGATCTTAACGGCTCGACGTCGTTCATTATCAAAACGGTCGAAAACGCTCCGGCCGGCACAAAATGGGCGATCGGCACCGAGGTCAATCTCGTCAAGCGCCTCGCCGACCGCTTCTCGGACAAAGAAATTCACCTCCTCGCCCCCGACCTCTGCATGTGCGCGACGATGTACCGCATCGCCCCGCAAAACCTCGCCTGGGCGATCGAAAATCTCGTCGACGGCAACATCGTCAACGAGATCGTCGTCGAGGACGAGACCAAACACTACGCCAACATCGCTTTGCAGCGGATGATCGAATTTACCGAAAAGAAGGATTAGCCACGAATTGCACGAATGGCACGAATGAGGAAATTCTTATTCGTGTCATTCGTGTTATTCGTGTTATTCGTGGCAAAACTCTTCCCTTGCTTTATTCACTCCTGTCGAACAAAATAATTGAAAGGAGACACTAACGATGACCGAGGCCGGATCGACTGCCATTTCACGCCTTCGTGCGAGCGAGATAATGACAAAAAGCGTACGCACGGCAACGCGCGAGATGTCTTTGCGCGAAGTTGCCGCGATGATGCGTGACGGCGATATGGGCGCAGTGCCGGTCGTTGACGGCGGCAAACTGATCGGCATCGTCACAGACCGCGATATCGTTGTACGTGCCGTCGCCGAGAGTAAATCAGCAGACACCCCGATCGGCGAAGTAATGACCACCGAACTCTTCACCGTCGCCCCCGACGATTTTGTCTTCGAAGCGATCCGCCTCATGGGCGACAAACAGGTGCGGCGAATTCCGGTAGTTTCGACTGACGGCTCGCTCGCCGGAATTATCGCGATAGCAGATGTCGCTCTCGAAATGGAAGACGAAAAGGAGATAGCCGAGACGCTAGAAGAGATCTCAAGCGGCGTCAGCTTCTGGCAGAAAAATTAAAAATTCAAAATGCAAAATTCAAAAAGCCTCTTAATTTTACACTTTGAATTTTTAATTTTGCATTGATTCACATGGCCAAATCCACTAACAGGTTTTTTCAGTTTGTCGGGACGTCAAAGACGGTCCAGTCGGGGCAGCTTTGGTATCCGGCGGCGGATGTTTACCAGACGCCGGACGGGTGGGTGGTGAAGGTTGAGCTGGCGGGCGTTTCGCCGGAGGACATCGAGATCGATATTCAGGGCAACGTCTTGTACATCGCAGGCTGTCGAAAGGATCGCAGCTGCGCGGCGGGAGTTTCGTATCAGCAGATGGAGATCACGTATAGCAATTTTGAGAAGACGCTGAGGTTCCCATCGACGATAGAAGGAGCAGTGGTCGAGCATGAGTTTGAGAATGGTTTGTTGATAGTAACGCTTAGGAAAGCTTAGCTGATATTTTTAACGCAGAGATCGCTGAGAACGCAGAGAGAGTTTTGTCTAGTTCATGAACTTGTTCGAAATGGGTTTAAGGTTGATCGGCAAGTGGTATTGCCGATCGTTTATCAGGGAATAAAACTAGATGCGGGTTATCGACTCGATATGGTCGTTGAGGATTCAGTCATTGTTGAGCTGAAAGTGGTTGAAAAATTCCATCCTGTTCATGAAGCACAAGTGCTTTCGTATTTAAGGATGAGTGATCTGAGACTGGGACTTTTGATCAATTTTAACGTGAAACTGCTAAAGGATGGCATAAAACGAGTAGTAAATAGGTTTTGAATCTCTGCGTTCTCAGCGGTCTCTGCGTTTAGAAATCCTTTTAACGCAGAGATCGCCGAGATCGCTGAGGAAAGATTATGGCTGACGAAGAGCGATTTAAGACACAGGAAATAAAGCTGCCTGAGCAGCTTGAGATCGCCATCCTGCCGCTGCAGAATACGACGTTGTTTCCGGAGACTGTGGTGCCGTTGGCGGTCGGGCGTGAGCGTTCGACGCGGGCGGTCGAGTCTTCGTTGGCGACCGAGGAAAAGCTGATCGCCTGTATCACCACCAAGAATGAGAATGTAACCGGTGACGACGCGACGCCGGGCGATCTTTATCAGATCGGCACGATAGTCAACATCAAGCGAATGATGCGTAACGAAGGCATCATGCAGCTAATCGTGCAGGGAATGAGCCGCTTTGAGATCGTCGAGTGGACGGGCGAACAGCCCTATCTGAAAGCAAAGGTCGCCATTCTGCCGGATCTAAGACGCGTCGATGATGAAGAGATCGAGGCTCTTAAACGCAACATCCATGGAATGATCACCGAGGCGTTGGCTTTGCTGCCTCAGGTGCCGCCAGAGATAAGAGTCGCTGTTACATCGCAAGAGAATCCGATTCAGCTGGCGTATTTTCTCGCTTCGGTCCTAGATCTCGGCACCGAGACCGAGCAGAAGATGCTTGAATCGTCGACGGTCGATGGGTTGCTGACGCTCACGCACGCGGCATTGGCACGCGAGCTTGAGATCATGCAGATCCGCTCAAAGATCGCCAATGAAGCCCAGCACGAGATGGACAAATCGCAACGCGATTACGTCCTGCGGCAGCAGATGAAGGCGATCCAGAAGGAGCTCGGCGATGACGAAAGCGGCGAACAGGCCGAGGCCGGGCAGCTTCGAGAGCGTCTCGAAAAAGCCGATCTGCCCGACGACGTCCGAAAGGAAGCCGAACGTGAGCTAAAGCGCATGGAGCAATTGCCCCAGGCCGCTCCCGACTATCACGTCATTCGCACATATCTCGAATACATACTCGAACTGCCCTGGCGTAAATCGAGCGAAGAAAAGCTTGATCTTAACGAAGCCCGCAAGGTTCTCGACGAAGACCACTATGGCCTCGAGGACATAAAAGAACGCATTCTCGAATCACTTGCAGTCGTTAAGCTTCGGCCCGACAGCAAGAGTCCGATCATTCTATTCGTTGGTCCGCCCGGAGTTGGTAAGACATCGCTCGGACGTTCGATCGCGCGTGCATTGGGCAGGGAATTCGACCGTTTGAGTTTAGGCGGAATGCGGGACGAGGCCGAACTTCGCGGCCATCGCCGCACATATATAGGTGCGATGCCTGGACGCATTTTGCAGTCTCTGCGGCGTGTCGGCGTCAATAATCCTGTGATGATGCTCGACGAGATCGACAAGCTCGGCAACGATTTTCGCGGCGACCCGGCTTCGGCATTGCTCGAGATCCTCGATCCGGCACAGAACAATACGTTTCGTGATAATTACCTCGATCTACCATTCGATCTGTCGAAGGTTTTCTTTATCGCGACAGCGAATCAATTACAGCCAATACCGATGCCGCTGCGCGACCGAATGGAGATCATCCAGCTCGCCGGTTACAGCGACCGTGAGAAGCTGAATATCGCCAAGCAATATCTAATACCGCGGCAGATCACTGAAAATGGCTTGACCGCAGAACAACTTGCCATCACCGACGATGCGGTAAATTTATTGACCGCACGCTACACACGCGAGGCCGGAGTTCGGCAACTCGAAAGGACGGTTGGCAATCTTGCGCGAAAGGTAGCTCTTAAAGTCGCCGAAGGTTCTACCGATAAGGTCACGATCTCGGCAGAGGAAATTCGGGGTTATCTCGGACCGCCGAAGGTGTTTCCAGAGGAAGCAAGAAAGGAACTTCCTCCCGGCGTTGCGACCGGTATGGCGTGGACCGAGATGGGTGGCGAAGTCTTGTTTATAGAGGCGACAATGCTCCCCGGAAGCAGCGGCCTTACGCTGACCGGACAGCTTGGCGATGTAATGAAAGAATCAGCTCAGGCCGCCCGCAGCTACCTGTGGTCGCACGCTGCGGAATTCGGAATTGACCCTGAGGTCATTAAGAACAACGGCGTTCACATCCACGTTCCGGCCGGCTCAATTCCGAAAGACGGCCCGAGTGCCGGCGTGACTATGGCTACGGCCATGGCGTCTTTATACACTGGGCGAAAGGTGCGTTTCGATACATCGATGACGGGCGAGATAACGCTTTCGGGGCTTGTTTTTCCGGTCGGCGGTATTAAAGAAAAGGTGCTTGCCGCTCATCGTGCAGGTATTCGGCGGATCATTTTGCCTAATCGTAATGAGGCCGATACGGACGATATTCCTGACGACGTAAAAAAGGAACTCGAGATCATTCCGGCGTCGTGGATCAGCGACGTTCTGAAAGCGGCTCTCGAAGTCTCCAGTGCCGATCCGAAGCTCGATCCGATCCCAAATGCGGTCATTGATTCCGTTGACGATGGTTCCGGAGACCGTCTAATAGCCAAAGAAGAATAATGGGCTACCTCTTACGTGACCGAAACTGAGAGTCCAATTGGATGGCACGTTGGAAGTGTTTTTCGGCAAGCTCATTCATCCCCACATTTTGAAGCCGAAGTCCCAGCATCCAGTGAAAATATGGATCGTTGGGAGTTATCTGATCGGCCTGCTTTTCATAGGCAGCTGCGACTTCGGATTTGCCCATCGATGGAGCGGCTCCGGCCAATAGATTGAGAGACAACGGAAGGCCTGAGTTGCTGCGAAGTCCGTCACTCCAGACCTGAACCGCCTCCGACCGACGTCCGAGCTTCCACAGCGATTCGCCTTTTTCTTCACGAGCGAGGACAAGATCTGGCCGCGCAGCTAAAGCATTGTCCAAGCTCACCAGGGCCTCATCATAACGCCCCATTCGGTTAAGGATCGCTCCTCGATAATAAGAACTCAACGCTTTGCCCTGCCCGGCTTGCCGTTCGGCTGCCGTTGCGAGCAGATCGACGGACCTTTGTGAATTGCCAGAAAGATGCTCGAACCAGGCAAGTTTTGGCAGCACCTCCGTATTTGTAAACAGGCCGAACTCGGTCGACGTATTGAAGTGCATTTTGCCAGCTATGATGTTGCTCCGGTCGGATGGACTGAGCCACTCGCCGGGATTCGTACCCGCGAGGGCCAGTTCGTCAGGAATTTGCAGGCTCTGAAATGCAATATCACCGAAGCGTTCGTGAAAGCGCATCCAGCCGCTGTGGGCGTTGATGCCGATCCAGAGCACTGAAAAGGTCAAGAATACCCATCCGGCTTTTCGGATCTTGCCAGCCGATCTCAAAGTGAATCGGTAGAAGGTCAGGTCTTTCGAACGAAGCAGCTTTATAGCTGTGACGGCAAGAAACGTCGTAACTATTGCGATGCCGAGAGCCATCAGCATCGGTACGAGTTGGTAAACATCCCACACTGCAAACAAGCTTGCTGAAAACACCAATGCGGCGAGGATCTCTTCACGCCAGGTCAGCGAAAAGCTCCTTGTTGTGGTCTTCTTTGCAGTAACGGACGGTTTTCCAAAGCCGAAATACAGCGCGTCATTGGGGCAGACGCTGATGCAATCCATGTGTTTCATACAGCCCGGATCGATGACCATGCCGTATTTCTTTACTTCGATGTGGACCTGCACGTTTGACATGCAGTTTGCCGTACAAAGGCCGCATTGATTGCAGGCGTCGGTCACGCGTATCTTACCCGGTGCAACCTTGTCGGCAAGGCTGAAAAATCCGCCGTAAGGGCATGCATAGGTGCAGAATCCCTTTGACCCCAGAAAATAGACGGTCATGAATCCGCAAATGAAGAGAAAAGGGATTGCGACGGCAATTGGCGGAAAGGTGGCCCAAAACTCGGTTGTTACGAGATGATTTGTAAATTGCGGAAAGAGCGGTTCGTTAATCGGCTTAAGAAAATAGCGGGACAGGGTCGGCCAGACGAACATGTACAGAGCAAAGATCAGCGGTACAAAGACCAGAAGCCGCGACCGAAAAGGCTTTGGCGTGAGGCCGATTCTCTTTAACAGCCATGCACAAAAGTCTTGCAATGCAACGATATGGCAAGCCCAACCGCACACAAATCGGCCGAAGATCAGCGTTGCCAAAATTGCGAGTGTGAAGAAAATAAATCCGGCGTTAATGGCCCCATTCTGAAGCGTGTACATCGTCTCAGAAGGCTCGATCGGTGAGATCGTGCTGCCCGTAATTCGCCATTGGATCACGTGGGCGATCATTAGCAGGGTAAGAGTGGCCAGAGCTGTCGCTCGCCAGCGGCTGGTCTTGGATTTAGCTTCCCCTGCTGCCGGCGTAGTGGAATTGCCGAGAACAGGAAGTTCGACAGACCTCTTATTCTTCATTTCCTTTCTTTCACAGCCGCTTTTCATTAATCAGTAGTTTTACCACCTTTCGAAACCTCGCCGATTCAGCCGAATCAGCTTGATTGGCGCCCTTTAGAGAGTGTAAGATATAAGCTTGTGTTTTATGTAACTGCAACGTTCTATTACCACAGCTAGCAAGGTCCTAACAGGCTTAAATCGAAATTATGTTGAAGATAATACTTATCTCTATGCTTCCGTTTCTGGTGCTTTTTGGCGACGGTTCGGACAGTTCGTTGACCAAGATCAATCAAAACGCGAAAAGCGGCGATACCGGGACACTTGAAAAGATGATCGTCGCAAATGGTAAGGTAGCGATTGATCTGGATCTTAACCGTTTGAATGGCAGCGGCTCGGGCTCTAAATCGCGGCCTATGGCTGTGGGATTTGATATTCGACCGGACGCTTTTTTTAAGGTCGTCGTCTTTAACGGAGAGGTTCGCGGGCCGTTGCCGAGCTCGATGGAGATAATTTCTAAAAAGGTGGATGGTCTTCCGGCAAGGTTAAGGTCGGCCCAATTGATCATTGAGAGCCTTCCGTGGGGAGGTCAATTTGATCTCGTTGTTCGCGATGGAAATACTGGATTTGTTTTTTTTAATGTCGAGGGACACACTTTCGATTACGACCCTAGCCAGCGACTCTTCGGTATCAATTCGGGACGGCTGCTGATCTCGGATGAGTTTGCTGCCGAGCTTGGACGTCCATCGGATGCCAGGGTTGTTGTGGGTGAGATATCGGTCACGGCGACCATGCGAACGATCGAGATCAGTGAGGTCGATAACGGAGAACTTAGATCCGCGGTACTTCCAGCCGGTACCGGCGTTGATCCGGAGAACGGAACTACTCCAGGTCCGGATGTAATCGTAGGCGATTTGAACGGGCTTGCACAGTTTGGGTCCGGAAATGGAACACAGGTCGGCCTTGCGGTTGGAACCGACTCTTGTAATGCGGGCGTCGTGGATCTTAACTGGTTCGCTCTGCCGAGCAACGATCACCCTGTCATTCCGCAAAACATCTATCGAATGAGCGGCGGGGCCGCGAATGATGAACGCTTTGAACAGATCGGTCAATCAAGCGTCAAGCATGCATTTACTGCGTTGACTGAAGATATCTGTGGTTTCGGGTGTAATGGGGTCGGTGGAACAAGACTTGGTTCAGGATGTTCGGATCCATATGTTGCCAGCTTGAATGCGACACCAAGCCTTGGTTCGCGTGCATGGATCAATCCATTTACGGGAGCATATCCGAGAGGGGACTCGCCAACGCCGCCAAACAACCATACGGGGCATGTACATGGTTCTGCTCCCTTGCATAGGATCCTTACCAACACAACGGATCTGAATACAACGCTGAATCCGGGAGCAACTTATTATGCCGAGGCTCAATATGTAACCCCGCACGAATATGCATGGTGTCAGGCCAATCCGGGCCAGTGCAACATGTATAACAACGTCTCGTACCGTAGGTACAACGTCAGTGGTACAACGTGCGCAGCAGGCTCCAGCAACTGTTACAGTTTTTCACCTGCTGCGGCGACGGTCCGAACTAAGTCGGCTGTTGTCGCCTGGCCGAACGCGACATTGGTGGATTTTGATCCGGCTCCGGGCGTCGACGGGATTGGAACAGTTGCCTACAAGGTGACTAATCCTTCGGCAGGTGTGTGGCATTATGAATATGCCGTCTATAACCAGAATCTAGATAGGGCCATTCGTTCGTTTTCGGTTCCTGTTGGTAGCGGAGCGGTATTAAGCAATATCGGGTTTCATGCGCCGCCGCAACATCCGGGATGGTCCGCCGACGGCACTGTCGGAAATACCGGTTACAGCAGCGCACCCTGGACTGTGACTCAAGGTGGCGGCTCGATAACCTGGAGTGCGGAAACATTCGCCCAAAATCCAAATGCCAACGCTATTCGTTGGGGTACGATGTACAACTTTCGGTTTGACTCCGATCAGCCACCGGTTGAGGTGGATGGTACTTTAGGCTTTCTTAAGACCGGCGACCCAAGGATTGTTCGGACCGTCTCTCCGAGCGGTGTGGCAACGCCCACACCGACCGCTACACCGACAAGTACTCCTACGACGACGCCCACAGCAACGCCGACAGCGACACCTACGCCGTCAGCCGGATTTGAGGGAGATGTTGCTCCGCGGCCAAATGGCGATAATGTAGTAGATGCTACGGACGTGACCCAGCTTAGACGATTTGCCACCGGACTTGATGCTCCGCAGGTTGGTACGAACGAAGGGACGCGGGCCGATTGTGCGCCGCTGGCTACGAACGGTGATGGTACGATCAATTCAAGCGACGTTATTCAGGGTAGGAGATTTGCCACTGGCCTGGATCCGCTTGCGTCCTCGGGCGGCCCGACCGTTTCGACTTCAGGTCTTCCTGAATCGATATCCTCAGTGATCGACGATGTTTATGCATACTTCTTCGGCAGAAAGATGCAGGTCGGTTCTGAAAAGGCATTAGGAGCGGGCCAGGTGACGATTCCTGTCGCGCTGACGCCATCTGGCAACGAGGCGGCTACGAGCTTCACGCTGGAGTATGACGGGGGAAAACTGTCGAATCCACGAGTCGTGCTTGGCGATGGTGCTCCGGGCGGAGCGACGCTTACGGTGAACGCGACGGAGGCCGGGCGAATCGGTGTGTTGATCGACTCAGCCGAAACGATGACAGCCTCGTCCATACCGCAGCGGATCGTTATGGTTACGTTTGACGTGGCCGCTGGTGCGAGCGGCGCAACCGTCATCGCGGTGACAGATTCTTTGGCAGCTAGAGGCACTGCCGATTCGGCGGGCAATTTGATCTCCGTACGTTATGTGGATGGCGTGATCAATATTTCGCCCGAGGTAAAGTGAAAGATGAGACCCTTAAGCTTTGGTCTTATCCCGGGATCGATCGTTAGAAGTCAAAATTCGTTGACATTCTCGGCGCTTGGAGCAATAATGCTAAGAGTAATCCGATTTGAATTATCCGGTCTGGCCCGCAAGTATTGATGTCACGGAGCGGGATCGGACTTGCCATCGGCCTTTTTGCTGACTTTAGCTTTGACATTCAGGATCAATATGAAATTAGTAACACAGCTCGTCTATTCGTATCGGCGTATGTTCGTCCTTGGACTTATCGCGGCCGCGGTCGCCGCGTTTTCTGGTCCTGGCCAGTCCAGCGCTAAACGGGTCGAATCCCCGCTCGCCCCCCATACGGTTACCATTATTGGAGCAAGCGCCGTCCCGGGCAGCGTGGTCACGGTCACGGTTGAATTAGAGTCTGGCGGCGATGAGGTCGCCGGCAGCTTTTCGGTCCATTTTGATGCCTCAAAGCTCAGCCCGGCGACGCCCTTTGTCGCCCTTGGAACCGGCGTACCGCCAGGAACGGCTCTGACCGTTAATCCAAACCAAACCTCCCTCGGCCGCGTGGGGTTGCTGTTTGATTCATCAAATACCTTCACGGCTTCGCCGCCGAACCGCCAACTCGTTACGATCCGCTTTAATGTAGCTTGCAATGCGGCTGCCGGGTCGATACCAATTATCTTTGGGGTTGGGGCAACACCGACTCCGAGGAGCTTCTCCGATGCTTTGGGTAATGCGATCGCAACCACCTATGTTGATGGTGCGGTGACGATCCTGCCGAGCGTAAGTGTCGGCGGACGCGTGACGTCGGCCAGCGGCTTTCCAGTGAGGGGCGCCCGCGTCGTACTTACGGACGCCGGTACCGTCAATTGTGCCGTTTCGACAAATAATTTTGGGTATTATTCGTTTAGCCATGTTGGCACGGGCCAGAGCTATACGATCACGCCCTCAGCCAAACGCCATACGTTTACGCCACAATCCATGACCGTTACCACGGCCCTGACTAATGTGAATTTCGTCGGTCAATGAGATAACAAACTATTGCATTTAGCAAGAGCGGTCCGATCTGGGCCGCTCTTTGCTTATGGCCTCTTGCCAATCAGATTTTGTTGACACCAACCAATATTGGGAATATAATCAAACCCACTTTCGCAGGCTATTTTTGAGAATTTTTTGGCATTTCAGACGCATTTCGGCGGTATGATCTGACCAAATATTTAGTTTCCGCGACTGAACGCTGCGTGGTGAACTCTGCTACGGTCGGTAAATGCGGGAACCTTACCTTTTTGGCATCTTTTCAGGAGGAAGCATCAATGAAGAAATCACTTGGATTACTTGTCAACCGTAATCGTACCTTATTGTTATTACTTGGAATGGCACTGGGCGTCGGGGCTTTGAGCGTAGTGTCTTGGCAGATTGATGCCCAGGGTCGCCAAGCTAAAGTAGACCTAAGTATATCCGATCCTCAAGCTAACGAAGTGGCCGAACTTCAGATTCTTGCTGAGAGATTTAAGGTCGGAAATGCAGGTTTACGCTCGGCTCTGGACGACGCAAAATCCGAGCAAGTGCAAGGTCGTCTCAATCGCACCATTGCAAGGCTCGATGACGGCCTTCTCGCTCCGACGGTCAATAGAAATTTTCCGGGCGTACTTGCGGTGGGTGATCCAACCTTTAATCGCCCGACATCGTGTGGGGCACTCTCGGGTTTCGGTACCGCTGTTCATTTCGACCAATATCAGTTTACCGTCGCGTGCGCCTCGACTCTGGTGTTAAGTTTCGAAGCTGCTGATGGTGGTTCGATTTCACCTAACGGTACGACCGGCGTGGGCCCCGATACGTTTCTTGTGTTGTATGGCCCAGGTGGTTTTAATCCGGCCTCCCCATTGGCAAACTGCGTGGCTGTTAATGATGATATTAGCGGTGCGTCGAATCGTCGCTCGCGGATATCTCAAGCCGTCGCAGCGGGTACATACACGGTTGTAGTGACATCCTTTGACAATAACCCGCCAAATGCGACGGATGACTCACCGCTGCCGTGGACATATTCACTCGCAGCCAACGATAGTTGCCCTGGTGGGCCGACACCGACGCCGACTGCAACCCCAACGGCAACGCCGACTGCGACCCCAACGCCAACGCCGACTGCAACTCCGACGGGAACACCGACAGCAACGCCAACGCCTACGGTGACGCCGACACCAACGGCTACGCCAACGCCTACGGTGACGCCGACGCCACCACCCGGATCTTGCACTCCGCAGAATACAGTATTCTGGGCCTATAATTTCGACAATGACCATCTCGTGCGGTTTACGGCGGCTAACCCGGCAACCTACATCGCGGATATTCAGTTGACCGGCCTGGCGGCGGATGAATTCCTGATCGGTTTCGACTATCGACCTGCAACAGCGACATTGTATGGACTGGTAACGAATTTTATAGGAACTCGCCACCGGGTCGTCGCGATCAATACGTCGACCGGCGAGTTGTTCCCGATCGGGCAGGTATCGCCGGGCACGGCGGATATCTTCTTTGGGGTAGATTTCAACCCGGTACCGGATCGCATTCGTGTAGTTGGTGATGCCGAGTCCAGCCGACGCTTTCACCCTGACACCGGAGCACTCGCGGGCACCGATACGCCGCTCGCGTATGTTGCGGGCGATCCGGGTGCCGGATCAAATCCTGAGGTTGTCCACGTGGCGTATACGAATAGCCAGGCGGGAGCTACCTTGACCACGCTGTACGGTATTGATGCATTCGGTGACCGGTTAGTTCGGATCGGAGGCCCCGACGGCACACCGTCTCCAAATACCGGACAACTGACGTCGATCGGGCCACTTGGCCTGGATATAGTGAGGTTTGGAGGGTTTGATATTCAACCGTTTACGAACGCGGCGTGGGCCACGCTGAGATCGGGTCCGGTTGGGTCTACGATCCAGAGGCTCTATTCGATCAACCTGGGCACCGGCGCGGCGACCCTCGTGGGAACCGTCGGTAACGGGACCAACAACATTGACGCTCTCGCTGTCGCGCCATGTGTGACGGCGGCCGGCGTTGAAGTCTCGGGCCGGGTCATGACGCCGGACGGACGCGGACTAAGGAACGCGGCTGTATCGATAACGGATGGCCAGGGTAACGTTCGCACGGCTACGACCAGTACGTTCGGTTATTATCGATTTGACGATGTCGAGGTAGGCGAAACATACATCATGTCCGTCACATCAAGGCGTTTCCGTTTCGCTCCGCGTACTGTCCAGGTGCTCGATAGCTTGGCGGACGTCGATTTCGTCGGACAGGAATGACAAGCGTATCATGGTTTAGGACTGGCGGCCTTTGGGCCGCCTTTTTCGTTCGGTCTCAATCGATCGGGTGTTCAGCAAATCATAGACACGGCGGCCCTTCCAAGATATAATGAGTACATTAGAATTACTTCTCTGCCCCCATAATTCAAAAAAGAGGATTTTATGACGAATACAAAACGCCGTGGCCGGTTGGCGATTCTCGTTTCAGTTTCTATCGTTCTTGTTGCTATCGTCCTAAAGTTCTCCGGTGTTCCGCAGAGAGCGCAGCGGAAAGCCGCGGGTGACATCCCGGCGAAATTTGCGACGGCCGACGAGATCACAAGCGAGATCCGCGACGCAGCATTTTCCATGTTTCGTATTCGTGTCAATAACGTTGTCGACCGAGCGAAGGCTGCAAACGTCGGTTTGACAGCGGGCGACTTTGGATCGTTTGTGGAGATCTCGGCTGCAAAAGGGACGACCCTCGATCGTCTCGGGTTAGAGATCGTTTCGATTGACAGCCGCATCAGTTTACCCGGCCGTAAGTTTGACCCGATCATCGATCCGCCGAATGGAACTGTCAGCGCGGGCGCCGGCGAAGCCGCGCGTGAGAATGGCTATTACATTGTCCAATTTGGCACGACGGCCAGCGACGAACTGCTCGACAGTATCAAGGCGGCCGGGGTTGAAGTACTGCAATACGTTCCCGAGCACGCATTTTTTGTATATGGCAGCGGCGAAGCGATCGATAAGGTCGCGGGCCACTCACGTGTGCGATGGGTCGGCGGTCTGCTGCCCGAATATAAGATCTCGCCGGTGCTTAACGCGCAGCTAGTCGCGTCACGCAGCGGTACCCCACTTGACCGGGCGATTTCACCGATCGAAAAAGTAGGGCGAAACACGGCTGTTTTTGATATTTCGGTCTTTACCCGAGCTAACCTGACTGAGGTTGCAGACCGGATCGTGAATTCAACGGGCGCAAAGGTGATCTCACAGGTCGATCTCGCAAACAATTTTTTCAATGTGATACGGGTCGAGATATCTTTGGACCAGGTCGAGACAATTGCGAACATTCCTGATGTCGTCAACATCGACGCGTGGATGAGGCCGCAAGCTGAGGATGAGGTCGCGGCACACATCGTGGCCGGTAACTACGTCGGCAACACGATCAGCTCGCCCGGCTACGATCCACTTACCCAGTTTGGCGTGAATGGTAATAATGTATCGGTTGCGGTTTCGGACGATGGCGTCGGCATTCCGGGTGACGGCGGCTTCTATGTGACCGCTGCAAATACGGTTAACGGGCCGTTGAATGGAGCGACGGCCGGAGCCCAGGGACATGGGCATCTACAGGCTAGTATCATTGCAGGCACGACACCATTCTCGACCCTTGATATCAATGGCTATAATTATGGATCCGGTGTCGCTCCGGCTGCGAATATTATTAATATCCCGTTTCTTCGCACTGGGTATTCCGGTGGCGATGCTGACGGTGCCAACGATTCGGTTGTAACGCCTGGGCCGAATGGCGTTCCGGCATCTATCACCAATAACAGTTGGGGCTCAGGAACGAACGGAAATGCCTACGATTCGTTTGCAGCCCAATACGACGGCTTTGTTCGCGATGCCAGCACGGCAGGGACGATCGATCCCCTGACGATAGTTTTCTCTGCCGGTAATCAGGGTGCGACCGGGCTGACCCGTCCAAAGGTCGCTAAGAATGTGATCTCTGTCGCCTCGTCCGAGAATCTGCGTCCGATCATCGATTCGACAGCTAATAATATCGAGGATATATCGAGCTTTTCGAGCCGGGGCCCCGCTGCTGACACTCGGATCAAGCCTGACATTTCTGCCCCGGGTCAAGGCGTGACCGGTGGGCGTTCGGGGCCAGACGTTCTTTTTGGAAACATTGATGCCGCTCACCGATGGAGCAGTGGTACTTCACATGCGGCACCGCAGGTCGCGGGAGCAGCAGCGCTGTTTACGCAGTTTTGGAAGAATGCAAATAGCGGCGTCAACCCCAGCCCTGCGATGGTCAAAGCGGCATTGATCAATGGAGCGGTCGAAATGACCGGAACGCTGGCCACCGCTTCACTTCCCAATGGCAACGAAGGTTGGGGACGAACAAATTTAAAGAACGTGCTGAATACCGGAGCGGCTATCACCTATATCAATCAGACCGATGTAATTTCGACAACGGGAAATGCCCGCATCTTTTCGGGTACTGTACCTAGTGCGGTCAGGCCGGTACGAGTGACCTTGGTTTGGACCGATCCTCCGGGTGTCAGCGATCCGGCTCTGGTCAACAATCTGGATCTGGAGGTAACCTTCAACGGCAACACATATAGGGGCAACGTACTTGCCGGCGGGCTCTCGACTACCGGCGGCGTTGCGGACAATCGAAACAACGTCGAGAACGTGTTCCTCCCGTCTGGAGCGACTGGCCCGATAACCGTGAGAGTGATTGGTACGGCCATTAACGGCGACGGAATACTCGGTAATGGCGACGCGACTGACCAGCATTTCGCCTTGGTCGTATTTAACGGCAACGTTTCACCCGACGCGTCACCAAATCTGATAGCGGGTACGGCGACGATCGTTTCCGAGAGCTGCTTACCGGCTAACGGAGCAGTCGATCCCGGAGAGACCGTGACGATGGCGTTTCCGATTCAGAATGTTGGCATTACAGGTACCACGAACGACGTGGGTACATTGCAGGTCTCCGGTGGTGTTACGAGTCCGAGCGGACCGCAGAACTATGGTTCAGTACCACCCGGAGGCGGAGCTGCGACTCGCAACTTTACTTTTACGGCGAGTCCGTCACTCACGTGCGGAAATGTAATTACCGCGTCGGTGCAGCATCAGGACGGCGCTTCCAGTCTGGGGAGTTTGAATTATTTCATCGCGACCGGTGCCACGGGTTCGCCTGTAACAACAAGCTACACCGGCCCGGCGGTTGCGATCCCGGATAATAACACTGTTGGGGTCAATGTGCCTTTGATCGTTAGTGGGGTGTCCGGTGCTATTGCGGACATCAATTTTAGAGTTGATGGAACCGCCTCTAGCAACGATCCGGTATCGACAACGGTGGGGTTGAACCACTCGTGGGTCGGTGATGTCGTTTTCAAATTGACGTCTCCAACGGGAACGGTTCAGACGATCATGGCAAACGGCGGCGGCAATTCCAGTTGTTCGTCGAATAACATCTTTAACATGACTTTGGATGGCCAGGCTCCGGGAGCGATGACGTGTCCGGGCGGCACAAGTACAGGGCCGTTTACCGGTACTTTCTTACCGTCGAATCCACTTTCGGCATTTAACGGTCAAAATGCGAATGGAACATGGACATTGAATGTGTCCGACATCGCCGGCCAAGATACTGGGAGCATCCGGGCGTTTTCGCTTGTGATCTCCGCAGTTGGATGTTGTACGGGAGGTGGCCCAACACCGACACCAACAGCTACGCCGACAGCAACTCCGACGGCAACTCCGACAGCCACGCCGACGCCAACGCCAACAGCAACGCCGACGGCAACGCCAACGGCAACACCGACAGCCACACCGACGGCAACGCCAACAGCGACACCGACAGCCACACCGACAGCGACACCAACACCAACACCGACGGCAACACCGACACCGGGCGGTGCAGGGTTTGAGGGTGATGTTGCACCGCGTCCGGATGGTGACAGCATAGTCTTATCGACCGACGTTACACAGCTGCGGCGATTTGCGACCGGATTGGATACTCCGGGCGTGNNCAGGGCCGGCGCTATGCTACGGGACTCGATCCGCTGACGCCGGCCGGCGGTCCGACCGGAACGTCGATCGTGCCTGAGGGAATCTCGTCGATCATTGACGATGTGTATGCATACTTCTTCGGACGCGAGATGCGTGTTGGATCGGCAATGGCGGAAGGTACACAGGTGACCGTTCCGGTCGAGCTGACACCTCACGGTGACGAGGCGGGCGTGAGTTTTACGCTTGAGTACGATGCGGCGAAGCTTGGCAATCCACGAGTTGCACTTGGCGATGCAGCACCCGAGGGTGCAACGTTGACCTTCAATACGAACGAAGCAGGCCGCATCGGTGTCCTTGTCGATTCGACCGAAGCGATGACAGCATCGGCAATGCCGAAGCGGATCGTGATGGTCACGTTCGACGTTGTTGCAGAGGCGAGCGGTGATGCGTCGATCACACTGACCGGCACGCTTGCAGCCAAAGGCATGTCGAATGCGGCAGGCAACACGCTCACGGTTAGGTATCTGGACGGCGTTATCAACATCGCCGCCGAAACCAAACAGCGATAAACCAACTAAGGCGGCTCGAATGGGCCGCCTTCATCATCACCGCCGCGAATTGACTCCGAATCCTCTTGGAGCGATAATTTGTGCAAGCTTAAGCTGCCCAATACAAATTGAGTCCAACTCGCATCCGCGTCCTCGCCGACCCGCGATTCAGATTTCCGTTTTGCGGGTCGAGCTAATCTGACCTTTATATTATATAAGGATCTTTAAGAACATGATCAAAATTAGCGATTTTGCTGCGCGCCGTACCGTAAATACATTGTTACTTCTGAATTTGGCAGCGATCCTCGGTTGCCTCGCGGTATTGCCGCCGACGGCATCTGGCCAGGACGGCTCAAAGTCCAAAGACCAGTCAAAGAGGGGTTCGGTTTGGGTTGGCGAAGAATCGCGGCCGACGCTGTCGAGGCCCGCGTCTTCGTTGCCTGAGTGGGTCAGGCCCGAAGGTCCGGATCGTGAGGTCAACCCGCGCCGCATGAGGCCGACACGCAAAGTTCTCGATGTCGATCAGCCCAATATGGTGGATCCGCTCGTGGGCCGGCAACTGGCTATGCCCGAAGCTGCCCCAAACGCTTTTACTACGCCGCTCCTAAGCGTTAACGGAATAGGATTTACGGGGGTCAATCCGCCCGATACTGTGGGCGACGTAGGCCCAAATCATTATGTCCAGTCGATCAATGGCTCGGGTGGAGCGGTTGTGCGGATATTCGACAAGACGACGGGCTTACCCGTCGGAGCGCAGTTTGCGATGGATGGCTTGGCAACAGCTTCGCCATGTAACTCTGGCGCGGGCGATCCAATAGTACTTTATGATCAGGCCGCCGACCGATGGATGCTTAGCGAGTTTTCGGGCAGCGGCAATCGTCTTTGCGTGTATATATCAACGACACCTGATCCTGCTGGTACCTATTTTGGCTACCAGTTCCAGGCACCTGGGTTCCCAGATTATCCTAAGTACGCTGTTTGGCCGGATGCCTATTACGTATCATCGAATGAAAGTTCGCCTGCTGCATATGCCCTGGATCGGGCTAAGATGCTTCTCGGACAACCAGCAACCTTTCAGCGGTTCACCGCTCCCGATCTTTCATCCGCATTTGGCTTCCAGGCGTTGACGCCGGCCGATCTTGACGGAGTGCCCGCGCCGCCTGCCGGAGCACCGGGGATATTTATGCGGCATCGAGATACAGAGATCCATGGCCCGGCGGGATTTCCGTCATCTGACATATTGGAGATATGGGCTTTCGATGTAGATTGGGTGACGCCCGCCAACTCAACCTTCACGCAGTTGCCGAATGTCGGTACGACAGAATCAAATCATTTGCTCCGTGCACCTTCTGCCCAGCAGAGCGGGTTGAATATTCCGGAACTTTTCAACTCCGAATTTGACTCGACGCTTTGTGGCACGACATCGTTCTTTTGCATGGGCATGCCGGGTGCGGCACAAGGTGCCAGTAACTCACTAGATCCGCTTCGAGAGGTGATCATGAACCGCCTCGTCTATCGAAATTTCGGTTCCTATGAAGCACTTGTCGGCAATTTTGTTACGGACATTGGTGCAAATATTGGAGGCGTTCGTTGGTTCGAGCTTCGCAAGGTTGGAGCGGGGACATGGAGTCTGCATCAAGAAGGAACGCACGCACCGACAACCCTCGATAACCGCTGGATGGCTGGGATAGCAATGGATGGAGCCGGAAATATTGCCCTTGGTTACAACATTTCGAGTCAGACCATCTTTCCCGGAATTCGTTACACGGGCCGTTTGGTATCAGATCCGCTTGGAGTGATGACGCAGGGCGACAACGTTTTGGTTGCAGGAACGGCAAATAACGGAAGCAATCGATATGGCGACTATTCGGCGATGAGCGTCGATCCGTCAGATGACTGTACTTTTTGGTTCACCGGCCAATGGAACGGTGCGTCTTCATGGAGCACAAGGATCGGCAAATTCAAATTCGACCAGTGCGGCACACCCGACTTCTATATTTCCGCAACTCCTCCGACACAGGATGTCTGCGTCGGAACAAATGCGATTTATAATGTCACGATCGGCAGCGTCGCAGGCTATAACAGTCCGGTGACGTTGACTGCCAGCGGAAACCCGGGCAGTGCAGGTTTTGGCACCAATCCTGTTACGCCCGCCGGCAACAGCACGATGACGATCAGCGGAGCCGCGGCCGGAAACTACAATTTTAATATCGTTGGCACGGCGGCCGGGCCAAATGTTCATCAGTTCCCGGTTGGCCTGATCGTTAGCGCAGCGGCACCGGCGACGCCGGGCTTGACGGCACCGGTTAATGGTGCCAGCAATGTCGCCGCAAATCCAGTATTTACGTGGAATGCGGCCGCTGGTGCGACCACGTACAGCATTCAAGTTGCGACGGACGCGGGTTTCTCAAATATCGTCGCTTCGGCGACGGGCCTTACAAATCCAACCTGGACCTCAAATGTTACGCTCAATACGAGCACGATCTATCACTGGCGCGTTAGAGCAACAAACTCATGCGGCAATAGCGTGTATTCAACTGTGTTTACGTTCACAACCGTAGCAGCCCCGGGCGATTGCGGACCGGGTACGACGGCGAATATTGTGTATCAGTACGGGTTTGAGTCGGGCGCAAGCGGTTGGACGCTTGGTGTTGACGGAACAGGAACGAATACGTGGGCATTAGCAACGTCGGCCCCCCACTCGGGAACTTCTCATTATCACGCGAACACACCTGTTACCGTGACCGATCAACGGCTTTTGTCACCGGCGGTAGTACTACCAACCGGACAGAATCCACTCGTGCTCAAGTTCTGGCACGTACCCAACCTTGAACCTAATGGAGCGACTGCATGTTATGATGCCGGCATCCTGGAGATATCGACGAACGCAGGCGGCTCATGGACACAGGTGCCAAACGCGAGCCTGCTGGTTGGACCCTACAAAGGTGCGGTTTCGAGCTGCTGCTCAAATCCGCTGGCGGGTTTGCAAGGATGGTGCGGAACAACGTCCTACTTCCAAACTGTGGCAGATATTAGTTCCTACGCGGGGCAGACCGCTCAGTTCCGCCTCCGGGTGGGCTCCGACTCGTCTGTAAATAATGCCGGGTGGGATGTTGACGATGTCGTAGTTCAGGGATGTCAGAGCGGTGGCCCGACGCCAACGCCAACAGCAACACCGACAGCCACGCCGACGGCAACGCCGACAGCGACACCGACAGCGACACCGACAGCGACACCAACACCAACACCGACGGCAACACCGACACCGGGCGGTGCAGGGTTTGAGGGTGATGTTGCACCGCGGCCGGATGGTGACAGCATTGTCTTATCGACCGACGTTACACAGCTGCGGCGATTTGCGACCGGATTGGATACTCCGGGCGTGGGGACGAACGAAGCCCAACGATCGGACTGTGCACCGAGAGGAGCCAACGACGGAATAACCAATTCCGGCGATGTGATCCAGGGCCGGCGCTATGCTACGGGACTCGATCCGCTGACGCCGGCCGGCGGTCCGACCGGAACGCCGATCGTGCCTGAGGGGATCTCGTCGATCATTGACGATGTGTATGCATACTTCTTCGGACGCGAGATGCGTGTCGGATCGGCAATGGCCAAAGGCGATCAGGTGACCGTTCCTGTTGAGCTGACACCTTTTGGTGATGAGGCTGGAGTGAGTTTTACGCTTGAGTACGACTCAACGAAACTCACAAATCCACGCATCGCACTTGGCGATGCAGCTCCCGAGGGTGCAACGTTGACCTTCAATACGAACGAAGCAGGCCGCATCGGTGTCCTTGTCGATTCGACCGATGCGATGACAGCATCGGCAATGCCGAAGCGGATCGTGATGGTCACGTTCGACGTTGTTGCAGAGGCGAGCGGTGATGCGTCGATCACACTGACCGGCACGCTTGCAGCCAAAGGCATGTCGAATGCGGCAGGCGACACGCTCTCGGTCAGGTATCTCGATGGCACTATCAGCATTGCCGCCGAAACCAAACAGCGATAAACCAACTAAGGTGGCTCGAATGGGCCGCCATTATCCCGTATTATCCTTTATCCGTTATGACGCGGCAAAGATTTAGATTACGTGGTTACAACAGGCTGTCCGAGGCCGTAATGGGCTCCTTGGGTGAGCTTGAGCAAAAAGTGATACGCGAGATCTGGAAACGGGGCGAATCAAGCGTCGCCACGCTTTGCGTAGCTTTTAACGATCGTTATGCGTACACGACCGTTATGACAACGCTTGACCGACTCTTCAAAAAGAATATCTTATCTCGTCGAAAAGACGGCCGCGCGTATCTTTACAGATCGGTCTGCTCCTTCGAGGAAATGCAGCAGGATGTTGCCCGAGATGTCATTTCGAAATTGTTGGATGCTGGCCTTGGGCAGGCCGAGCCGCTTCTCGCATGTATCGTTGATTCCGTAAGTGACCGCGATAGGTTGCTGCTTGACGAACTTGAACGTCTCGTTATCGAAAAGCGACGTGAACTTCTCATCGAGGATCAAAAGTAATGTACTATTTGCTGGGAATTTCGCTGACGCTCGCATTCCTGCTTATCGTCAATATTGCGGTCGCGGGTTTTGCGTCCCTTTTTTGGAAAGCGGTCTCCTCGCCTGTGCAGAAACTCTCAGTCACTCAAAGGACAAAGATGATCTTTGGCCTTAGGATATTTCCCATTGCTGCCGCTTTGTTATTCGTTCTCGCGTTCATAGTCCCGGCTTACGTCCTGCACGAACCAAGCGATTCAGGCGAAGTTGTGAGTACCAAGCTCGCATTGATAGCCACGCTGTGTGTTCTTGGTATGGGTTTCGCCCTTTTTAGGGTTCTTGGAACATTCCTGGCCACGCGACGCCTGATGCGAAGTTGGCTCCAAAATTCGAGCGAGATGTTGATCGACGGGGTAACTCTACCTGTCAGTTGCATCGAACATCCATTTCCCGTGCTTGCCGTGGTAGGCATTTTGCGGCCAAGGATATTTGTTGCCAGGCAGGTACTCGACTCGCTCACGGGACATGAACTGAAGGCCGCTTTTGCCCACGAGTATGGCCATCTCAAGGCTCGGGACAATCTTAAACGGACGTTGTTGCGAGTTTGCCGCGATCTGCTGATCGTTCCAGTGGGCAGGGGATTGGATCACGCCTGGGCGCAAAATGCCGAGGTCGTTGCTGACGAATTTGCTGCTGCTGAGGGAAATGCTTGTGCTCTAGATCTGGCCTCGGCCCTGATCAAAATTACACGCATTGTTCCGGAAGGTGTAGTTCCTGCACTACCGGTCGGGGCATATATCATCACTGATCGTGATGGCGATGTATCATCTCGGATCAAACGTTTGCTCAGAATTAGTAGTTCGGGGGGGCGTCCTTCCCCGCCCGCCCGCCGCTCGTCGGCACCTTCCTACGTTTGGTCATTTGGTTTCGCACTTCTGCTGGCCTTGCATTTCGCCGACCGGCGATTGCTGCTCACAGCTCATGAGGCGATAGAACATTTCGTCTGGATCATTCAATGAGCCAAAGCCATCTGCGACCGTATCTCGTTGTTCATAAAAGCATTTAGCGCCTAAGAATCTTTTGACAAACGCGCAAAAAGCGAATATAGTCGTTTTGTTAATCACAAAAAGTGCGTTGAAAGCCAATGTTTTTGCAGGTCATGGTTCTATTTCCATGGCTTGGTGTCGGCGGCTTTTGAGCGATAGTAGATCTATTTACGAGGACTCTGTAAAAGTTATGCGAAAGAATAGAACGTCGTCCAGAACTAATTTGAGGGCAAAATCTGCCTTTGTGTTTGCATTGGGACTGATCGCTGCGATTGCCGTTGCGTCGTTCCCGGGCTTCTTCGATACTAAAGCTCAGAAAAACGAGGCGGGAGCGACGAAGGCACCTGCGGCGACGTTTCCGGGCACCGGCGTGGGGCCTATTCCTGACGGGACGGTCTGTGGCACCCCAGGTGTACCCCTTACTGTTTCTTTTGCGGTAACCGGTATGACGGCTCCGTTGACGGCCGTGCAGGCGGATATTACTTTCAGTCCCGCTCATTCCTGGGTCGGCGACCTCGAAGTTACTCTAAAGGCGCCGGGCGGTGCGCCGTCACATATTATCTTTACCTTTACTAATGATGACAGCTCAAATGTCGCAGGGCCGTATATGTTCTTTGATACCGCTCCGGCCTCACCGACCTGGTGGGAGGCGGCAACGGGGGGGGGGACCACCTTTACTATCCCGGCAGGCAGCTATCGAACTTCAGATGGCGGCGGCGCGAATACATTGATGACCCCCGTGTTT
>CXWL01004277.1_pt1 | contig 52333 bp, 45 predicted proteins | sample 590931 | NCBI WGS metagenome assembly CXWL01 (sample SAMEA3498368, study PRJEB10139) | groundwater metagenome | biome: water well; material: biofilm material | place: Germany | collected 2015-04-27 | reverse complement strand
TTCCAGGCGCGCGATGGCGGGGCCCCATTCGGCTCTCTGGTATTGATCCAGTGCCATAGAATAACTGTATAGAGGCGAACTCGGCCCCGCGACCAATGCGGCTTCCCGCTGAACTCTGATGCGCTCGCCGATGCGTTCCGCCTCGTGCGTGCCCGGGAAGAAGGCCTGGATGCGGGCGAGTTCATCGACCGCGTCGAAAAGCCGCGTATCGCCGATCAGCTCATCGGCGCGAGCGATCAAGGTCTCCACCGGTGTGGCCGCAGCGCCTAAGGGCTTGCCGTAGCGGATTCCGGGGACAGTGAAGTGATAGGTGAGTGAAAACTGCTGGACGTTGTTGAAGCCTTCGGATAAGCCGAAAGCATAATCAAAAGCGAAGCCTTTGACCTCCATGCCGGCGCCCAGTGTGATTCTGCCCGAGTCCTGTCCCTGCCGATAACCCGCACGAAGAGCGAACAAGTGTCGGAAATCGTATTCGACGCCGAGCGACTCGAATAGACTGTCGTCATATTGAACACGATCGACTTGAAGACCCACGCCGATAGCGTCCGTTTTGAGGATCGCCTGAGTTAAGCCGAGCCCGAAGCGGGCCGTCAACGGCATCGGGTCGGCCTCCGCCCCGCTGGTAATGCCCCCGCTGTACCGCAGGCTCGGCCCGATGTTGAACACCCCGGCGGCGGCGGAAACCCAGCCCCGCCGCCATGACCGCTCGAACAGGCTTCCCACGTCCGCCGCATAGCCCGTCGTCGTCGCCTCGTCGGCGACGACGCTGCGCATGAGTTTGCCGCCCGCGCCAAGATGCAGCCGGCCAGAGTACAACCCATAAGAGCGCGCATACGCCGCCTGCACGAGGAAATCACGCTGCAGATTGCGCGTCTGCGACGGGAGTCCCGCGGCGTCGAAGATTTCGATCTTGCCGGCGTCCAGATAGGCCGCGCTGACGCCGAGCGATTGATTTGGGCTCAACGGACTGGCCACGGCGACGTAGCCCAGCCGCGTCTCGCCCAGCGACTGCATGAACTGGGCGGCAAGCTGCGTGTCGGTGAGGCGAGTGAGGGCGGCGGGGTTGTAGGGCAGGGCGTAGACGTCGTCGCCGAAGGCGGCATAGGCTTGGCCCAGCGCGTAGGGCCTAGCTCCGAAAGGCTCTTGCAAAAGGATGCCACCGGTTTTGCCCGGCGCGGCCGATGCCGTGCCTGCGCTCCCCGCCAAAAGGACGGCGACCGCAAGCGCCGTCATTTTACGACCGCCACTTTAAACAGTTTCTTTTGATCCGGCGCCTCGACGCGCAGAAGATAACCGCCGGTGGCGACCATCTCCCCGGCGGAGTTTCTGCCGCACCACGAGTAGCTGAAGCTGCCGGCGCCGACGTCCTGGTCGATCCAGCTTGAGACCAGCTGACCGAGCAAGGTATAGAGCTTGACCTTCAGGCGGCCGGCGGCGGTGACCTGCACGCTGATGGAGGCGCACTCCCCGCGCAGCGGGTTGAAGTAGTTCTTGCGCAGGATGATGTCCGAGACGCTGGGAACGACGCTGTAGGTAAAGCTCATCCCCGTGGCCGGTCCCCAGGTTCCGGCCTGGTTCTGCGCACGCACCTTCACGTACCAGAGAAAGGGCTGAGCCAAGACGAAGTCGGTGAAGGTGAGGATGGTGGTCGCCAGCAGCGCGGGCGCGTCGGCCGCTTCCGAAGACAGCGAGACGCTGTAGCCGACGATGGGGCTGGCGGTGTTGGTGGGGGCCGTCCAAGTGATGTGGGGCGTAGGCGAGAATAAGGTGCTGCCGTCAAGCACGGGCGTTGTGTCGGCGGCGCTTTTTTGGGCGGCGATGGAGGGCACGATGGGGGAGGCTAAGTCGATGAACATCGGTCCGAAATGCCCGGCGCCCACCGAGGCGCCGCCGTTGTCGCCGGTGACGTGAAAATAGACTATGCCTTGAGGCAAAGTCACCGGCAGCGCCGAGCCGTCGAAGGATAAGTCGGCGTTGGTGGGCACGTAGGTGGGATTTGTGTTGACGGCGTACCGAAAATTGCTGGCCCCCTGGGCGTTGAAGACGGTGTCGGTCGTACCGTACCAGGTCGAGGTCAGGCGGTTGGCCGAGATGGTGATGACGCCGTTAGTGGTGACGACCGCGCCCAAGGAGTAAGCGCTGGGTACGCCTGCGCCGTTGACGGCGCGCACGCGGGCAAAGTAAGTGGTCTGGGGTAGAAGCGAGGCGAAAAGATTGGTGAATGCGGTCGTCGTCAGTGAACTGGCGATTAATGAGAAATCGATTTTAGTCGAGATCGTTACTTCGTAATTGGTGGCAGCGGGGTTATTGTTGGCGTGCCAGTTGACGGTGAATTGATTGGGGGTTATGCCGCTAAAATTTAAGGGCCCGGCGGTGGAAACCAAGGTGACCGCGAAGTCGGGCGTGGTGTTGGCATACACCGTCGTCGTGCCCCACAGCGCTCCGGCGCGCAAGTAGTAGGTGGTGTTGCGGGCTAAGGAGGTGACGACAAGGGGGCTGGACGCGCCGGCTGAAGGGAAAATCACTCCAGTGAAATCGGCAGCGGTCGAAGCCTCGACGACATAGCTTGAAGCGGCGTTGGGAGTAAAGCTCACGGTGATGCTCGAGAGCTCTACGGCCGTGATAAGAGGGCTAGCCGGAGGCGTGTTCCCCCCCCCGCCGCCCCAGGTGACTTTGTTGCGCGGGTCCAAGTTGAAGGCCTCGCCCCAGAACACGCCCAAAGGCGGGCTGGGGAAGTTCCAGGAGAGATTGGTGTCGCTGCCCGTGACTAAAACGTTGTAGGCAAAGGGAGCGGCCGTGCTGCGCGAAGCGGCGAAGGTGACATTGGTTAAAGTCGCCGTGGAACTCAAGGCGCGAGCCGTGATGTAAGTGTTGGTGGCATTGGCGATGCCGATGAAGTCGAAGACCGAGCTTGAGATGGATATCCCGGCGCTTCCGGAGAGCTGTAGGCCCAAGGAGTCCATATTGGTCATCGAAGAGAACTGGGCGGTGAAGGCGCCAGAGTCGACGAAGGTGTAGTACGTTCCGCTTGGGATCATGTCCATGATCGCGTGCGAGCCGGCGATGCCCTTGAGGACGACGCCGCCGGAAGGCGCGATGGTCATTTTAGACCGCCCTCCGTTCAGCGCCGCGGCGGAAGGACCGAACAGCAGGCGCTTTTGCCGGGCGGCGTCCTGCGAACCCGCGATCAACACGACGTCGAGCGCGTCTGCGTCCTGCGGCGACCCACCCTGAGTCAAGACGAGATTGATCTGCGGCGTGCCGGCGGGAAAAGCGGTGCCCGGACAAGCCCCACCCGGTGCCAAGGTCCCCAGCGCGCCGGAAGAAGAGCCTCTGACCTGCCACGCCCCGGCGAAGCGCTGCACGGAGATCAACTGCGAGACGGCGTTGGTATCGTTGGTCGAGCAAACGCTCAGAACGTGTCCGCTGCCGCGCATCAACCGCGGCGCTGTCGTCGTTGAGGCATATAACTGCGCCGCGTGATCAAGCGTCAGCGTCGCGCCGGACACCAAGTAATCGCCCAAAATGCGGACCGTGCCCATATCAGAATCCTGGTTGTACGAGAGAATATAGGCACCGGCCCGATTGACGCCCGTTGTTTCGATGCCATTAGCCGAATTGATGCGAACGTGCTTTAAGGTCAGACTTTCTTTGGGGGCGGTCGCGGCGAAGGATATTTCAGCGGTGCCGTTGGGAAGATCCGCGCCGGCGGAATCATATCCGAGATTGACATCGGCCGCGGTGATATTGGCCGCCGCATCCATTCGCAACCCATAGGAGATATGGTCATAAATTGACCCGCCGACCACGGTAAAGCTGGAAACGCTGCCGTTGTATGATTGGATATCCAGACCGCTATTGTTGTTGGAATAAACATCGTTCTGCGCGAAAACGTTTCCGATGCTGCCGTCATCGTAGATCAGCATTCCGCCAAAATTGGAATAGACGTGGTTGCGCGAAAAACTGTTGTTGTAGACGTTTCCTTCCATAAAGAATCCCGACGCACCGCCCAAGCCGTTGTTGGAAAAAATCCAATTGTCGGACACTCGATTATTTCGCGCTTGCTCAACGGCAAGGCCGCCTGCGGAATTGGAATAGATATAGTTACCCTGCAGCAGATTCGAATCATTTCCCGGCGTCAGGAACGAAAAACCGATCCCCGCTCCCAAGGACCCGTATGCCAGATTCCCCACTATGTCGTTGTTGGCCGCCCCAAACAAAACGATCGCCGCGCTGGAGCTTCGGTAGATATTGTTGTACGTCAAGCTGACGCTCGATGAGCCGGCCAGATAGACTCCGTTAAAACCCTCTCGAATAGTCGAGCTCGAGATCGAGCCGCTTTTCTGCAAACCGTCGAAGGTGATTCCATACCGGCCCGGGCTGTCGGCGCCCAGATAGGCAACCTCGGCATTGGCTAAAGAAAAGCTGGTCGCGTACGGCGTCAATGTTCTGAGATAGGCGCTGTTGCCCCCGGCGTCCGTGCGCGTGCCCGAGGAGCGGACCATGACGTTTCGCGTGAGGTTGCCCACGACGATGGGAGTCGTCGAAGTGTACTCGCGATTGTTGGACAGGGATCCGGCCCAGGAAATGGTCAAAGGATCGACCCCGGCGATCGCCCCGATCACGCGAGCGTCGGTGACAGCCGTTGAGAAGCTCTCCGTCGGAGCGATCGTGATCATGTCGCCCTGCGCCCATCCAGTGGCCGATGACGCGGAAATCAGCAGGCTCGTGCGCGCCCCGGTTATGCTCTGGGTCGCTAATCCGTAGGGGCTCTTGGCTGCGCCATTGGCGAAAAAATTCCCTCCCGTGCTGATGATGAGTCCGTATTGACCGACGGAGCCGTAGGCCAGCACCAGATGCGCTTTTACGCCCTGAGGAATCGGACTTGCGGCCGTGCCCATGTCGAGCGTTCCATTGACCGTTAGGTCTCCCCGCACGAGGGTGAAACTGCTTGAGACCGCGCGGCTAAAAGACAAGATCCCATTGACGGTCGTCGTGCTGGCCGTCGCGGTGGTAATGTCGACGGTGACGACATGCGCGGCGGCGATGGTGACTGAATCGGCGGCCGTCGGCACGGCGGCACCCGTCCACGTCGCAGTCTGGGACCACGGGCCGGTACCCGCGCTGGTGATGGCGGCTGCGCGCGCGTTTACTACGGCAAGGGCCAATACCAGAAACGAGAAATACGACCGCAAAAGCGGCCGAATTTGAATAAATGACATCTACTGCAAGGGTAATGGGTGGATGTCAAAAAGTCCATATCTAATTTATGTTGTTATCAACTTCCCGTCGCTCGACTTCACTGAAATCTGAGGCCTTGGGGCTTTGCCGGGGAGGTGGTATCAGGTGCCGGCGCGACGCCGCCCTCGATCTCAGCTGCGGCACCGATCCGTTGCCCCGCGTCCGTGCTCCACGCGGCCATGAGGTAATGTGAGAACGACGCGTATCCCGTGCATGGAGCGCTGTTGCTCGAGCGGAAAGCGTTGATAAGCAGGGTGTCTAAATTGCCGCCGACAACATGCAAGTTAGTGGCTAAATTCGTCCCCCAACTATCGCCCGCGGCCATGTTTTGAGTTTGAGACGTATCAAGCACTTTCAGTTCAGGCCCGTTGTCGGTTACGTTTTTGATGTATTCCTCGAAATAAGTGCCGGGGCCGCTTGGAGCCGCGTTATGCACGATAAATTCGAAGCGCCACCATTTTCCCCGAAGGCCGCTCATCGAGGGGCCATTTTGGGCGTTGCCCGGCCCGGGACCGACGCAGCAATCCACGGTTTGATTAAAACCCAAAGAAGTATTGATGTCATAGATCGTCCACTCTCCGCCTTCCGTCGTAAACATAGGGCCCTCATACCACAACCGGCCGAACTGAGCGATTTTGTTGGCGTTGCACCCCCCTGCCGTATCCTCTTGCGCGTTATAGTCGGATGAAAAAAACTTATAAAACCGAATGGCACGTCTTGCCGTCGGCGTCCCCGCCGGCGCCCGCCCGCCGATGAATCCACCATTATTTGGGCTATCGTCGCGAAGGACGTAGGTATTCGTATGCCCAGCCGGCAGAGCATTGATATCCGCACCGCTTGCGGCCGCGATATATTGAAATCCGCCGCCATTTTGAATGGCCCCTTGTCCCTCCGACAAGCATTCCTTGGTCGTCGTGTCCCCGGGATTCCACCAGGCTCCGTTGACGGGCGCATAAGTCGCCGTATTCAACGGCTCCGAGCAGATGCAGTTAGCACCCAGCGCGGCGCATCGGCTTTCGCTGGCCGCCAGCGCCTGATGCGGGACGCCCCAGACGAGCCCCAATGCCGTCAACGCCATAAGCCTGAGTGATGTTTTCATCGATTTAGCCTCCGATTATTTCAAGATAAAGCCTTTGGGTCGGGCCGGAGCCAACACATCGGCGGGTGCTGGAGCCGCTCCGGAAAATCCGATAGGTCCAACGCGAGAGACTTTAATTTGATCCCAATAGGGCCCCGTCCCGCTCGACGCAGGATTAGCCCAGTTTTCAAGCCAGATCGTCTCAATCTGGCTGCCGTTGCTGTTTCCAGGAAGCGAAATCCCGGTCAACCGAGTGCGTAGGATGGGGGCAGCGCCGCACGACGTCCCGGCGGTTCCGCAATCATTGATCCACAGCTCGACGGTGCCATTGGAAGCGCTGGCGACGATATGCATCTCGAAGAAATACCAGCGCCCGCTCTGTATCGTTATTCCTCCGGTTTGGTTCGGTGACTGGCAAATGTCTGTTCCATGGATGATCTGAATGGAGGGTGACGCGGAACTTGCGGCGGCTCCAGCTCCGCAATTGAGCTGGACGTTGGCAAACGCGATATCACCGTCGCTGTTGGTTACGTTAAGGTGCTTTTCCGCTCCGAACATATATCCCGGCGCCCACTTCGCGTACCAGCGCACATACATTTCCGGCACGCCGCATAATTCACTTCCCGTGGAACCGCATGTGGCCGTCTTAAAGTGATGCAGCGCCGTATTGGTGCCGCCGATGCCCGCTTGAGTGCCTCCGTTGGCCGCGCAGTTGCCAAAAGGCGTGACGCCGCTTCCGCATAACTCCGCGCCGGCCGGCGTGATCGGGTTACTGTAAATGGTCCCGCACCAGCCTTTGGTCCTGGCGCCGATGCCGCCGTTGCGGTTGGCGATGTCGCAGTCCTCGGAGTACCAATGGCCGCTGCCCGACCCGCCGACGGACTCGAAGTCCTCGCACATCAGGACGTTAGGGTCTAAGCCATTGCAACCCGACTCACTCGAGTTAAAATAAGCGCCGGCGTCAGCGCTCTGCGACAACCCGGCGACGATTAAAACCGATAGAAGCATGGGGAGATTTCTCATACCCTCAGTATGCGCGAGCACGATGAAGAAGGCCTGTGCCGACTATGAAGGGATTATGAAGGGGAGAACGACGGCTATTGGTCCAGGAAACGGTAGCCGACGGAATAGACCGTTTCAATCAGCTTTCCGGCGCCGCCGAGCTTTGCTCGGATGTTCTTGATGTGGACGGACAGGTTGTTCGACGTCCGGTCCGGCGTGCCCAGCGAGTCGCCGATGATCTGATAGGTGAGGACGTGGCCTTTTCGGCTCATCAAAAGCGCCAACAGGTCAAACTCGCCTGCCGTCATCGTGACACGTTTGCCATCGGTAAAAACCTCGCGGCGTTCCATGTCCATACGGATGCCCCCGGTTTCGAGGACGCTATGAACCTGTCCCGAATGCTGCACGCGGCGCAGCAGCGCCTCCACTCTAGCCAGCAATTCAGGGTTGGAGAAAGGCTTGACGAGATAATCATCGGCTCCTGTGCGCAAGCCGCTGATCTTGGCTGATTCCTCGCCCCGAACTGTGATCATGATAACGGGTATAGACGCCGTTTTGGCGTCCTTCTTGAGTATCTCGAGCAGTTTGATGCCCGAAATTCCCGGAAGATCGACGTCCAGCAGCAACAGATCCGTGCGCTCGGTCTTTAACCACGATACGGCGTCATCGGCGTCGGTGACATGCTCGACTGCATAGCCCGATTTCTTGAGGAAAGGAACGACAAGATTCGCGATCTGAACCGAGTCGTCAACCAAGAGGATCTTGGATTTCATCGATAAACGCATGCTAGCATAAGAGATCAAATGAAGCACGCCGCCGCAAGTCTAGCCGTCCTCTTTGCCGCCGCCCTCGGCGCCGGCGGCTGGGTATTTTGGCTTCCGGACGTCCGGCCGTTGAAAAAACAGCCTCCGGCGACCACGGCCTACATCGAGCTGCGCCGCGCTCAGGCCCTCCGCGCCGGCAAGCGCCTCGACTTGCGCTGGAATTGGGTTCCCGACGAGCGCATCTCCGAGCACCTTAAGATGGCCGTGATCACCGCCGAGGACGACGAGTTCTGGCGCCATGACGGCGTCGACTGGAACGCGCTGCGCGCGGCCTGGGAGAAGGTCCGCAAGGCCCGACGTTTTGAAGCGGGCGGCAGCACGATCACCATGCAGCTGGCGCGCAATCTGTACCTGTCGCCGTCCAAGAATCCCCTGCGCAAGGCCAAGGAAATCCTCATCGCCCGGCGTTTGGAACGCGATCTCAGCAAAGCTCGAATTCTCGAGCTTTATCTCAACACGGTGGAATGGGGCAAGGGAATATTCGGCTGCGAGGCGGCCGCCCAGTCGTACTTCGCCAAACCCTGCGCGGATCTCTCGCCGGACGAGTCGGTGGCCATGGCCGTGGTCCTGCCCAATCCGCGGCGTTGGGATCCGGCCAAGCGCGGGCCCTACGTCGAGCGCAACTCACGGCGCATCATCGGACGGATGGCGGCCTCGGGCTGGTGGTCGACGGAGCTCGACAACGACGGGACCACGATCATCGATGCGCCTCTCAGCGACGAGACAGTGATCACCTCGACCGATTCGCTCGAAGGCGCCCAGATAAAAAAATCCACCGAAGAGGATGCTTTCTCTCTCCCCTAAGCGAATTTATTCACAAACTTGGTTTGCGCGACGAGTTTGTGGATAAGTTTTAAAGCGGCGAGACGACGGTGAACACTTCGACGGGTTCGGTCGAGGGCGACCAGGGCAGAAACCCCATCGCCGAGGAGTAAAAGCCCCCCTCTCCGCGCCAGCCGCTGATCAAGCGCACCGGCAGAGCAAACGGAACCGCGTATGTGGTTTTGTCCGCGCGTAAAGGCGCCGTGGGTCGCAGGACGTTGGTGTTGGCGCCGGGAACCACGACCATGTCTCCGACTCGGACCTCGTCCCATCCTCCGCGATCCGAATCGAGCATGCGCGCACCAGCCCTGGTCATGTACTCCTGCAGGCCCCAATGTCCGGCGCACCAGACGCGACGTCCCGACTCTACTGCGGGTGCGACGACCTCGACGGCCATCGCGCGCGAGGACTCCGCGTGGCGCCAATCGACGCTGGCGCAGGCGACCGACAGAAGGAGGCTCAGCACGGCGCCGCCCATCCACAGACGCTCTTTCTCAAGACGTTCCGCCGCCCAAAACGCCAGCGGCGGTAAAAGAAAGAGGATGAACCGCGCGACGACGGACCAATACACGAATTGAAGGCCGACAACCGCGCCGATCCAAGATAGCCACAACGCACGCCCGCGCGTGCGCGGACCCAGGACCAGGGCCAAAGTCAGAACCAACGCCGATCCGCCCATCAAAAATCCCGCGACTCGATCCGCCGGAAGAACCTGAGCCAAATCGAACCACGGCGCGTACAACAACGCGCCGACAAACAACACCACCGCGATCATACGGTGCGACGGCTTCAGCGCCCATGCGCAGATCATCACCCACGGCGCCAACCCGCCCGTGAAGGCCAACAGCGCCCGCAAGCGGTGGCTGGGCGCCGACGACAGCATGGCGGCGGACTCCTTGGTCACGTTCCACACTGCCGCGCCCGCCCCTCCTCCCGCCCACGCGCTCCAAACCGAGCCGAGCGCCAAGCCCGCCAGCGCAACGACGCCCCAACCCGCGATACGCCTTAGAGGAACGCCTCGCGACCAAGTCCAAGCCAGTCCAGGACCCAATATGAAAATCGCGTTCACTTTAGTAAGCAGCGCCAATGACGCAAGGACCGCCGCGCCCCAATACGCGCGACGATTCTTTTCTTCAACGCCGACGACGAGAAGCCACAGCGCGGGAAAAGCCAGGCCCGCCATGACGCGCTCGGGCATCGCATGGTTGATGTTGATCACCCAGGCGGGGCCGAGGACCACGGCCAGCGTCGGCCATAACGGACGCTTGAGAAAGCGCCCCGCCAAAGCCAGCAAGCCCCAAGCCGCCGCCAAGTCGAACGGAAAGAACAGCGCCCGCGTCGCGTACTCGACGCCCCCGGACAACCTCATTACTCCGGCCAAAAGATAAAGAAACAACGGCGGAGTATTGTTGATCTTGGCCATCGGCTGAGCATGGCCATACCAGTTGAAGGTAAATCCGAGCGGATCGCCTGGCACCTCGAGGATGCGGCGCGCCAGCGCAAGGAAGAACGGCTCGTCGATTTGCCAGGCCTTGCCCCAGAGAATTACGCCCGGCAGAAGTGCCGCGGCCCCCACCAGTGCTAAGTCGCGGCGTTTCAGAGATTGGTGGTGACCAGCGTCTCGGTGGCGGCCACGCCGTCGACTCCGCGAACGCGGCTGACGATGAGGTTGGAGAGCTTGTCGACCGTGTCGGCCTCGGCCGCGAGGATCAAGTCCCAGCCGCCGAAGACCATGTACACTTCGGTAACGCCGCCCAGCGCGCGGATGGTGCGTACGGCGGCCTGTTCCTTACCCGGCGTGAGCTTGCACAGCACGAAAGTCTTCATGCTTATCTCCTCTCGTTCCATTCCGCCGAGCGGTAGCGCGCCTCAAACTCGCGCCCCGCCTTAAGCCAACTAGGGTCGATGTCCTTTATCGGCCGTCCGAATTCCCGCTCGATGCCGTCAACGACAACCTTTTTGGGAACGTCCGCCCTCAACGAGCCTTGATACAAGCCTTTTGAGCCTTTCTTGCGCAAGGCCCCCCCTAGAATTTTTTTCCCGTGGTCGTCGACAATATCCATTTTCTCCGGCCTGGAAAAGCAATGCAGGGCGATGCCCTCCAATGTCCGTTCCGGGCTCCACAGCCCATTCGCCGTTCCATTGGCCTTCAAAGCCTGATGGATGCCCCGGTGTATATTCTTGTAAATCGTCTCGGGCGCGCAGGTCCTGTCCCAGGGGAAAACAAGACTGAACGTCAGGTCTCCATCATGAAAAACGATGCCGCCGCCCGTCGCGCGGCGGATCGGCGCTACGCCATGCCATCCTCTCGCATCGCAGGCGGCCCGCGTGTCGGCGTACGCCAGCGAATAGCCGAAAGTGCAGGCGTCGCCGGCCCAATCATACGCGCGCAGGACGACCGCGTCGGCAGGAGAATGCAGCAGCACGGCCTCGTCCAAGGCCATTTGCCCGGCGGCGTCGAGGACCAGCGGCGTCAGCTCAGTGCTGCGCACGAGCAGAAGAAGTTGCGGTCGCCGTAAGCACCGTCGACACGCCCAACCGAAGGCCAGAACTTGCGCTCGCGCAGCCAGGCGGCGGGATAGGCCGCCGTCTCGCGCGAATAGGGCCGCTTCCAGGAGTCGGAGACCACGGCCTCGGCGGTGTGGGGCGCGTTCTTGAGAGGGTTGTCGTCCTTGGGCCACTCGCCGTTCTCGATCTTGCGCGCTTCCTCGCGAATGGAGATCATCGCGCCGCAGAAACGGTCGAGCTCGGCTTTGGACTCAGATTCCGTCGGCTCTATCATCAACGTGGCTACGACTGGGAAGGAAACCGTCGGAGCGTGGAAGCCGTAATCCATCAGGCGCTTGGCGATGTCGTCCACGGAAACGTCGGTCTTGGCCTTGAAGCCGCGCGGATCGACGATGCACTCGTGCGCCACCAATCCGTTCTTGCCTTTAAAGAGAACCGGATAATGAGCCCCCAAACGTTTGGCAACGTAATTCGCATTGAGAATGGCGACCTTCGTGGCCTCGGCAAGCCCCGACCCGCCCATCATTCGGATATACATCCACGAAATCGGCAGAATCGAAGCCGAGCCCCACGGCGCCGACGACACCGCGCGCACGGCCATCGAGCCGGGCAGGAAAGCGGCCAGTTCCTTGACCACGCCGATGGGCCCCATGCCCGGGCCGCCGCCGCCGTGTGGAATGCAGAAGGTTTTGTGCAAGTTGAGATGGCAGACGTCGGCGCCGATGTCGCCGGGACGACAGAGACCCACCTGGGCGTTCATGTTGGCGCCGTCCATATACACGAAGCCGCCGTGGCTGTGGACGATCTCGCAGATCTGCTTGATGCCTTCCTCGAATACGCCGTGCGTTGATGGGTAGGTGACCATCAGCGCGGCCAGATCTTTAGCGTGCTCGTCGGCTTTTTTCTTGAGATCCGCCAAGTCAATGTCGCCGTCTTCCAAGCAGGCGACGGTAACGATGTTCATGCCGACCATCGACGCGGTGGCCGGGTTGGTGCCGTGCGCGGACACGGGGATCAGGCATACCTTGCGATGCGCCTGGCCGCGGGCGTCGAGCGCGGCGCGGATGGCGAGCAAGCCGGCGTATTCGCCCTGAGAACCGGCGTTGGGCTGAAGGCTGACGGCGGCAAAGCCCGTGATCTCGGCCAGCCACTTCTCAAGCTGGCCGGTCATCTCTTTATAACCCAAAGTCTGCTCGGTGGGCGCGAACGGATGCATGCGCCCGAACTCGGGCCAGGTGACCGGGAGCATCTCGGCGGCCGCGTTGAGCTTCATGGTGCACGAGCCCAGCGCGATCATCGAGTGGACCAGAGAGAGATCCTTGCCCTCGAGCTTGCGCAGGTAGCGCATCATCTCGGACTCGGAGCGGTGCGCGTGGAAAGTCGGGTGGGTCAGGAACTTGGAGACGCGCTTTAAAGCCGCGGGGATGGAATCGTCGACATCGACGGCGATGTCTTTGCCGCCGAAAACAGCGAACAGATCATACAGATCGGATTCATTGACGGTCTCATCAAGTGAGATCGTGACGGTCGTTTTGTCGATGACGCGAAGATTTATTTTCTTGGCTTTGGCGGCCGACAACGCCGAGGAGATCTTCGCTTCAGAGCCTTTGACTAGAACCGTATCGAAAATGACGTCGGAGCCGACGTCATAGCCCAAGGTCTTCAACCCAGCGCGCAAAGACAACGACAGGGCGCGCACGCGCAGCGCAATGCGCGTCAGGCCTTCGGGACCGTGATAGACGGCGTACATGCTGGCGATAACGGCCAGAAGCACCTGAGCGGTGCAGATATTGCTTGTCGCCTTCTCGCGGCGGATGTGCTGCTCGCGGGTTTGCAGAGCCAAGCGCAGTGCGGTCTTGCCGTGCGCGTCCTTGGACACGCCCACGATGCGGCCCGGAAGCCGGCGCTGGAAGTCGGCCTTGGCCGCGAGGTAGGCGGCATGAGGACCGCCGAAGCCCAGCGGCACGCCGAAGCGTTGGGTGGAGCCGACGGCGATGTCGGCGCCGAACTCGCCGGGGGCCTTGAATAAAGTCAACGACAACGGGTCGGCGGCGACGACGAGCAATCCGCCGGCAGAATGAACATCGTCGGCGAACTTCGACCAGTCTTTGACGGCACCCTTCGTGTCGGGGTATTGAACCAAGGCACCCAACAATTTTTTACCTGCGATAATCGACGGATCTCCGACGACAACGTCTATGCCTAACGGCTTGGCTCGGGTCCTGACGACTTCTATCGTCTGCGGATGGCAATGATCCGAAACAAAGAAAACCCGGCCGCTGGGATCTTCGCTGGCGTGTAAACAAATCCCCATAGCCTCGGCCGCGGAGGTGCCTTCGTCCAGCATCGACGCATTGGCCACCGGCAATCCGGTTAGATCAATAATCAAGGTCTGAAAATTAAGCAATGCCTCGAGACGGCCCTGCGCGATTTCGGGCTGATACGGAGTGTAAGCGGTGTACCAACCGGCGTTTTCCAGCACTTCGCGCAGGATAACCGGCGGCGTCACCGTATCGGAGTAGCCTTGACCCAAATATGAGCGCCAAACCTGATTTTTGGAGGCAATCGCCTTCAACTCGGCCAATGCCGCCGCTTCGGAGGACGCCGCAGGCAGCGCCAAAGGTTTTTTAAGCCTGATCACCGCGGGCACCACGGCGTCGATCAACGCGTCGAGGTTGGGCTTGCCGAGTTCAGCCAGCATGGCCTTGCGGTCGGCAGGACCTGGACCGATGTGTCGGCGGGCGAAGTCGTCGGCGGGAGGGATGACGGTCGTGACGCGCTCCTCAGTGGCTTCCATGGGCGGCCTCGGTCTGCAGGAACTGCTCGTAGGCCGCGTGATCCATGAGCTTGCCCGCCTCGGCCGGGGCCGAGGCCTTGAGCTTGAACAGCCAGCCCTTGCCGTAGGGCTCACGATTGAGCACGGCCGGATCCTTCACGGCGTCGGCGTTGGCCGCGACGATCTCGCCCGAAATCGGCGCGTAGATGTCAAAGGCGGCCTTGACCGATTCGACCACGCAGCAGGCCTCGCCTTGCTTGACCTTGCGGCCGACCTTGGGCGGCTCGACGAAGACCACGTCGGTGATCTCCTTCTGGGCGTGGTCGGAGATGCCGACGGTGCCGGTGTCGCCGGCCAGGTCCAACCACTCGTGGGACTTCATGAACTTCATTTTCTTGGGGTCAAGCATCTCAGGCTCCCTTTTTGAGATTGGGCGACAGGTAAAACGGTGTTTTAACGATCTCGGCCGGAATGTCGCGGCCATGTAATGTTACGTTGCATTTGGTGCCCGGAACGAGGTCCGGTCTATCCAGATAGCCTACTCCTATCCCGGCTTGCAGGCTCGGCGAGAATGTTGCCGAGCAGAGCTTCCCGACCTCCTGGCCGTCGATCGTCACCGGCGCGCCCGCGCGCGGGACGCCTCGCTCCAAAAGCTTTATACCAGTCAGCTTCCGCTTGAGGCTCTTTTCTTTCTGGAGGGCCGCCTTCCCAATGAAATCGCCCTTGTCGAGCTTCACAACCCAGCCGTAATTAGCTTCGTACGTGGTGTGATCATCGTCGACGTCCTGACCATAGAGCAGGTACCCGGCTTCCAAGCGCAGCACGTCGCGCGCGCCCAGACCGCAGGGTGCGGCGCCGAAGGAGCGGCCCTGAGCCAACAGGTCTTCCCACACGCGTACGGAAATCTCATTGGGCACGATGAACTCGAAACCGTCCTCGCCGGTGTAGCCGGTGCGGGTGATGTACGACTTCTGGCCGTACAGTTCCAGCTCGAGGGCGCCGAAGCGCGGCAAGGCGACCGCCTTGGGCGCGATCAAGCCGACGACGTCCACGGCTTTGGGTCCCTGAACGGCGATCATGCCGAAATGATCGGACTGATTGTCGAGCTGGACATTAAAACCCTTGACCTGGGACTGGAACCAGGAAAAATCTTTGTCGGCCGTCGCTGCGTTGACCACGATCAGATAGCGGTCCTTGGCCAGGCAAGAGACGATCACATCATCGACGACTCCGCCTTTCTCATTAAGCAGATGCGAATAAATGGCTTTGCCGGGGCCGATACGGGTGATGTCGTTCGCATTTACCTTCTGCAGGAAGGCAAGGGCGTCGGGGCCGGTCGCGAACACTTGACCCATGTGGGACACGTCGAACAGGCCGCAGCGATGACGCGTCGCCTCGTGCTCCTTCATAACCGATTCGTACTGAACCGGCAATTCCCAGCCGTGGAAGTCGACGATCTTCCCGCCGAGGCGCTTGTGCGAGTCGTAAAGGGCCGTCCGACGGAGAACCGCCGAGGTGGACATAGCCTAAATTAGCATTTCACTTCGCCCGCTTCAACGCCTTGTCCCATAAAGCGTGTTTTACTGCTGATAATCACTGTTTCCGGGACGAGTGAATGTATCACATGTCATCCATTTGACACCCATCGGCAGGGAACAAAATCGGGGGTCCGATCGTATAATAGAGATGACTGATCTAATTGAAAATGCGATCGACGAACTGGCTGAGCGGATTGCGGAAGCTAAGAACCCGTTCCTAGGAGCGCTGGTTGCCGCTAATGCCGTTCCATCGAAGTGGTTGGAGTGGCCTTTTCATAAGGCCTTCGGGCTTTTCCGCCGCAGTCGAGGATTAACGCAGGCTGAATTGGCGGCGCGCGCGGGCGTGGCGCGCTGTCAAATCGTCCATCTGGAGAAGGGCCGCGATATCCGATTAAAGACGCTGCGCAGGATTTTCGCCGCTTTGGACTGCGATCTTGTTCTATTGCCCCGGTCCGACAAACTCATTGCCGCGATTGAAAATGAGCGGCGACGAGCCGATAGGGAAACTAATCTATATTGGGACGGGCGTTTAGGAAAAGCCCTGGGGCCATAGCGGATATCCCACTCAGTCGTTTATTGTGCAATCTTTCCCGTCAAAAGAGCGGTTCGTTGTAGAAGACCATCGCGAAATTGGGAAACCAGTCTCTAATGCGAAATAGGACCGAATATCCGCGGCATCTGCCTTTTCCAGGCCATAAGAAGCAGTAGCATACACCCGAGAGAAGAGCGTCACAAATCGCTCCTTCGATTCACGTTGAGGCCAAGGTTTAGCGTCGGCTTCCGCTCCAGATTTAACAGAGGGGCTGCCTCCGCATACCAGCGGGAACTCGGCTTCCGTTACTCGTTTGCAGTCAGTTTCAGCATATTGAGCTTCTAAACGATAAATTCGTCCATCATCCCCCCTCTCCCTTTTTATCAGCTGATATCCCTTGTCGTTGCGAGTCAGGCTGAATTCATCTGAATCCGTCTTGCATTGAATGCTTTTGGGGAACGCGCCGGCCATCGCGGGTCCACCCAAAACAATAAGCACCAGATAGGACAAAAGGACGCGGGTCATGGTTCTCTCTTGGCCTCAAACGATGGCTGCCGCCTTTAGATAATATCGAATTCCGTGATTTCGCAAGGGCTGAGATCGCCCTGCCAACTGCCGCCCTAGCGGAGGCCCGCCGGATGTAGCGTATCTGATACTATCGCTCGTCCCGGGAACACTCATTATCAGTAGTAAACAATCACAGCCCGTCGGGGAAGGTGCGGCTCGGAAAAGATGTCTACATTAATAGACATTAGCCGCAACCCCATGGTAGGGGACCCGGCTCCTAGCCTTCAGGCGCGGGCAAGCACGTCGATGAGCACGCGCGCCAAGCGCCGGCGCTCGAGCATGCCCGTCCAGCGCAGGTCCGCCAGGCAATGACCGTCGTCGTCGCGCTCGGCGTGGAGCACGCGGCCCGACAGGCTCAGACGCTCGCCTCCCAGCTCGAACTGGAGCTCAACGTCGGCCCCTTTCTCGAGGTGCACCGCGGTGGACAATTCCGCGCCCCCGGCGGTGATCTGGATAAGCCTCCCCCACCCGTCCTGGCGCGCGGCGAAAGCGGGAAAACGAAGCAGCGCGGGCACGAAGAAAGGCGCGCGCCTCACCTGGCTTCCTCTTTATGACGCACCAGGCGCGCCGGTCTCTTGCCGTCCTTGGCCTCGCCCACCGTCCAGAAGCGCGACCCGTCCCAAGCCAAGCCCCTTGGGACGAACTCACCCGAAGAATACTCCGGCAAAGGAATCGCGACGACGATCTCATCGGGCCGCTCGATGCGATGGCCCATCAGGCGCCGGTCGGCGGCATCCAGCGTCCACAACAGCTTGCCGTCGAAGAGCAGTCCCGCGGCCTTGACTCCGGGCCAGCGATACGCCGCGATCTCGGTGAGCTCGCGGTCGACGAGATGCTTGCGGATGATCTGAGCCTTCGCGTCGAGCGTCCACAGGTACAAACCGTCGAAGGCCAGTCCCGCCGAGTTCGGCGCGGCTTTCGGGTAGCTGGAGAGCGGCGTCATTTTGTAGTCGCGCATGCGCCGCGTCACGGTGCCGTCGGCGGAGACGGTCCACATCGACTCGCCGGTGAACGCAAGCGACACCGGCGTCTCGGCCGTCAAGTGGCGCACGACGGAGATGGCCGTGTCCGCGGTCGACAGAGCGTAGAAGGACTGCGTGAACCAATCCACGACCCACATCGACTTGCCGTCGAAGGCCAGGCCGGCCGGGTGGCGCACCGGCAGCTGCCAATGGTCGACGCGGGCGGCGTCCGCGGCGCGGTTGTGCTCCGCGCGCTTATGAGACGCCACGCCCAGGCCCGCGGCCAAGAACAGGCCCACGGCCAAGGTGTACCACATGGGCGAGCGCCGCAGCGGAGCCACGCGCTCAGGAGACAGGACGGTGCCTTGATAGCGCAGGCCCTTGGACACCGAGGCCTTGAGGTCCTCGGGCGTCCACGGGGGTGCTACGACCTCGGCGGCACCCACCCGCATCAGCGCCACGGCTCGATTGGCGTCGCGCGTCTTAAGAGCGACCACGACGGGCAACAAAGGGAAGGCGCGCAGCAGCTCGCGCGTCAAGCTCTCGGCGTCGGCGCCTCCGCCGTCGACGAGCACGAAAGCCCGCGGCTTGCGCTCGCGCGCGAACTCCAGCGCCTCGTCCAAGCGGCCCGCCCCGTGCGTGTGATGGCCCATCTCATCGAGGATGAGCCCCAGAGCCTCGCGGTCGCCCATCTCCGCCGCCAGCAAGCCGATCGCGGCCATGGCTAGGGAGCGGGGACGAGCAACGTCGCGCCCTCGGCGGGCAGACCGCGTTCGACCTTGTCGCGGTTGGCGTCGTAGATCTTTTCCCAGAGGTTGGGATCTCCGTAGTACTGCCTCGCCACGGCGCGCAGCGTGTCCCCGGCAACGACCACATGCCGCTTGGGCCAGGAGGGCGGCTCCGGAGGCTTGGCGCGGGGCTTGGGAGGCGCGGGCTTGGGACGCTCGGACAAGCCCGCGGCCTTCTCGGCGGCGCGGTACTCGAGCTCGTCGTTGCGCTTGAGCAGGGCGCGGTACTCGTTCTGCGCCTGGCGCACGCGGCTCTGAAGCACGCGCAGCTCGTTCTCGGCCACCGCCTTGTTGCTCTCCGCGGTGCCGGCCTGCTGGGTGAGCGTTTTCTCCTGATCCTCAAGAGTCGCCAAATCGGCGCGCAAGGCCTCTGCCTGCGCGGCGGCTTGACCGACGAACTGGCCGGCAAAGGAGGGCGCGCCGAAACGGTAGCTGAAGCTGCCCTGAAACCCGCCGGCCTGGCGGTTTAATCCGGCCACCGGCAAGGACATCGCCACATCCAGGATCATCGGCGAGAAGTTCAAGCCCAGACCGAACGCCACCGTGCCGATTCCGTCGAGGCTCAAGCCTTTCCCGGCGCGCACGCGCAACAGCCCTTGGTGAAAGGACGCCTCCAGCCCCGGATAGAACTCGGCCAGGTCTCCGCGCACGCGAAAGTCGCCCGATAATGTCAGTCGGCGTTGCCACGCGTAGGCTCCGCCTAATGTGATCGCCGGCCGCGGATAAGACAGGGCGGTAACGAAATCGCTCAACACCAGCGACCCGGATAAACCCATGTTCGAGCGCGCGATCACCCCCGCGTCGAAGCCGAGGCCGAACTTGCCGTTGCCAGCACCGTCGTCGGAGTTAACGATCTTGACGTTGGCGCCGACTTTCAAAGGCTTGGACAAAGGCAGATTGCGGACCTTGTAGTCCTGGCCGTAGTTGACCATCAGCGCGTCGATGTCCCCGCCGTTGTTCTGCCGTTCCAAAAAATAAGCCGCGCCGACGGTGGCGGTGTTGATCGGCTCGTACGGGCGAAGGTAGGTGCCGGCGGCGAAGAACAGAGGTCCTTTCGGCGATTGCATCCGGCCCAAGGTCCCGCCCGCCTGGATGTAGGGGGTGTTGGCGGTGCCCGCGGGGTTATAGAACATCCCGTACGCGTCGTCGGCGATCGCCGAGAACGCATAGCCCATGCCCATGGCGCGCGCGCCCGGCATCACGTCGTTGTAAGCGACCGCTCCGGCGGGCGGAACAGCAAGCGCGAGTATGAGAACGACCGCTAAAACCCGTCTTGGCATTAAGACGAATTGTAACGAAAAGTCGTTACAAAATTGAGTCTCTTCGGGTTAGGGGATCGCCAGGGCGACGGGCCGGCGCGCGATCAGGGCGACGTCGAGAGTTTTGTCTTTAACATTGGTCACCACGCGTATGGAGCGACCACCGGTCTTGACGATGCGTTGGATGATGGGCGTCATGAAGAAAGCGCTGGTGGATAGCCCCGCAATAGAGACTTCCCCTGGGTTGACGATCGACACGCTCATACGCCGCTTCACCGTAAAATTCAGGTTCATCCCTTCATCGCGATAGCTGATGTCGTCGCGGTTATAGATGACGTCTATCCGGCCGTTGCCGATCAAGAGGCCGTGCATGAAGAAGTCGTTTTTATCGAGATCCTTGCCGAACGGCTTGGTCAGGAACAGGCCGGAGTACGTTGCATAAGCCTTTTGCAGCGCGGGAGCGGGCACGTAGAAGATGATCGGGCCGCGCAGCGCCGGGCTGGTGATGAAATCAAGCAGCGTGTTGCGGTTTTTAACGGCGACCTCGATGAGCAGTTGGCAGTATTCCCAGTCCACCCGGCGAACGAGATCGAGTTTGAGGTCGGGCACATGAGCCACGATCGGTGCCATCTCGGCGTCGGTGGGCTTGGGCAGCAGGCGCCAGGTGTCGACGATGGGATCTCCGGTGCCTTGCTTGACGATCTCCTCGGCGGCGGCCACCGCGGTCTGCACGAGCGTCCGCGCGGTCTCGAAGTTCAAATCGTCGTTGACAGCCACCGTACGGACGACGGCGGCGGCGGGAGAAGGAGGCAGTGACGCAGGCGTGTAAGCGATCATTCTGTCATTAATCCTAGGCACATCCTAACACGGCCTCCGAAATAACGGAAAAGTCTAAAGGCCTATTTTGAGGACGACAAAGGACCCAGGCTCAGAGGCCGGTGATCGTATCCGCGAACCCGGCCGACAGGGTGTTCCAGAACTGCTCCGGCATCAAGAACGTTCCGTTGGAGATGCTCATCGACTCGATCCCATACGAGGGGTCCAATGCGACCACCATCTTCATATAGCCGGAAAGAACGTTCCCCTTATTCTTCAAAACAACGGTCAGGAGGCCCCTCTCAAAATCGGCACGGACGATCTTGGTGTCGCTAAAACCCTCAGCGCTCAGGCTAACGGAGAATCCCACGCGCTTATGCGTTTTCAAGCTGTTCATTTCGATGCGTGCGGAATCGTTTAGAGCCGGCTTGTTTTTCTTCTCGCCAGAGTATTGAAAGGAGATGGCGATGTTCCCTGACCCCGGGGTTTTATCCCGTAGGATCAAACTGCTTTTCGAGGACATATCCCGAATCAGCGCGAACACATCGTCCAGCTTGCGCTCTTTAACAATCTCCTCGATCAGCCATGACCGGCGCGTAATTTGGTTCTCATCCTGCGCCAGCTCTTTTTTTTCCGCTTCGCTCAGATTGAGAGCCACCGTTGGCGTCACGTCAGCTTTAAATTTCCCAACTTTCCCAAAGGGTCCCAAAGGACTGGTTTTATGCGGCGCGCGCCCCTCATTGACCGGGGGCATGTTACCGAAATCCGGAAGCTTCTTTGAGTGGGGGGCGGAATCATTGAATAACTCGATCGGCGTCGCGTCAGCATCAAATTTCCCAACTTTCCCAAAGGGTCCCAAAGGACTGGTTTTATGCGGCGCGCGCCCCTCATTGACCGGGGGCATGTTACCGAAATCCGGAAGCTTCTTTGAGCGAGGGGCGGAATCATCGAATAACTCGATCAACGCGTCGTCCATGCGACCTGATGCGCTCAACTTGGGGTCGGACGCGGCAAGGGCTTTGCCGGCCGCGACCAGACGTTCCCAAAGAGAGACGGCGGGCGTCTCATCAATTCGAATCTTTTGAATCTTTTTTTCGAGATTCATCGTGGGCGTCAGAACTGGTATTCCGACTGACGAAGTGGGCATGAGCGCGGTCGGCATGAGCGCGGTTGGCATTAGCGTCGCTGGCACGATGGGACCTTGCGACTGCATGCCCGGGAGCACCGTTTTGACTTGGTAGGACGCGGCCGCGGAGCGCTGGGCCGGAAGGATCAACGACAGACAGGCGAGATAGATCGAGTAATGTTTCATATAGCCCAGTATGCAGGCCGCTTGCCGGAAGCGCCTGAGCCTAAAGTCCTGCCTCCCAAGACAAAGGACCTAGCTTGACAGGAGGTCCCGCCGGGGCAATACTGTAAGAGATGAGCGAGACTCGCAGCGGCCGTTTCGGGGGGATGTTGGTGGCACTGGCCTTAAGCGCGTCGGCGGCCGGCGTGCTGGCCTGGCACTTGATCGCCAACCGCAGCCATAATCAAATCGACACCTCAGGCTTCGACCTGACCGCGACGCCGGACTCCCGCCGGCGGCCCATTGTCGTCAACACAACTCCAGACCCGAATCAATCCTCTAGCCTTGTCATGCTCAAATCCGATCCCGGCGTGCGCGTCGCCGGTTCCGGATCGACCCCGGCGCCTTCCGCCGCTGCCAAGACGAGTCCGAAAGAAAAGGCCTCGTTAAGTCTACGCAACTCCATGATCAAAAACGAGCGCTTCATCGAGGCTTTCGGCCGGCGCATGGAGGCGCGGTATCCCTCGATCGGGAATTACGGCCGGGACTGGGCCGCAGCACCCGACCTCCGCGCCTTGCGCGACCAGTACTGGCGCGACCGCGACCCCATTAAATTCGCCTACGGCTTGGCCCAATCGAAAAGTTTCGGCAGGCTGATCAAGAAGTACGCCGCCGACCCGGGCGTGCGCGCGTTCGTGATGGAGGGCGTCAAGCAGGCGCCAGCCGATCTGTTGGGCGCCGCGGGCCAGGTATTCCAGAACGACCGAGTCGTCAAGGACCTCGTCAAGGGAGTGACGTCGAGCTTGGGTTTGCCGCCAAGCCTCACGGCGTTTCTAGGCGATGATAATGCCAAAGCGCCGGATCAGAACCAGGTCCTCTCGGAGATCATGCAATCTCCCGAAGTCCAAAAGGCGATGCAAAACCAGCGCTAGATGCTATGAGGATTTCCTCAATCGCATCTGTGCCGGACCCCTCGGGTCCGGCCTAATTGTCCGCCAAGGGAACGGTGCCCACCGGCGCCGTGTTGCCGGGCGCGGGGCCCGCGTTGTTGACGCACTGCAGACCCACTAAATGCGTGCCGGGCCCGCAGCGATAGCTCGTGTTCGCCGGAATCTCAGTCGTAGGACTGGACGGCGTACAGCTTTCGCAGCCGACCGCGGCCAGCATGCCCAGGCCGAGAAGAACCACCGACAATCGCATCAAATTCTGATTCAGATTTTTCATAGCGCCCCCTTACCTTTGCTGACTCGTGCCGACGCATTGACCGCCCTGGGCGACTGTTCCCGGTCCGCACGTCACGGGCGGAGGTGGCGGCTCGACCTTGTTTGAACAACTGTCGCAGCCGGTCAATAAAAACACGCCAAAGCTCGAGAGGAGCGCGGCGATCATCGGCAATACTTTCGTCGAATTCATGGCAATCCTCCAACGCGTCGCTAATCAGTGTAAACCCACCTTGAGATACTGTCAAGACAATTAGGCCGTTTTAACCGAATTTTTACCCTAAAGCCTCCAAAATGCGACGAGACACCCATCGCGGCATCCAGATCATGTGAAGGATCGCGCTGTAATGCCCTAGGGGCACCCAAACCTGCCTCGAATCCGGGAAAGCTTCCTTTAGAGAGAGCGCATTGGCGCGGGGGATGACCTGATCCCAACTGGCGTTGACCAGCAGCGCCTTCTTTCCTGCGTTCGAGGCTTTGTAGTCCAAGGAATCAAGGCCCGTCCATGCCGCCCGCAATTCCTCGGGCTTAAGGCCCATTTTCCGGGCAAAAGGACCGCTCAAAGACCCCTTGAGGGCCAAATCGGGAAAATCCGCCCCCCCCAATAAAAACACCCCGGCGCGAGGACGCTCGTCCACCGACCACGTCACCGAACCCACGATCGCTCCCAAGCTGATCCCGAACAGCGCCACGCGCCGGCCGTCCACCTCCGGCCGAGCGGCCAGCACCCCAAAGGCGCGCCGCGCGTCGGACACCGATTGCTTAAAATTGCGGGCCAAGCCCTTGGTCGTGCGCGCCAGGAACACCTGACCGCTGGGCATGGACGGATGCGGGCGACGGTGGAACTGCGTGGGCATCTCGATCCACATCGTCACCAGACCGTCGCGCACGAAGCGGTCGACGAATTGGTTCTCGATCCAGACATTAGGAGCCGCCATCACCGGCAAAACCAGAACCGCGGGCCCGGACTTCCCTTCCGCCGATTTGGGAACCGACAAATGCGCCCAGATCACATCGTTGGAGCGCCACGGACTTTTGGCGGCCGATGGAAACTTCAGAAGGTACTCGGTCCTATCTGCCAGGACGTTCGTTTCGACGATCTCCGTTTTGAAATCGACTTTGGGCGATTCAAACGAGGCCGCGCCGGCGGACGCGGCGAGGAGCGCCCAAAAAAGCGCCGGCATCAGAACCCCATCACGAGAGAAAACGCGCCCTGGTAGATGTCGTTGACGCCCAATGAGTTCGCGCTGCGCACGGTGGATCGTCCCATCACCCAATAGGAGTATTCGCCTTTGGCGGCGAAGTGCGGCGCGATCTGCCAATGAAGGGCGGCGGTGTATTTCTCGATCTCGCGGGTGACATAGGGAGCGGTGACGCGATAAGCGGTCATGGAATCGAAAATCTGCGTGCCATCGTTGTAGTTAAGCAGGAAATCAAGCAGCGGACCGCGACGATACATGTGGTTGTAGACCAGCACGCCGGTCAGGCGCTCGCCGATAGGAGGCCGCCGCATCAGCGGAATGGCGGCCTGCACGAAGTAGCCGTACAGGTTCTCAAGTTGGCGGGTGTGCGTGGTCGGAGAGACGAGCGCGGGCAAGCCCGCCGTCGAGGTGGACAGAAGCAGCGGCGTCAAGAACTGATTGGCGCTGTACATGGCCTCGCCCGACAGGCTCACGCCCTTGTAGTCGAAGGCCCAGTCCACGCTCCACATCTGATAGGTTAGGTAGCCCTCCAAGTCGTACTGGCCGCCCATGCCGGACAAACCCAGATGCGTGCCGGTCAGATCCGCTGCGCTTTCGCGGACGGGCCAGGGCAGGCGCAGGTCGCCCAAGGCGAATACGATCCGTCCGCCGGCGGTCTTGGCGTTGTTGTTGTCGGCCAGGTTGTTGTTCTCGTGGCCGAAGTCGGGGACGACGCCGTTGGTGGCCGGTCCCGGGATGCCCAAGTTCGAGGGATTAGGAAACGTGCGCAGGCGGTTGGTCGACTCGCCGATGCCGTTGACGACGAAAAGCGTTATCTCGCTGGGGACCAGCGGATGGACGCGCACCGGGTACCAGCTCCAACGCAGGCCGATGTCGCTGTAGCCGTAGCTGAGCGGCGGGCGCGGCGAGTTGGGACGGACGACCAGGTCGAGGCTGTCCGGCGACGCGTACAGAAGCGGCCGGGTCACGGCCAGATAATGATCGGCGCGATACAGCTCGTTGTATCGGCCGAAGGGGACCATGAACTTGCCGAATTGGAACTTGATGCGGCGGACACGCTCGTAGCCGACGTAGGCCTGACTCAGGCGCGGAGCGCCTCGACCCGCGGTGGGCAGGTTCCATTCCAGGTTCAGTGGCACATTCTCGATCACCGGCCCCGAGGCGCCGAAATACATGTCCGCAAGATACACCTGATTCTGTATTTGGGTCTCGAAACCGGGCTCGCGCGGACCGACGTTGCGCCAATTCAACGAGGCCGAACCGAAGAAGCGCACTTTCGACAGGCCTTGGACTAAGCGCGTGACCGCGGGATCGGTCGCGGGAAAAACGACCGTCTCCTCTCCGCGCGCGGGCGCCGCCAGCAATGCAAGCCCCAGCAGAATTTGACAAGAATACGATGAAGATGTACGATGGACCACGCAGCGTTAGTATAACGCGTTTTTCAGCCGCGCGCCACGCGCCGAACAGGGGGAATCTCAATGTCTCATGTGATCGTCGAAGGTTGTCTAGGCGAAGTCTACGCCGCGTGCGTGGACGTCTGCCCCGTCGAGTGCATCCATCCGGGACAGTACAAGAACGAAGCGTTCATGATCATCGACCCCGAGGTCTGCATCGACTGCGGAGTCTGCCTGCCCGAGTGCCCGATCGGCGCCATCAAGGGCTCGGTCGATGAAGACCCGGCTTGGGCGAAGATCAACGCCGAGTTGACCCCGTCCTTCAAGGGCAATCCGAAGGTCACGCCGCGCGCTCCCAACGATCCGCCGCACAAGCCGACCAATAAGCTCGTCAAGTAATCGGTGGGCGAAAACGCCGGGCGACCGTCTTGGTCGCTCGGCTTTTTCTTTCTGCTGGCCTCCTCCGCGCACGCCATGAACCATAACGTCCTGCACCGCACACCGCTCGATACCGTGGGCGCCCGCACCATGGGGCTCGATCGCCTGACTTTCGCGGACGGCCTATTCCGCACGAAATCGTCCAGCGCCGTGCTTGAGTCTCCCGACATCGAAACGCCCGCGGCCTTCGACGATCTCGTGGGCTCGCTGGTCGCGGAGGTCCCCCCGGGCGGCGAAGTCGAGCTGTCGGCCAAGGTCCGAGTCGAGGAGTCCTGGTCGGAGTGGTACGCCCTCGGCGCGCTCAACGCCGACGGATGGACCTCGCCGCCCAAAAAGGAGGACTCCCTGGGCGGAGTTGACGTCGACACGCTGCAGTTGAAGAAAAAAGCGTCCGCCTTCCGCTATCGCGTCAAGTTCAAAGCCGGCAAGCGTCCGGTGCGCCTGCGCTCGGTCGCTGTCGCGGTGTCCGATGGAGAACCCGCCGGCGCGCCTTCCGCGTTCCTCCCGGGACCCTGGGTCCGCGACTTGGGGGTTTCTCCGCGCTCGCAGGAAGAGGAGCAAGAGAAGTACCGCGAAGACATTTGCTCCCCCACTTCCCTCGCCATGATCCTGGACTTCTGGGGCGTGCAGCTGGAGACGGAAAAGGTCGCCTTGGGCGCGCAGGACCGCGGCTCCCAATTGTTCGGCAATTGGCCCGCGAACATCGCCTACGCGGGCGCGCAGGGTCTGGAAGGCTCCGTGGCGCGGCTTGCGTCGCTGGGCGACCTCGAGCACGAAATCGCCGAAGGCCGTCCCGTCGCCGTGAGCGTGACCTATTCCACGGGCGAGCTGCCCGGCGCGCCGATGGAGTCAACCGAAGGACACCTCCTGGTCGTCGGGGGATTTACGCCCGAAGGCGACGTCATCGCCTACGATCCCGCCGGCGACAACCGAAAGCAGGTGCGGCGAGTCTACGGGCGCGCGGCCTTCCACAAAGTCTGGCGCGTCCGAAAGCGCGGCTTAGCCTATCTGCTCGGCCGCACGCTGCCGCGGCGCCTGAGCGTGGGCGTGCCGGTGGCCGACCTATGGTCGAAGCCCGTGCGCCGCGTCGGGGTCAAACTCGATGACGACGCTCATCTGTCGCAGCTCCTCTACGGCGAGACCGTCACCGCGCTCGAGGCCAAGGACGACTGGGTTCGCGTGCGCGCCGAGGAGCAGGAAAGCTTTCTGCCCGCCGGCTCCTGGCAGGGCTATCCGGGCTGGGTGCGCTCCGACGCTTTGGTCTCCGCAGCCGCCACGCAGACCAACACGGTCGTGCGCGTGCGCCAAGCCCTTCTTCATCACGGCACAGACCTGCTGACGCTGTCAGTCGGCACGCGCCTGTCGCGCGTCTCGGAATCCGGAGGCAGCTCCCAGGTCCGCCTGCTCGACGGCACCATGGCCGAGGTCCCCTCCGACGCGCTGTACGCCGCTCCGCCCCTGCCCACGGCCGCCTCGCGCGCTGAAATCATCCGCACCGCCGAACTGTTCCTGGGCACCAGCTACTACTGGGGCGGGCGCTCGGGCGTGCAGCCCGATCCCAAGGTGGGCGTCGACTGTTCGGGACTCGTCAGCCTCGCCTACCGCATCCACGGCCGCGACGTGCCGCGCGATTCGCATGAGCAGAAGCTGCACAGCCGCCCCGTACGCGGCTCCGAGCTGCAAAGCGGCGACTTGATCTTCCTGACCGACGACGAGGTCCAAGACCGCATCACCCACGTCATGATCTTCACCGGCGGCGACGGCCTCATCGAAAGCCGCAAGTCCTCGGGCCGTGTGCTGCGCACCACCTTCCTCGAGCGGTTCGGCGCGCCCTTAAGCGCGATCGAGTCCGGTACTGTGGTCAGCGACCTATCCTTCCCCAAACCCCGCCGCCGCAGGATTTTCTTCGGCTCGTATTTTTGAGGGACGATCGCGGGTCCATTAGTCCCAAAACAGCCCAGGTCCATTAGCTCGCGGCTCTCACCCCGGATGGTCCGCCTTAACCGCGTCGTCTATTCATACCATCCGCCCATGAACAACTTTATCCCGCGCCTCATCTGCTTGCTGTCGCTTGCCGTCGCCGCCGTTCCCCCCGCCAACGCGTGGGGGCCCTTGGGGCATAAGGCCGTCGCCTTGGTCGCCCAAGAGCGTTTGACTCCGACCGCGCGCCGCGCCGTTTACGACCTGATCGGCGGCGTCGGACTGGATAAGATCTCCAATTGCGCCGACAGCATGCTCTTCGCCAAGGACGTCTACAACTGCGCCGGAGCCTTCGACGTTCAGGCCGACCCCAAGAAAAAAACCCAGCCGTGGCATTACATCAGCCTGCCGATCACCGTGTCCCATTCGCGCTCCACGCTGATGGATTATTGCCCCAACGGCAAGGATTGCGTCGTGGAGCAAGTACGCCGGCAGGCGACGACACTTGGAAATCCCAAGGCGTCGCGCGAGCAGAAGCAGATCGCCCTGATGTATCTAGTCCACATCACGGGAGACGAGCACCAGCCCCTTCACAACGCGGAAGACAACGACATCGGCGGCAACAGGAAGCAGACGACGTTTATGGGGGTCAAGAAAAACCTCCACTCGCTGTGGGACGACCTCATCATGCCCGAGGACTGGAAAGAGCAGGACAAGATGGACCCCTCGCCCCTGGCCGACGAGCTGCAGCGATTGATCGCCGCCGGAGACTTGGGCTCGGCCGGCTCGGGAGATTTCATCATCGACGCCGCCCTGGAAAGCCACGCGATCGCCAAGACCAAGATTCACGCTCAATACTCGAAGGATAAGGGCCGCAATCTCGGACTCCCTTATCAACAACAGATGCAGCCGACCGTCAAGCTGCGGCTGGCGAAGGCGGGAGTGCGTTTGGCGGTTCTGATCAATCAGGCTTTAGACCGAGGCGATATGCTACAAGGGAACGATGCGGACTCGGATTCTATTTCTTATTCTGAGCCTGGCGGCCTGCAGTAAGCCCACCGCCGAGACGTTTTTGCCTTCGATCGCCGGCACGGTCTCGCCGACCCGCTTCAACAGCGTTCAGGAGGCGGGTTTAGCCTTGATGCCCGGCCATACGCGCACGATCCCCCTCAGCACCTTCCAAGGCAACACAGAGGGGCTGAAGATCGGAGTCAAACTGGGAGGAAGCAGGCCCGGAGGCCGGCAGCTCGTGGGGACGGTCGTCGCCATCGACGCCGAATCGGTCACGATCGCCGTCGAGTCTTGGTAGAGTCTACGGACGTTTTTTCCCACAGGCAGAACAACGGCGCGCAGGCCCGCGGCTCGAACTTGAACTTCGGGGCCGCCAGGTAGTTCAAAGCGGCGGACTGCAGCTCGAAATCCCCGGGCGCCAACAGCACCAAGTCCTTGCCCGCCGCCTCATCCGGGTACATGAACCAGATTAAACGCCCGCTGTAGTACTCCACGTTGGGTTTGGCCAGGAACTGGTCCTCGGGCGATCCGATGCCCGCCACCGTGGTTTGCGGAGGGTAGTTCTTGATCATGCGCAGCACTGAAACTTCCGCCGGGCCGCCGCGCTCAGGCAAGTATAAAAGCTCCAGGCCTTGGTACAGCAGCACGCCCAAAACGATCGTCCACGCCAGCGTCCGACGCGGCGCGCTTGCGCGCGCTTCGGTCCATTCGATGAACTCGACAAGCCCCCAGGCCACGAACAGGCCGTACACATATTGATAGAACAAATGCACGGCTGAGGCGTTGCGCACCGCCATCGCGTACAAAAGGGTGCCGACGGCGCTCAGGAAAAAGAAAGCTCCCAGGGACATTTCTCCCGCTCTCAGGCTTCGCCAATCTCGCATCCGCGCGCCGATCCCCCACGCAAGTCCGAGAAAACCCAAAACGGCCGTGAAATTCGTCTGCCAATATATATTCTGCTTCTGCAGCCAGTAGCCCCACGGCACGCTGCCGCCGAGGCCGCTGCGTCCATAGTATTGGCCCCATAAGAAGGAAAGCAGCCCGCCGTGCGTGGCGACGGTGAGCAGCACCTGCGCCCCCACGATCGCACCGCCCACCGCGATGCCCAGCGCTGTGTAGAGACGCAACCGCTTGCTCACGAGAAATAAGGCGGCAAAAACAAAGCCCGGCCAATCCATCCACATCAAGCCGACCAACGCTGCCGCCCAGCACCATTGCCAGCCCCGCTTCCCGGCCGCATCTTTTTCATGAGCCAGCGCGGCCAAGGCCAGGAACAACGCGAGGAACGGCTCGTGCTCGAGATTCCGGCCGTAGACGATGGTCGCCGGAAGAGCCGCCCAAACCGCGGCCACCATGGTGGCACGGCGCTCGCCATGGCGCTCGCGCACCGCAAACCATAAAAGAACCGTCGCGAACAAAGTGGCTAACGCGACCAAGGACCGCGCCGTCCATTCCGCAAAGCCGAATAGGCCGGTCCAGACATAAAGAAGGATCGCGAGGAGCTGGGGATGGGACGCGTACCACTCCGTCGGCCGGCGCCCTACGGCCGTTTCGGTCGTCGCGCTCACGAACCCGGCATAGCCGTCCGTCCAAAAACGGACGCTGTGCATCACTTCGGCTTTCATCAGGTAGAACGGCGGCGACCAATTCGTATGGCGCATGCCGTCATAAAAGCCGTCCGTCATCTTCAAGGCGTAGACGAGACATTGCGCCGCGAGAAGAATGGCCAAACCATATTGCCATCGCCCATAAGGCCGACGCGCCGCATCCATTTGACGCATAATAACTCTTTCCGTTAAAGTTTGTAGAATCCGGCCATGAAGCGCCTCCCCTTCGTCCTCTTCATGATGGCGTTGTTTCTCGGCGTGTCCGCGCACGCGGCCAAGACCAAGCCGGCTCCGGTGCCGCCGTCTCCCCCGCTGTATGGAACGCGCTCGACGGAGCCCATCACATTTATCTGGCCGCCGGAAGGCCACGTCATATCCGTGGCCAACGAGTTCATTTTCGGCTCCGTGTCTTCGGCCACCGCGCCGTTCTTCATCAACGGGACGTCCGTCGCCGTGCACAAGGACGGAGGATTTCTAGCCTACTTGCCGGTCACGCCCGGCACCTTCACGTTCCACGCCGAGCTGGCCCTATCCTCGGGGATCGCCCGGGCCGAGCGCAGCATCCAAATATCGCTTCCCGCGCAGGCCATGTCGACGAGCACGCTCGCCATCGATCCCTCGTCTCTGTCGCCCAAGATCGACCTCGAGCTGCGCTCCGGGGATTGGCTGACGGTGCGCATGAGGGGCACGCCCGGCAAGCCCGCGCGCTATCGCATAGGCAAGGAAGACTGGCAAGACCTGCACGTTCTCAACGGGACGCTGGGCCTCTACGAGGCTCAGCGCCTTATAGGACCCGGAGAGGAGTTCGCGCCGGCTCTCGTCGAGTACGAGTTGGGCCAGGGTTGGTCGTCGATCAAAATGAAAGGGAAAGCGCACGTCGGAGCCACGAATAAGGCTCCGCTTATCGCCACCGTCAAGGTCAGCACGGAAGGCTACGCCACCATCAAGACCGGCCCCTCCAACGGCTACCTCTCTTTCCCCCTGACGGGCACGCGTTTGCCCGTGACCGGCCGCGAGGGCGGCAACCTGCGCGTCAAGCTGTCCAACACGGTCTCCGGTTGGATCGACGCCAAGGAGGTCGACCTGTCATCGGCGACGCCCCTGCGCGCGGTCACCGGCACCATCAACGTCGGCAAGACCGACCTGGGCGCCATCGTCTCCATCGGCGTCACGGACAAGGTCGCTTTCGACGTCGAACCCGCGGCTGGAATCGACGGGCTCACTCTGCGACTCTACAACGTCATCGGGCACACCAACTGGGTGGTCAACGACTCGACCGATTTCGTCAAGGATATCCGCTGGCGTCAGGAAGCATCGGACACCGTCGCGGTCACGATCCTGCTTCGCTCGACGCTGTGGGGCTGGTGGCCCAGCCAAAGCGGCGGAGTCTTCAAGCTCGAGCTGCGCCGCGCGCCGAAAATCGCGCCCAAGAATCCCTTCGCGGGAATCAAGATCATGCTCGACCCCGGCCACATGCCCTCGGCGCCGGGCGCCATCGGCCCGCTGGGCACTAAGGAGATGGACGCCAATTACGCCATCGCCATGGCCGCCAAGACGAAGCTGGAAAAAGAAGGCGCCACAGTCCTCGTCACGCGCAACGACGCTCTGCACGAAGTGGGCCTCCTCGATCGTCCCAAGCAAGCAATCGATCGCGGCGCCGATCTGTTCATCAGTCTGCACAACAACGCCATGGGCGACGGAGAAAACCCGTTCGGCAAGCCTCGGGGATTTACCGTCTTCTACTACCATCCGCAAAGCCTCGAGCTCGGCCGCGCCATGCACGAGGCCTACCTCTCCCATATCAAGCTCGCCGATGAGGGCCTGCGCTGGGGCAACCTGCTCGTCGCGCGCCAAAGTGCTATGCCGGCCATCTTGGTCGAGAACGCCTATATGATCATCCCTGAGCAGGAGGCGATGCTCAACGACTCCGCTTTCCGCGACGAGCTGGGCAAGTCGCTCGTTTCGGGGCTCAAGAATTTCCTGACCTCCGTGAGGAAACGCCAGTGATCGCTCCGGGCGCCGGGGCCCTTCCCGCACTCGTGGACCTCATCTCCTTTCTCACCGCAGCCAAGGAGACCGACGAGGACCGCGTGTGGGCGCGCGTGCTCGACAAGACCGCGGCGGCACTCGACTGCGAGGCCGCGACCTACTTCGTCTACCTGCCCAAGACCGCCCACCTCATGGCGCGCGCGGCCCTGGGCACGGCCAGCTCGAAGGTCGTGTCGAGCCGCGTCGAAACGGGCCAAGGATTGTGCGGCTGGGTGGCCAAGTTCCGCGAGCCTATTCTCGTCGCCGACGCTTACGCCGATCCGCGCTTTTTAAAAGACAACGACGCGGCCACGGGCTTTAAGACCAAGCATGTGCTGGCCGTGCCCCTGCTCGACCGCCACGACCTCGTCGGCGTCATCGAGCTGATCAACAAGCGCGGCGGGCCCTTCACGCCGGACGACCTGGCCTTCGTGGCCGCCGCCTGCCAATGCGCGGCGCTGGCCCTGCGCGGACTGCGGCTTGAGTCCACGGTCGATAAGGTGACGGCGCACAACGCCAGCATCCTGGAAAATCTCGGCGGCGGTTTTCTGGCGGTGGACCTGCATGGGCGGGTGATGCTGTGCAACCCCGCGGCCAAAAAGATCCTGGGCCTGGCCGAGGACATGCCCATGAACCAGCCCGCCGATCACACTTTGATGATCATCCCCGACATGGCCGAGATCCTCATGGACACGCTGGTAAAAAAAGAAACGGTCAAGCGTAAGGACCTGACTTGGAAGCACAAGGGCGAAAACCGCGTGCTCGGCTACTCGACCTTGCTCATTCAGGACCCGCGCGGGCAGGTCGTCGGAGCGGGCATTACTTTCCAAGACATCACGTCATTCCAGAAAAAATGAAAACAAACGAGAAAGCCCCTTCATTCAGTCTTAAAGGCGTTGACGGCAAAACCCATTCTTTAGAAGAGATCAAAGGCCAGAAGGCAACGATCATCGTCTTCTCCTGCAACCACTGCCCGTACGTGATCATGAACGAGGACCGGCTCATCTCGGCGTACAACGATTACAAATATAAAGGCGTGGGCATGGCCGCGATCAACTCCAACGACGCGGTCAACTATCCCGAGGACTCCTTCGAGGCGATGACGGCCCGCGCCCGCGAGAAGAAATTCCCCTTCGCCTATCTTCATGACGAATCCCAAAGCGTCGCCAAGGCCTACGGTGCCACGCACACTCCGCATCTGTTCGTCTTCGACGCGAATCTCAAGCTCGCCTACACCGGCGCGGTCGACGACGACAACAACTACAAGACGCGAAAGAAGGCCGAGAAGCTCTATCTCCGCGACGCCCTCGACGATCTGGTCGTCGGCCGTCCGGTCCGCCTGCCCGAGACCCACGCGATCGGCTGCACGATCAAGTGGAAGTGAGGACGCACCCCGCGGTTTGGGCCGCGCTGATCCTGGCCGTTCTCTGGCTCGGTCTGCGCTGGTTCGAGCGCGTAATGGTGTTCTCGCCGATGAGGACGATGTTCGCCCATCCCGGCACCGTCGGTTTGGCCTATGACAGTTTCTGGCTGACGACATCCGACGGCGTCCGTCTTCGCGCTTGGTGGATTTCCGGACCGTCGGCCGAGTCGCCCGTGATGCTGTGTCTCCATGGCAACGGAGGCAACATCTCCACGCGCACCGACAAAATGAGGATTTTTCACGACGCGGGCGCGGCGCAACTCTGGATCGACTGGCGCGGTTATGGGGAAAGCGGCGGCTGGCCTAGCGAAGCCGGGCTGTACCGCGACGCCCAGGCCGCTTGGACGTGGCTGAACACGGTCACGGCCGTGCCCTCGAACCGACTGGTGATTTACGGAGAGTCGCTGGGCTGCGGGCCGGCCGTCGAGCTCGTCGGACGCTCGTCCGCGGCTGGACTGATCATGGATGGCGGATTTTCGTCGATCCTCGACATGGGCCGCTTCGTGCTTCCTTGGTTTCCGGTCCGCTTGGCCAAGTTCCGTTTCGACAATCTCGCCAAGCTTCCTAAAGTCTTGATCCCCACTTTGTTCCTGCACAGCCCGGATGATGAGGTCATCCCCTATCAGATGGCCAAGCAAAACTTCGCCGCGTCGGGCGCGGCCAAGAAGAGCCTGGTCGATCTCAAAGGCTCGCACAACGAGGGCTTCCTCGACACAGGTCCCGCCTACGGCACTGCGGTGAAGAAGTTCCTGGCCGATATTCCGAAACCCGCCAAGAAGTAGCTACTCCGTATCGACGCCGCGCTGAGGGCAGTTCGGACGCAGCAGACACGAGGCGCATTGCGGGTTTAGGGCCTTGCATACGCGACGTCCGTGCCAAATCACGGCATGAGACCAAAAGCCCCAGTCCTTCTTAGGCACGCAGTCCATCAAGTCGCGCTCGACTTTGACCGGGTCTTCCTCGTCGGTGAGGCCGAAGCGGTAGCACAAACGCTTCATGTGCGTGTCGACGACCACGCCTTCGGCCTTGTTGTAGATCTCGGACAGCACGACGTTCGCGGTTTTGCGCGCCACGCCCCGCAAGGTGAGTAAATCTTCCATCGTGTCGGGTATCTTGCCGCCGAACTTGTCGCGCACCACCCCCGCGGTCTCGATGATGGATTTGGCCTTCATGCGGTAGAAGCCGCAGGAGCGGATGATGGATTCAAGCTCGGAGGGATTGGCGTCGGCATAGGCCGATACTCCTTCATAACGCTTGAATAGAACGCGCGTCGTGGCGTTGACGCGCACGTCCGTGCATTGCGCCGAGAGGATCACGCCGACGAGCAATTCCCACGGGCTGCCGTAATTCAGCTCGCAATGCGCGTCGGGATATAATTTTCGAAGGCCCGCCAGGAGCTTCTTGGCCCGTTCCGAGCGAACGCTCATTTCTTTTCGATCGGGTAGTAGTAAATCCCCAGATTGACGGGATTGTCGACAAAGCCGCGCACCCATGACCGCATGCCGTACACACCGGCCGGGTGGACGGTAAAGATCGCCGGCGCCTGCTCGAAGCCCCTGGCCAATATTTTCTTGTACAGGCCGGCGCGTTTGGCGGTCGAGGGCTCCACGGCCGCCTTTTCGATCATCCCATCGAGCTCCGCGTCGGCAAAGCCCTGCGCCGAGGGATAGCGCCCCGCAGAGTGATAGAAGGCGTAGACGAAATTATGCGCGTCGGGATAATCCGCCAGCCAGCCGCGCGCGAACAGCGGCATCAGGTGCCGCTGCGCCTTATCGAGGAAGCTCGCCCAGTCCACGCCGCGCAGATCGATCCGGAACTTGGGGTTGAGCTTCTCGATGTTTTTCTTGAGTATTTGCGCGGCGGCCTCGCGGTTCTCGCTGCCGGTGTTGTAGGTGAGCGTGAACTTAAAACCCTTCTCCCAGACCTGGCCGCCCCAAGCCTTGCGCAGATGCATCTCGGCTTTTTTCAAGTCGTGCGTATAGCGAGGCTGGCTCGCGTCATGGCCCAGCACCTTCGGCGGAATCGGACCTAAGGCGCGAGCCGCCGTCGATTTAAAAGTATCGCGCAGGATCGCGTCATAGTCGAACGCGTACGAGAAGCCTCGGCGTACGTCGGCGTCGGCGAAGAAATCGGCCGGGATGCCTTCGCCGTCGAACTTCCCCGAGCCGATGTCGGGGTTGGCGACGGGATTGATCTTCACCGTGAAGAACAGCGCCGGATCCGTCTGAAGACGCAACAAACCGTCGAGAAGCGTCACCCCGGGAATGCCCAGCAGCTGCGAGGCGTAGGGACGGGGCGTTTCGATCAAGTCCGCGTCGCCGGCCTGGAGCATCAGCTTGCGCGTGTTCAGCTCGGGCACGGCCTTGACTAAGACATGCTTGAGCTTCGCGGGACCGCGGAAGTACCCGTCGTGGCGGTCGAGCAGGACGTAACGCGCCGTCTTGTCCCAGCGCGCCAACTTGAAAGGCCCGGCGCCGTTCATGTTTTGATAAAGAAATGATTTCTCTTTCGCCGGATCGTTGAAATTCATCCACGTCTGCGCCGTGCCGTCCCATTCCCCGTGCGCGACACACCAGGCCTTAGGAAGGACGTACGACCAACGCGCCATGATGCCGAGAAACGGTCCGAAGGGGCGAGGCAAAGTGATCACGACGTTTTGCCCCTCGACGCGGACGGCCTTCTCTAGAACGGCAAAGTCGAGGGTGATCGTGCCCGAGGAATTTCTCGTGGAAGGAACACCTGCTATCGGCTCCAACAGAAGCGCCGACGGCCCGCCTGAACGATCCGTGATCATGAACCGGAGCAGGGAGTAGCGGACGTCTTCTGGGGTTACCAATGTCCCATCGTGGAACTTAACGTCCTTTCTTATCGGGAAACGGTAAACCCGTCCATCAACCGAGATCAATTTGTTCGCCAGCGACGGCACCTTCTCAGAAATACGCGGTTCATATTCCGACAGAGACGAACCTTTAAAGGCGATTAATGTCTCATACACGTTCTGAATCACCGACTGACTCGATCCGTCGTATGGAAAAACCGGATCGAGACTGCCGACCTCGCCGATCTCCAAGTTCGTGAACGTGTCGGGGTTCTTGACGGGCTCGGCGGCGGAAACGATGGAAGCGGCGAGAAAAAGTGCGGCGATCAATCCGTTCATCTCGCCACGATAGCGTAAACCGGTCCGCGTTGTCCACAATCCCGAGGGTTGATCTAGATCAACTTTCACCCGTTAATCCCGTGATAAAATCGGGCCATGGAAGCCAAAGCCCCCTGCGCCTCGAGATGTTCCTGCCGGATTTTCGAGTTCCTCGAATCCTCCATCGGAAAGAAGATAATGGTCGCGATAGCCGGGATCCTGCTGTGCGGATTCTTGGTCACGCATCTCGCCGGAAACCTCTTCCTGTTCGTCGGCGAAGAGTCGTTCAACCATTACGCCGAGGTCCTGGTAAACAACCCGCTGCTGCCCGCCGCCGAGGTCGGCCTGCTCGCGCTTTTTCTCGTGCATATCGCCCTCTCTGTGCGCGCCACGCTCGCCAACCGCGCGGCCCGGCCCGAAGGCTACGCGGTCTATACGGGCAAGGGCGCGCGCACTCCCGGTTCGCGCTCGATGGCGATCACGGGGACTTTGATCCTGGCCTTCCTGATCGTCCACCTCAAGACCTTGCGCTTCAACGAGGACGGCGAGACCGCGGGCCTCTACAAGCTCACCACCGGCTTATTCCTCAACCCGATCTACTCCGGCTTCTACATCGCCTCGCTGCTGGCCTTGGGCGTGCACCTGTCGCACGGCGTCCAAAGCGCCTTCCAGACGTTCGGTCTCAACCACCCCCGCTACACGCCGTTGGTCAAGAAACTGGGCTTAATCTTCGCCCTGCTCGTCACGCTCGGCTTCGGCAGCATGCCGTTGTACTTCGGATTTATGCGCGGAGGTGCTAAGTGAAACTCGAATCCAAGGTTCCCACCGGTCCCATCGAGAAGTCCTGGGACAAGCACCGCTTCGAGCTGAAGCTGGTCAACCCGGCCAACAAGCGCAAGTTCAAGGTCCTCGTCGTGGGCACCGGCCTGGCCGGCTCCTCGGCGGCGGCCAGCATGGCCGAACTCGGCTATCAGGTCGAGGTATTCTGCATCCAAGACTCTCCCCGCCGCGCGCACTCCATCGCCGCGCAAGGCGGCGTCAACGCCGCTAAGAACTACCCCAACGACGGCGACTCGATCTGGCGCCTGTTCTACGACACCGTCAAGGGCGGCGATTTCCGAGCCCGCGAGGCCAACGTCTATCGCCTCGCGCAAGTTTCGAACGCGATCATCGACCAATGCGTGGCCCAGGGCGTGCCCTTCGCCCGCGAGTACGGCGGCACGCTGTCCAACCGCTCCTTCGGCGGCGCGCAGGTCTCGCGCACGTTCTACGCGCGCGGCCAAACCGGCCAGCAGCTGCTGCTCGGCGCCTACTCAGCGCTGATGCGCCAGGTCGGCGCGGGCGCGGTCAAAATGCACACCCGCCATGAGATGCTCGACCTCGTCGTCGTCGACGGCGTCGCGCGCGGGATCATCGTCCGGGACCTCGTCACCGGCAAGCTCGAGCGCCACTGGGGAGACGCCGTTCTCCTGTGCACCGGAGGATACGGCAACGTCTTTTACCTGTCCACCAACGCCAATACATGCAACGTCACGGCAACGTGGCGCGCGTACAAGCGCGGCGCCGCCTTCGCCAACCCGTGCTACACGCAGATCCACCCCACCTGCGTGCCCGTCACCGGAGAGCACCAGTCGAAGCTGACACTCATGTCCGAGTCGCTGCGCAACGACGGCCGCGTGTGGGTCCCCAAGAAAAAGGGAGACAGCCGCAAGCCGCAGGACATTCCCGAGGACGAGCGCGACTACTACCTGGAGCGCAAATACCCCGCCTTCGGCAACCTCGTCCCCCGCGACATCGCCTCGCGCGCGGCCAAGCAGATGACCGACGAAGGCCGCGGAGTGGGCAAGACCGGCCTGTCGGTGTACCTCGACTTCAAGGACGCGATCGCCCGCATCGGGCTCGACAAGGTCAAAGAGAAGTACGGGAACCTCTTCGACATGTACCACCACATCACCGACGAGGATCCTTACCAGCAGCCGATGCGCATCTATCCCGCGGTGCATTACACGATGGGCGGACTGTGGGTGGACTACAACCTGATGACCACCATCCCGGGCCTATTCTGCCTGGGCGAGGCCAACTTCTCCGACCACGGCGCCAACCGCCTCGGCGCCTCGGCGCTGATGCAGGGCTTGGCCGACGGCTACTTCGTGCTTCCATACACGATCGGCGGCTACCTGACGGGCGCGAAGCTCCCGAAGGTGACGACCGAGCACGCATCCTTCGCTGAGGCCGAGGGCGACGTCGTCAAGCGCACCAAGACCTTGCTCGGCGCCAACGGCAAAAAGGCGCCGTCCGTGTTCCACCGCGAGCTCGGCCAAGTCATGTGGAACAAGGTGGGCATGGGCCGCAACGAGAAAGGCCTCAAGGAAGCTCTGGCCAAAATCCCCGAGATTCGCGCCGAATTCTGGAAGAACGTGTCCGTCGTCGGCGTCGGCGAGGACTTCAATCAAACCTTGGAGCGGGCGGGACGGGTGGCCGACTTCCTGGAATTTGGAGAGCTCTTGGCCAAGGACGCCCTGACCCGGGAAGAATCGTGCGGCGGCCATTTCCGAGAGGAACACCAGACTCCCGACGGCGAGGCCAAGCGCGACGACGAGAAATTCCAGCACGTCGCCGCGTGGGAATACAAAGGCGAAGGCAAAGAACCTCAGCGGCACACCGAGTCTCTGACCTTCGACAATGTGCATATCGCGCAAAGGAACTACGCCTAACATGAACATCACTCTGAAGGTCTGGCGTCAGAAGAACGCCTCCGCGCCGGGCGCCCTTGTCGAGTACACGGTCTCCGGCGTCGTCCCCGAGATGTCCTTTCTCGAGATGCTCGACACCCTCAACGAGCAGCTCGTGGCCAAGGGTGAGGATCCGGTGGCCTTCGACAGCGACTGCCGCGAAGGCATCTGCGGCATGTGCGACCTCATGATCGACGGCCAGGCGCACGGTCCGGACAAGGGTGCGACGACCTGCCAGCTGCACATGCGGCGATATAAAGACGGAGAGGTCATTACGGTGGAACCCTTCCGCGCCAAGGCCTTCCCCATCGTCAAGGACCTGTGCGTCGACCGCTCCGCCTTCGACCGCATCCAGGCGGCCGGCGGCTTCGTGTCGGTCAACACCGGCAACGCCGTCGACGGCAACGCGATCCTCATCCCCCACGACAAGGCCGAAAAGGCCATGGACGCCGCCGCCTGCATCGGCTGCGGCGCCTGCGTGGCCGCCTGTCCCAACGCCTCGGCCATGCTCTTCGTGGCGGCCAAGGTCTCGCAGTATGCGCTGCTGCCCCAGGGCCAGCCGGAGCGCGAGTCGCGGGCGCTGGCGATGCGCAAGGCGATGGACGCGGAGGGCTTCGGTCACTGCACCAACGAGTACGAGTGCGAGGCGGCCTGCCCGAAAGAGATCAAGGTCAGCAACATCGCGCGCCTCAACCGCGAGTATCTGAGAGCAACTCTAATCTCGGAGTAGCCAGACCTCGATGCGGCTCAACGAGGATTTCGGCGTAGCACCCGGAAAGCTCGAGGAGCTGAAGTCCCGCATCCTACGTCTCCAGATCGACTTAGGACTCGTCGAGGAGTCCTTCTCGCGCGGCGGCGGTAAGGGCGGGCAAAAGGTCAACAAGACCTCCAATCGCGTCCAGCTGTGCTATCCTCCTCTCGACATCCGCGTCGCCTGCCAGCGCGAGCGCAAGCGCAGCCTCAACCGCTTCCTCGCCTTGCGTGAGCTCGTGGACCAGATCGAGATGAAAATATCACCGGAGACGTCCGAACGCCTTCAAGAGATGGCGCGCATCCGCAGGCGCAAGTCGCGCACGCACGCGCGCTCCGTGCAGAAGCATACCGAGGCGGCATGAAGTATTTCACCGTTGAGGAAGCAGACGCCCTAATCCCGGAGCTCGAGAAAATCTTCGAGGCCGTCGCCGAGCTCACGGCCCAGGCCGAGGTCAAGGCCGCGGCCCTACGCCGTCAGCAAGAGAGCGCAGACCCCGACGCCGCGGACATGGCGATTACCCGCTCGCAGCTCCAATTTCTGGCGCAGGGCATCAACGAGTGGATGCAGAAGATCGTCGACCTGGGCGCCCTGCCCAAGGGCATGGATCCGGCTCTGGTGGACTTCCCCGCCCGCGTCGAGGGACGCGAGGCGTATCTATGCTGGAAGCTGGGCGAGACGAAGGTTTCCTTCTACCATCCCGTTGGAGAGGGCTTCTCCACCCGCAAGCCGCTGCCTAAAGCGCGGCGATCCTAATCAGTCCTTGTAAAACGCCATCGCCTTCTTGAGCGTCTCCTGGATCGGGGCCGTCAGTTTCGGATCCTTCATGCCGGCCATCAAGCGGTAGGGCTTCTCAAGCGCTTGCAAGATGACTTCGGTCCTGCGAAAGCGCACTAAAACACATTCGGACTTGGATTCCCTCGCGCGCGCATCTTCCAGTGCCTGTCTTTCGTCTTTATAGCATGTCAGTTTTTCCGCATCGCGATAGACGCAGGCCTCGCCCATACCCAACATAGTGAGAACAACGCTGCACTCCCGCGTCGAGGTGCCCTCGTGCTTGCCGATATCGCCGAACGCGACGATGATGTCAAGCTTAGCCGTCACCATCGTGCTTTTTTTCTCGCCGGAAAGCTTCGGCAGCGCGTCGTTGATCTGATCGAGAGCCGTGAGCAGATATCCGATGGGCGTGTGAGGGCGGACGGGACGGGAGGTCGGAAAGGCCACGCTCGACATGGGACCGCCCATGCCCTTTAATGATTCCATCGCCGACTCATCGGCGCGCGCCCATTGTCCGGCTGCCGCCAAGATCAACGCGGCGCATATCGTTAAAATCGATTTCATTTTCACCATTTTCCTCATAAACACTCCCTACATTGTAGCCGCTCGCCCGACCTCGACACCATGAGCCATTGGGCCCAGGGTCGGATAGGGCCAATGACTCTTCCTCTCTAGTCCTCCCATCGAGCCGGCGGGAGTGGAGAATTGATAAGATCGACCGGTCGAGGTATCACAACATGAAAAGACTCCTACTGTCGGCCCTCTGGCTCCTCACCCTCAGCCCGATGGCCCCGGCGCAGCAACAGCCCGACTTTTCGCTCGCTTTCGTTTCACTCTCTGATCTTAAAGCCGCCGGCGCGCCGTCTGTCGCCGTCGCGCCGACCCCGCGGCCCGTTCTCGTTGACCAGTGGACCAAATCCGTCGAATACTCGGTCCTCCTCAAGCAGAACGGCTGGCAGGGCTGGAACTATTCGTCCACCGGCCGCCATCCCGAAATCGAATGGGTGCAGGCCCATACGCAGCCTTCCTCCGAGTACCGGCAATTATGCGAAAAAGCCTTCCGCATCGGCTGGGACGCCGTCGCGAAGGCGGTGAAGTCGCGGCCCGGCAGGCTTGCCGTCGTTTTGGACATAGACGAGACCGTGATGATCAACGCGACCTTCCAGCGGGAGCTGGGCGACGGTCCCTTTGATCCCAAAAAATGGGAGGAGTGGGTGCGCCGCAAGGAAGCGGCGGCCGTTCCCGGCGCGAAAGAGTTTCTCGATAAAGCGCGCGGCGTCGGCATGCGCGTGGTGTTCATGTCCGACCGCTCCAGCGATCTCGACGCGTTCACCGTTGAGAATCTGAAGAAGCACGGGCTGTTCGTCGAAGGCGACGTCGTCTTGAGCAAGACGTCCAAGACCGACACCAAGGACGTCCGCCGCTCGTGCGTGAGCGCCGGCACGACGGGCGCGGACGCGCGCTGCAAGACTTTCGAGCCGATGACGATTATCGCCACGTTCGGCGACTCCCTGCGCGACCATGTCGAGGTTTACGGCCTGGAAGCGGCCCGGCGTACGCTCGGCGATTACAACTGGGGAAAGACGCGATTCGTTCTTCCCAACCCCATGTACGGGCAGTGGGCGACGGACTACAAGTAAGACGCCTATTTGACGTCCCGCCCCAAAGGGGCTAAACTCCCGCGTCGTCGATTCATTAGACGTCAGGAGACCCATGGGTTTGCTCTTCGGCTGTGTCGTCGGTTTCGTCGCGTGGTTCCTTCTCAACTACCTGGTGGCCGGGCTCTACACCGTCGACCAGAACGAGCGGGCGGTCAAAACTAGTTTCGGACGCGCCCAGCGCATCGAGGCAAAGACCTCCCTCGACGATCCCGAGATGGCCGCCACGCTCAACGCCCATGAGCGCGAGCGATACGCTTACCCCCAGCTGCGCGTGATCCCTCCCGGCGGGCCCTACTTCAAGTGGCCCTGGGAGAAGGTCTATAAGGTGTCCATCGCCACCGAAAGCGTCAACATCGCCATGGACCCGGAGACCCCCGGCGCCAACAAGAACGGCACCGTGCTTGAGGCGATCACCATGGACCAGCTCAACACCGGCCTCACCGGGCAGATCCGCTTCCGCGTCTCCGAGCGCAACCTCTACGCCTACCTCTTCGGCATCAAGACCCCGATCGTGCACGTGATGGGCTACTTCGTCTCGGTGCTGCGCGAGAAGATCGCGACCTTCGAGGCGCCTAAGCTGGCAGCTACTCCGCAGGCTCAAGCCACGGGCTTAAGCGACGTCAGCGGGGTGTCGATCAACGACATCCGCAAGAACCTGCGCGCCCTCAACGACCAGATGGACCGCGACTGCCGGTCCTCCACCGCCCGCTACGGCATCGTCCTCGACGCCTCGCTGATCACCGGCATCGACCCGCCCGCCGAGGTCGAGTCGGCCCTGGCGGCCATCAACACCGCCCACAACCACGTCTCCTCCGAGATCAGCCTGGCCCAAGCCTCGGCCGACCAGAAAATCGTGCAGTCCAAGCGCGCGGTCGAGATCGAGACGCTCAAGGCCCAGGCCGAGGTCGAGCCGCTGGTCGCCTTGGCCAAGCAGCTCACCGACCTCAAGGCGATCGGCGGCGCGAACTCGCTGATCGCTTACCTGCGCAACGTGCGCCTGGGCATCTACGCCCGCGCCAAGCAGTATGTGCTCGAGACGCGCACGTGGGAGGGACGCTAAAATGTTCTCCAATCCATTCTTCATGGCGGCGGCGGTGACTTTCTTCGGCTGCTGGATCGCCGTGCCGATCCTGTTCGGACTGATGCGCCTGCTGGGCTTCTACACGATCGTCTACGAGGGCACCGCCAAGGTGTTCGTGCTGTTTGGCAACGTGCTGCTCGTGGTCAAGGAACCCGGCCTCCACTTTCTTTGGACGCAGATGGGCCCGGCCGCGCTCATCGTCAATTGGATCGGGACCTGCTACACGCTGGACATGCGCATGGACCAGGTCTATCGCCGCAGCGAGCCGGTCAACTCGGAAGAGGGTGCGCCCATCGGCATCGGCATCTGGTATGAGATGTTCATCTCCGACCCGGTGGCCTTCCTGTTCAAGAACGCCGACCCGCGCGGTTCGCTGGCCGCCAACGTCAGCAACGCCACGGTGCGCTCGCTCTCCAACATGAAGCTGGCCGCCATGCTCGGCTCGCGCCATCAGATGAGCCAGGCCGTGCGCGAGGAAGTCTCCCCCCAAAGCCATGAGTGGGGCTACAAGCTGGGCTCGGTGTACATCCGCAAGATCCACTTGCGCGATCCGCGCATGATCAAGCAGATCGAGGAAAAAGTGGTCAATCGCCTGCGCCAGGTGACCGCGGCCATCAAACAGGACGGCGAAAACCAGGTCAACATCATCGCCAGCACCGCCCAGCGCCAGGCCGCCATCGCCTTCGGCGAGGCCGCCGCTCTGCGCCCCAAAATCGTCGGTCAGGCCCTGAAGGTCATCTCCTCGGCTCCCGACATATTAGAGGCGATGTTCGAAATCTTGGAGATCCAGAAGGCCTTGGACAGCGAGGCCGACATCACCTTAGTGCCCAAGGGCTCCGACATGCTCAACCAGTTGATCGCCTTCCGAGGCGCCCCGCCGGCCAAAGCCGGCTAAGGCATCACGAACATGTAGAAGGCGTTGGCGGCGGCCTCGCCGAGCTTTCGGAAGTATTCCTTGTCGAATTTTCCGTCGGCGGTGTGTTTGACCATCTTGCCGCCGCTGTCGGTGACGTTGAGAAGCCAGGGAGCCACCCAGGCCGCCGTCGTGGCGGCATCCGCGGCTCGCGCGGCGTTGTAGGCGGTTTTCGCCCCGAGCGAAGCCCCGGCCGCCTCGCCGCCTGCCTTGAGGACGGCCACGGCTTTCTCGGCGCCGAGTTTGGACCAGAGCATCGGGTTGAAAATCCCCTCGCCCACGTTCTCGACGGCTCCGACGAATATTCCGCCGCCCGTCATCGTCCACGAGCTCCAGCCGTTGCGGCTACCCGCCTCATGGATCAGACGCCGGTCGTAGGTTTTGGAGCCGTAACCCGCGCGCAGCGCCTCCACGGCCTCCTTGGCCTCGATGGGAGCGTTGATCACCCGGCGGCGCAGCTCCGGCGGCACGGGGTAAAGCCCGGCATCCAGGGCGCGGCGGCGGTTCATCTCGACCGTCAAGTAAAGCTCCTGCCGGGCGTCTGGCGTCAGGCGGGCGATATGGCTCTCATCGCTGAGGAACAGGCTCAGCAAAGGGCTTTTAGCGAAAGTGCCGCCGGCCTCCAGGCTGTAAATGTCGGATCCGGTGATTTTCGCGGCCGACAACTGGACGGTTCCGATCATTGCCATGTAAAGGCTGGCGGCGACCTTATTGCACGCGTTAAGAACCGGACCCGCGAGCGGAGCTTCCATGATCGCACGCTCGGCCCGGGAAAACCACGATTGGCCAGGATTACTTAGGACGGTCTTGATCTTCTCCTTGGCCATCGTCTGCCAGCGCCCGTCCCGCCAGGACTGCTCGGCCAGCCACACGACCTGGAGCTCGTCGCGGGTCTTCCAAGGCCCCCAGTAATTCTCCTGGGTCTCCTTCGTGTCGCTCCACTCCAAGCGCCGCCCCGTGCCGGTATACTCGCGCCAATAGCCGTTGTGCGTGCGCCCGTGCTTTTCCCCGGGAGGAACCTCCACCGCGCCCATGACGATAAACGACATCGACCCGGGCTTGCCGTTGCGCGCCGTCCCAGGAAGGAACTCGCCGAAAACGATGCGCCGGCTCTTGTCGGCGCGCTCGAAGATGAGACGATAATGGCTTTGGTCGTCCGCCGTCAAAGTCGTGGAGATCGCGTCGCTGGGGCGGTATTCGGCGATATCGCGCAAAAACTCGCGCAAGGCCTTCGGCTCGGTCTTCTCCGAAGGCGCCGCATGAGCCCGCGCCAGCGGCGTTTGGCCGGAGACGGACGCGGAAGCGGGAGCGAAGACGACGCTTCGCTCGGTGGAGCGGCTATTGTCGAACACCCACGCCGCGTCGGCTGGAACCGCGGCCGCGGCGCGCAGCAGGGCGGCGGGATCGGCCGGTTGGGCCTTTGGAGGACGTACCGCGGTGTAAGCACGGCCCAGGGACTCGACGAGAAGAAGGCGGATCCGATCGATCTCCGCGCGGACGCGGACGGCCTCGGCCGGAGCCAGCGTGCCTGAGGCCAGCCGCATCTCTAAAACGATCAGTTGGCCCTTAAGCTCCTCGACATGATCGGCGACGGCCGGGGCCGCGACGGCGGATATCGGGGCGAACGTCCCCGTGAAGAAAAAGCATAGGCACAGCAATAACCTCATACATTAATAGTACCCCGAAAACAGGCCCGACGACATGGGCCTTCGACCTCATGTTTTGTAGGTCAAAGGGCCTAGTTTGGAAACATTAACATCCTGAAAATTCCTTCGTTTTTTAAAAAATAATGATGATAAAAAAAGCACTATTCACATCTCGCGCGAGATAGGGAGTTCGCCAAAGAATCCGAGGTGTCTTCCGCCTTTGCCCGCTGGCGTAAGTGAAAGCCACCAGCATGGTCTCGGGGCGCCGAGGGTCGAACTCGGAACCTCGCGGTCCCAAACCGCGCGCTCTGCCAATTGAGCTACGCCCCGCCTGACCACGCCGCGTAATTATAGCACTCCGCGGTCGTTAACATTTCCGTGCTTGCGCGCGGGCGGGTCCGCCGCTACACTGGGAGCGTGAAGAAGCTTCTTTTCCTATCCGCGCTCGCCTTAAGCTGCGCCTGTGCTGCCGGCGGGCCCACCCTGTTCTCCCTCGATGACGACGATCCCCGCGCCATCAAACGGGACAACGAGCTCGAGGAACGCCGAGCCAAGGAGGCCTTGGCCGAGATCGAGAAGAAAGTCGAGCTCGGGGCTTTGCCCAAGATCCAGTTCGAGTTCGACAAGGACGCGATCACGCCCGAGTCCGGCCCGACGCTGAATCTAGTCGCAGAACTGTTGCTCAAGCACCCGCGCCTGAAGCTCATCGCGCTGGCGCACACCGACAACATCGGAACCGAGGAGTACAACCTCGACCTCTCCGAGCGCCGCGCGCGCTCGGTCAAAACCTACCTGGTCCAGCAAGGCGTGCCCCCGCCCTCGATCCGCTTCAAGGGCATGGGCTACTCCATGCCCTTGGAGGACAACTCGACCGACGAAGGCCGCGCCAAGAACCGCCGCGTCGAGTTCCGCGTCACTTACCGCGAGTGGAACGCGGTGTACTGAGCTCCCTAAAGGCCTTCAAAATCGCGTAGCGGTACTCCGCAAAGGCCGTGCGCATATCCTTCTCGGTCAGCTCGTACTTGATGTCGGGCATGACACCAAGATTCTCGATGGGCTGGCCGCTGGTGCGCTCGGCGATTGAGCCCGTCACATGCAGGCTCTCGATGCCGAATTGATTGGGAAGCTCGATGCTCTTCACATAGCCTCCGGCGCCCGCGGTACCCACGCCCAGGATCGTCGCACGCTTGTTGTCCTGCATGATCGCCGGGAAGAAGTCCCCGCCCGAGAAGTCCAGCGCGTTGGTGAGCAGCAGGACGGGCTTGGTATAGCGCTGCGCCGGATCTGCCGCCGGATCGATCTCGTTGACGGCGCTGATAGCGGTCAGGTCGGTGAAGCGTTTGCCCTCCTTAAACTCCTTGAGGATGAATTGCGACTGCCGGACCAACTCCATGAGGACCTTCCGTGTGATCGGGTAGCCGCCGATGGTGCCGGCGTCCTTGTCGTCTGGATCATGCTGCTGGTCCTTCTGGGGCTTGAGCAGGCCCAGCAGAAAATCGGCCGCCCTTTGGGCATCGCTGGCGTTGATGAGAAGGTGATGCAGGGGCGTCTTCATGGGCTTATCGGTGAGGTGCGAGACCAGCGCGTAGAGATAAGGGACCGAGCCACCGGGGTTGTTGACCTGGTCGATGACCAGCGAGTCGGTCTCCGCCTGGAACTTAGCCATGATCTCGCCGAACCGCTCGACCTCGTCTTTGCCGGCCATGTAGCTGGGGATGCGGATAAACCCATGCTTGCTGCCGTCGGCGGTCTTGAAAATATATGCGTGGAAAAGGTCCTTGTCCTCGGTCTGCCACACGATATCGCCCAACGCAGGCACATAGCTCTTGCGGGCTTCCAGCATGAAAGGATTGTCCTCGCTGCCGCGGCGCATCACCGCGAAAAGATCCGTCAGCGGGTGCATGGCCATCTCGATCTTGGCGCCCAGCCCGCTGACCGTGTCTTGAACGCTCGTTTTCGCCGCGGACGCGGAATCCTTCACTCCGTTTAAAACGCGCTTGATCATGTGCCGGAGCATTCCGGCGTCAGGGTTGAGGATGTCGTTTGTCGACTTCTTATCTCCTAAGGCGCGTCCGGCGACGGCCGTCTCATCGCTGAAAAGCCCGCCCGCGTCTCGCAGCGGCACGTCCTGAGCCACCAGTTCCGGCGTGTAGTCCCAGGTCAAGGTGACCTTTTTGGGCGCCCCGTCCCCGCGACGGATGACCATTGACACGTCTCCGTGCGGAACCGTGTCGCCGCGGACGCGGCGACGGTTGGTCAGAAACGTCTCGGCAAGGCGCAAGTCCGTCTCTTCCACATTGGGACCCTTGGCGGCTGCAATCGCGCGCACCGCGTCGGCCGTGGGCTGGCCGTCGAACTGCGTCACCTCGTCGCCCTCCTGATAAGGGAACTTCGCTACGGAGAGCTTCGAGCGGTCGACGTAGCCGATGAAGTATTTCCCGCCGGCCTGGATGATCGAAAGCGGGAGCTTCGCGCTTTCCGTGGAGTTGAAGCGGATGCTCACGTGGTAGTCGCGCATGGCCGCCGTCAGGCCGTACAGCAGATTCTGGAACTTCTGCGTCGTGATCTCCGGATCGGCCATGATCGCCGCCCGGACCTTATTGCGCTCGCGCTTGAGGTCGACCTGGAATTGCTTCTGCTTCCATTCCAGAGGAGCGTACTGCTGCGAGAAAATCGCGGCGATCTGATCGAGAGTCTTGATCATCTCTTTCTGGATCACGGCGGGGGAAACCGTCGCCTTCTTGGCCGCGGGGCCAAGCTTCAGGGAGGGAATGCCGTCGACGACCTTGCGCACCAAGGCCACGACCGGCTTATTCTCCAAATCCATGACCTGGTCACGGGTGGCCTCGTTCTCTTCGCTCGTGGCTTTCAGCGCCTCGCCGAATTTCTTCACCAGCTTCATCCCGGCGGCCACCAGCTTGTCTTTGACGGCCTCCCACTCGGCCTTGGCGATAGCGCCGGCGGCGACATAGGCCTCGACCTCCTGCGGGCTCATGGCCTGGCCGTCGACGACGATCCCGAGCATGATAGCAACGCGGCCGTCGCCGGTGGGTTGCGGCATGATCATCAGGCCGAATCGCCCGAACTTGACCTTGGCGATCTCTGCCTCAAGATCTTCAAGACGCTTCTTGGCGCGCGCCTCGAACGCCTTGATGGCAGCCACGGACTCCGGCAATAGGTCCCGATACCGCTCCGGCGACTTCTTCAGCGCAATTTTGCCCGCAATCTTGTCCATCTGACGATGGACCTCGGCATGCTCCTTCTCGGAAGTCTGAAGCACGACGGCAAGTTTTTTCTCCAGCTTTTGCATAGCGGGAGCTAAAACAGCCTTAGCCTTGGCCCACTCGGCCGCGGGGGCCTTGCCGGCCGCGACCATGGCTTCCACGTCATCCAAGACCATCGCTTCTTTGCCGACGACGACCCCGACGCCAATAGCGGTCTGGCCCGCCTCATTGGTCATCACAACCAGGGCGAGACTGAAGCGGCCGGATTTGACCTTGGAGATTTCCGCTTGAAGAGCGGCCTTGCGCTTGGCGTCGCGCTCCTCATAGGCCTTGTGAAGCTTGACGGCTTCAGCGGGCATCTGTTGGTCCATGCCCTCAGCCGCGACGCCATCGCCGTCCTCGGCCTGGAGCTTGCTGTTTTCAAATAACATGGATGTGCGCAAGCCGGCGTGCTTAGTATCTCCCATCGCCTTGGCGAAGGCGACGACATTGGCACGAGCGCTGGCCGCGGGGCCAACCTTGATTACCGGGATGACGGACGCGGCCGGACCGCGCTGCGAAGCGGCCATGACGGGCGCGGAAATCGCGGATGGGGCACCGAACAGCGGGGACGTCAGCGGCAGAGACGTCAGCGGCATGAGCGTCGACGCGGCCTTGCCGGCGACAACGGCTGGAACGTTTATCGGCGTCTGAACGACAGCCACGCGGATGACTTGCGCAAAACCGGTCGAGGGAAAAAGAAGAGCCAGGGACAAGGTTGCGGCCAGTGATTTCTTCACGGCGATCTGCTCGGTGATCATGTTCGGCTCCCCTTCATTTATCTTCAAACGACTAATAAGAAGATTCTATGGTCTATTGATCTAGATCAATAGGGACTTAGGGCCCATAAATGGGAAGGGATAGGACCCACGGCGCTTCGGGACTATTGGTCTGCGGGAAAGCCCAGGACGCGCCGCGCCTCGTAGAGAACGACCGCCGCAGCACTTGAGAGATTGAGCGAACGCGCGCCGGGCCGCATCGGCACGCGATACGTGCGCGCGCGCCAGCGCGCGCGCAAGGCGTCAGGCAGGCCGCGCGATTCCGAACCGAACACCAGCCACGAGTCGGCCGCATAAGGCGCGTCCCAGTGCGGGCGCTCGCCCTCGGCGCTGAAGGCCAGCACGCCGTCTTCCGGCGCCGCGGCCAAAAAATCCTCCACCGTCTCGTGGCGGCGCACCGTCAGCTTCTCCCAGTAGTCGAGCCCGGCGCGACGCAGGCGCCTCTCGGAGAGATCAAAGCCCAGCCGTCCGACCAAGTGCAGCTCGGCTCCCGCGGCCAGGCAGGTGCGGCCGATATTGCCCGTGTTCCAGGGTATCTCGGGATCGATGAGGACGACGCGCAGCATCTCCGATTCCTTTATATATGCGGCTCGAGATAGTCCAGATCTTTCCCGAACGTCTCGCGCAGCTCGGTAAGAGCCAGCAAAGCCGCCGCGAAGACCAATGCACCGACAATCCCCGCCGCGCCGAGGATGCCCGCGCTGGGCTTCAACGTCTGAAAAAGAGCGGACACGACCACCAGCGACCCGCGCACGAAGTTGGGCACCGTCGTCGTCGCTGTCGCGCGGATGTTGGTGCCGAACTGCTCCGAGGCGATGGTGACAAAGATCGCCCAGTACCCCGAGAAAAATCCCATCACGCCGCAGACGGCGTAGAACGCGCCTAGAGACGCGCCGCGCATATTCAGGTAGACGGCGCAGGAGGCCGCGGTGGCGAGCACGAAAATCAGCGCGGCCTTGCGCCGGCTTCGGAGCAGTTGGCTTAAGCCCCCGCTGGCGAAATCGCCCAGCGCGCAGCCGCCGTACAGCCACATCACCGCGCGCGAGCCGGCGGGCAGGTCGGGCATCCCCAGCGCCTGGCCGAACTCAGGCGCGAACGTCGCCAGGATGCCGATCACGTACCAAACCGGCACGCCCAGGAGAATGCAGGACAGATATCGGCGCACGCGCTCCTTCGAGGCGAACAGCATGAAGAAATCGCCGCGTTTGACCGTCGAATTCTTGACCTTGTCGAAGATCCCCGATTCATAGACGCCGACGCGAAGCGTCAGCAAGGCCAGCCCCATCCCCCCGCCCACGAAGTAGGCGTTGCGCCAGCCGAAATAGTCGCCCACCAGCCCCGCCGCCACCC
>CXWL01065635.1_pt1 | contig 52403 bp, 54 predicted proteins | sample 590931 | NCBI WGS metagenome assembly CXWL01 (sample SAMEA3498368, study PRJEB10139) | groundwater metagenome | biome: water well; material: biofilm material | place: Germany | collected 2015-04-27 | reverse complement strand
ACTCCAATGGCTGCGTACTTTAGCAACGGGCGGGGGCGTGTCAACTGCCGGAAGTAGGATGATTCTCTCGACATGATGATTCCTTTTCAGCCAGATACAACAAACCGCAGGTTTACTAACCTACGGAGCACAGTCGTGTCAGATGATCAGGAAAAACGGGGGGGCTTGAAGGGCGGGTCGGTTGCCGTGTAGGCGAAAGTGCTGTGAAAAGATGGAAAAGAAATCGATTCGGCCGATGACACTGGTAGCGCCCCAACTTCATGCATGACCGCAGGCAGATGGCTCAGCAAATGTCCTATCTGGTTGTGCGCTGTATCGTCATCACCTTCCCCATCGTTGTCATGGTGGTGATGGTGCAGATCATGCTCGTGGTGATGGTGATCATCGTTATCGATAAACGATGCGATGGTGGTTTCGTGATGACTGTCGATCATCTGCCACGCGAAGCTGGGCGACATGAACGTGCAGATAAGCACGGCAAGTAGCATACGCAAGATGGATGTGGAGTTTCGTTTCATCGTTTGGCGATTCTAGCCCATTCCTGCCGAAAGCGTCACCGTTCACTAACTGACCAACTCCCTGCCACCTCGATAGTGTCTTGCATTCCGACGATTGAAACTTGGTATCTCATATGTCTCCTTTAGTCCGCAAAGCAGAAGTGTTTGAGAGTTCCCGCCACAGTCCGATAGGCCGAGCAGGAGTCGTTCCATGCGGCTGTACCTGGCCGACCTTTGCCTGATTGAAGAATAAAACTCAAGTCTGTACCTCAATCAAGAACTGACACTCGAATCTAGGCGATTGCAGGACTTGTGATGCGGTGCATGCCCATTAAAATATCGTGAAGCTTTTCCTCCGCCAACCAAAGATCATATTTCGTTTGCATATCGACCCATAGCTGCGGGCCATTACCCAATAACGCGCCCAAGCGAAGCGCCATTTCTGGAGAAACGCTACTCCGCTCTGCCAATACCGCATGAAGTGTTTGACGAGATACGCCAAGATTCCGAGCGAATTCACTAACAGACATTCCCAAGTGGGGTAGAACGTCTTCGCGCAGGATTGCACCTGGATGTGTTGGTTTACGTTTGCGCATGATGACTCCTAGTGATAATTTTCCAAATTGATCTTCAACGCGTTCTCGCCATGCCATTCAAAAGTGATGCACCACTGGCCGTTAACATGAATGCTGTAGCGTTTAGGTTTGCCTTGTAATGGATGGAAGTCGAAGCCTGGCAAGTTCAATGCCTCAGGAGTCTTGGCAATATCAATGGCATCGAGTCGTCTAATGATCCGATCAACCAAAAATGCCTGCACCTTGGTATTTTTTCCCTTCTCAAATAGCTCTTGCAGACCTTATATGGGCGAACGATTCAATCATGTCACAAATGTAAAGCAACGCCTTACATAAGAAAAGCCACCTTCTAAAAGTACATTCGCGGCAAATTGCGTAGCCGCGAACTTAAAGTCAACTCGTACCCCAGTCTGTTCCGCCATCTCAATGCATCATCTACTTCGATACTGAGATAGCGAACGGTGCTCTCTCCACCTAATGCACTTGATCCGGCCAATTCGCCGCGCTATTTTCCCTCAAGAACTTCCGCATGTTTTGCAATCACGCGATCGATGAAGGCGCGCAGAAATCCTTCCGTCTGCGCGCTGTGGAAGCGGTCAATTTCCACGCCGTGGCTGTAGGCGACAACCGTGGGGAAGCCGCGCACTTTGTGGCGTCCGGCGATTTTCATGTTCTCGTCGGCATCCACGATCCCCAGCAGGAATTTGCCGTCGTAGGCGAACACCATCTTGTGCAGCAACGGTGCCAGCACTTTGCACGGTGCGCACCAATCCGCACTGATATCCATCAGCACGGGGAGTTGGTGTGAACGCGCCACGACCAACTCTTCAAAGCTGGCTTCTTCCACGTTGTAAGAATAATCACTCATTGTTTTTCCCGATTTATTGGCGATCAAATTTGATCACCGGTTATTCATTCTTTTGACCAATACGCCGTGGCGATGCCTTCGCCCAGATCGGCTTCGATTAGGCGGCGGCGCACTTCCAGCAGACGTTCGATCAGCGCCGGTTCATGTTTTGCGTAAGCAAGCGCATCCGGGGTGCGGCTCACCACCACACCGAGTAATTCTGTGATGGCGTTGCCGATGGAATTCTGGCTGATGGTGACGATAAGCTTGCCCGCGTCATTGCGGTAGATCAGTTGTTTAAAGGCGGGTTGCCAGCGGATGGCGTTGGCGTATTTCGCATCCACGATACAGTGGTCGCGCACTTTCTTTGCCGTCCCCATAAAATCGTTGTTGAACAGCAGCACGCTTTCCACTTGTTGCGGAAAATACACATCGGGCAGCATGGGGGCGTTGTGCGTGGAGACTTGCGAAAAGAAGCTGCGGTAGAAGTCGATGAAGCCTTTCAGCACTTCGTCATATTCTTTCCAGAAATTCACATCCCGGAGCGCGGCTGCGCCGCCCTGAATTTCCCAGCTCGGCAAGCCTTGCGGGTAGCCGGTCAGTTCAATACGCGCATCGGATTCACTCGCGGGTTTGAGAATTTGCAGGTGTAACGCCTTGTCAAAAAATTCGCGGTACACATCGGACATATAAGCCTGAAACAGGCTGTGTTGTCCGCCGTCGGTGAGGTTGGGATTGTCGGCGGCGGCCAGTTTGGCGTTGCGCAATTCCGCTTTGGAAAAAACCACAAAATGGTTGTGCAACATACGGATGCTGGGCACGCCGGGCGAGGTCAGCGGCCAAGTTGCATCCAGACTCGCTTCGCCCGCCAGGATGAGGGCTTCATCCGGATCGGGATATTGCTCCAGCATGTAATCGATGATGATCTGATTCATGCGGTTCCACACATGCTTTACGTTATCGGCCACTTGCGTGCGCCGCACCGGACGCCCCAAGGGATTGAGAATGGTCTTGGAGGTGTTGTAGATGATGGAGCAATCAAACTCGGTGCTGTGTCCCAAAGCTTTGCGGTACAGCAGCAGATTCTCAGTGTTCTGCAACAGGCCGTTGTTGCTCACCAGATCGTTCAAATTCTCGGTGCTATTGAAGAACTCGTTGTGTTTCATGCCTTCCGGCACATCCAGCGGAATGGGGCGGAACGGCGTGACGATTTCGCGCGGGCCGGTTTGCAAGTTGGAAGTCATGCTGCGCTATTTATCTCGGAAAGATTAGTCGAGCCAAACCGATCCCCTTCTCCTGGCAGTGGGAAGGCCAGGGTGGGGGGCGGGGGACTCACGCGACCCTACAGGCTCGCGCGGCTGATTAGTTTAGGGAAGGTCTGATTAAGTCCGCAAGCATTGGTTCGATACACCCGAAGGGTGCGAGAACCTCTTCGAGGCATTTTCCGTTCGTCCCGAGTGCCGCGCTTGCGCGGTGTATCGAGGGTGCGAACGGAAAACACTGTGCGTGTGCTGTTGGGGCTTCAGCCCCTTACAGCCACGGCCTACTCCTTGCGGGTACACCACGAACGGACTTTTCAGATTTTCCTTAAGGCCTCTTGGGAGTGGTGTATGGCACTTCTTTTTGGTGCGGTTCCCAAGTGGTTTCATAGCCTACAAAAAACTGACCCGGTACAATTTCTTTCTGGCGGGTAGTTACGTGAAATGCGTGGCCATCCGGAATTTTGGGGCGGCAAAAAGGCTTCTTTTCATCACTCATGTTGTTACCTCCTTCGGTTAAAAAAAGTAGTAGTTGAAAACGGGAAGTATGTAAACAGGCATATCGACTCCTCCCATTCTGCTGCTGAAATATAAATATTCAGCGTATGTAATATGCCTTCTTTGGTATCACATGCCGCACGCCCCCTTGGGGATTTTCAACGTCCCCTGTGTAGCGGGGGATGACGTGAATATGCACATGGAAAATGCTTTGCCCGGCCGCCGGTCCGACATTGATGCCGATGTTGTAGCCGTCCGGATTAAACTCCCCGTCAATGAGTTTTTTTTCCTCTTGGATGAGCCCCATGCAGGCAGCAACTTCTTCCGGCGTCAGGTCGAAAAAACTGGATACATGCCGGCGCGGGATAACCAGAGTATGCCCCGGACTTGTCGGGTAGGAATCACGGGCGCTGAATGCAAGTTCATGCAGTAGTGATACCCCGCGCGGATCTTTGCAAAACAGGCAAGGATCATTGGGGTCTCTTTTCTTTTCTTGAGTAGCTTCAGTCGACAACAGAACACCTCCTGTTCAATCTATACTTTATACTTCGATGCAGAATTTTATTAACGGGGAAACTATCGTGGCATCGAATAAAGGACGGGCTTACTTTGCACTGCTTGGTTATCATTTCAACCCCGACGACATTACACGCCTGCTTGGGTTGGAGCCCACCGCCACCAATGCTGCGGGCGCGCACAGCGGTCTGGATAAACCCGTCATTAGCTCCTGGGAGTTATCCACGGAGGCCGTTTCCGGAGTGGTGGACGTATTTGCTTTAACTGACATTCTCATCAAGCAGCTGGAACCCGTTAAACAAAAAATTGTTGAGGTCTGTAAAAGCCACAATCTGTCTCCAAGGTTGGGCGTGGTGCTGACTTTATCGGTCGACAAAGGTGAATCAAGCCCGGAAGTCGGCTTCGGCGCCCGAACAATCCGTTTCCTGGCGGATACCGGCTCATTTATTGAGGTGGAAAATAAACTTTCCGAGCGGGTTTGATTCATTCTTCACCCGGCAATCGGGATGTTGAGCGCAGCTAGCTGCGCCTGTTTCAGTTGTTCCTCACAATGCTTTAAACAGAGTGGTTGTAGCGCGTGAGGAAAGCATTCCAGGATCACTTCAAATTCATCCGCAATTTCTTCCGCAAGCGCGGCATCATTTGTCAGTTGAGCCAGTACATTTTGCGCGGTCGCCTTGTTCACCCGACAGATGACTGCAACATGGATGGGCAACTGCTGTTCCATACTGACCGTCCATGCCAATTCGTAGGAGTTGATCGCTTCTTTTAAGCGATCAGGGTTTTCTTCCGACTCACCGAGATGATGCAAAGTGACGGCCCGATTGTTATGGGCGGCGGTCAATTCCAAAGCGTAATTATCGGCGTCGAGTGCGGCGAGGGCATTCTTATAGGCAACGACGGATTTTTGAAGTTGACGGTTGCCTTTAAGCAGTTTGCCGAACGTATGTAAGGTGGCCCCGAGTTGAAACAGGGTGACCATCCAATCTTCCGGGGACTTATCACGGGTCCATACCAGCAAGACATTTGTGTAAGCATCTACAGCGATCTTCAACGGCTTTGTATCATCAAGCAAGCGGCCCAGCGCCTGGTTGGCTGTGCCCAGGTTATATTGAGTGGCGGCCCATTCCAAGGGCGAATCGTCCTGTCGGAATTCTTCCAAGGCATTGCTAAAACACTGAATGGACTTTTCGAACAATGCCGCATCTCTGCGCTGCTGCCCCATTGCCGCGAGAATGTTTCCCAGATTGTTCTGTGTCGTTGCCCAGGCGAAGGGTGTTTGGGCGCGACTGATATGTGGAGCAGGGGTGTCTGCCAGCGATGCCTCAAGCACTTCGCGCAAGTGCTCAAAGATTCTGGTGCTGAAGCGGTGCTGCTCATAATTTCCGCGTGTGAAACGAAAGTTATCCGCTACGGCAACTTGGGTATCCGGTGCTGCCGCTGCGGCCACTTCTTCACTCAGCAAACCGATGGAATTCGCGATTGCGCGTTCCAAAGCCTTGTTCGGCGGGAAAATGATGTAATTGGTTGAGAGTTTCATTTTGCCCGGTCGAGTATTTCATTCAGCTCGGGATCGGCACCGACCGCTCCGCCAAGCTCGATTTCTTCCTCGGTGGCTTCACGTATTGACAGCACTTCCAGCATGAAAGTGACCTCTCTGCCGCAAAGGGGGTTGTTGCCGTCCACAGTCAATGTCTTGTCGTCGAATCGCGTAACGATGAAGTCTCTGGGCTCACCCTTGTCATTTTCCATGGTGATGGTCATGCCGATCTCGCGAAATTCTTCCGGAACATTTTCGATACGATCGGTAAATACCAGCGATTCATCCCGCTCGCCGTACAACTTGGCAGTGTCTATTGCCACCTCGATGATGTCGCCGATTTTTTTACCGTACAGCTCCTTGGTTACTTCCTCGGACATCACATCATTCACGCCGTGAACGTATGCCAGCGGATAGTCCACAGTAACCAATACGTCACCGGTTTTGTTATCGACGACCTTGTAATTCAGTTCAACAAATTTTTCGTCTTCAATCGTATATGACATGAAAAAACACCCCGATATTGATAAAGATCACCTCTAAAAATCCAAATTTCGTCGCAATACTGCGTTGCTCACAAAAAATACTCCTTACATATTCCATATATGCTGCGTCGCATTTTTTTGTTCGCGCCTTGTCTTGCTTAGAACTTTGAATTTTTAGAGGCGACCTAAAGTTCTCTTAGAACAGCGTAGCGCCGAAGATTTTAACCTTGTCCTTTTCGTAACCCAGAACCAGTCTTCCCAGCCACTCGCTGTTGTTCTTTTTGTTGATCACTTTGTACAGAACAGTGACATATTCTCCACGCCGTATCGTGCCGAGATAGGAATAATCTTCTGACAGGTTTTTCGCAAGATCGCTTCTGGCAAACTGCTTGCCCATTTCAACCTCATTGGCGCCCGCAATAAACGTGCTCGAAAAATTACGCGTGAAAGCACCGTAGTTTCCCTCGTTAGAGTACTTGATAAGATCGGCCCACATCGGGTTGGCCAACGCCAAGATCTCTTCATCTGTTTTTTCAAGAATGTTCATAGTTATCCCACATACGCAGTGTTTGAAGAAATCTAGCTATCGCGTTGTCACATGCTTCGCTGAATAGACAAAAGAGGACCAACAAAAAATGTGCTGGCCCTCTTTTGATAAAAGAACACGTTGTCGCAGCAAATAGAGTTTCGCAGGCTTGATAGAACAAAACTGTTAAATCAAGCCTGCATTTGCCTAGTGATGGTCTGTCGGCGCCGCTTTCTCCACATCACCTACCAGGTGGTAGAGCGGTGCTTTTTCCATCGTGTATTCACCCGTCTTGGGATCGCGACGTGAAACGGTCAGCACGTGCCAGTTCTTGTCATCCAGCTTCATCACATCACCACGGTAGTAGTAACCCGGCCAGCGTGTTTCCTTACGGAAAAGCGTATGTTGGAACACACTTTCAGAAGTCAGGAAACGATGCTTCAGCTCCCACGCACGCAGCAGTTCATGGATATCGGACGCGGCAACCTTTTCCAGATCTTCCCCAAGAATCGCCATCTTCTTAAGGCCGATGTTCAGGAGCTTGTCGTTGGTCATGTAGTTAACACCGAAACCACCACAGTACTCATCCATCATCTTCTGCAAACGATCAAGCCCCTGTCTTGGGTTGATGAAGTTTGGATTAACGCTACCGGCAACCACTTCATTACTGAAAACACGGTACGTTTCCAGAGGCTTGTAGATCTGTTCCCTGCGACGATCGATTTGAGCGTCAGATACACGGATGCCCTCTGCTTTGCCATCATCAATATATTTACAGGCAGCCTTGGCAGCCAGACGACCTTCAGTGAAAGAACCCGACGAGAAGGCGTGTGGTGTACCGCCTACCGCATCACCGGCACCGAACAGACCTTCAATCGTCGTCATGCGGTTATAGCCCCAGAAGTACTCCGGCGGAGACAGATCTTCCGGACCTGAGCACCAAGCGCCGCAACCGGTAGCATGCGAACCCATGACATAAGGCTCAGAGGTGGTCAGCTCGGGATTCTCGTACTTGGGATCAACGTCGGTGGCTGCCCAAAGTACCGCCTGACCAACGGTCATACCCAGGAAGTTGTGCCAGCCGATCTCTTCAAGATGAGGGTCCTGGAAGGCTTCCATGGTGACCATGTGAATCGGGCCACGACCGGCGTTCACCTCGTTGATGATTGCGTGGTTACGCAGGCAGGTCGGGATGGGGCGATGCGTCCTGTGCGAAACTTCCGGGTCCAGATATTCCTTGCCCACCATTTGCTGCAGTGCCGGGAACCACTTGGATTCGTACTCTTCACCGTAGCCATTCTGGGTATAGGTCTTGAGATGCAGGAAGTAGGCACCGACCGGACCGTAACCATCCTTGAAGCGAGCCAGTACGATACGGTTTTCCATCTGCGTCATCTTTGCACCGGCTTCGATCATCAGGCCATAAGCAGAGCCCGAAGACCACGGTGCGTACCAGACACGACCCGCACCTTCACCAATAGAACGCGGCTTAAAGATGTTGGAAGCGCCACCGGCACCGCAAACAACGGTCTTGGACTTGAATACGTGGTAGTTACCCGTGCGTACATTAAAGCCCACGGCACCGGCAACACGGTTCTCCTTGGATTCATCCATCAGCAGGTGAGTCACACAAATGCGGTTGAAAACCTTGTCCGCTGACTTCTTGGCGGCTTCAGCAACGATAGGTTTGTAAGATTCACCATGAATCATGATCTGCCAACGCCCTTCGCGCAGATACGAACCCTTCTTCTCGTTGCGCATGATGGGGAGACCCCACTCTTCAAAGTTATGCACCGTGGAGTCAACGTGGCGCGCCATGTCAAACAGCAAGTCTTCGCGCACCATACCCATCAGGTCGATACGTGCATAACGCACATGATCTTCGGGATTGTTCTCGCCAAAGCGCGTACCCATGTAGCAGTTGATCGCATACAGCCCCTGAGCCACCGCACCGGAACGCATGATGTTTGCCTTTTCGGCGATCACGATCTTCTTGTTCTGTCCCCAATATCTTGCCTCGAATGCTGCGCCCGTACCGCCCAAGCCAGCGCCCACAACCAGGATGTCGATATTGTCTTCAATAATTGTCGAGTAGCTCATTAGTATTGCACCCCTTCTTTGATTTCCAGGCCATTAGATTGCAGTGTGTGCAATCCACCGTCATCCATACGGATATATTTAGGCTCATTAAACAGCAGTTGGCTGTCGCGCATCTCCTTGCTGGGGGCGGGTACCTGAGCGAGGTTCGGTGTCGCCGAGCCCCAGGGTTTGGTTGTGATAGGCGCCAACAGATCCATTTCTTTCTTGCCGTTGCGGAACTTGATGCGCCACGCAATGGTGCCTTTCTCTTCATCGCGGATCACGCGAACACTGTGTCCCAGTGGTGCAAAGTCGGCATAACCGCGTACATCAATCGCGTGATGCGGACAGGCTTTCACACAGGAATAACATTCCCAGCACATGCTGGGTTCGATGTTGTAGGCACGTCGCAACTTCTTATCGATGTGCATGATGTCCGATGGGCAGATGTCAACGCATTCACCACAACCATCACAACGCGTCATATATACAAAGGTTGGCATAATTTATTCCTCTATTCTTTATAGATAATGGGTCAAGTTAGTATTAATAGTGGTTCGGTCTTTCAGCCTTGATACAAAGTCCCATGTTGGGCGGGTTCTTGCCCATATACGTGGGGATATCCGGAAACTTGCGCTGTACTTCTGGATCCGTCAAATCATAGTCGGGAGGCAGATTCTCGCGAGAACCATCGGCCACCGTGATTTTTTTCTGGTGGGCAGCGGCAGGCTTAAAGAACATGTGGGCGAACTTGGACCAATACACGCCGCCAAAGAGCACGGTGCTGGACAGGATGAACAAGGCAAAGAATACGGTTAATCCACCGCCGGTGAATGACCAGATCAATGCGAAAGTCGAGGTGGCAAGCAGCGAGAGAATGAACAAGTCCGCACGTTCGAAGCGAAACCAGGGAAGGCCTTCAGCAGACACATCAACGCGGATACACAACCAGAACCAGTATCCACCCACGGCCAGCATTAGAGCACCGATATGCCATAACTGTGGTAACAAGGTAGATGTGGATTCCGGCGAGAAAATCATGATCGCGGTAGTCGCAATAAATATTAGGGTTCCGTACATAGTCAACAGATGGGAAAGCCTGCGTCTTGGATTGCTGAATTCGCCGGAAGTTAATACTTCGTTCACCAGCACTGAAACGGCAATCGCTGCTTTTTCTCCGCCACTGACCGTGCGTTTTGCGCTCTTCTTGGCTTTTTTCGCATTTTCGAAAAAGTACTTCGCGCTTTTCTTGTGCAGCATGTCGAGTATCGTCCCGCCCATAACCAGCAGGACCATAAGAACGATGTACCCCTGCATCATTGCGGGTGTTATAACTTCTGGAAGTGTGGCAAACGGGTTGCTCGTAAACATTAGTTCCTCCTCAAAAATAAAATATTAGTCACAAGATATCAGTCAATCTATCGGGCGCAGCGCATGCCGAATGCCCGCCGGGTTTCACTTCGCCTTTTCAGTTTCGGCCAATTCGGAGTAGTACTTGCGCAATATCTCCAGCACCTCGGGACGGCTGAATTCGGCGGGCACTTCCGCACCTTCCGAGAGCATCTTGCGCAACTGGGTGCCGGACACCTGCAGGCGATCCGCATCGGTATGCGGACAGGTGCGTCCGGAAGCCATGCCGCCGCACTTGTAGCACCAGAACGAGATATCGATCTTCATCGCCTCTGTCTCAAGCGCGCCTTTGGGTATCTTGTCGAAGATGTGGTGCGCATCAAACGGGCCGTAGTAGCTGCCGACACCCGCATGATCGCGTCCCACGATTTGGTGCGAGCAGCCGTAGTTCTGTCTGAAAAGCGCATGCAACAGCGCCTCGCGCGGCCCGGCGTAGCGCATGTCCAGCGGATAGCCGGCCTGCACCACCGTCTTGGCGACGAAATAATTCTTGGTCAGCGCGATGATGGCGTGGGTGCGCACTTCGGCCGGGATGTCGCCCGGTTTGAGATTGCCGAGCAAGGAATGGATCATTACGCCGTCGCAGACTTCGATGGCCACCTTGGCCAGATATTCGTGCGAGCGGTGCATCGGGTTGCGCGTCTGGAAAGCGGCGACTTTGCTCCAGCCCAATTCATTGAACAATTCACGGGTTTCTTTGGGCGTCTTGAACAGTGTGCCGTATTTTTGCGGGAACCCGCCTTGTGACAAGACTCTTAGCGGGCCGGCAAGATTGACATCGCCCTGCTGCATGACCATTTTCACGCCCGGATGTGCCGGATCGGTGGTGCCGAATACGGTGGCACATTCGTGCGATTTGTCGATGCTGTATTTTTCCGTAACCTGCATTGTGGCCAGCAGGCTGCCGTCGTCCGGATCCAGTAACGCGATGTGGCTACCCAACACGATCGTTTCAGCGGTGGTTTTATCGGTGGAGAGGGTGATCGGGATGGGCCAGAACAGGCCGTTGGTCATGGTCATGCTATCGCACACGCCCTGCCAATCCGCATGCTGCATGAAACCGTTCAGTGGAGTGAAGCCACCGATGCCGAACATGATGAGGTCGCCTTTTTCGCGTGAACTCACCGTCACCTTCGGATAGGCGCGAGCACGCTTTATTTCTTCGATCAAATCCTCACCCACCAACAACAGGGGGTTAAGTTTTCCCCCGCCGTGCGGGTTCACCAATGCCATACCTGCCTCCCTAATATTTTTAGTACGCGATTACAATTTGTGGGATTCATGGAATCTCAGGTTCGGCACACTAGTGCATCACTCACCTCTCGGCGATACCCCTCAAGGGTTAATGGTTGCACCCCCCCTTACGGGTTATGCCTTAATTACTCATCACAGCTATGGCTGTAGTAGCGTGTGATAGACATACTTGCACCCTGTAAAAAACCGACTGAATTCGTAGGCTAGTCGTGTCCCGCCCAAACGCAAAATAACTGAGCAAACATGCCATCAACTCCATTGCACGACCCGTTGGCGCCGCCTGTCGCGGATGCAAAAATCGAAGTTAAAAATACCACGTGTTACATGTGCGCCTGCCGCTGTGGCATCCGTGTCCATCTACGTAATGGGGAGGTGCGCTACATCGACGGCAACCCCGACCATCCCCTGAACAACGGCGTGATCTGCGCCAAGGGCTCGTCCGGAATCATGAAGCAATACTCGCCTGCGCGGCTGACCAAGCCGCTGCGCCGCAAGCCGGGGGCCGAGCGTGGTAGCAGCGAGTTCGAGGAGATCAGTTGGGAAGAGACCTTCAGCATACTGAGTGAGCGCTTGGGAAAGATTCGCGCGACTGATCCGAAGAAGTTTGCGCTGTTCACCGGGCGCGACCAGATGCAGGCGCTGACCGGCCTGTTCGCGCGCCAGTTCGGCACCCCCAACTACGCGGCGCACGGCGGCTTCTGCTCGGTCAACATGGCTGCGGGCATGATCTACACCATCGGTGGCTCGTTCTGGGAATTCGGCGGCCCCGACCTGGAACGTTCCAAGCTGTTCATCATGATTGGTACGGCGGAAGACCATCACTCCAATCCGATGAAAATTGCCCTCTCCAAATTCAAACGCGAGGGCGGTCGCTTCATTTCTATCAATCCGGTGCGTACCGGGTATTCCGCCATCGCCGATGAATGGGTGCCGATTCGTCCGGGGACGGACGGTGCGTTATTCCTGGCCATTATTCACGAGATCATCGCGCTCGGTTTATACGACCGCGATTTCCTGGTGCGCTACACCAATTCCGGACAGTTGGTGAACTTGGACGACAAACATGACGAGTTCGGCATGTTCGTGCGCACCGAGGTGCCGGCGGAAGAGGGCTGCTACGATCCACAGAATAAGTTGTGGTGGGACCGCAATACCAACAAACCCGTGATCACCCACACCGAGGGTGCCGATCCTTTCCTGCTGGGCGAATTCAAACTGGCGGACGGTGTCGCGGTCAAACCCGCTTTCCAGTTGCTGCAAGACCGCGTCAAGGATTACACGCCGGAATGGGCGGAACAGATCACCGGCATCCCCGCCGACACCATCAAACGCTTGGCGCACGAGATGGGGATCACTGCGCGCGACCAGAAGATCGAACTACCGATTGCGTGGACCGATTCTTGGGGCAAGGAGCACAGCAGCGTCACCGGTAATCCGGTGTCGTTCCATGCCATGCGTGGATTGGCGGCGCACTCCAATGGTTTCCAGACCATACGTGCTCTGTCGATATTGATGACGCTATTGGGTACTATCGACCGTCCGGGCGGCTTCCGCCATAAACCGCCGTTCCCGCGTCCTATCCCGCCCTGTGCACGTACGCCGAACGACCCGCGTGCCGTGCAACCGAACACCCCCTTGGATGGTATGGCACTCGGATGGCCGTCTGATCCGGACGATCTGTTCGTCAATGCGGACGGTAGTCCGGTGCGTATCGACAAAGCCTTCTCGTGGGAATATCCGCTGTCGGTGCACGGCCTGATGCACAACGCCATCACCAACGCGTGGCGCGGTGACCCGTACAAGATCGACACGCTGCTGCTGTTCATGGCCAACATGGCATGGAACTCCACCATGAATACCACCGAAGTGCGCAAGATGCTCACCGATAAGGAAGAAAACGGCGAATACAAGATTCCGTTCCTTGTGGTGTGCGACGCGTTCCATTCGGAGACCACCGCCTTCGCCGATCTGATTCTGCCGGACACGACTTACCTGGAGCGCCACGATGTGATGTCCATGCTGGACAGGCCGATCTCGGAGTTCGATGGTCCTGTGGATTCGGTGCGTATCCCGGTGGTGCCCCCGACCGGTGAATGCAAACCGTTCCAGGAAGTGCTTATTGAGTTGGGCACACGCCTGAAATTGCCCGCATTCGTCACCAAGGAAGGAGTACGCAAGTACCGCGACTACCCCGACTTCATCGTGAATTGGGAGACCGCACCCGGTTCCGGCATCGGCTTCCTCTCGGGTTGGCGCGGCAAAGGCGGAGAGAAAACGCTGCGCGGCGAACCGAATCCGAACCAGTGGGAGATGTATGCCAAAAACGATTGTATGCATCACTACAAATTGCCGCGCTCGTACCAGTTCATGCGCAACTGGAACAAGGGTTATCTGGAGTGGTCGCAGCGCAGCGGTATCACGCGTTATGCCGAACCTATCCTGATCCACCTGTATTCCGAAGTGTTGCAGAAGTTCCGCCTCGCGGCGCAGGGCAAGAGCATCACCCGCCAGCCGCCCGCGCATCTGGCGAAACGCATCGAGACCTTTTTCGACCCCTTGCCGTTTTATTACGAACCGCTGGAAACGCAGACCACGGACAAAGCCAAATATCCGCTGTCCGCTTTGACACAACGCCCGATGGCGATGTATCACTCGTGGGATTCGCAGAACGCCTGGTTGCGCCAGATCCACGCGCACAATTATTTGTACGTCAATGCGAAAACCGCGAAGGATGAGGGTATCGCCGACGGAGACTGGATTTGGTGCGAATCGCAGTGGGGCAAAGTCCGTTGCATGGCGCGTTACAGTGAATCGGTGGAGCCGGGCACGGTGTGGACCTGGAACGCCATCGGCAAAGCGGCCGGTGCGTGGAATTTGACACCGGACGCGAACGAATCACAGCTGGGTTTCCTGCTCAATCACGTGATTTCGGAAGAGTTGCCGCCGGGAGCCGACGGCAAACGTTTTTCCAACTCCGACCCGATTACCGGACAGGCCGCCTGGTACGACGTGCGTGTGCGTATCTACAAAGCGGAGGCGGGCGAGCCCGAACAGACCTCGCCGCAATTCGAAGCAATGAAAAAATATCCCGGTATGAAAGAACATCCGAAGTGGCTGGCGTATTTCGGCGGTGGCAAGAAGAAGGGCGGTGTCAAATGACCCAACTCGGGATTATTAAATTGAAAGGCGCGCTATGACTCAGCTTGCCTTGGTCATCGATCTGAATGTCTGCGTGGGCTGTTATGCCTGTGTGACCAGTTGCAAAGAATGGAACACGTCCGGATCGGCCGGGCCGTTGTGCGACGAGAATCCCTATGGCCCGAATCCCACCGGTACGTTTTTCAACCGTGTACAAACCTTTGAGATCGGTCATTTTCCGCTCAGCGAAACGTTGCACTTTCCCAAATCCTGCCTGCATTGTGAAGACCCGCCTTGCGTACCGGTGTGTCCGACGGGAGCCTCGTACAAGCGCAAGGAAGACGGAATTGTGCTGGTGGATTACGACAAGTGTATCGGCTGCAAATATTGCACGTGGGCGTGTCCGTATGGTGCGCGCGAGTTCGACGAAAAAGCGAAAGTGATGAAGAAATGCACTCTGTGCGTGGATCGTATCTACGATGAATCCATGTCTGAGGAAGACCGCAAACCCTCATGTGTGAAAGCGTGTCCGACCAGCGCACGTCTGTTCGGTGATATCCACGACCCTGAGTCGGCGGTGTCGCAGGCGATCCGCGAAGATGGCGGCTACGCGTTGATGCCGGAGTGGGGTACGCATCCCGCCAACCATTATCTGCCGCGTCGCAAGACCAAACTAAAGATCCATAACGACGAGTTGGAACGCGCGGACAATCCGCTCAAAGTGGACGGTCAATTGCCCAAACCGGGCAAAGGCGACTCCTCTATGGACGATGCTTCTGCTTGGTAATTTAAACTAAACACGAACGACTATGAAACCTGCATTCTCTGTGATCTTTTTGACTACGCTGCTCGGCGCCGGGCAGGGCTTGTTCCTTGCCTTGTTCACGCATCAATCGTATGCCTTGTTCGGTCTGTTGCCGATGCAGTCCGATGCGTTCTATGGCTACGGTAGTTTGTTGGCTTTGCTACTGTTGGTCGGCGGTCTGACCGCATCCTTCTTCCACTTGGGCAGGCCTGAACGGGCATGGCGCTCTGCCACGATGTGGCGTACTTCTTGGCTGTCACGCGAAGTCATCGCACTGCCGCTCTTCATGGGGGTCGTATTTCTCTTTGGCGTCGCGCATCTGACTGGATATCGGCCCGAGGTGGTGACGCTACCAAGTGGATTGCTCATCGACCTGTCCATCGTGTTGGGGGGTATTGGCACCTTAGTGGCTTTCACTTTGTTCGTTTGTACCGCCATGATCTACGCTTGTCTGCGCTTTTTGCGCGAGTGGCATTCGCCGCTGACGGTCATCAACTACATCCTGATGGGTGGTTCTTCAGGATTCATCCTCGCTTCGTTCTATGCCTCATATGCTGCACCGGATCAGGCAGACTTCTTTGCGGGTTGGGCCATCATCATCACCTTGTTGGCTTTCGTCGGCCGTTGGGCCTCGCTGGTGCGCAACGCGCGCCTGAAACCCAAATCAACGATACAAACCGCGATCGGTGTGAAGCATCCCTACATCGTGCAACGTTCGATGGGTTCCATGGGCGGCTCGTTCAACACGCGTGAATTCTTTCACGGCAAAAACCCCGCCTTCATGCGTTTGATCAAACCGTCCTTCTTGATGTTGGCCTTTGTCGCACCGCTCGCACTGCTGGCGCTGGGACTGTTCACACCGGCTTTGCTCGGCGTCGCGTTTATACTGCAATACATCGGGTTACTCGCCGAGCGCTGGTTCTTCTTCGCCCAAGCCAACCACCCGCAAAATCTCTACTACCAGACCATAGGTTGATTTAGTTACCGTGAAAACCAGGCATTCGGGCAAATACTGGCTGTACCATCTGTTGCCGTTCATGATGTGGAAACACAGGGTGGATCGTGATTCCACCCGTGCCGATCTGGTCGCCGGTTTGACGGGTGCCTTGATCGTTCTACCGCAGGGGGTGGCTTTCGCCACCATCGCGGGCATGCCGCCGGAATACGGCTTGTATGCGGCCATGTTGCCGGCCATCGTCGCAGCACTGTTCGGATCGAGCTGGCACTTGGTGTCCGGGCCGACCACGGCTATTTCCATTGCAGTATTCGCGGCCATGAGCCCGCTGGCCGATCCCGGCTCGGCAGAATTCATCAGCATGGTGTTGACGCTGACCTTTCTGGTCGGTTTATTCCAGTTGATCTTGGGGCTGGCGCGCATGGGGGTACTGGTCAACTTCATTTCGCACACGGTGGTCATCGGCTTCACGGCAGGTGCGGCGCTGCTCATCGCGGCCAGCCAGGTGAAGAACTTCTTCGGTATCGATATCGCGCGCGGCGCGCCATTCTATGTGGTGATCGAACGTTTCATCGAGCAGTTCGGCAACATCAATCCCTGGGTCACACTGGTCGGTTTAGTCACGCTGGCTACCGGCATGTTCGCAAAACGCTTCATCCCCAAGTTGCCCTACATGATCGTGGCGATGGTGGTCGGCAGCGTAGTGGCTTATGTGATCAATCTGGAATTGGGTGTCGAACACACTATGATCAAGACGGTCGGTGCGCTATCTGCACAATTGCCGCCATTCTCGTTACCGGATTTTTCTTACGAAACGATCCACAAAGTATTGTTCCCGGCGCTGGTGGTGACCATGCTGGCGTTGACCGAAGCGGTGTCTATCTCGCGCGCGATCGCAGTGAAGTCGGAACAGCGCATCGAAGGAAATCAGGAATTCATCGGGCAGGGTTTGTCCAACTTGGTCGGTAGTTTCTTCTCCAGCTATGCCTCGTGTGGTTCGTTCAATCGTAGCGGTGTGAACTATGCGGCCGGCGCACGCACGCCGATGGCGACGGTATATGCATCGGTCATGTTGTTGCTGATCTTGTTCTTGGTCGCGCCGCTGGCATCCTATCTGCCGACGGCGGCGATGGCGGGTATCCTGTTCTTGGTTGCTTGGGGACTGATCGATTTCCATCACATCGCCGGGATCGGCAAGGCCAGCCGTAGCGAGACTGTCATTCTGTGGGTGACACTGATAGGAACATTGGTCGATCTGGAGAAGGGTATCTTCTTCGGTATCCTGCTGTCGCTCACCATCTATCTGTTACGCGTCTCACGCCCCAATATCGTCGAAGTGGTGCCGGCGAAGGAGGAGGGGGCGTATCACTTCGTGGGGGCAGAAGACCATCCGACTTGTCCGCAGATGAGCATGGTGCGCATGAACGGTGCCATCTTCTTCGGTGCGGTGGATCATGTGCGCAACAGTCTGCTGCAGATCGATGCGGAGAACCCTCTGAAGAAGAACGTGATGATTGTTGCTCGCGGAATCAGTTTCGTGGATGTGGCAGGCGCGGAGATGTTGGCGCAGGAAGCGCGTCGCCGCCGCAAGATGGGTGGCGGGCTGTATTTCTACCGCTGCAAAGGACCTATCCGTGAATTCCTTAATAAGTCGGAAAAAATGGATGAGATCGGCGAGCGCAATTTCTTTCCTGTTATGGCGAATTGGCTCAAACCGGTGTACGCCACGCTGGATTCGGAGATATGCCGCAACTGCAAAGCACGTATCTTTGCCGAGTGTCATGCGAAACTTCCCAACGGGCAAGCCCGTTCCTCTCTCCTCAATCCTCTCCCGGATGAAGCACCTCTCTCTAACTCTCTCCCGCAAGCGGGAGAAAGGACAAACGAGAAAGGCAATCTTCGATTCCCGGGCGAGGAGGCAAGCGAGAAGGGCAATTTATAATTCTGGGCAACCGAGGCACGCATGAATAACCGTTTAACACGTCTCCTTCCTTTTATTTCTTGGTGGCCTTTGCGCGGACAAACGGTCCGGGCCGATTTGATCGCGGGCATCACTGTCGCACTGGTACTGATTCCGCAATCCATGGCGTACGCCCAACTCGCCGGGTTGCCCGCGTATTACGGGTTGTATGCCGCATTCCTGCCGGGCATCATCGCGGCGATGTGGGGTTCTTCGGCGCAGCTGGCAACCGGGCCGGTTGCTGTGGCTTCACTCTTGACCGCTTCCGCGTTGGCACCGCTTGCGGCTACGGGTTCCGAACAGTTTGTGGCGCTGGCGATTTTGTTGGCGCTGATGGTGGGCGTGATCCAGCTGACGTTGGGTGTGTTCAAGTTGGGCGTCGTGGTGAACTTCCTGTCCCACCCCGTGATCGTCGGCTTCACCAATGCCGCCGCCATCATCATCGGACTGTCACAACTCAATAAATTGTTTGGCGTCTCCATGGGACGCAGCGAACACTTCATCAATGACGTGTGGGGCGTGTTGCAGCAGATCGGCGAGACACACCTGCCTACGCTGATGATGGGGATCTCTGCTTTTGCAATCATGTGGGGCCTGAAGAAATATGCTCCCAAGATGCCCGGGGTGTTGATCGCGGTGGTGATTACGACCTTGGTCAGTTTCTCCATCGGTTTTGAGCACAATGGCAAAGCCAAGGTCGACGAGATCGTCGATGTGGAGGTGCGCAACCTTGCCAATGATCTATCGCAATCCGAGATCAAGATTGCCGAATTGAACGGCACCCTGAACGCCAAAGGGGCTGAACTCAAACAGCTACAAAAGAACCATGAAGGGAGCGGCCAACACAACGCGGCACTCAATTACGAGATTGAGCTGATCCGGCTTGAACTGAAGAATTTAGAGGGAGAGAACCGCAAGGCTGCCCGCGCCTTGCGTAAATTCATCTTCGAACAGACACCCGCAACGGCGGTACAACCGGCCAGACTGTATCTAACTGGTCAAGTTCCGCAGGGCGAGTCGTCAGACGGCTACCGTTGGCGCATCAGAAAAGTGAACCACGGCGAGTTGAAGCTGGTCGGTGGAGGGGAAGTGGTAGGGAGTATTCCCGCAGGTTTGCCCGGTATCGAGATACCGAAGATGAGTTGGGAAATGGTGATGTCGTTGTTCTCCGGGGCGCTCGTGATTTCGCTGGTGGGATTTATGGAGGCGATTTCTATCGCCAAGGCCATGGCAGCCAAGACCAAGCAACGCATCAACCCCAATCAGGAATTGCTTGGGCAGGGTTTGTCCAATGTCATTGGCAGTTTCAGCCAGGCCTTCCCGGTCAGTGGTTCTTTCTCGCGTTCCGCCGTCAATTTAAATGCCAATGCACAGACGGGTCTATCCAATGTGTTCGCAGGCTTGGTCGTGCTGGTCGCTTTGTTGTTCCTTACACCGTTGCTATACCACCTGCCACAGGCGGTGTTGGCTGCGGTGATCATGATGGCGGTGGTCGGTTTGATCAACTTCAAAGCCATAGCCCATGCCTGGCACACACATAAACATGACGGTATCGCATCGGTCGTGACTTTTGTCGCCACGCTGGCTTTCGCACCGCACTTGGATAACGGCATCTTGGTGGGTGCGGGGTTGGCGATTTTGCTGTATTTGTACCGCACCATGACCCCCAGAGTGGCGATACTTGGGCGTCATCCGGATGGCACGTTGCGTGATGTCAAAGTCCATAATCTTCCAATCAGTGAAAACATCATCGTACTTCGCTACGACGGCTCGCTCTATTTTGCCAACGTGCCGTATTTCGAAGATGCCGTTTTGGAAGCGGTGGCGAATAATCCGCGCGCCAAGCATCTGTTGATCGTGTCTGACGGTATCAACCAGCTTGACGCTTCGGGTGATGAAGTCATCCATCACGTCGTGGAGCGGTTGCGTTCCGGCGGTATCCGGGTGGCTTTCAGCGGATTGAAAAAACAAGTGCTGGATGTCATGCGGCAGTCGGGCTTACTGCAATACATCGATAACGAAAATATTTTTGCCGACGAAGATAAGGCGCTGGATTCGATCTATGCGGATGTGCTGAAGGTCAGGCCGGATGCAAAACGCCGCCTGCTGAAACAGCACATTGGCGGTGACGACGGCATCAAAACTTGGCTGTGAAAATCGCGTCGTAATAGCGCATAACGGCATACCCTCAGATCGATTTCCTGCATCGGGATAACGCGATTTCCCCGTGTTGTCTGAGTCGGTGTAAGTCGCTGGTCATTGATTGGATGATCCAAGGCGCGGTTCCGGGCATGGCAACTGGTGATTGCTGACGGATTCTACGCAGCAGAGCCGTTGATCCTCCCCCCAATTTCGTTATTTTCTGCGACACAAAACTTCAGCATTGAAGCCTCTAAAACACCCGCTCTCATTGGGCTGTATCGGTGTTTTATCGGATTGATAAATAAGCATTTACTGATAAATAACCCCGAGGTGTTATAGGGATTACTCGTCTTGGGTATATACGCTAATAAAAGTGTAAGTTTTAATCCGCCACCAAGTTTGCCGGAGCGGTTTGGAGCGGCTCCAATTGCACTGAGAAAATGCGCTTGGGTTGATTCAAACCTCACAAGGGTGAACGCTTCCCGGAGTGCTCTGGTGGGATGTGGGCTGGGTTTGTGCTGACCGGAAAATCAATAAGCGCGCAAAAAATTACAAAAATAAATTGTCGAGGGTTGCGCGTCATATTCGTGGACAGTGCCGGGTGTTTTCTGCAGTACACATTGGAAAAAATTGAGGACAAAAAAAGATGGTCGATAAATTACAAAGTGCTGAACCGAAAGTGGGCTTATGGGCAAGATTAAGGAGGCCGCCGAGGTGTTCGTTTCTGGCATTACTGGTCGCCGGTATCGCGATTGGTATCATTATCTGGGGCGGGCTCAACACGGCGATGGAAATGACCAATCATTCCGAGTTCTGCACGTCCTGCCATGAAATGACCATCCCTTTTGAAGAGTTGAAACAAACGGTGCATTACAAGAATCGCAGCGGTACCACGGTGAATTGTTCCGACTGCCACGTTGCCAGCAGCAAGACGCCCACTGACTACATGTACAAATCATTGCAAAAATTATTTGCCGCGCGTGACATTGTCGGGCATATAACGGGCGTGGTGGATACACCCGAAAAGTTCGAGGCTCACCGTCTGGAAATGGCCAAACGTGTTTGGGATCGGATGAAGAGCAGGGATTCCAAGGAGTGTCGTAACTGTCATAATTTTGCCACTATGGATCCCGACAAGCAGAAGTCGCGTTCCAAGATCAAACATGAAGAGGCGGAGGAAGACAAACTGACGTGTATCGATTGTCATAAAGGAATCGCCCACAAGTCGATTCACCACCTTCTGGAAGAAGAGGAAGCAGCCAAGGCGGGACAATAATTTGCAGTTGGGAAGCGGCTTGGGTGGCGTTTTCCGATTTTTAAAACACACAATTTGGGAGTGGGGAAATGAATAAAGGAATCGTTGCGTTGATGTGTGCCGCTGTAGCCGCTCCGGTGTTCGCGGCGCCGGATTGGAGCAAAGTTCCGGCCAAAATTGTTCCCGTGTTTTATCCGGGTCAGTCGGGTCTTGAGTGGGTGTTGACCAAGAAAGACCACTCCGCTTCAAACCAGATTCTGGACAAGAAGCGCGCGTGCACCAAATGTCACGATACCGATGCCGTTGAAATCGGCGATAAGATCGTGGCCGGGAAGCCGGTGGGAAATATGCGCCAACCTTTGGATGGCGCAGTGCCCAAGGGCAAGGCCGGCTCAATTCCTGTTTCCGTACAGGCTGCGCATGATGACAAAAAGATATATCTGAGATTTGAGTGGGATGCGCCGACAAGTGGCGGCGACAAAAAGATGGATGCCAAGAATGAGATGAAGTTGACGGCCATGTTCGACGACAGCAAGGTCGAGTTTGCAGATCGCGTTGGTTGCTGGGCAACGTGCCATGAAGACTTGCGCGGCATGCCGGCTGCCAATGATGCATCCAAGAACCATGCTAAATCCAAGTCACTGGGTTGGGGCGAAGGCACCACCAAGTACCTTAAAGAGTCACGCACCGCCTTGGAGATGACCGGCAAGGAGCGCGGCGGTTGGGACAAGCTGAAATCAGAATCCGAGATCGACGCAGCCTTGAAAGAAGGCAAGTTCATGGACTTGATCCAGTTCAGCAGCAATAAAGGTGAGACGGTTGATGGGTACGTTCTCGATTCGCGCCATATGGGAGGAGGCAAGAGCCTGATCAAGGCCGACGGCAAGAAGAGCGGCAAACATTGGACAGTGACTTTCGAACGTTCATTGGCGGCGGGCGGAAAGGGCGACCACACTATTGCTGCCGGCAGGCTTTACAACATCGGTTTTGCCATCCATGACGATTATGCGGATGCCCGCTTCCATCATGTATCACTGGGTTACACCTTGGGATTGGACAGCGACAAAGCTGACTTCAATGCGGTTATGCAATAAAGCAGCACAGCAACACCGTAGTACGGCAACAGGCAGTAACGGGGCGAACTGAAGTACCCGCTTTGGGGGCATTAGTCATTTTGAGAGGAGCAAAACATGAGAATAAAATGGAGTGAGTTGGCCTTGGCAGTGGGTGTCTTGGCTGTTTCTGCCGCAGCACAGGCTGTGCCGCCAAAAGTTGAAGTGGCGGTATTGCCGGGTGGCACCTCTTTTGAGGTCGCAGTGCAGACGGTGCCGCCGACTGCAGTGATGTTGTCCAATTCCTGCGGCAGTTGTCACGGCACGCTCGGTTCAAGCGCCGGTTTGAGCATGCCCAGCCTGGCCGGGCAGTCCAAGGTGTTCTTCATCGATGCTATGAAGAAATTCAAAAGCGGGGAACGTCCAGGCACCGTCATGAGTCGCTTGGCAAAAGGGTACAGCGACGAACAGGTCGTGTTGATGGCGGATTATTTTGCCCTGCAGAAACCGCAAGCGCAAAACGCGGCGGTTGATCCCGCCCTGGTAGCCAAGGGCAAGGCGGTCTATGACGCAGCCTGCAAGCGTTGCCATCTGGAGAACGGCAAGGAGTTTGAGGAAGACACGCCGGTCGTGGCTGGTCAATGGCTGAACTACCTGAAGATACAGATGGGCGAGTTCCAGAGCGGAAAGCGCAAGATGTCCGAAAAGAAAGTTGAAAAGGTTAAATCTTTGACGGGCGCCGACTGGGAAGCAGTGGCTCATTTTTACGCTAGCCAAAAATAACTAAGGAGAACCAAACATGACAATGGAACGCAGAAATTTCCTGAAACTCCTGGGTGCTAGCGCAGGTGTTGCAACGCTCGGTCTTGCCGGTTGTGCGACGCAAGCGGGCAAATATAGCGGCGGGCGCAAGGTCGTCGTGGTCGGCGGCGGCTTCGGCGGCACCATCGCGGCAAAATATATCCGCATGCTGGACCCCACCATCGAAGTGACCCTGATCGAACGCAACGATCATTTCATCACCTGCCCGTTCAGCAATCTGTATCTCGGCGGACTGCTGCCCGACCTGTCCTCGCTGACATTCAAATACGACACGATTGCCGCCAATTACGGCATCAAGGTGGTGCAGGCCGAAGTCACCGGCATCGATCCAGATGGACACAGCGTGACGACCAGCAATGGGGTGTTCAAATACGACAGCCTCGTGCTTTCTCCCGGTATCGAGTTCCGCACGGATGAGATCAAGGGATATGACCCGGAAATTATGCCGCATGCTTGGAAAGCCGGTCCCCAGACCATTCTGTTGCGCAAGCAACTTGAGGCGATGCAACCGGGTGGCACGGTCGTGATGTCCATCCCATTGGCTCCTTTCCGTTGCCCGCCCGGACCGTACGAGCGCGCGAGTATGATCGCCATGTACCTCAAAAATAACAAACCCGGCTCCAAGCTCATCGTGCTCGATGCCAATCCGGAGATCGTTTCAAAGAAGGGGCTGTTCCTCAAGGGCTGGAAGAAACATTACGAAGGCATCCTCGATTACCGTCCCGCCAAAAAAGTCACCGAAGTGGACAACAAGAACATGGCCGTGCTGATCGAGGGGGTAGAAGAGGTCAAGGGCGATGTCATCAACGTTATCCCGCCGCAGAAAGCCGGGCATATCGCTCATGTCGCCGGTCTGGTAGGAGCAGACAAGAAATGGTGCCCGGTCAATCCGGTCAACTTTGAGTCGACGTTGCAGAAGGACATCCATATTGTCGGCGATTCTTCTATTGCCGGGGCGATGCCCAAGTCCGGTCATTCCGCCAACTCGCAAGCCAAAGTTTGCGCCACCAACATCGTGGCGAAAATGAACGGCAGAACACTCACCCAGATGTCCGGTGTTAACACCTGTTACAGCTTCATTTCGGCCAAGGAAGCGGTTACCGTGACCGGTGTATACCAGGTGAACAAGGAGAAGAACGTCATCGAAGGTGTCCCAGGCTCGGTCGGCGTATCACCTGACCTGTCTGAACTGGAGGCGGTGTACGCGGAAAGTTGGTTTAAGAATATCCTCGCCGAGATGTCTTCCTGACCCGGACGCTATTTGCAACAAAACAAACCGGATGTGCCAAGCGGTATATCCGGTTTTGCTTCACGCAGCTTATGGGGAAAGGGATAGTTATGCCACTCGACTCAATTCGTCATGAAATAGGCCGGGAAGATTATTGGGAACGACATTGCAGCGAACAATCGATCGAATTAGGAAGCCTTCATCTTTCCTGTGCAGCGAACAGTGTGAGGGCGGGTAACGTACAGATATTCCTGCGCCCGATGGAGCTTCGTCTGCTGCATTTCCTCATGACTCATCCGGGCGAAGTGCATCCGAGAAAGCGATTGCTGAAAGAAATATGGGGTGAGTGGGCTGTGGTGGGTGTGCGTACCGTTGACGTGCATATTCGTCGCCTGCGAGCCACGTTGCAACCTTTTGGATTGGATAATCTGGTACGCACGATCCATTGCAGGGGCTACCTGTTTTCAAAATCCGACATCTGTTAAGTGCCTGCTCAACCACAGTTTGCAGGGCTTACAATCATTTCGATGATGCGGAAATACTTGTCCGGGCGTTGACCTGCACGGGCGTAACTCCAAAGAGTTATGTATTTTGCCCGTCGTGGTTATGGACGCGAACAGGTGCCGCGTTCTTAATATCGTGCCCACGCAGCGTTTGTGGTTCGGGAAATATTCAAGCAGCAACTTATCAACCAGTACGGAGAACAAAAGATGAATTTCGATAAAGAATTTGACGCAAGTGGTCTGAACTGCCCGCTACCGATTATCAAGACCAAGAAATCGCTGGCCGATATGGATTCAGGCAAGGTGCTCAAGGTGATCGCAACCGATTGCGGCGCGGTCAAAGACATGCAAGCTTTCGCGGATCAGACTGGCAATAAATTGCTGTCTTCGATCGAAGAGGGCGGCAAGTATATTTTCTTCATGCAGAAGAAATAACCCAACATCCAACCAATCAACAGAGGGGTAACTATGGCAACCAAGAAAATGGCGATCATCGCCACCAAAGGCACGCTCGATATGGCGTATCCGCCATTCATCCTGGCCTCCACCGCTGCCGCGTTGGGCTACGAAGTGCAGGTATTTTTCACCTTCTACGGTTTGCAATTGCTGCGCAAGGATCTTTCGGACGTAAAGATCAGCCCGCTTGCCAACCCTGCGATGCCGATGCCGGTGCCGATGCCGGTGATGGTGCAGATGTTGCCCGGCATGGAAAGCATGGCGACCATGATGATGAAACAAAAGTTGGCCAAACACGGCGTGGCGACATTGGAAGAGTTGCGCGACCTGTGTTTGGAAGCCGAGGTTAAATTCATTGCCTGCCAAATGACGGTTGATTTGTTCGAGTTCGACAAGAGCGAATTCATCGAAAACGTCGAATACGGCGGCGCAGCCATGTTCATGGGTTTCGCCGGTGATACGGATATCTGTTTGTTTGTGTAGTTGATGTAACGCTTGGAAAAGCGTGATGCAGAAGTGGGTGAGAATGTGCCGACGTCACTTTGTTGACGCCATTTGTCAGAAACATACCAAACAGGGAGAAACCAACATGAAGTTGAACAAAATTACTGCTGCATTGTGCATCGCTGGAGTCTCCGCAACTCAGTTGGCATACGCCACAAACGGCGATGAAATGATGGCGGTTGGTTCACAAAGTACCGCACTGGGCGGCTCCGGCGTGGCGCATTTCATCGGTGCCGAAAGTACATTTTCAAATCCTGCAATGCTGGGAAAATCCAAGGGCTCCGAATTTACGGGCGGTCTGGTTCTGTTTACGCCGAAAGTATCTAACGATGGTATGTTCGGTACGGATACGGCAAGCAAGGCATCCACCAGCTACATCCCGGATGTGTCGTACTCCAGCCGAATCAGCGATAACTTAACATATGGTATTGCAATGGCCGGAATCGCCGGAATGGGCGTTGACTACACGGGAGCCAATCCTGCAACCCATATCAAAGCAAAATCAGCAATGAGCATTTTGCGCGTGGTACCCACAATCGCCTACAACACAAATGAATATGGCTTGGGCTTTTCTCCTGTATTTCAATACGGCTCCCTGATGCTTTCGTATAACAATGGTGGCGCAGTTAACGCTGCCGAAACCGCAGAGACCAGCACGGGTTTTGGTTATTCATTGGGCGGTTATTTCAATGCCACCCCAGCCCTAACGTTGGCAGCATCATATCAGTCGCAAATTGCAGCAAAATACGGTACGCAGATATCTAAGGCGGGCGCGGGTTTCGGCCTGATGGCTGGCGGATTCGGAACTCCTTTTGGTGATGATTTGAACCAACCAGCCGAGATGAAAGCGGGTGTTGCTTACACCATGGCCGATAGCATTACACTGACAGCCGATTACAAATTAATCCAGTGGGGAAGTGCAGCGGGATACAAAGACTTCAACTGGAAAAATCAGACTGTGGTTGCGATTGGTGCCAAATATGCGGCCAATGGTTTCTGGTTAGGTGTTGGGTATAACAATGCTAATAATCCAATTAGTGAAATAACCCCCACCATTTATAAAGACTCTGCAATTAATTTTTTCAATAATATGTTCTTCCCCGCTGTCGTGACGAATTCTTATACGTTGGGTGGTGGATATACGATATCAAACGCACTTTCTCTCGAAGGGGCGGCCGTGATTACACCTGAAGTAAAGACAGCTGTTAGTGCTTCAACTTTAGGTTATGGTGCCCTCACCAACACCACCACGCATTCTCAAAATTCCTTTTCTGTCTCGATGCGTTACAAATATTAATTTAGTGTAAAAGCGACGTGTACGCCACGGTCAATCTGCTGGTGTACATTCGCGCTTTTGATTACCCGGTTGCAATGAAAAGAGGAGATTAAGATGAGTCAAGAAATCGATTTTGGCCGTCGCAAGGTTTTGCGGGCGAGTGGTGGGCTAGGGTTGCTGGCCTTGTTTGGCGGAGTGGGCTTGCTGCGTTCAAACGATGTTTTGGCGGAGTGGAACAAGACAGCATTCTCTTCCAAAGCGATGGATGAGGCGCTCACGACCCTGGGGGCGACAAAGCCGGAGAACAGCGCGGACCTTATTCAGTTGACCGTGCCTGAAATTGCAGAGAACGGTGCGGTGGTGCCGGTCACCGTTTCCAGTTCGCTGGCCAATGTCGAGCAGATCTCCATCATGGTGGACAAGAACCCCAATGTGCTGGCGGCAATGTTTACGATTCCGCAGGGCACCGAAGCCCTGGTAACGACGCGTGTCAAGATGGGGCAGACGGCCAATGTGGTGGCGCTGGTCAAGGCGGACGGCAAGTTCTATCGCACATCTAAAGAGGTCAAGGTCACCGCCGGCGGTTGCGGCGGCTAACAAATCCCTGTAACGGCACACTCGAATAAGGATGGAAAAATGGCTAATCCAATGAAGATTCGCGCCACGCTTAAAGAGGGCGTGACAGAAGTAAAAATCCTGATGCAACACGAAATGGAAACAGGGTTGCGCAAAGAAGCGGACGGTACACCGATCCCGGCATGGTTCATCACCGAGGTTAAAGCGCAGTATCAGGGGCGCACCGTAATGGAGGCGCAGTTCGGCCAATCGGTATCGAAAAATCCCTACCTGCTGTTCCGTTTCAAAGGAGGTGCTGCGGGAGAAAAAATCACGGTCAACTGGGTCGATAACAAAGGCGAAAGCCGAAGCGACGAGGCGACAATCGCGGTTTGATGTCGGAATAAATTGGCTGTGCGACTGCATGGCCATTTTTTATCAGGGAGATCAAATGAAAAATAAGCTGATGGTCAAAGTGTTTTTATTGCTTGCCTGGTCTGCCAGCTTCATGGCGGTCGCGGCTGACAACGCAGTCACCGATTCGGATCGCATCGAGCAATACCGTGAAATGATCAGTGATGGGAATCCGGCAGACTTCGACGAGATGCGCGGCGAAGAGTTGTGGAAAAAAGCCGCCGGTCCCAAGCAGGCAAGTCTGGAAAAATGTGATCTGGGTAAAGGTGAAGGCGTGGTGAAAGGTGCTTATGCCCAGATGCCGCGCTATTTTGCCGACACAAAAATGGTGCAGGACTTGGAATCGCGTTTGCTCACTTGCATGACAACTTTGCAAGGATTTACCGAGGATGAAGTTGCCGCCAAGCCGTTTGCTTCCGAGAAAAAACCGTCGGATATTTCTTCGCTGGCGACGTATGTGGTGGGGCAATCCAAAGGCATCAAGATGGCTGTCTCGACCAAACACCCCAAAGTTAAAGAGTCTTACGAGATCGGCAAACGCATTTTCAACTACCGTGCCGGCCCGTATGATTTCGCCTGCTCCACCTGTCATGCCACCAGCGGTGTGCGAATCCGTATGCAGGATTTACCAAACTTTCACGTAAAGAAAGATGCGCAGTCGGCCTATGTCAGTTGGCCTGCCTATCGCGTCTCACAGGGTCTGACACGTTCATTCCAGTGGCGTTTGAACGACTGCTTCCGTCAACAACGTTTCCCTGAACCCAAGTTTGCTTCCGAAGCGACGGTGGCGTTGACCACCTATTTGGCGGTCAGTGCGAACGGTGCAGAATATGTTGGTCCGGGTTTGAAACGTTAAAAAATAGTCGCGTAGCGTCTCGTTCGTTTCCTCTCCCACCGGGGGAGGATTTAGGTGGGGGAACGGGGCAAACGAATTTCATTAAGTGGGGAAATTGTGTTCCCCGTTAGGAGATAGGAACATGAACTCAAAATTGATTCTGAGCATCGCAGTCTCCGCCTCACTTGCCTTTGTCGCATCACCCGCGATAGCGGATAAAGCCGCATCCGGTTTGGATGTAAAAACTGCCGAAATTGTGAAACGTGATTTCCGTGACAAAGGTATCGCCAAGGCCACCCGTGTGAACCAGGACGAGTTGCAAGCGGCTTGCAGCAAATACGTTGACAAACTCCCCAACAAATTAAAAGCCAAACTTGAAGCCAAAGAAACAGAAGCCATCAAGTGGCCGGCAGACGGCAAATTTATGGGCGACTGGAAAGCGGGTGAGAAGCTGGCGCAAAGCGGTAAGGGGATGACTTGGAGCGACAAGGCGGAAGATCCCGCAGGTGGCAATTGCTATAACTGTCATCAACTTTCGGCCAAAGAAATCGCTTACGGCACCATCGGCCCCAGCCTGCTGAACTTCGGCAAGACACGCGGCAACGGTGAAGATATCCAGCGTTATGCCTATGCGCGTATCTACAACGCAAAGGCGATGAACGCCTGTGCCAACATGCCGCGTTTTGGTCATATGGGCATCCTCACGGAAGCACAGATGAAAGATTTGGTGGCGCTATTGCTCGATCCGGAATCACCCGTCAATAAATAATTCTGTAATTGCTCTGGAACGAGGCTTCCCCCACCCCCCGCCCTCCCCCGATGGGAGAGGGGCTAAAACCTACAACTCGTTGTATTTGCTTTTGCTCCCTCTCCCAACGGGGGAGGGCGGGGGGTGGGGGAGCATTGTGATAATTAAAAACTTTTTAGTTAGAAATAAATGAGTCCCTCAAATAAGGTGCACACATGGACATGAACCGTCGCGAATTCCTGCAGATATTGGCGATCGCCTCGGCAGGCGGATTCATGCTAAACAACAGCGCGAGTTTTGCCGCGACCGATGCGTCGCGTATGTACGATTTGCCGCGTCACGGCAACGTCAGCCTGCTGCATTTCACCGATAGCCACGCGCAACTTTACCCCATGTATTTTCGCGAACCGGAGATCAATCTGGGGGTGGGCGCGATGCGCGATTTTCCCCCGCACTTGGTAGGCAAAGCCTTCCTCAAACAATTCGGTATCCGNNGGCGACACGTGGCAGGGCAGCGCACAGGCGTTGTGGAGCAACGGCCAAGACATGATCGATGCCTGCCTTGAGCTGGGGGTGGATGTGATGACCATGCATTTCGAATGTATGTATGGCGCGCAACGCATCAAAGAAGCGGAGGAGGGCGTATTGCGCGGCAAGATGGACGTGGTCGCGCAGAACATCAAGACCACCGACTTCGGCGACCCCGTGTTCAAACCGTATGTCATCAAAGAGATGAACGGCGTTCCGGTCGCCATTATCGGGCAGGCCTTTCCCTACAGCACCATCGCCAACCCGCGCTATTTCGTGCCGGATTGGTCCTACGGTATTCAGGAAGGAAATTTGCAACTCACCATCGACGAGGCGCGCAAAAAAGGCGCGCAGGTCGTCGTGCTGCTGTCGCATAACGGTATGGATGTCGATCTGAAACTGGCCTCGCGTGTGAGTGGCTTGGATGCCATTTTGGGCGGCCATACCCATGACGGAATTCCCGTGCCGATTCCCGTGAAAAATCGCGGTGGCACGACGCTGGTGACCAACGCCGGATCGAACGGAAAATTCCTCGGCGTGCTGGACTTCGAAGTCAAAGCGGGCAAAGTGGCCAGCTTCCGTTATAAATTGTTGCCGGTATTCGCCAACCTGTTAAAGGCGGACCCGAGCATGACCGCCCTGATGCAAAAACACCGCGCACCGTATGCGGACAAACTCAGCGAAAAACTCGCCACCACCGACGGCTTGTTGTATCGCCGTGGCAATTTCAACGGCAGTTTCGACCAAGTGATCCTGGATGCATTGATGAAAGAAAAAGATGCGCCCATCGCCTTTTCGCCGGGCTTCCGCTGGGGCACATCATTGTTGCCGGGTTCGACCATCACCATGGAAGACCTGATGAATCAAACCGCGATCACGTATCCCTACAGCACGCTCACCGAGATGAGTGGCGCGCAGATCAAGACCGTGTTGGAAGACGTGGGCGACAACCTTTTTAACCCCGACCCGTATTATCAGCAAGGCGGCGACATGGTGCGTGTGGGCGGGCTGGAATACACCTGCGAGCCGAATGCCAAAATGGGCCAGCGCATTCAGGATATGCGGCTCAACGGCACGCTTATGGATGCGAACAAAATTTATAAAGTGGCCGGTTGGGCACCCGTGTCAGAAGCGGCGCGTGACAAAGGCGGCGAGCCCATCTGGGATTTGGTGGCACGCCACTTACGTGCAGAGAAGGTTGTTAAAGTGAGCACACCCAATGTGCCGAAGTTAAAAGGCATGGCGGGAAATCCGGGCATGGTTTGATTCCGAGAAATACAAAAGCACTCACTACGTCATTCCGGCGCAGGCCGGAATCCAGTGCTGTTATTCACTATGCTTTTGGTTTTGCCCTGCGATGCAGGAATTGTTTTTTGGCTGGATTCCGGCCCGCGCCGGAATGAAGAAATCAAAGAAAAGGACACGACATGAAAACCCTACACACCCTCATCGCCATCCTCTCCATCGCATTCGTGCAAAGCGCTGTCGCGGCGACAGATAAGGCGGGCATCCATTACACCGATGTGAAGCTGCAAATCGCACGTATCCAAATACAGGACAGCGTGAGCTTCGACGATGCGGTGGAATCGCTCAAGCTGCGCGCCAATCAGCACAACCTCAAATTTGTCGGTGTCAACCAGCTGTGGAAAGAAGTCGAAGCACTGACCGGCCAACCGGCAAAACGTATGGAGATATTCAATTTCTGCGATGGCATCACCGCCAACAAGATGCTAACCGCCGACCCCATGATGATCGCCTTTATGCCCTGCCGCATCGCGCTGATCGAAGACGCCAACGGCAAACGTTGGGTCATCTCCATGATGATGGATTTGAAACTCATTAAAGCGATGCCCACCGACACGCGCAAAGGCGCGGAGAAAGTGATGGCCGCGATGAAGGACATGATGGTGGCGGCAAGCAAAGGCGATCTTTAAGTTTATCAACACACATCGGGGATAAAGCAGCCTCCCCGCTTCAAGACAACCCATCGTCCAAGGCCTGCTCTGACATTGGATATTCCAAGGAGGAGTTATGGACGCGACCCCGCAGCACACTTCAGACAACACACCACCTGCCGCACCGACGCTGGGCGAAGCTTTCAAATATTGGCTGAAGCTTGGTTTCATCAGCTTCGGTGGGCCGGCCGGACAAATTTCGATGATGCACCAAGAGTTGGTGGAACGCCGCCGCTGGATCTCCGAGCAACGCTACCTGCACGCACTCAACTACTGCATGTTGCTGCCGGGGCCGGAAGCGATTCAGCTCGCTATTTATATCAGTTGGCTGATGCACGGCATCAAGGGCGCGGTGCTGGCCGGTGTGCTGTTTTTTCTGCCCGCCTTCGTATTGCTCTCGCTGCTGGCGGGAATCTATCTGAATTTTGGTGACGTGCCCGCCGTGCAGGGTATCTTCTACGGCATCAAACCCGCCGTGGTCGCCGTCGTGTTATTCGCGGCTTGGCGCATCGGTTCACGCGCGATCAAGAACGAAACCCTGCTCGCCATCGCTCTGCTGGCCTTTATTGGCATCCTCTTCTTCGACATCGGCTTTCCTTGGATCGTGCTCGCCGCCGCCATCTTGGGTGCCATCGGTGCCAAACTGATGCCGGAGAAATTCAAAGCGGGCGGCGGGCACGGGACTTCAAACAAAGACTATGGCCCGGCACTGATAGATGACGACACGCCCCCACCCGCGCATGCCAAATTTAGCTGGAGAAAGCTCACTGTCACCGTGTGTGTTTTTGTGCTGATCTGGATTGGGGGCATGGCCTTGTTGCTGGGCAAACCCGAGCTGTACAACATGGGCGAGTTCTTCACCAAGGCAGCCTTCCTCACCCTAGGAGGTGCCTATGCCGTGTTGCCCTACGTTTATCAGAATGCGGTCGAACACTTCGGGTGGGTCACCGGCCCGCAGATGATGGATGGTCTTGCGCTGGGCGAAACTACACCGGGACCGCTCATCATGATTGTCACTTGGGTCGGCTATCTGGGCGGTGTGACCAAGTCGGTGTTCGGTGATCCGGTTGCGGCCGGACTGGCCGGTGCAACCGTTGCTACTTTTTTCACCTTCCTGCCGAGTTTCTTCTTTATCATCGCCGGCGGTCCTATCATTGAGGCCACGCGCGGCGAACTCAAATTCACCGCGCCGCTCACCGCCATCACCGCTGCGGTGGTCGGCGTGATCCTGAACCTGGCCGTGTTTTTTGCCTGGCATGCCTTCTGGCCCAAGGCCACGGCCAGCGCACCTTTCAGCGGACCATTCGACATTTTTTCCGTCATGCTGACTCTCGCCTGTTTCATCGCACTGTGGAAATACAAGGCCGACATCATGCGAGTGATCGGTGTCTGCGCGCTGTTGGGTCTGGCTTACTCGTTTTTTATGTGAAGTGACGTGGGGTCGAAAAGTGAGTGGTAGAGGCGGTTATCAAAGGTTATCTTTGATGGAAATTTGATTCGATGATGGGTCAGATTCAGAGCTGTACGAGACCGTCGTGCCACGTTGCATACGTGACTACTTCTCGGCCTGAAGGGACGATGGCGGTTTGCTGAAACTGATATTAGGTCGGGGAATATGGATGCCCGCTCCAGATTCAGGAGCAGACATAAAATCTAGAACAACTTTATTGTCACGACTGGCTCAAGCTAGCCCTCACTATGTGGTGGCTTTTTGATTGTCTTATTACTTACTCGAGTGTAGTTTCTCGGAGATTTTTTGGAAAATCTCTTTTTCAATTATTCCTGTGGAGTACGTATCCCTCCACCAACAATTTGTAGGGTTACCAAATTCTGTTTTACACAATTGCATTTTCGTGAATGTGTTGATTTGTACGGTGATCATTTGGCTACTTGGCGATGCTACGACTATGTTTATTTGCGCACTACGAAAAAATAATTGTGCTTCCGGTATTCCTTCACTAGCCTCACCAGGCTCATAAATTAAACTCGGAAGTTCAATTAGGCCATTCTCCCTATCTAATTTCATCTGGAAGTTTCGCTCTGCGAAATAACTTACGAGCGCACCCCAAACAGCGTCGTGTGTTGAATTAAAGACTCTAGTCTTTTCTATTACCAAAGGTCTTGGCGGAGAGTAGTTGGTAACGCAACCTGCAATCAATACGCCTAGGATAGTTACGGCAAGAAACCTCATTTGACTTCCCTCCCCCAATGCTTTCAACTACACCAACTTGCATGCGACTGTAAAGTAAATTAACAACGCCTTTCGTGTTTACCCCTTGTAAACTGCGATGAAGGAAACTGCTGAAAGTCTCATCTTGGCTGTGGGTTCAAACCGGTCATTGCCAAAAACTATTGCGATGGGTGAATCCTATCGCACTTTTGTACTTCTGTCTTAGGCACTTCCCTCACGGTCTATTTCGGCATATAACGACGCTGCAAATGCCATTCATCGAGTAAGGGATATTTAATTTAGTCATATGGTTGCCTCCCATCAATGGCAATGATAGAAACGTTTCTTGACAATGTGCGCAACGTTGCTATAGTTACATTACATCATTTCTAGGAAGCTGATCATGGAAGATAATAACGTCGTCAACCCGTTGGAACTGGGTCGTTACCTCATGCATGTCCGCGAACGAGCTGGTATCAAGCAAGCTGAACTTGCGCGCATGGTTACTTGGAGTCCGGCAGTACTCTCTAGGGTGGAAGCGGGCGACCGCCAACTCGCGTCCGATGAACTACAAATGATTGTCGCAGCGATAGGTACAACAGAAGCTCAGCAACTCCAAGAACTGATTCAACGCGACTGGACTGTCATCCCGAGGCCGCCGCTTAGTCATCCTGATCAAGATGTACTGTGGAACGCGGAGCAGGTTGCCAAGGCACTAACAACCTTGCGTGATCAACCCGATGTTCGCAATGCTTTCGAACGGCGAATTACTGCCTACATCAACGAAATTCAGCAAACAGCCTCGCTGCTTCTAAAGCGCGATCATCAAGTTGCTTTTATCGGCAGTATCGGGATTGGCAAGTCCACAGCAATCTGCCGCCTCACTAACCTAGAAGTGCCCGGACAAGACGGTTCGCCACCAGTGCCCGTATTGGAAGCAGGTGCTGGCGGGATCACCATTTGCGAGGTTCACCTCCGTACAGGGCCTGGCTATGGATTAATAATCGAACCACGTAGTGACGATGAAATACGTACTGATGTGACCGATTTCGCCGAGTACTTGGTCAAAGGCGACATTGGCTATGAAGCGGATCAGCAAGTTGGCGATAACGACTCGCAGGGTATCTCCAAGGAAATCGAACGTGCTATCCGCAACATGTCGGACCTAAAGATTCGGCGAGAAAGACCGGCTGATGGAAAGGTCACGCGACGGGACGAAGCAAAGGAACTCGCCCAGAAACAAAATGGAATACGAGAGTTGGTGGTCGAAATCTTGGCCCGTATGGAGCTCCACAAGCGCGACCGGCGTGATGTCTGGTACGACAGCAGCACTGGCAAACCACCGATGAATTGGCTCAAGGACACCTTCGAGGAAGTAAACAACGGACGTCACCCCGAATTCACCCTGCCCAAGCGCATTGAGGTCGTCGTTCCCGCCCCCTTGTTAGATACGCCCGATTTGTCGGTGCGCATCATTGATACCAAAGGCATTGATCGCACGGCCGCCCGTCCTGACCTTGAGATCCATCTCGACGACCCCCACACCTTGGCGGTTCTATGCTCGGGCTTCAACAATGCACCGGCCGGTGAGACACGTCTCCTGCTAGAGCGAGCCATCGAAACCGGCGTCCGCAGTCTAGGTACAAATTCAGCCTTGCTGGTGCTGCCCCGCCCTAATGAAGCCCTCGCCGTTAAGGACGAATCAGGCATCCGGGTTGAGACGATCGAAGAAGGTTACGAGCTCAAGGGCGAGCAAGTCGCAATGTCGCTGCAACCACTGGGGCTGATGCACTATGCCGTGGGGTTCTTCAATGCCCATCAGGATGATTCTGGGCGGATACGGGATTTCTTAAGCGGCCGTATAGTCAAAATTCGGCAAGTCTTTCGTACCAAGCTGCACGAAATCACCATCAATGCAAACACTCTGATACTCAACCATGAACAGGAGCAGGTACAAGAGGTTATTCGTCATGCCACCAACATGCTGCGCAGTTGGGCGAATCAGAACACAGCGCCACGCCCCTTCGGTGCGCATGTCCAAGATAGTCTCATGGAGCAACTCGCCAAGGCTTATGCCAGCACAATCCGGGCCTCAGTGCGTCGTGAGGGCGAGTGGTCTAATCTGAGCTATTCCCATCATTTGGGCTTCGGCGCAAGACGGCTTGCCGTAATGTCTCTTGGCAAGACCGTGGAAGGTTACTCCGAACTGTGCAAGACCATGGTCGGAAATCCCGAGTACAAGGAAGCCCAAGATCTGATTAGCCAGTCCGAGCGCATCTTGCTTGCGGCCTACGATGATCTGTTACGCAAGGTTCATCTTATGGGCCAGACTTCTTTTCGGGATGCCTTGAAGCTGGACGCCGTGTTATGGCTCAAGTGTGAAAACGAATGGGGGCATGGACCGGGCTACCGTGACCGGGTTGCCGGTCACAACGATGAATGGTTCAAGGCAGAGCCGCGAAGGGGGCTTGAAAAGGAACTCATGGCGCTGATACAGCGCGAATGGGAAATGGCGCTTGAAAAACTGACAACACTATTCGAACCGGAAGAGTAAACACAAGACGCAAAGCCAAAGCGTTTAGCGGCGGGTAACATACAGTCGCCACGGAGAAAGCGGACATTCGTGGCGGATATTGGAGAGGAACTATGGCAGCAATTGCCAAGATGTGAGCCATCATTGAAATTTTATTAGGGGACTGATTTGGGTCGGAAGCTGAAGTAAACCCAGCAGGTCCTTGATGGCCGCAATGGCCGAGCTGGAGTCGTTCCACCCCTGGTCGCTAACAGGAATTTAACCCCAACACCAAACAACCTTGATGCTTCGCCAGTTGTAATCTAGCTACTCCCATTCCAACATCGGAAAGATGCGCGCCACGTTGCGGCGGTTGGTGGTGTCGAACAGCAACCATTTTCCTTTTTCACTCTGTGCGGCCGTCTCAATGGTTTCTTCCATGCTGCGGCCTTCTTTGATTGCGTTGCGCACATCGGAAAGCAGTGTCGAGAGGTAGCGTTTCTCGTCATCCAATGCGGCACTGCCATTTGTCGCGACCGAGCCGTGTCCGGGTACGGTGCGGGTCGCGGGGACGCTGCGCAATTGTTCGATGACTTCCAGCCACGCGGGGATATCACCATCGACAGAAGGGGCGCGTTCGATAAATAACAAATCACCCGTCCACAGCGTTTTGCTGGCCGTGTCGAACACGGTGAGGTCGGAAGGGCTGTGTGCGACCGGATACGCTGTCAGGCGCAGTGAGCGTCCGCCAAGATCGAGTTCGTGCGTGGTGCTGACGGCGAGGCTGGGCGGGATCATTTCGGTTCCGGCTCCGTCGGTACCGACCCACTCGGCTTGGTTGCGCAGATAGACTTCTTTGCGTTGTCCCATCGTGTCACTCAATTTGCTGTGACCGACAAAGATTGGACGGTCTTGTTTGAACGCGGCATTGCCCAAAGCATGGTCGGGATGCACGTGTGTGTTGATGACGTACAGGATAGGTTTCCGGGTGATCTTGCGTATCGCCTTGCGCAGTTGCGAACCTACGACAGGTGAGCCGCCCGTATCGATGACGGCCACGCCTTTTTCCCCCACGACGAAACTGATGTTGCAGATGTCGCCGCCGTAATGGGGAGTCAGATCTTTATGCTCGCCGTGGTGGACGTAGATGCCGAGGGCGATGTTCTCGATCTTGAACTCGGCGCAGAGTGCGACATTGGGTAGTGCCAACAACAGCAGAACGAACCATTTCAACATTGATAATTCCTTTCAACTTATGGTTCATCCGACTTTCCCGTGGGTAGCTTGAGCCGGATACAGATCAAGTCCGCCGCAGTGGAAATAGATGGCGATCTTGAAATGGTCACGATTCCTGAATCCACAGGCACGTTTTTGTACAGTTGCAATCTTCGAGTTCAATCCTTCTGCCACAGCATTGGTGATGCGATGTTTGAAATAGGTCAACACATTCGGCAAGTGCCGCGCAATCAGTTTTGCCGCATCGATCATCGGCTGCAAGCGGCTGTGCGTCGCCCAGAAGTACCAACGCTTCCAGAACTTCAACGCCCAGGCAGCAGACCTGTAGTTCCACAATTCCCGCAGCACTTCCTTGAGCGCCCACGCACGTCCGGTCGCAAGCTCGCTGCTTTGCAGTTCCTTGAAGCGCGCACGGGCCTGGTCGGTCATGTTGCACGGGTTGGTCAGCCACAGGTATTTGCTCTTGACCAAACTGGTGTCCCCTTTTTCCATCAGCGCCTTGTGCTCCTGCTTCCTGACCTTATCCACCGCCTCGACGATATGCCGCATGATGTGGAAGCGGTCAAACACCATCTTGTCGTCAGCTCCCGCCACGTGCTCCTGGCAGGCATTGATGAACGCCGGCCACATGTCGAGGCTGATCGCTTCTATGCCTGCGCAGCGTTTGCTGCCAAAGGCTTCAAAGTAGGTCGCCAGGCTTTCTTCCCGTCGCCCCTCGCCAACGTATTCCACCGTCGCTTTATCCAGGTCGCAGACCAGCGTCATGTACTGATGCCCCTTGGCGATGGCCTTCTCGTCCACGCCGATCTGTTTGGGCAGGCTATCCCCCTTGGCAGCACGTCCGCGCAATACCGCGCGTTCCATCAGGTGCCACGCCTGATCCCAGCTGATGCGCAACAATCCTGCGGCACGTTCGATGTTGGCTGCCAGCAGGACGTTCACCGCCAGCGCCTCGAACAGGTGCGTAAACCGGCTCCCCTCATCCGCCCATGGCAGGCGCGCTTGCCGAACGCCATGCTCCGGGCAGGACACGCGCGGCGGACTGGCGTGCAGGTAGGTCATGAACTGGCAGCTGTCCAAGTGCCGCCAAACACGTTCGGCAGAATGGTCGTACAAAGCGTGTTCTTGACCGCATTCCGGGCAGGCAAACCGCACATCCTTCGCATGCTCAACATACACATCAACCCGGCCTTGCGTCATGTCCAAATCAACACGCTCTACTGTCCACGGTTCGTTTATCCCCAGCAAATGCCGGTACAGTTCTTTGCTTTCCATCGCTCGTCTCCCAAACAAATCAGAGACGATAGATTATCTTTTACCCACGCAAATGTCCGATGAACCCAACTTATAAACTGGGTTCATCCGATTTTTGCATGGGTGGACTTCAGATTAGCTGGCAAATATCGAGCAAATGTTTTTGAACGAGTGTTCCGCTGCGAACTGGAAAAAATGCGGGACTCAAGCAGTGACGACTCTGTCCAGATAACGTGCGCGAAAAAGCAAACGGGGATGGCTCGGATTGTCGGTGAACGCGCTTCGATCATGCAGCACGTTGTTGCACAGCAGGCCCGTACCACTGTCCATCTTCAGTTGATGGATGTGGGGAGAATCCGAATCGAGAATCTGTTCGAGCCGCGCGACCGCGCTCAAAGTGGCCGCGTCCTGTTTCCACTCAATGCTGCGCGTGCGCGCGGTGTAACGCATGTGCAAATTGCCGAGCGCATCGTGCGAGAACACGGGGCCGCTCTGGGCTTCGCGCACGCCGTCGAATTCATCCACGCGCGCGGGGATGGTCATCACATCGGGGGCGGAGAGGGCGCGGATGAATTCGACATTGGCGTCGCGCAACATCAGATAAGCGATCTCGTGATCCATCACGCGGTTCTCGCCACCGTGGCCGGCATTTTGGGCGCAATGCAGCACCATGCCGCGTATCTGTCTTTGCGGCGGATTGTAATAACCGTCGGTGTGCCATTTGATGGCGCGGTCGGTATAGGGGATGTAAGTCTGGCGCTGGTTGTCCGGGTTGCTCACGGCGATACGCGAGATGCCGTGTTTGTCCGCCAGCCAATTGGCGTCCAGCCGCAGCAGCCCGAACTGTGCGCCGAATTCGCGCAACATCGGCTCGTCCATTGGCACGCGACTTACATACACGGCCATGTTGCTGCGTTGACAACATGAAAGCAGCGCACAACGTTCGACCTCGGTGACATGCAAGGGGTCTTTAATTTCGACGATTAACTCGCCGGTATTTACGATGGCCTGCGCCAACTTTTTGTCGCGCCAACGCAAATATGATTCCGTGTCCGCGAGGTCGAAGGGCGAGTCCATCTCAATCCCCGCTTACGGAAGCGCGGCGGCGCGGCTGGCGCGGTTCGCTTTCCAGCATGTTGCGGAAAGTCTTCTCCAGCATCTCGACCGCTTCGGGCGCTTCGATGCTCATCATCTGGTCGATGATCCACCCGCTGTCTTTGTCGTCCATCACTTGTTCCATGCAGAACGCCAGATAACGGGTGAAGGAGAAATCGGGGCCGCTCTCGCCATAACCGAATTCGGCATATTCGTCGAAGCGTTGATTCAGACGGTCGATGAAACGTTGCTTGCACTGCGCCAGTTCGCCGCTCAACAAACGGCTTTCATTTTCGGCATGAGTCTCCGCAATGCGGTTCGCCAGCGTCGAGGTGAAGGCGAAGCGATCTTCTGCGGACAAACGTTTATGCGCGATGCGATCGGCGACTTGAATCTGGAACAACAGGAACTCGGTGAGGAAGGCGAAATATTGTGAGCCGACGGCAATTTCGAATTTCGCCTTGCGCGTGTTCTTCAGCGCGTTATCGGCGATGCGGTAGATGACGAAAGACAACACCCCGGCGAGGTCGGCGGGGGTGTGTTCGCGTCCGGGTTTGAACCAGCTGCTCTTGATGCGCAAGGTGTCGGTCGCTTGAATTAAGAATTGCGGAACATCAACCCTTGCGGATGTAAAACTGATGCATCCCGGCAGACGGTTCTATCGACTCCAGCAGGGTCATGCCTGTTGCTGCGGCCCAACCGACGATGTCGGACTGGATGCCGGGACAGTCGCTGGTCAGTTTCAACACTTCTCCCGTCTGCATGCCATTCAGCAGTTTCTTCGCCTCAACGATGGGGCCGGGGCAAACTGCACCGCGTATGTCCAGTTCCACATTGACCTTCGGCAGTGTTTTGGTGGAACCTTTTTGGATGTGATATCCGGTTCCGCCATCCGCCATTTTTTCGCTTTTGACAATTTGATTTCCGGTCTGCCTGGCCCACGCGAACAAGTCGTCCTGGGTTCCAGGGCAATCCGATATCAACAACAAAATCTGTCCGGCTGCCAATTCATCCACCATACGTTTGGCGCCAATGAGCGGCTTGGGGCAGGGCAACCCCTTCATGTCGATTACCATGTTGACGTTTTCCATGTTCATTCAATTCTCCTTTAACGGATTTTCCACCGTGCCATCTTGGATGGGGGGCAGATAATTATCAAGTGTGGACAAAGCCTAATATCCGCCCTTGCCTTTGGGTTGCGGCAATCCCGCCACTTTTGCCGCCTGTTTGGCGGGACCAACGGGGAAAAGATCGTACAGATCTTTGCTTTCAGCTTCCGGCCAGAATTCGTTCACCCCTTTCAGCATGTTGCGGAAATTGGGTGTGTGGCCTTCATTGCGGAATTCTTCGCGCATGTAGTTGATGATCTCCCAATGTTTGGGTGTCAGTTCAATTCCTTCCGCAGAAGCGATTACGCCCACCACTTCTTCACTGAAATCTGCCTCCAGCAGATAGCCGTCGTCATCGGTCTCCAGTTCATTTCCAGCGACTGTGTAACTCATAGTTTTACTCCCTATCAAAAAAATCCCACGCCGCCATCAGTCCAGATCGGTGATGGCTTTGTAGGGGACAAAAATACCGCAACCGTAGCGGCGGTCGGCACCTAAACCGGTGTATTGCAAACGCAGAGAAGCATCGGGCTTGAGGTCGTGCACCACCAGGCTATAGCCGTGAATCGTTCGATCCGGCGCGTCCAAACGGTGGCGCATGCCGCAAATGAGTTTTCCCAGGATTCCCAGTTCGACCAAACGTGCCGAAACGTGTTGCATGAAGGTGTTTTCGTCGGCATGACCGGTCACCAAATGTGCGTGCAACGTGGGGTAGGGCTGGATCGGACGCAATTTGATATTGCCCAAGCGCAGTGTAATGTTGTCAACAGCTAGCGGCTGGCCTTCCAGGCGACCCACATGGTCTGTGAAATGTGCCGGCAGACGTAGCACCAGTTTGGCGCGTTTGGGTAACAACATGCCCGCCGCGCTGGCAGAAGTGCGCAGGGGAAGTACACCCACCAGGTCATCTGTTTCGATCTCGGGCACGCGCTGCGTTAAGGCATGCCAAAGTGCAAACGGATACGTGCCGGGCAGCGTTTCGCCGCTGATATCGAATACGGCATCGATCATTTCCACGACGCTCTGATTCATGATTTTGGCGCGCGTTGAGCGGCGGCCCAATCCTGCATGGCTTGCGCCCACAGTTGGGCTGTTTCGGGATCAATATCAAAAATGGTGAAGCGTTTACCCTCGCGGATACGCAGACGCAACAAGCTCATGCCACCTTCGGCGTGGTCGATCTGTTGCAGCTCGATCTCCTGCGATCCCAGCGGGACTTTGAATTTTGCCAAGGCCGTGGTTTGTGCCATAACGATTAAGAGAAGGGTAAATGCGGGTGCAGAGTCTAGCTGTAATTCAACCCGCTTTGGAATACTACTTGGGGACGAATCGATACTACCCGTAAGGGTTATGAAAAATACCCGCTACGGGTGATGGTTAGCCCGAGGGTTGCCCCGTAGTATGCCAATCCAGTAAGAAATTGGGCGCATCGGGAAGTCCTGATGGCAGAGCCCAACCGAACCAACCGTTTGAATCACCCATCCCGTTTGTGCCGGGTCAATATTAAGAACTGCTTGTCGTTGATGCTTTGGGCGAACCGACTGAAAGGAAAGATTATGGCGAAGAAGATGCATGATACCCCCAACCTCGATCAACTTGAGGATGGTCCATGGCCGAGCTTTGTGACCGGTTTGAAAGAACTGGCCAAAGACAAGGATTATGTGGTCGATCTGCTGGGTCAGCTGGAAGAATCGTACAAGACCAAAAAAGGTTACTGGAAGGGCGGTACGGTCGGTGTGTTCGGCTACGGCGGCGGTGTGATTCCGCGCTTTACCGAGTTGAAGAACGAAGACGGTACACCCAAATTCAAAGACGCGGCCGAATTCCATACGCTGCGTATCATGCCTCCGCCCGGTATGCACTACGACACCGGCACCCTGCGCCAATTCTGCGACCTGTGGGAGAAACACGGTTCCGGTCTGATCGCTTTCCACGGTCAATCCGGCGACATCATGTTCCAGGGCGCGACCACGGAGAACGTGCAGAAGGCATTCGACGAGCTGAACGAGATGGGTTTCGACCTCGGTGGCGCGGGACCAGCGGTACGTACCTCGATGTCCTGCGTGGGCGCGGCGCGTTGCGAGCAGTCTTGTTATGACGAAGCACAGGCGCACCGTGCCGTGTTGAACACCTTCCTGGACGACATCCACCGTCCTTCACTGCCTTACAAATTCAAGTTTAAATTCTCCGGCTGCCCCAACGATTGTATGAACTCGATACAACGTTCCGACATGGCGGTGATCGGCACTTGGCGCGACAACATCCGCACCGACGAGGCGCTGGCCAAGAAATGGTTTGCCAAACACGGCATGGATGAACTGGTGAATGACGTGGTGGCGCGTTGCCCGACCAAAACGTTCCAGTTGAAAGAAATCAAGAATCTCAAGAAAAGCGACACCATTTCCAGCGTGGCCGTGAGCGATACACACGCCATCGAAATCGACAACCGCGATTGCGTGCGTTGTATGCATTGCATCAACGTGATGACGGGTGCATTGGCGCCGGGCAAAGACAAAGGCGCGTCGATTCTGGTGGGCGGCAAGAGCCATCTGAAGATCGGTGGTCTGTTGGGCACGGTCATCATCCCGTTCATGAAGCTGGACACGGAAGAGGATGTCGAGAAGCTGGTCGACTTCGCACAACGCACCATTGATTTCTTCGCCGAAAATGCCTTGGAACACGAACGTACCGGCGAGATGATCGAGCGTATCGGTCTGGCCAATTTCCTCGATGCGATGGAAATCGACGCGGATCCGGCGATGATTAATTCACCGCGTATGAACCCGTATGTGCGTACCGATGGTTGGGACGATGAGGTCGCCAAAATCAACGCCAAGAAGCAAGCCGCCTAACGAGCAACAGAAATGCTGACAATGAATCTCGTTAATGCTCGTTTCCCCCTCCGCAATCCTCCCCCGCAGGCGGGAGAGGAGGCAAGCGAATCGCTACGCGAGCTTTCTAACTCTGGAGAATGAAAATGAATCAAGCCGTTCAAGCCGCCGCACCGGTACAGAAGCGCAAACCAAAAGAGACGGGTGTCCCCGACAACAAGAAATACCTTCACCCGCTGATGTTGAAGAACTACGGCAACTGGAAATACCATGACCGTCCCCGTCCCGGCGTGTTGCACCATGTGTCGCATTCCGGCGACGAAATTTGGTCGGTACGTGCCGGTACACAGCGCCAGATGGATGTCTACACCATCCGTAAATTGTGCGATATCGCCGACACCTTCGCCGAAGGCCGTGTGCGTTTCACCATTCGTTCCAACATCGAGTTTATGGTGTCGGAAGAAAAGAAAGTTGCACCGCTGATTGCCGAGCTGGAGAAACACGGCTTCCCAGTGGGCGGTACGGGCAACTCGGTAACGATGATTGCGCACACCCAGGGTTGGTTGCACTGTGACATTCCGGGTACCGACGCTTCCGGCGTGGTGAAAGCCCTGATGGATGAGCTGCATGAAGAATTCATCCGTGAAGAAATGCCCAACCGTGTGCACCTTTCAACCTCCTGCTGCGAGATCAACTGCGGCGGCCAGGCTGACTTGGCCATCATCGTGCAACACACCAAGCCGCCGGTCATCAATCATGACCTGGTTGCCAACGTATGTGAGCGTCCGACTGTGGTGGCGCGTTGTCCGGTTGCGGCAATCCGTCCCGCCATGGTGAACGGCAAACCGTCACTGGAAATCGATGAATCGAAATGTATGTGCTGCGGTGCGTGTTATCCACCCTGCCCGCCGATGCAGATCAACGATCCGGAAAATTCCAAACTGGCCATCTGGGTTGGCGGCAAAAATTCCAATGCGCGCGGCAAGCCGACTTTCATGAAAATGGTGGCGTCCGGTCTGCCCAACAATGCGCCGCGCTGGCCCGAAGTGGCCGAGGCGGTGAAAAATATTCTCACCGTTTACAAAGAAGATGCGCGCCCCTGGGAGCGTCTGGCAGATTGGATCGACCGTATCGGTTGGCCGCGTTTCTTCGAAAAGACCGGATTGCCGTTCACCAAATATCTGATCGACGACTGGCGCGGTTCGCGTGCGAACCTTAACTCATCCACCCACATCCGTTTCTAAAAAGGACGTTGGAAATGAAATTTGGAATCGTAGTCAACGAAGGGCCGTACCAGCACCAGGCAAGCGATTCGGCTTACCTGTTTGCCAAAGCGGCTATCGCCAAAGGGCACGAGGTGTGGCGCGTGTTTTTCTACCACGACGGCGTGAACAACGCGTCCAAGCTCACCGAGCCGCCGCAGGATGATCGCCACATTGTGAACCGCTGGAGCAAACTGGCCGAAGAACACCAGGTTGATCTGGTGGTGTGTGTCGCGGCAGCGTTGCGGCGCGGTATCCAGGAAGAGAATCTGGCGAAAGGTTTTCGCATTTCCGGCCTGGGGCAATTGGTTGAAGCCGGAACCAAGTGTGACCGTTTGATCACGTTTGGCGATTAAGGAGAGACGCGATGAGTGAAGGCGCAGTAAAAAAATTCATGTTCGTCAACCGCAAAGCACCCTACGGTACGATCTACGCGTTGGAGTCGCTTGAAGTGGTGCTGATCACCGCGGCTTTCGACCAGGACGTATCCCTGGTATTCCTGGATGACGGTGTCTACCAGTTGAAAAAGGGGCAGCAGACCAAGGGCATCGAGATCAAAAATTTCTCGCCTACCTACCGCGCCTTGGAAGGTTACGACGTGGAGAAGTTGTATGTCGAGAAAGAGTCTTTGGAGGCACGCGGGCTGACGGAAGACGATCTGTTGGTGGATGTCATCGTGCTGGGACGTGCCGAAATGGGCGCGTTGATGGACCAGCAAGACGTGGTCTTGAGTTTCTAAGGGGGCGCAATGTTACACATCATCAATAAATCTCCCACGTCCGCCAATGCGCTGGAAAGCTGTCTGCGCGTTGCCAGCTCCGGCGATATCCTGCTGACCGAAGATGCGGTGTACGCCGCCACAACGGGTAATACATTCGAGAGCAAACTGCGCGAGGCTTCGGGGCGCTTCAAGCTTTACGTGTTGCAACCCGACCTCGATGCACGCGGCATGGCTGATCGTCTGATGGCGGGCGTTACGCCCGTCGATTATGGTGGTTTTGTCGAACTGGCTACCAGCAACAACAGCTGCCAATCTTGGCTATAGTTTAAACAGTGCGTTCCGCGTCCGCCCTTTCTTCCGCTTGCGGGGGAAGTTGGATAGGGGGAGTGCAGTAAAGTAGCATCCATTTTTATAGAAGGAGAACTAGCATGGCAAGTATCGAAGTGGGCGGCAAATCCTACGAAACAGACGAAGAAGGTTACTTGGTCAATTTGGCCGAGTGGAACAAGGAAGTGGGCGAATATCTGGCCGGCACCGAGAACGTTGCGCTGACCGAACAACATTGGGAAGTCATCAACTTTCTGCGCGAATATTTCGAGGAATATCAGATCGCACCGGCGGTGCGTGTTTTGACCAAAGCCATCGGCAAGAAACTGGGTGCAGAAAAAGGCAACAGCGAATACCTGTACGGACTGTTCCCTTACGGTCCGGGCAAACAGGCTTGCAAAATCGCCGGTCTGCCAAAACCGACGGGTTGCGTTTAAGCAAGGTCTGTAGATAGGGGCACATTCATGGCGAGCGTCGTTTTTGGGATTGTGTTTTATCTCGCCACGCTGTTGTTCGTCGTGGGTTTGCTCTATCGCATCAGGACGTATGCGCTCACACCGGCCCCGCTGAAAATACCCACCACACCGGCTCCGATCACCGGGGGAGGCGTGGTGTTGCGGATGGCACGGGAAGTGGTTCTGTTTGAGAGTCTGTTTAAGGCCAACCTGTGGACGTGGGCTGCGGGCTGGTTGTTTCACGCGGGTTTGGCGCTGGTACTGATGCGCCACCTGCGCTATTTCACCGAGCCGGTTTGGGCTTGGGTCGCGGCCATACAGCCGTTCGGAATTTATGCGGGCATCGCGATGCTGCTGGGACTGTGCGGTTTGTGGGTACGCAGGCTGTTCGTCGAACGTATCCGCTACATTTCCACCCCGTCGGATCATCTGATGCTGGTATTACTGATCGCCATTGCGGCGTCGGGTTTGCTCATGAAGTTCGCGACACACACGGATGTGATTGTTGTGAAGAATTATTTCATCGGATTGATGCGTCTGGAGCTGTTGACGCTTCCCTCCGATGTATTGCTGATCGTGCATTTATCACTGGTTTTGTTACTCCTGGTCGTGTTCCCCTTCAGCAAATTGCTGCACGCTCCAGGAGTATTTTTTTCACCGTCGCGTAATCAAACCGACAACCCGCGTGAGAAACGCCATCTGAGCGCTTGGGCTGCCAAGCTGGAGTCGGAGAAATAACATGGCGGATATCACTGCACCCGCTTACCGCATTATCCCGATCGTCCCGCGATTGAAGCCGGGCGCGATGGAGGGCAAGGGTCCTTTCGTGGCCAGCGACAAAATCAACGAGGCTATCGGTTTCCCGGGACAGCTGGTTGAGGATTGGCACGACAAAGCCATCGCCAAGATGGGCGAGTTGTTGTCCAAATACCGCTCGCTCAAGGTGTACATGGATGCCTGCGTACATTGCGGCGCCTGCTCCGACAAATGCCATTATTTCATCGGCACACAAGACCCAAAAAACATGCCGGTGGCGCGTCAGGATTTGCTGCGCAGCGTGTACCGCCGTTATTTCACACTGCCCGGAAAGTTCTTTCCCAAACTCGTCGGCGCGCGCGACCTGACGCGCGACGTGCTGGACGAGTGGTACAACTATTTCAACCAATGTTCCGAGTGCCGCCGCTGTTCGGTATTCTGTCCCTATGGAATCGATACCGCCGAAGTGACCATGGCGGCACGCGAGATACTCGACTCGGTGGGTTACGGCCAGAAATATTCCAACGAAATTATCGGCAAGGTACATCGCATTGGTAATAACCTCGGTCTGCCCGGGCCCGCGCTGATCGACACGCTGGAAGGGCTGGAAGAAGATGTCAAAGATGCGACCGGCATCGATGTGTTATTCCCCATTGATGTGAAAGGCGCGGAAGTACTGCTGGTCACGCCCTCGGCGGATTTTTTTGCCGAACCGCACATTGACAGCCTGATCGGTTACGCCAAAGTGTTCCATGCCACCGGTACCAGTTGGACGCTGTCCTCGATGTCGTCCGAGGCGGGTAACTTCGGTATGTTCATCGGCAACTACGAGCAGTTGCGCTCGATTGCAATGCGCATTCGCCAAGCCGCGCTGGAGTTGGGCGTGAAACGGATTGTGATCGGTGAATGCGGCCACGCCTGGCGTGTCGCGTACAGTTTTCTGAATACGCTGACCGGTATCGGCGACGGTGCAGATGCCAATGACCGCTTTGCCCAGATGTTGCAAAAGCAATTGGATCACCGCTACAAGCAGCCCTCGCATATATGCGAATTTACTTGGGACATGATCCGGGACGAGCGCCTGAGTTTCGACAAGTCGAAGAACGACAAACACATCATCACCTTCCACGATTCCTGCAATGTGGCGCGCGGTTCGCGCATGGGTGACGCTGCCGGCGGCCAGTTTGAGATCCCGCGCAACATCATCAAAGCGTGCGCCAACAACTTTGTCGAGATGGATCCGCGCACCACACGCGAGCAGACGTTCTGCTGCGGCGGCGGCGGCGGATTATTGACCGATGACTTGCTCGACTTGCGCGTCAAAGGTGCGCTGCCGCGTATGGAAGTGTTGCAACAGGTAAAAGATGAACACGGTGTCAATTTCATGGCGACCATCTGTGCGATATGCAAGGCGCAGTTCACCAAGGTTTTGCCCATATACGGATTCGATAGAAAAATGGTCGGCGGGGTTCACCAGCTGGTCAGCAATGCAATCATTCTCGGCGAAGAGAAATAATTCACTGGAGGCAACATGTCAGTCACTACCGTAACCCCGCAAAAGATCAACTTCCGCCGTTACAAAGATGGCGACAGCAAAGTGCGCCGCTGGAACGAGCAGATTTTCCAGGCCAGCCACACGCACAAATGTCCGACCTATATTCAATCCACTCCACCGTGCCAGGGCAGCTGCCCGGCGGGTGAAGATATTCGCGGATATCTGGCGATTGTGCGCGGCACCGAGAAACCGCCGGTTGGAGCCGACGGCAAGCCGACTATGCCCTGGCAGGAATACGCCTGGCGCCGCCTGACCGAAGCTAACCCGTTCCCCTCCGTGATGGGACGTGTTTGCCCGGCACCGTGTGAAACAGGCTGTAACCGCAACGAAGTGGAAGACCATGTCGGCATCAATTCGGTGGAACATTTCCTCGGCGAATACGCCATTGCCAACAATCTGAAATTCACTAAAAGCGCGCCCGCAACAGGCAAAAAAGTCGCCGTGATTGGCGGCGGACCGGCCAGTTTGTCCTGCGCCTATCAATTGACATTGAAGGGGCACGAAGTCACGGTGTTCGACGAGCACGAGCATCTTGGCGGCATGATGCGTTATGGCATTCCCGGTTTCCGTACCCCGCGCGATGTGCTGGACACGGAGATTCAGCGCATCCTCGATCTCGGCGTGAAGGCGCGCCTGAAGACGCGTGTAGGCACCGATGTCACGCTGGAACAGATCCGTCAGGAGTTCGACGCGGTATTTCTGGGCATGGGCGCACAAGCGGGCCGTGCCTTGCCCATCGCCGATGCGGAAGCGGCCAACGTGGTCACCGCAACGGCCTTCCTGAAAGCTTTCAACGACGGTCGTTTGCAGCATGTCGGCAAACGCGTGGTGGTGGTCGGCGGCGGTGATACCTCCATCGACGTGGCAACCGTGGCGCGCCGTCTCGGACATATTTCGCATGCCAAACCGACCGACGCCGAGCAGGCGATTGCCGGACGTATGGCACACGACGTGGCCGATATCTCGGCCAAACAGGGGGCGGAAGTGACGCTGACGTCGGTGTTCAACATCGACAAGATGCAAGCCAACAAACACGAAATCGAACAGGCCTTGGCGGAAGGTATCCACATTCACGGCAGTCTGGTGCCGGTCGGCATCGTGCGCGGCGCCGATGGTCGTGCCACGGCATTACGTGTCGCCAAGTGCGAAGCGAAATTTGTCGGACCCAAGCTGGAAATCAAAAACATCGAAGGCAGTGAATACGATATCGAGGCCGACCTGATCGTTTCCGCGATTGGGCAGGCGGTGGATTTCACCGGTCTGGAGCAGTTCAATAATGGCAAAGGTGCCGTTTCCACCGACCGTAATTATGTGGTGAACGGGCAACCGGGCGTGTTCGCCGGCGGCGACATTATTCGTCCCCACCTGCTGACGACGGCGATCGGTCACGGTTCCATTGCCGCAGACGGCATCCACAACTACATGCTGGGGCTTGATCTGGAAAAACGCCCGAAGATCGATGCACACCAGTTCGATCTGATGCGCAAATTGGTCGAAAAAGGCATCGAGGTTAAAGAGACGCACGAACCCATGCGTGGCACAGCGTCCTCCAATATGGCCGTGCATAATTTCGATAACCGTTCCGACCGCTACGTTATTCCGCACGACAAATTATTCCTCGGCCACTTCGCCTATGTGCCGCGCAACCAGCGCGACATCGTGACCCTGGACAAGGAAAGCGCGCTGGGCAATTTCGATGAACGTCTGGTGGCGCTGGTGCAGGACAAAGCGGTCGCCGAAGCCAAACGCTGCATGAGTTGCGGTATGTGTTTCGAGTGCGACAACTGTGTGGTGTATTGCCCGCAGACGGCGGTCTACCGCGTGAAGAAAAACGAGGCGACTTTGGGTCGTTACGTCGCCACGGATTACAACAAGTGTATCGGCTGCCACATTTGTGCCGACGTGTGCCCGACCGGTTATATTCAAATGGGTTTGGGTGAGTGATGAAGCGGCTGTCTTTTCTGTTCTTGTTGCTGTGTTTGCCCTCGCTGTGGGCAGTAGCAGAAGTTTTGCCGGGGATCGATATNNCATGCCAGCGTCAAAGACAATAGTGTGATTGCCCGCGACGACAGTTTCTGCGTGGCCTGCCACCGTTATGAGGCGGTGAAAATTGATTGTTTCGAGTGCCATTCCGGTTTGCGCAAAAGTGCATGGCTGCAGCAAAGGAATGCCAAATGAGTGATATCAATCTGCAACGCAGAAATTTTCTGAAAACGGCCGCCGGTGCGGCGATGGTCACAGTCGCGCCCGGCATGTTGTTGTTTGATGTCGCCCACGGCAACCCGCAGTCAGTCGGTAAAGTGCGCTGGGGCATGCTCATTGATACCGCCGCGTGTGTTCCCGGATGCAATGATTGTGTGAGCGCCTGCAACAAAGAGAACGGACTGTCGGGCGGAACTCACGGGCAAGCCCGTTTCCCCCACCCTAACCCTCCCCCGGAGGGAGAGGGGACAAACGCATCGCTACGCGAATTTCACCTTAAGGCCACCGATTCGCAATGGAT
>CXWL01001111.1_pt2 | contig 52503 bp, 20 predicted proteins | sample 590931 | NCBI WGS metagenome assembly CXWL01 (sample SAMEA3498368, study PRJEB10139) | groundwater metagenome | biome: water well; material: biofilm material | place: Germany | collected 2015-04-27 | reverse complement strand
CGCCACGCGATCCGTGCGGCACTTTCATTTCTGCCGGGCCGGAGGCAAGCGCCTCTGTAGCATTGATTACAACGACCTGCCAGAGCCGTACAATCGTGCCATCGTGACCCTGCCGAACGTGGCCCATCATGCCATCGTCGCAGCGGTGCAGCAGCAGCAGAGCGCGACCCTTCGTTATGGCACCTCCTTCGCCGGACTCTTGCGCGAGGGAAATCGGGTGGTGGGATTGACCACGCAAGGGCCGGAAGGCACGAGAACGATCCGCGCCAAGATCGTCGTCGGCGCCGACGGGGCCTTCTCCAAGGTGCGCGAGGCTCTGCAAATTCCCGCCGACCTGCATCGCTATCCCGACGGCTATCTGATTGCGATTCTCGAATCGGAGGAGCCGATCTCCGAATCGTTTTACTACGTTGGGCACAAGACCATTTTGGGTCTCTTTCCTGCGACAGGGAACAAAGTCTATTTGTTCTACATGATCCCGAGCGGTTCAATGGAGGCCGTGAAGCAGCGGGGCATCCCTGCATTGCAGCAGACGTGGAGCCGGATCGCGCCGCAGTTCGCCGGGCTGTTCCGGCGTCTGAGCGATTGGAGCCAGACGGCCTATATGCCGACCGGGCGGGTGCGCACGCCGACCTGGGTGGCGGATGGAGCCGTCCTGATCGGCGATGCCGCCCATGCGATGAATCCCCATGCGTCGCAGGGGCGCATGCAGGCGATGGTCGATGCCATGGCATTGTCCGATCTCTTGCCTGGCTGTCTTGCCGACAAGGACTATTCAGCCGTCCGGCTGAAAGAGTTCGAACGAATCAGACGATCACACGTGACCATGTTGCAGCAACTAGCCGATCAGCAAGTGTTCTATTGGAATACGGGCAATCCGGTCGTGGCTTTCTTGCGCGATCGCGTGTTTCAGACGCTGGATCGGAACGAGCGGCTCCGCTACCAGGTCCTCTCGACCACGGCGGGCTTGCGGACGACTGCGCCTTTCGATCTGATCGACCGCGTGATTGCCGCGGGGTTTCTTCCCGATTGTCGTGCAAATGCGCGCGCTCCACATCCGAAGTCTTCATGAGGAATAGGGCATGACTGAACGTGTAATCGAAGGCTTGTCGAACGACATGCAGGCGCTACTGCAGACCTACGTGAAAGAGGTCAAAGGTGTTTTCGGGGAGCAGTTGGAAGGCATGTTGCTCTATGGCAGCGCCGTCCGGGGTGAATTTCTTCCGGGACGATCCAATCTGAATATCCTGCTGCTCGTGTCCTTGTACGACAGCGCCGTCCTCAAAAAATACAGCGCCTTGCACCGTCAATGGAGCAAGGAACAGATCGTGGCCCCTCTCTTTCTGACGGAAGAGGAGTTGCACCAGTCGGCCGCGGTCTTCCCGCTCGAGTTTCTGGAAACTCAGGAGCACCATCGCGTGCTGGGCGGGCGCGATCCCTTCATCGGTTTTCATGTGAAGAGCGACCGGCTGCGAGAGGCCGTCGTCCAGGGCATGACGAGCAATCTGTTCCGGCTGCGACAGCGCTATGTCGAAGGGGGCGGGACCGACGATGCCACCACGATTTTGCTGCCGCTCTCGATCACGGCGACCGTGCCATTGCTGCGCGGAGTGCAGCGGCTCCTCGGGCGGCCGGTGCTGTCCCACTCTGAGGCCGTGATCAAGGATGTCGCAGAGCAATTGAAGCTGGATCTGCAGGGACTGCTCGATGCGCTGTTGCTTAAGCGCGGGCAGATTTCTCCCGGCCCGAGCGAAGTGCCTCGCCTCTTCGACCGGTATTTGCAGACGATGACGCAACTCACGCGTGCGGTCCAACAACTGCCGCAGCCGGGGCCACGATGACGAAGCTCGTTAGGATCGTACTGGTCTGCTGCCTCGCCCTCGTTGCGGAGACCGCTCAGGCGGTGCCCTACGATCGACCCAAGATCCAATTGCCGGAGCCGCGAGGTTATGTGAGCGACCATGCCCAGGTGGTCAATGCGGAATGGAAAGAACGCATTCGGTCCGTCTGTCAGGATCTGGAGCGAAAGACCGGCGTGGAAATGGTCGTGGTGACGGTCCCGAACATCAAGCCCTTCGGGACGGTCAACGAATATGCGACGGCGATCTATGCCAAGTGGGGCATCGGGTCCGCGCAACAAGAGCATGGCGTCATGGTGCTGATTGCGGTGGAGGAGCGACAGGCGGCGATCACGCTGGGCCGGCAGATGTTGCCGGTGATTACCCCCACGGTGATGAATCAAGTCGGGCACGAGCATCTGCAGCCATTTATCGACCGGGGCCAGTTCGGCGAAGGGCTCTATCGCACCGTGGTCTCGCTTGCTGCGCCTGCGCAAGAAATCAGGGTTGGTACGCTGTCGAAGACCCATTTTAAAGGTGTGGGTTTCTGGATCACGCTCTTCACCAGCATCGGAGCCATCTCCTTCTTCTGGTGGATCAGCCGTCCAGATCTCAGGCATCCCTTCAGACGGATTCAAAAAGGCGAGTATTGGGGAACGGGTCAAGGGGGATTCGGGGGGAACTTCGGGGGATTTGGAGGGGGGACGAACGGGGACGGGTGGCGGTAACACGGCCTGGTTTGTCTGGTCTATCTGGTTTCTCTGGTTCTTCTGGTTGCATATCCAGTCCCACCAACCAAACAAACCAGATAGACGAGATAGACCAGATGGACCAGCTAGCCGCGCTTTGCGTGTCCTGCGAGGCAGCAGTGTTTGTATTTCTTGCCGCTGCCGCAGGGGCAGGGCGCGTTGCGGCTGACGCCCTGGCGACGCGGGGGCACCAACGGGAGCAGCGACCCCGTGTCTTGGTGAAACATGCCCCGCAGCATGGCATACAAGGCGGGATCCCGGCGTTTCAGCAGTTCCGGCGAGGTGAAGAAATACTCGGCTAGCACGGCGAAGTATTCGTGTTCGTTCGTGTAGGCATAGGCGCTGACGTGGGCGCGATGCATCGAAGGACGAGCCAGTTCCCGAGCCACATAGCGCACCCATTGCCGGACCACCATCCAGGGCACCTCCGGCGGGAGCCCATACTCATTCGCCTCTTGCTCGACCAGGTGCGCAAACTCGTGCACCCCTACATTCTGTGTGCCGGCCTGATGGGCGAACCCTGCCAGGAGCGCCGGCTTGGAGAGAATCATCACTCCGCTCAAATGGTGCAGTCCGACCATCCCGAGAATGTTCTCATTGGGCCCTCCATGGCTCTGGTAGGCGTCGTCGAACGCATCCGGGTAGATCAGCACCTCACGCAGTCGATGGTATTCCCAGTCGTGGAAGCCGAAGATCGGGATCGCCGCACTTGCCGCCACCAGCACCCGAATCGTCTCATCCACCTCCGTACGAATGCCCGCAATCAGGATCTCGTCGAGAAAAATCTGCACCAGGTGACGGAATCGCGTCTTCTCCGCATCGTTCAACGCCACGAAGAAGGCGACATGCGTGCGAAGAATCCGTTCCCACTCGTCAGGAAATGGTTGCTGCATCACGGTCACCCGCCGGAGATAGCGCCGCCGCACCCACCAGTAACTCAAGGGGCTCAGCCCTAGCAGGAGCCAGAGCGCAGGGACAAGCCAGACCAATAATCCCATGGCCCAGGCCACCAGGCCAGCGACGACAAGCGCCTGCCGCCGATTTCGGCTATTCATCTCCGCGGTCACGATCATCGAGGTCTCCAGCGTGAAAGGATTTCCCGCGTCAGGATTCGACTCCAGGTGAACAGACGCGGGGCGATGAGTATGGCAGCGACAGAGACAAGAGCATAGGGCGTACAGAAGTGGTCTATCTGGTGCGCGAGTCTGTCTTGTCTTTCTTGTTCATCGAATCACACAAACCAGAAAGACCAGATGAACCAGATAGACCAGACCCTTCTCCGCACGACGAAAGAGACGGTCACCGCGCGAGGAGTTCGAATGTGCCGAGGGGTTTGGCGCGGCCGTTGAGGAGGATGTCCACCCGATGTTGCCCCGGATAGTGCTTGCGGGTAGTCATGGGCTTGAGGGACACCGTCTTCTTGAGAGAGACGCTGGCGCGCGGGGCAAGTTCGATCATCTTCAGTTTGAAGACTTTCGGCGTCGTCGAGCCGTTGGCCTTCACGAAATGGATTTGGAAATCGACCATCACCCGTTGTGGTTTCGATTGGGCGTTCTTGAGCTCGAATGCCACGGTCACAGACTGGCCCACTCGCACCAGACTTGGCGTGATGGAGCGCTGTCGCACGACCACTTGCGCTTCATGCCCGGCGCCCAGCACGTGCAACGCGCCTGGCTCGCCACGCTTCACGGCAGAGCGTAAGGCGTGACGGATCAACCAGCGCCGCTCCTCTGTCGCATGTCGCATCCACTTCTTGGCGGTCTGGGTCAGCAATGCCGGGTGGTCTTTCCCGATGTTGTTCAGATTGTTCGCCACCGATCGGCGCGCGTACAGGTGCGGATCGTCTTTCAGCAAGTCGAGGAGAGCCAGCACGGGCTGTGGGTCTGCCTGAAAGTCTCGCAAGCGCGGGGCCCAGGGCAACCGCGGTCTCGTCCCTTCCGAGACCAGTCGGCGGACGTCGGGACTGGGATCGGTCGCCCATTGGGTGAGTCGCGCCAACGTGGCTTCCCGATGACGCTCCAGAAAGGGGCGGATGCTGAACTCGGCGGTAAAGCGTTGCGTCAATTCATATTGCGCCCGCATCGAAGGCTCGAAATGGTCGAGCCCATATTCCTGCACGAACATGGCATGCGGCATATAGAGGAAGGGCGCCATCCCTCCGTCGCCCGCTTGCTTCGGAACAGAGGGACCGAGCGAGGCCAGGAGGATCTCGATGGCCTCTTCGTAGTCATCCGGAAGATGTTGGCGTAACGCCCGTGCGATATGCCGCCCACGGGGCATGAGCTCCAGCGGTTCATAGTCTTTCAGGGCGGTGCGAAGAAACTGGGCCTTAGGAAAGGCGGGATAGACCGATACGATCATCTCGGCAATCGTGCGGGGAATATTGGGTCCGAAATGATTCTTGAGCGGTTCTGCCACGGGGTGAGTCCTCTGAATGCTGTCTGGGCAAATGGTCAGGGCATTTTACTGGTGCAGGAAGATTGGGTCTATGGCTGGGTGAGGGGGGCGCGAAGCAGAGGCGGTCTGTCTGGTGCGTGGGTCTGTCTTGTCTTTCTTGTTCGGCGAACCACACAAACCAGAAAGACCAGATAAACCAGATGAACCAAATAGACTAAACGAACCAGCTCCCTGCCACGGGCCAAGAAATGGTTCTGGTAACAGTCAGAAGGGTGAGGCTGTGAGTGGGGAGGGCAGAAAACCGAGAGAGATTACCGGTAGGCGAACACGTCCATCTGAATGGACTTAATCGGTTTCGCTTCCCCATGCACCATGCGACGAACGCGCTCGGTGGCGTTCCTGCTGAAGACTGGTTCGCCGCAATGGAGGCAGACCGTCGCAGGAATTTGCTCAACCTGGACGGGCTTGCCCTCGATATCAAAGACCTCGCTGACCAGCTCTTGACGGCTCTCGGTCTTTCCGCACACATGACAGCGAAACATAGCTACCTCCGTCTGGCGAAATCATACCACTCTGCAGGGTCCGGCTTATAGATCATGCGATAGTTTTCGTTGAGTACAACATGAAAGGGGGGAAGAGCGGAAGATTGCAGGCGGGGATGGAGCCTGATGATCTTCTATGCACGTAAACGGTAGAGGTCGTCTGTCTGGTTGGCTGGTCTTTCTGGTCTGTCTGGTTCTTCTGGGTGAATTTCCAGTCCGATCAACCAAACAAATCAGATAGACGCGATAGACCATCCCTGCGTCTCGCTCGTCCCGCCAGTCTTGCACGTCTCGCGTCACCGTCAGTGGACACGCGCAGTGGGAGACCATCTAGCCCGCCCTCAAGGGGAGAAGGTTGATAGAAGAGCGATGGATATTCCTCCTGGAAAAGACTCCCGACACCTTCCCCCCCCCTACGAAGTGGGGTCTGTCCTAATGTTCAATCACCTGGTGAGCAGTGAGTGTGCCGAACAATTTTGTGCGGTAGTAATACCACTAATAAATATTTCACGATTGGACTCCTAACTCATTGACCAAGGAATCCTCATGAGTGTACCTTCAGCCCTCAGATTTACCTGGCTGTAGCATTTCTGGATACGGAGTCACTCTGTGAATCTGTTTTCTTCGAGCCGGCAGACTACTGCCATTCGGCACCTTCCAGCGTCTCTCACTCTATCCTCATGCCCTCTTTTTGTGTTCCAAGGAGCACTGCAATGAGTCTTGCCCACATGTTCTACGCCAAGCAGGCCTTTCGACGCGCGATGCGCTATGTCCGCCAGTGGCGGCAGCAACGCCGACATGCGCCGCCGGCACGCTCGTTCATGATCGAGGCGCTCGAACCGCGGCTGCTCATGTCGGCCAATCCTGCCACCCTCGCGACGATTGCGCTGACCAACGTTGCCAACCTGCAACCTGCGACCGTCGAAGGCGCGCAATTCCCTCCCGGCGCATTTACCGCCACAGCGGGGTCACGCCTCCATGAAAGTTTCACCACGGCTGGTGAAGTCGATGCGTTCTACTTCGACGCCATAGCCGGGCAACACATGGCGCTCGAATTGATCGCACACACCTCAGCCATTCAAGGCCGAGTCGAAATCCTCGATCCCAACGGAGTCTCCATCGGCTCGGTCGATGCCGGCACAGCCGGTGGCTACGTGCTGCTCCAAGACAAAGTCCTGAGTCAGACCGGCACGTACACGGTCGAGTTTGAAAGCCTGAACGGCACCGGGACGTACGACGGCAATGTTTTCGTCGGAACCACCGCGTTGCCGACCGTCGCCGCGACAACAAATAACTGGATCAACGCAGCGGGAGGAAATTGGAGTGTCGGCTCCAATTGGAGCCGAGGCCTCGCGCCAACAACAACAGACATCGTCGGCATCACGCTTGACGGCACCTATACCGTCACGATGGACGTCAGTTCCACAGTGGCGGGATTAGTGCTCGGCGGGAACACAGGGACGCAGTCGCTCACCATGAGCAGTCCCACCCTCACACTCAATGGACTGAGCCAGATTGGAACCCATGGGACCTTTAATCTCAATGGAGGCACGCTCACAGGAACTGGGGAGATTGATGTCAGCGGAAGGCTGAACTGGAACGGCGGGACGATGAGCGGGACGGGGCTGACACTGCTCACACCGGGGGCTGGGTTTGCGTTGGCACCGAGCAGTGGCTCGGTTACGCTGGGCCGCACCTTGGAGAATCAGACGACCGCCACATGGACGAGTGGTCAGCTCTTTTTCCTGAACGGGACGGTCCTGAACAAAGGGACGGTCACGGCGTCTGGTACGGTGACGGCCGCGAACGGCGGGGGGGTGAACCAGTTCTTGAATCAAGGGGCGTTCATCAAGCAAGGCACCGGGGCGGCGACGTTCAATTTGTTCGTTCCGTTCAATAACTCGAACATCGTCGAGGTGCAGGCCGGCTCGTTGGATTTAGCAGGAGGCGGGACACACACAGGCGATTTTACAGTGACGGGTTCGACTTTGTTTACCAACGGGACACACACCTTCCAAAACACGAGCGACGTCATCGGAACTGGGACGCTGCGGGTGAATGGTGGGACCGCGACCTTCGGGGGCACAGTCCAAGTCGGCGCGATTACCAGCAACGGCACCACCACCTTTGGCCCTGTACTGCAGACCTCGCTTCTAGCGGTGGGAGCCGGTACCACCACGATCAATACCGCGTTATCGGTAAACCAGCTGGATCTTGCTGGGGGAACGTTGACAGGAACCGGGAATCTGACCGTCGGCGGAGCCTTCAATTGGAACGCAGGGACCATGAGCGGGACGGGCACGACCCTGCTGACCCCGGGCGCCGCGTTTGCCTTGGCACCGACCAGCGGCGCCGTGACGCTCAGTCGGGTGCTGGAGAACCAGGCGAATGCCACCTGGTCGAGCGGCAACATGACCCTCACAGGCGGCACGTTCTTGAATAAAGGCACGCTCACCGTCTCAGGCACGGTGGGCGCGGCCAACGGTGGAGGCACCAATCAGTTCCTCAACCAAGGCGCCTTTATCAAACAAGGTGCCTTGGCAGCCACCTTCAATGCCGGCGTCGCCTTCAATAATTTGAACCTCGTCGAGGTGCAGAGCGGGTCTTTAGATTTGGCAGGGGGCGGCACCCATACAGGGGATTTCACGGTAACGGGTTCGACCTTGTTTACCAACGGGACCCACACCTTCCAAAGCACGAGTGATGTAACCGGGACCGGCACACTACGGATAAATGGTGGGACGGCGAACTTCGGGGGCGCCGTGCAAGTCGGCGCGATCACGAGTAACGGCACGACGACCTTTGGGCCGGTCTTGCAAACATCCTATTTGGCGGTCGGAGCCGGGACCACCACGATCAACACGGCCTTATCGCTGAACCAGTTGGATCTCGGCGGCGGAACGTTAACGGGGAGCGGGAATTTCACGATTGGTGGGGTGTTGAACTGGAACGGCGGCACGATGAGCGGGACGGGGCTGACCGTCCTGACGCCCGGGGCAACATTCGGGCTGGCGCCGACCAGCGGCGTCGTCACGTTGAGCCGGGTGCTGGAAAACCAGACGAATGCCACCTGGACGAGCGGCCAGCTCTTTTTCCTGAACGGGACGGTCCTGAACAAAGGGACGCTCACGGCGTCTGGTGCGGTGACAGCCGCGAATGCCGGGGGGACGAACCAGTTCCTCAATCAAGGGGCGTTCATTAAGCAAGGCACCGGGGCGGCGACGTTCAATTTGTTCGTCCCGTTCCAGAACGACAGCACCGGGACTGTGACAGTGCAAGCAGGAACGCTGAGCCTGGTAGGGGGTGGCACGCATACCGGCGATTTCACGGTGAGTGCCACTGCGGTACTGGATCTCAACGGGACCCATGTCTTCGGGGTCACCAGCGATGTGACGGGGATGACGCCGAGCAGCACCGGCATTGTGCAAGTCTCCGGTGGCGCGTCAACGTTCGGCGGGACACTGACGCCGGGGACGCTCGTCATTCTTAGCGGTGCCGCAAACGTGAACATCGCAGCACAGATCAGCAGTTTGGTCTTGAACAATGGGGCGTTGGGCGGCAGTGGCGATGTGACGTTGACGGGCGCCTCGACGTGGTCGAGCGGGACGATGAGCGGGACGGGGCATACGATCATTGGGCCGACCGGCACGCTGACGATGCCAAGTGCGGGCAGTGGGTTCGTGACGCTGGGGCGGGTGTTAGCGAATCAAGGCGCCACGACGTGGACGGGGAACCAGTTCCGTTTCAACAATGGGCAGTTCCTCAATACGGGACTCTTCACGGCCAGTGTGGCGAGTGGCTTCATCCAATCCTTTGGGGACGGGGGCACGAATAATCGCTTCACGAATCAAGGCACGTTCCGCAAGCAGGGGGCGGGGCTCGTCCAGTTTACGACGAACGTCACCGGGGTGGCGTTCGATAACCAAGGAACAATAGAGATCCAAAATGGCACATTAAGCCTGCTGAGTAATAGCCTGCTGAATTTCTCCGGCACCACGCTCACCGGCGGGATCTATCAAATTTCTGGCGCGGGTGTTCTCCAATTCACCGGCGCTAACATCGTCACGAATGCGGCGAACATTATTCTGAGTGGCACGGCGCCGAATCCGATCATCAATGAGTCGAGCGTCAATGCGCTGGCAAACTTTGCCACCAACGCAGCCACCGGCAGCTTCTCTCTCCAAGGCGGACGGGACTTTACCCGAACCGGCAACTTTACCAATAACGGCGCGCTGTCGCTCGGTGCCGGGAGCATCTTCACGGTCACCGGCGGAACCTATATACAAGCTGCGACCGGTGTGCTCACGGTTCAAATCAATGGGCTGAGCGCTACGACGAATGTCGGAAAACTCGCGGTCTCAGGAAATGCTTCACTCAATGGCACGCTGAATATTCAGCTCACTGATGGCTACGTGCCCGTGATCGGTGACACGTTCCAGATTCTGTCATTCGGATCGTTGACCGGTGATTTCCCGACCGTCAATGGATTGAATTTCCGCTCGGGTCTCCGCTTCCTTCGCAATATTACACCGACCGGGATGACCTTGACCGTGGTAGAAGACGGCAACTTCCCCGGTCCCACTGTCACCTCGAGTTCGCCGGCAGAAGGGGCTTTCGTACCGCCCGGCACGCTGACCTATCAAGCCACCTTCAGCGAGGCGATGGCCACCACAAATCTTGGTGCCGAAGACGTGATCTTGCGTGACAAGCTCACAAATACCGTCTACAGCCCCGCGACATTCAATTTCGATACCCTCACCAATCGAGTGACCGTGACATACAACAACGTCACGGAAAGCGATTACGAGATCCGGCTCATCTCTTCTGACACTGCATTTCGCGGCAATTCCGGCGGGCGGCTTGACGGAGACGGCGACGGACGTGAAGGCGGTGATTATTTTGTCAACTTCACCGTCGACAACGGGACTCGCGCCTTCGACGGGACATTCCAGAATGCCAAGCCGCTGGGTTCGCTTGTCCGGGAGTCCTCCCCGGTTTTCGGTCGTTTCCACGCGACGGATGATTTCGACATCTATGACTTGAGTGTGGACGCGGGACAAGTAATCTCGCTGCGGTTTACCCCACTTGATGCATCTGTTCGTGGGAGCGTGGAAGTGCTGGGGACGGACGGCATCACGCCGCTGGGTTTCGCGCAAGCCCTCAATCCGAATGACACGGTGCTCTTGCAGACGATCCCGACTACAACAACCGGCACGTACAAAATCAAGCTCGCTCGTTTAGCCGGTGCTGGTACCTATCAGGTAGTGATCACGCTCAATGCAGCGCTTGAAATAGAGCAATTTGTTGGGGTAGCAAATAATACCGCTGCCACCGCACAGAATTTCACCTCGTCGGCTACCGCGCTGCAGGGAACCGCCGCTCGGTTGGCTGTCACGGGAACAACCGAAGCGGGGCAGCCGGACTATTACCAATTCGATCTCGTTGCCGGACAAGGCGCGACAATCGAATTAGCGACGGTCAATGTCGCAGCACTCGTGTCCTCAGAACTGCGGGACGTCGGCGATGTCTTGTTGGCCACCGGCATCAAGGAAACTGCCAATACGGCGAATCAAGCCATTCGCAATTTCATTGCACCAATAACCAGCACGTATTATGTGCGCGTAAGCGGTGAGGCAAATCGGGCTTATACGCTGGTGGTAACAAAGACAGCGGAGTTCGACCGCGAGTCGAATTCCATGATCGCCACCGCGCAAGACATCAGTATCACTGGCCAGGTTCTCGGTTCCCTCGGCTATGCAACGGAAACAGCCTCTGCCATTGATAGCCAGGACCACTATCTCGTCCGCGCCAACGCTGGCGATGTGTTGACTATCACCACGAGTACGCCGGGCGGATTAGCTAATACACTCAATCCGAAAATTGAATTGTTCACTCAGAGCGGCACATCGGTGCTAGCGAGTGACCTCACCAGTGCCGGCGATGGCCGCAATGCCCGCATCGCCAATTTTGCAGTCACGACGACAGGTGTCTATCGCATCGTCGTAACGGCAGAATCCGGTGTCGGAGAGTACAGCGTGAATGTGACCGGCGCAACCGGCGCTCCCGTGCCGTTCACCATTGTGTCGCAAACCGTGCCGAATGGAGAATTGCGGACGACCTATCCGACGACTTTCAGAGTCGACCTGTCTGAGCCGATCAATCTCTCATCGCTTCAAGCCAGCGATCTTCAAATTCAACGACCAGGTTTCGGCACGCCGGTATCGGCCGACAACGTCACCATCATCGACCAGGATACGGTTGAGTTCACCCTGACATCGGCTCAGGCTGGCGATGGGATTTACACCCTGACCATTCCTGCCGGTGCCTTCACCAGCCTGACCAACAAACCGTTGCAGACGGCGCTGACCTCGACCTTCGACCTCGACGCCATGGCCCCGCGTGTCTTCAACACCAATTTGATCGAAGGTTCGACCGTTGCGCCGGATGCCACCGGCAATCTGACGGTCAATATTCAGTTCACAGAACCACTGGATGCGACAACCGGGCTTGTCGGTTGGTGGCAGGGTGAGGGGAATACCAATGACAGTCAGGGTAGCAACAATGGCGCACTGCTGAACGGTGCTGGGTTCAGCAGTGGAGTCGGTGGACAGGGATTTCTTTTTGATGGGGTTGACGACAATGTGCGGATTCCATTCTCGTCGAATCTGATCTCCCAGACATTTTCCGTGGAGGCCTGGGTTAAGCCGCTCTCACAGGTCAACGGTCCCACTGGTCAAGAACTCATAGTTGGGCAAGGTGGTGGATCATATTTTCTGGTAGTTAGGCCTGGGACCACTGGGCTCAAGGTGGGCTGGGGCATTCAAGGAACGAACGGAACCTACTATACACATATAAGTTCCGCCGAAATTCCGATAAATAGCTTTAGCCACGTTGCCGGAACGTGGGATGGGACGGCGCTGAAGATTTATATCAATGGGGTATTGGATTCTCAACTTGCGCCAGGCGTACTACCCACTCTGTCTCCAACCTATCCATTCGATATCGGTGGTTTTGCAACAATGCCTCCATCTCCGGCAGGGCCAGGATTTTCTGCCCAGCAATTTTTCAATGGGGTGATTGACGACGTCAAAATCTACAATCGCACTTTGTCAGCACCGGAGATCGGTGCTCTGCCGAAACCCGGAAATGTCACGCTCCGCGACACGATTACCAATGCCACCTATACACCATCGAGCTTCAGTTACAATCCTGCAAACAGCACCCTCACTCTGATCTATAGCCAGGTACCGGACAGCGCTTATGCATTGACGTTGTTGTCGTCCGCGACCGGTTTCCACGATCTGCGAGGCAATCTGCTCGATGGTGACGCCAACGGAACAGCTGGCGGAAACTGGGTCAGAACCTTTGGGGTCGATACAACCACCCGAACCTATCCGGCTGCGCTTCAGCCTCTCGCTCCGGTAGCAGGGTTAATCTATAGCGACAATATCCCCGCATCAAACAGAGGTCTGCTGAGTTGGTGGCAAGGGGAGGGAAATGCCACCGACAGCGCTGATGGGAATAGCGGCACATTACAAGGTGGGACGACGTTCGCCTCAGGCCAAATCGGCCAAGGGTTCCAATTCGATGGGGTGGATGACTACGTCAACATCCCAGACTCAACCACCCTAGATAGCCTGACGACGGCTGCCACAGTTAGTATGTGGATCAAGCCGGAAGGTCCTGGCTACATTTTCTCCAGGCGCGATCCATTACTGAAAGAACAAATAAGTCTCTTCTTTGATGGAGTGAACCTTGGACTCGTTGTCGGCACGGCCACGGCAGTGTCGGTGTACTACACCGCTCCGGGTGTCGTAACAACTGGAGCGTTTTACCATATCGCTGCGACCGTCAATACCGTTACAGGCTTCGCGAAGCTGTATGTCAATGGCGTTGACCTGCCACTCTCCACAACATTTGGCCCCTCAACGTTGAGTGGGACTCTGGCAAACGTAACCAATCTTTTCCTGGGCCGCCGTCAATCGTCGGCAACGTTCGAAGGGGTGAGTGGCACCGCACATTACAAAGGTCTCATCGACGACGTGCGCCTCTATAGTCGGGCATTATCGTCCACGGAGATCGCGGCACAAGCCGGTAGGCTCCCAGTTGCCGGCCGATTCAACTCGGTCGGCGATGTCGATGCCTATACCCTCAATCTGGATTCGGGGCAGCAACTTTCTGTCACACTGAGGCCGGGTGACACGCCCATCCAAGGCGTGATCAATACTCTCGATCCAAACGGCGCCTTGATCGGAACAGGTACCGCCGGGTCCGCTGGTGCGACGGTCTTCCTGCAGAACGTTCCCGTCGCCTTGAGCGGTGTGTACACAGTCCAAGTATCGAGCCAGGCGGGAACGGGGGCCTACTCGATCTCCACCACGCTCAATGCCGCTGTAGAAGCGGAGTCGTTTGGCGGATCGACGAATAACGATCTCGCATCCGCTGTCGATCTGACGCCGTCGGCAGTGACGTTGCAAAGATCGGCGGTTCGCTACGCGGTGACCGGCCAGACAGAATCTGCAACGCCAGATGTCTATCGCTTCGACTTGCTGGCCGGGCAAGCCGCGACACTTGTGCTGACCTCAACAGATGGCACGGCTCTTTCCAATAGCGTAGACCTTCTTGATGCGGCAGGAGTGGTATTGGCCGCGGGCCTTCAGGACGGCACGAACGTCGATCGCGCGATCCGGAATTTTCTCGCTCCTGCTGCTGGGACCTACTTCATCCGGATCAATGCAGGAACGAGCAAGCCGTACAGTCTGGTGGTGACGCGTGGGGCGGGGTTTGAACGAGAACCAGATGGGACGGTCGCCGCAGCTGACGATATCAGCTTAACGGTACAGGCGCTGGGGGCCCTTGAGTCACGGGCCAGCGTTGTGAGGACGACTGCCAAAACGGGGGACGGCAATATTCGTGTCGCCGTCGTCGGGACCTCGGGTGGTGACAATGTTGGGTTTACAGCCACGGTCAATCAGTTGAACAACGATACCTTCTTTGACTTCACCGCGACCCTCGTCACCGCGTCACAAGTCGATACCTTGGCCGAGTTGCAGGCCTACGATGTGGTGGTCATTGGAGAGAACGGGCTGAATCAGAATCAGTTCGATATCTTTGCTCCAGCCTTGCGGAGTTGGGTTGAAAGCGGCGGTGGAGTGGTCGCGACGGGATGGACCATTTTAGGAGCGGGAAGCAGCACTCCCCCGGTGGTGACGGACGTCGACGCGATCGTTCCTGTGAATACGCAGGCGGGATATAGCAATGTCAGCGGCGCCACGGTCTCGCCGAATACGACCGTCCATCCGGTCACAAGCGGAGTCTCGAGTTTTGTGGTCTCTAGTTGGACTGAATATCCCACCACAGCTCCACTCGTCGATGCAGGGGCGACGATTCTCGGAACTGTGTCGGGTCAGCCGACGATAGTGGCCGGAAGGCCGGGGGCTGGTCGATCGGTCTACCTCGGGCCGATCTACGGAGGTTACCCTGGCTACAATACGTCGGATTTGCGATCGGGCTCAGCAGATCGTCTCTTGGAGCAGGCCGTGGCCTGGGCCGGTGCGCGAGATCAAGTCGATCAATATCTCGTGCAGGCCACGACCGGTGAGTTGCGAGTGACGACGACCACGCCCGGCGGGGATACGGGAGAACCGAACAACACGCTCGTGCCGAAGTTGGAACTTTTCAATTCTGCCGGATTGCTCGTCGCTTCTAACCAGAACGGGGCTCCAGACGGCCGCAACGCGCAGATTGTGTATCAAGTGCCGACGGGGAGTGCCGGGGCTTATCGCGTTGTTGTGTCTGCCGTTTCAGGATCAGGTGAGTACACGCTGGCAGCCACCGGCACTGCCGTCGTCTCTCAGAATGCTGCGCCGACCGTAGTCGCCACGACCCCAGTCAATGGTGCTCGACTCGCCACGCCGCCGACCACCATCGACCTCACCTTCTCCGAAGGAATGCGGATCGACTCGATCAGCTCGAGCGATCTGCAAATCAGTGGAGGGGGAACCGTCACCGGCGTGCAAGTCCTCGACGGCAAGACCTTCCGCTTCACTGTGTCGGTACCGGACGTGCCCAATGCCGATACGACCTATACCGTCACGCTTGCAGCCGGCGCCGTCTCGGATCTGCAAGGCAATACGAACGCCCTGTTCACCAGTACCTTCGTGGTGGATCATGTCGGGCCGCGCATTATTGCCCAGACGCCTGCGGTGCAGGCCTCGTCTCCATGGAATTCACTGACCGTCACGTTCAGCGAGCCGATCAATGCGGCCAGCCTCACGGCAGCCGATGTGGTGTTGACCGGCCCAAGCGGGAATATCACGATAACGTCCATCACCGGCGCCGGCACGACCTTCACGCTGAATTTTGCTGCGCAAACGACTGCCGGTGCCTATACCGTCACCATCGGGCCGAACATCACCGACACCGTTGGCAATCTGATGGATCAGAACAACAACGGGATCAACGGAGAGGCAGGGACGGCCGACGCCTATACCGCGACAGTGGCGCTGCAGGCGCCGAATCTTCGCGTGCAGTCTGTGACGACCAATCCGGTGAGCGCGGCGCAGTTTGGCCAACCGATGACTGTCACCTGGACCGTCGAAAATGCGGGAGCCGATCCAGCCCGGGAAGCCTGGAGCGACAAGATTTGGCTCTCGACGAACCAGACCCTCGAAACAGCGACGGACATCGCGCTCAGCGGCTTGATTGCTTCAGGTCTCACCGGCCCGCTCAATGCGGGGGGCATCTATACAAAGAACGCAACCGTCACGTTACCGCTCAATACGTCTCTAGCGGCAGGCACCTATTTCATTCTCGTGCAAACGGACGCGGGTAGCGCACAGTTAGAAACCAACGAAGCAGACAATGTGACGGCCAGTGCCCTGTTAACCCTGACCGTGCCGCCGCTGCCGGACTTGGTGGTCACCAATATTTCAGGTCCAACCACCGCGCGACCGGGAGAGCAAGTCGCGATTTCGTGGATGGTGACAAACAACGGAACTGCAGATGCCACGGGTACATGGAACGACTTCGTTTTTCTATCGTCAGACAATGCCATTGGAGGCGATCGATTCGTCGCCTCGTTTGCCTTCACCGGCACGATTGCGGCGGGCCAGTCGATCGTACGGACACAGAACCTCACGATGCCGACCGATGTCAGCGGCGCGCAGCGGCTCGTTGTGCAGACCGACGCCTCCGGTCAGATGTACGAACACAACAACGAGAACAACAACATGGCGATCGACGATCAAGTCATCACGATGATCGCACCGGATCTTCAGGTCAGCAACATCCAGTTGCCGGCGTTGTCCTTCTCGGGGCAGCCCATCACCGTGACCTGGACGTTGACGAACAACGGCACGGCCGACTTTACGGGAACATTTTCGGATCGGCTCTCGCTTTCTGGCGACGCTGTAATCGGCAGCGATACCTTCATTGCCGATGTGCCCTTCACCGGCGCCCTGGCGATCGGTCAGTCTGTCCAAAGGAGCCACACCTTCACGGTGGATCGAAATCTCAGCGGGAGTCGCTGGGCGGTGGTCTTCACCGATATTAGCGGGAACGTGCTGGAGTATCCAAACGAAGGGAACAACGCGGCCATCTCAGCCCAGCCGACGAACGTCACGCTGCAATTCAGCGATCTGACTGTCGAGGCGGTCTCGGCTCCTGCCACGGCCCAAAGCGGCGATCCGATCCAAGTGACCTGGCGTGTCCGAAACCAAGGCACCTTGCCGACCGATGTCAGCAGTTGGACCGATCAAATCATCCTCTCTGCCGATGCGGTGCTGGACGCGAGCGACACGACGCGAATCAACGTCACTCATTCTGGCGCGCTGGCGGTCGATGCCGCCTATACCGGGCAGGCCACCGTCACGCTGCCACAGGGGATTGCCGGCGACTACTACATCTTTGTTCAAACTGACATAGCCAGTCAGGTGTTTGAATCGACCGCGGAAAGCAACAACGTCGGGCGTACCCTCACACCGACGACCGTGAGTCTCAAGCCCTACCCCGATTTCCAAGTCACGACAGTCACAGGTCCGACCAGTGCGCAACCGGGGCAAACGGCAACTATCTCATGGACCGTGGCCAACAATGGAACCGGACCGGCCTCGACACAACGATTCGATTACGTCTACCTGTCGGTGGATGGCACCTTAACCGGAGCGATCTTCCTTACCGCTGCCTCCATCACCGCATCTGTGTCCAACGGAGGAAGTTACAACGCCTCGGCTACCGTCACGATTCCAACATCGTTGGCCGATGGCAGTTATCGATTTGTCATCGTGACCGATGCCGGGAATGCCCTGTACGAAGGCCCATTCGGCGGCGATGCCAACAACCTGGGCCAGTCTGGCCCTGTCCAAATTACGCACACGGATCTGCGCGTCTCCATCGCCAGCGCACCTGCGACCACGACATCCGGTACCACCATCGGCGTCGATTGGACGGTAACGAACAACGGCACGGGAGTCGCTCAAGGGAATTGGGTCGATCGCGTCTACCTCTCGACGAACAACACCTTTGAGGCCGGCGACGTCTTGCTGGGAGAGCTCGCGCGCACGGGGCCGCTCGCCAATGGGGGAAACTATACCGCTCACCGCGACGTGGTCATCCCTATCGACAAGTCCGGCCCCTTCTTCCTGCTCGTCGTCACGGATGCCGCGTCGCAAGTGTTCGAAACGAATGTGGGAGGTGCGGAGACCAATAATACGGCCGCATCCCTACTCAATGTGACGCTCGCGCCTTATGCCGATCTCGAAACCTACAATGTCACGGTCGACAGTCAAGTGGTGGGGAATCCCGCCATCGTCACCGTCGGATGGAGCGTCCGGAATGCCCCGACGGGAACGGGCACTGGGACGACGGCCACCTGGACCGATGCGATCATTGCCTCGACCGATACGGTCGTTGGCAACAGCGACGACCGCCTGCTGGCGACTTACAGCCATACGGGCTTGCTCGGGCTTGGCGACAGCTATGCACAATCGCAGACCTTCTATCTCCCCGTCGACTATCAAGGCCGCTATCATCTCTTCGTCAAGACCGACAGCACGGGTCTTGTGTTCGAGAATGCCAAGGAAACCAACAACGCGGCGGAGGCGGCCAACGTCCTCGATGTGTTGCCAGTGCTCTATGCCGATCTGCAAGTGGACAGCCTGACGGTCCCACAGAACGGACAGAGCGGATCCTCGATCCGTATCAGCTGGACCGTCTCGAATCAGGGGATCGGCATCACCAATCAAGGCACCTGGTTTGATCGCGTCTATCTCTCAAGCGATCCGCAAGGCGCCAGTGTCATCCAAGATTACGGCCTCTTGGACCATAGCGGCCCGCTGCAACCGCTCGCGGCCTATACAAGAACGGCCGACTTGATCCTGCCCAACACACTGAATGGGTCCTTCTACGTGGTCATCGAAACCGCGAAGAGCGGCAACGTGTTCGAATTCATCTATGCCAGCAATAACAAGCGCGTATCGGCGACGCCGGTCAATGTCAGTTTGAGTCCTACGCCGGACTTGGCGGTTACGAACATTCAGACACAGACGAATGCCTTTGAAGGCAGCAAGATCGATATCACCTGGACCGTGACCAATCAGGGCGATGCCAATGCAGGAGGGACATGGAGCGATCGCGTGGTGTTGCGCAAGATCGGCGATACGGCCGGCGCCATTACCGTCGGGACCTTTGCCTACGACCGAGGGCTAGCTGCGGGGTTGTCGTATACCAGGACCGAACAATTCTCACTGCCCTCGTTCATCCAAGGGCAGTACCAAATCGAAGTATTGACCGATGTCAGCAATGTGGTGTTCGAGCGCAACCTTGGCGCAGGCACCGGCGAGACGAACAATACCGTGCTCGATCCGGACATTCTCACCGTGCAATTGCGCGCGCGCCCGGATTTACAAGTGTCGAATGTCCTGTCGCCGGTAAGCGTGCCTGCAGGCTCAGGCGTCTCGCTCGAATACACGATCATCAATCAAGGCACGGCGGCAACCCCCTCGATCTGGAAAGAGAACGTCTATCTCTCGCTCGACAATACAGTCACCTACGACGACATCCTCATCGGTTCGTTCGATAACGTGGCGGCGCTCGATCCGGGACAATCCTATACACGAACGACACCCTCCGTGCAGGTGCCGATCCGTTTCCGTGGCAACGTATTCTTGTTGGTGTCCACCGACCACAATAGCCAGGTCGATGAGTTTCCGAACGACGGGAACAATGTCTTTGCCAAACCGCTCTTCGTGGAACCGTACCCGCTATCCGATCTCTATACCGGCAACGTAGTGGCGCCCGATCAAGTATTGCCGAGCACCCAGATTGAAGTGCGGTATCGGGTGGAAAATCGCGGGTCTAATACGACCGACAAAACCACTTGGACCGACACCCTGTGGCTCACGGTCGATAAGACCAGGCCCTACGCCGGCAAGGGCGATATTCTGCTTGGAACCTTCACGCACCAAGGCGCCATCCCGGTAGGCGATTTCTACGAACAGGTTGTCACCGTCACGATTCCCGATGCCTCCAGACTCAGAACGGGCATCAACACCTATTACATCACGCCCCGGAGCGACACGTACGACGTCGTGTTGGAAGACACGCTGGCCGCCAACAAGAACCCGGATGATCCCAACCAGATCGACAACAATAACTACAAGGCGCGGGCCGTGATCGTCATCGGCAATCCACCGCCGGTCTCGGCGCCGTTGCCGGACGTGATGATTACCAACGTGACCGCGCTGACGCCGGCCGAAGCCGAGAAGCCGTTCACCGTCCGCTGGACGGTTACCAATCAGGGGCAAGGAGTTGTGCCGGGAGGATGGGAAGACAGTCTCTGGCTGTCGAGCGCATCGACCCTCAATGTCCTTGGCGCTGTCCAATGGCATCTGGGGACCGTCGCGCATGCTCAAGGTCTGGCTGCCGGTGCGACGGCGACATTTGAAGAGACTTTCATTCTCTCACCCGCGACGACGGGGACGTTCGTGATCGTCGAGACCGCGCGCAATGTCTCCGAAACCAGCAAGAGCAACAACACCGCGTTCGCCGCGACCACATCGGTCATCGCTCAGTCCGATCTCCGCGTGAGCTCGGTCGTGGTGCCGGTCAGCGCAGACTCCGGTGAAAAAGTTCACGTGCAGTGGACGGTGGAAAATGTCGGTAACGCGGCTGTCTGGTCCGGCACGCAATATTGGACCGATCATGTGTATCTCTCCTCGGAGCCGGCCTATTCGTTTCGAGCCATAAAGGTTGGATTTTTGACCCATAGCAACGCGACCACGCTGGCGGCCGGCGCGAGTTACACGGCGGAGCTGGACGTCACGATCCCTGCCGGCATCGAAGGGCCCTATTTTATCCATGTGATTGCGGATGCGAACCAAGACCAGTTCAACTTTCTGGATGTTCGGCAGGAGACAAACCCTGGGTCGAATCCCGGAGCCTTGATTCATTACCGAACCAGCGTCTACGAGGCAGGGAACGTGGCGAATAATTTCGGATCGGCCTCATTGCCGGTTGTGTACAAAGAGCCGGATCTCGTGGCCACGACGGTGACGGCGCCGGCGACAGCCTCTTCCGGCCAGCCGCTGACCGTCTCCTGGACAACGACGAATCAAGGCACCAGGGCGACGCGCCAGAGTGTCTGGACCGACCGGATATATCTCTCGCTCGATAGCTCTCTCGATTCGACGGATCGGGACCTAGGCTTCCTGAACCATACCGGGATCTTGGCTCAAGGCGCGTCCTATGCGGCGACCACTACACTGGATCTGCCGATCGGCGTGGCTGGAACCTACTTTCTATTGGTATTCCCGGATGCCACCCGAAGCAGTACCGGTGATCTCGTGCCGGAGTTTCGCGGTGAAGGCAACAACATCAAGACGCAATCGATCACGATTACGTTGACGACCCCGCCGGACTTGCAAGTGACACAACTCACGATTCCGGAGCGTGTCACCACTGGGCAAGGGTTCAACGTCAGCTATCAAGTGTCGAATCAAGGCGGGCAGAGCACGCCGGCCTCCCAAAGCGTCTGGAACGATCTTGTCTACCTCTCGCGCGACACCTTCTTTGATGCGCAAGCGGATCGCTATCTCGGAACTATCGGCCATACTGGCGGACTCGCCGTGGGACAAAGTTATGGGATCACGCAATCGTTCAAGGCTCCGAACGACCTGTCCGGTTCCTACTATGTCTTGGTGATTACAGACCCGCGGAATGCGAGCGGGGTGAGCCTGGTCTACGAAGGCAATGCCGAACAGAATAACGATCGGGCCAGCACCCAGCCGCTGTTGATCGAACAACCGCCGCCGGCCGATCTCGAAGTCCAGTCCATCACGGCAGGCGGAACCGTCAAAGCCGGAGATCCCATTCACATCGAATGGACGGTCAAGAACAATGGACCGAACGTGGCGACCGGCGCCTGGTCCGACTCGGTCTATCTCTCGACGGACGACACCTGGGACATCAACGATCGCCTGCTTGGGCAGAAGTCCTTTTCCGGGCCGCTGATCGCGAATCAGACCTACTCGCTGACGCTCGATTCCACCGTGCCACCGGTCGCGGCTGGTCAATATCGCATCATCGTGCGGACGGACATTCGCAACCAAGTCTTCGAAGGCGTCAACGAAATCAATAATCGCCGGTTCTCGTCCGACGTCGTGAATGTGACCGTCGATTCGATTCAGTTGGGGGTGCCGTTCAACACGACGCTCAGCACCGGCCAGGATCGGCTCTACAAAGTGACCGTGCTCGAAGGCGAAACGCTGCGGGTGCGTGTCAGCACCGCTGCCAACGATGCGGCGAACGAAGTCTATCTGCGCTTCAATCAGGCGCCGACGCCGTTCCAATTCGATGCCGGGCCAAACACCCAGCTGCAACCGAATACCACCGCCATTATTCCGGCCACTCAGCCGGGAGAGTACTACATCTTGATCCATGGGCAGTCAGAGCCGTCGGCCAACACGCCGGTGACCCTGCTGGCCGATACGCTGCCGTTCGGCATCACCGATGTCGTGAAAGACCAAGGCGGCGACAGCAAGTACGTCACCTTCACAATTAATGGGGCGAAGTTCTCTCCCAACGCCGTCGTGAAATTAGTGCGGCCGGATATCGCCGAATATGTCCCGGTGAATATCAATGTGGTCAACAGCACGAAGATTCTCGCCACCTTCGATTTCACCGATGCGCCGCACGGTTTGTACGATGTCAAAGTCATCAATCCTGACGGCGCCACGGCGATTCTGCCCTATCGCTACCTGGTCGAGCGCTTCATCCAGCCTGATGTCACCATCGGCATCGGTGGACCGCGCGTGATTCCGGTCGGAGAGGTGGGTACGTTTGGGATCTCCCTTCAGAGCCTGACCAATCTGGATACGCCCTATGTGTCCTTCCAGTTCGGCGTATCGGAGATGGGGCGCAACTCGGCGATCTTCAACTTCCCGTTCCTGCAGTTCGCAAATAACCTGCGCGGGCAACCTGATGGTGTGCGGGAAGACGTGCCCTGGGCCAGTCTCGAGTCGGATATCAATGCGCAAGGTCCGCTGAACAACTACAACACCTCGACAGGCTATGCGTTCGATCTGGTTGCCGGTGGGTTCACCGGAGTGACCTTCAACATCGCGACCTATCCAGGCTTGAAGGAATTCGTCGACCGCGAATGGGAAGCGCTGAAGGAAAAGATTTACAGCATCGATCCGTCGTTGCGTGCGAGCGGGGTCCTCGACAACGGCCCCGAAGGGCTGGATCAGATCTTCCCGGGCTTCTTCGCGATCTATAACGCGGGGGCGAATCCGATAACCGACGGGATGCCGCCGTTTATTCCGTTCCGATTCAACGTATTCGCGGCGGCGACGGCCTTGACCCGCGACGAATTTGTCGCGCAGCAGACGGCCGAGGCGCTGACGCTGCGCGCCAAGATTCTTGCGGATACGACGGCGAACTCACAGCTTCGAACCTTGGCAGCCGATGCCGACACATGGACTTCTGCCTATCTCGCAGCCCTCGAAGAGTCGGGCCTGCTCCGTCCAATTGACGCGATCCCCCCGGTGCGTGAGCATCCGAACATCGTGAGTTTGCTCGGCGTGTTCGCCACCGGCGTGCTGGTCGGCCCGGCAGGCGACCAGTTCCAGACAAGCGCGAGCCTCTCGCAATTCTTCGATAAGATCCACCAGTGGTATGGCGACCAGGATCCGTCGACCTTTGTGAATCCGTGGCCGACCGAGCTGCGGGTGAACAAGTACGGCGATACCTATGACATGCCGGTGCCGAACCTGCCCCAGTTCAGCGCAGTCGATCTTGGGTTGTCGCAACGGACGCACTTCGAAGCCTTCGACATCTTCGTCCCATACCTTGGTTTTGACCAGCGTGGCGCGGCTGGGACTGTGGCCTTGCCGGATTTTGCCTCGACCGCCGCAACGCCCTTGTCCGCTCTGGACTTTTCTCAGTTCTATGCCGACGCCGCATCGGGCGGGCAGTTGGCGGCCATTCAAGGGCCGCAGGGCTTCGGCGCGCAGCAGTTCCTACCGACCGGCCAGCGCCTGCCGTACCAGATCAAGTTCGAGAATCCCTCGACATCGCCGACGAGACCAGGCGAAATCAGGGTCGTGGCGCAATTGGACAGCGACCTCGATCCTCGCTCGGTGCGATTGGGCGACCTGAAGCTCGGCGACATCCAAGTCCACATTCCCTCCGATCGCGCGACGTTCCAAGGGGACTTCAACTTCGTCCAAAGCAAAGGGTACATCCTGCGCGTGAGCGCCGGTGTCGATGTTGAGGCCCACACAGCGACGTGGCTGTTGCAAGCCATCGATCCGGAAACAGGAGAAATCATCGAGGATACGACCAAGGGGCTCTTGGCGCAGAACAACGCGCAAGGGGCCGGTCTTGGGTCCGTCAGTTATTCAGTGCTGCCGAACGAGGGCCTGACAACCGGCACGGACATCACCGCCCAAGCGCGCGTGCTGTTCAATACCGCGCCGCCAGCCGATGCGGCTGTCGTGACGCAGAAGGTCGATGGGCGCGCGCCGGTCACGACGCTCACAACAACGAAACTCGGTGCGAGCGACGACTATCAGCTTCAGTGGAGCGCCACCGACGATGCCGGTGGCTCCGGCGTCCGCCACACGACGGTGTATGTCGCGGAAGACGGCGGTGACTTCCTTATCTGGCAGCAGCGCACCACCGAAACCTCCGGGATTTATCAGGGTCAGGCAGGGCACACCTATGAGTTCTTCGCCGTCTCCACGGACAACGCGGGTAACCGCGAACTGCCGCCGATCGGTCTGAACGGGCCTGACGATGGTACCACGACGAATCTGGGATCACTCCCATCCGGCGAAACCACGCCGACGGATCTGCCTCCGCCTCCTGCGCCGACGCCTTCGACTAATCCGCTGTTCGTGCAGGTACAGCAGCAGATTCCTGGTACCAGACCGGCCACGAATCCATCCGATTTCACATCGGTCATCAATCCGTTCACCGTACAGTCGTTTGCGACCAGCTTCCAGCAGAGCCATGGAGGCATCGGCCCCTTGGCGATTCTTCCGCTGGCGGATGGATCGGTGTTGGTGAGCGGCGGTCTCAATCGCGGCCAGCTCTTCAAGTTCTCGGCGAACGGCGGTCAAGCCATCACGCCGCTGATCACGCTCGACGTCCCGATCTACGACCTCGCCATGGATGGGCAGGGGAGACTCTGGGCCTCGTCCGGCGGCGGAGCCCTGCTCGAACTCAATCCCACAACCGGAGCGATCATCCATCAATTCGGCGACGGGATCACGCAAGCCATTGCCATCCATCCGACGACCGGCAAGATTTACGTCTCGTCCGGCGACGGCATCGAAATTTTCGATCCAGTCACGCTCCGCTTCAGTCACTTCACCAATTATCGCGTGGACGATCTGGCCTTCTCCTCCACCGGTGAACTCTGGGGTACCTCTTGGCCGAAGCGCGGCGATGTGGTGAAGTTTGCGAACAACGGCAAGGCAACCGTCATGGTCCGCCTGGAGAGCCAAGTAGATTCGATTGCGTTCGGCCAGGCCGGCACACCGCTGGCGAATCTCCTCTTCGTCTCCAACAACGCGGGCGCCGAAGGCAAGCCGAGTGATCTGGTCATGGTCGACATCGTGTCGCTCCAGACCGCCGTCATCGCGCGCGGTGGCCCACGCGCGGAAACCGTCGCCACGACCGCCGATGGAAGGCTCTTCATCGCCCAGGCCGATCAGATCGATGTATTGAACGCCGTGTTGCCGCCCGTCGTCATAGCCACGACGCCGATCAATCAGGGCTTTGCGCCCTTGCCCATCGGCGCGATCACCGTGCGGTTCGATCAAGACATGCTGGTCGATGCCAGCGCAAACTCCGTGCTCAATCCAGCCAACTACCAGCTTACCGGCCAATTGACCGGCCCGATCTCGATCACGTCGGTGCAATACGATGCCGCGACTCGCACCGCGCGGCTCGAAGTGGACGCGTTGCAAGTCGACAACTTTACCGTGCAAGCCAAGACCACCCTCAAGAGCCAGGCTGGCCTGGCATTGCTGCAGCCCTTCACGGCGCAGTTCTCGACCGTGTCGGACTTCAGCAACCAACTCAACGTGGAATTCCTCAGCGTCCGATCCGACCGGGGCGCCGGAACGATTTCCTACGATGTGAAGGTTACCAACACGACATCGATCAATCTCTTGGTTCCAATGCGGTTGGTCCTCGACCCGTCGCAATATTTCCAAGGCGCGCCCATCGGCGCGACGTTCGCGGGCGGGATCTGGCTCATCGATCTGAGCGCGACGGTCGGCGGCGGCATTCTGCAGCCTGGGCAATCCAGCACAGCCCAAACCATCACGATCAATAATCCGTTTGCGCAACGGGCAGATTTCGGCCACGGCGTCTACGCCGTCGCGCCGCCGAATCAGCCGCCGGTTATCACATCGGCGCCGGTCACGACAGCCACAGCCGGGACGGCCTTTACCTATCAAGTGGTGGCCAACGATCCTGACGGCATTGGCCTCACCTACTTCTTGGCCTCCTCGCCCGCCGGCATGACCGTCAGCGCCACCGGACTCGTGAGTTGGACACCGGCCGTATCCAGTCCGGAAAACGCCTCCATCGTGTTGCAAGTCTACGATGCGCGCGGGGCTTATGCCTCACAGGCCTTCTCGATCGTCGTCACCGGTGTGAACGCCGCGCCGGTTGTGCTCGCTCTGCCAGGGACTGGCTCCGCAGGGTGCCTGTCCCTGTCTACCAGATCAAGGAAGGCGACCTGTTCGAGCTGGGCCTCGTGGCCGCCGATCCCGACGCCGATCTGCTGGTGTTCTATGCGGACAACCTGCCGCCGGGCGCAAGCTTCGACGCGGCCCGTGGCGTGATCAGTTGGATGGCGGGCCCACAGTCCGCCGGCACCTACAAGGATGTCGTGCTCAGCGTGACCGATGGGCCGCATACCGTCAGTAAGAGCTTCACGATTCTGGTATCGCCGGTCAACGACGCGCCCGCCCTGGCGAAGCCGGCAGACCGGACGATTCGCGAAGGCGAGCCGATTCGCATTCAACTCCTCGCCACCGATCCGGAGAATGACGACCTTCGCTACTTCAGTAACTTCTTGCCAGGCGGCGCGACTATCGATCCGGCCACCGGCGCCTTCGAATGGACGCCGGGTTACACGCAAGCCGGCATCTATGAGATCCCGTTCAGTGTGACGGATGGCACCAACGTCACGACGCAGAAGGCGACGTTGACGGTCCTCAATGTGAATGCCGCCCCGCAGTTCGATCAGATCGGCGGGCTTGAAATTCTCGAGAACCAGACGCTGTTCTTCCGGGCTTTCGCATTCGATCCGGATAACCCAGCGTTCGTCCCCCAGGATCGCCTGTTCGACAACACGCTCACGCCACTGTTAGAAACCGATCCGACCGTGACCTACCAGGTTAGCGGATTGCCGACGGGGTCCACGTTCGATCCGGTCTCGGCACAGTTCCAATGGAAACCGACCTTCACGCAGGCCGGCACCTACAACGTCACGTTTACCGCAACCGACAACGGCGACCCTACCCCCCTAACCCCTAACCCCTTACCCCTCACGTCCTCCGTTACTGTTCCGATCACGGTCCTGAATACCAATCGGCCACCGGTCCTGCTGGACATCGTGAATCAAGTGGTGAATCGCGGCCAAGTGCTCACGCTGCCGGTCCAAGCGACCGACGCCGATGGCAATCCGCTGCAATTGGTGGCGACCGGCGACATCATCGGCGACGTGCCCCAGGCGCTGCCGCGATTCGTGACGTTCGTCGACAACGGCGACGGCACGGGACTGTTCACATTCCAGCCAGGCTTTGGTGATCGTGGCAACTACACGCTCAATCTCTTCGCGATGGACAACGGCGATGGAGGCGGGGCCGCCACCATCCTCAAGTCGACCGAAACCTTTGTCGTGCAAGCCAACTCGCCCAGCGAGCCGCCGGTGCTCCAATACATCGGCGACAAAGTCGCGATCGTGGGCCAGTCGCTGCAGTTCACCGTACGCGCGACGGATCTTGACCAGGACCCGTTGACCTTCTCGGCTACCCCCTTACCCCCTGGTATGACCATTACCCCTGGGCCGTCATACGGCACCGCGGTGATCGCCTGGACACCGACCTCAGAACAATTGGGCGCGTACACCCTCACCATCCGCGCGACCGACAATGGCAACAACGGCGCCGGTGCACCGGCGTTTTCAGAACAGACGATCACGATCAAGGCGCGCACGGCGAATCAAGCGCCCGTGCTGCAGCCCATCGGCAATCGCACGGCGACGGAAGGGCAACTGTTCGAACTGCAGCTGCTGGCCACGGACGCCGATAGCGATGGGCTGACCTATAGCGCTACCCCGTTACCCCCTGGTGCTACCTTTACCCCCGCAACTGGGTTGCTCCGCTGGACGCCGAACTTCTTCCAGTCCGGCACGTTCAGCGGCATCGCATTGACCGTGAGCGACGGCAACAAGAGCCAAACGGAAATCATCGCCATCACGGTGGCCAATACGAACCGCGCCCCCTCGGTGATTCCGATGATCCCGCAATCCGGGCGAGAAGACGCGATCCTCAAGTTTACGATCGCGGCGGCAGACGTCGACAACGATTCGATGTCACTGTCCACGCTGACGCCGTTGCCGGAAGGCGCGCATTTCGACGGGAAGACGGGCGAGTTCGAATGGAAGCCGAATTTCAACCAAGCCGGCACCTACACGTTCACCATCCAAGCGAGCGATCCGAACGGGGCCACAGGCACGACAGATGTGGTGGTCCGTATCGATAACGTCAACCGTCCACCGCTCATCAATCTGGGTAACCACCAAGTCTTATTGGGTCAGCAAGCCATCTATAGTCTCGCCGGCACCGACCCCGATGCCCCTAGCCCCTCGCCTCTCGCCTCTAGCCTGACTTATTCCGTAACTGGCTTGCCGGAAGGCGCCACGCTAAATGCGAATACCGGCGAATTCCGTTGGACACCTGGTGCAGGTCAGGCCGGCGACTATCTCATGCTGGTTACCGTCTCCGATGGCATCACCACGGCCGTCGATCCCTTCACTATTCGCGCCGGGACCGAACTCCAACAGCCGCATGTGCAGATCGAACTCACGCCGAGCTTCCCGGTGGTGCCGGGCCAGAAAGTCTTAGCCAATGTGCTGGCGCAGGGCTTCGCGCAGATCACCGGCACGACGATCACGGTCGATGGTCAACCGGTCACGTTCGACAATTTAGGTCGCGCAGTCATCACAGCCGGTGGGCCAGGCCGCATGGTCATCCATGCCACGGCGACGGACGCCGACGGCCTGACCAGCACGACTGAGACCATCCTCAAGATCAAGAACCCCGACGACACCACTGCGCCGATCATCGCCTTCGACGGATCGGTCAACGGCGGAGTCATTGCGGCGACGTCAGGGATCCGCGCCACCATCCTCGATACCGATCTGGACCAGTGGACATTGGAAATCGCCCATGCGAATTCCGATGCCTTTACCGTGCTCGCGACCGGCACGACTCCCATACTCAGCACTCAGAGCTCAGCACTCAGCACTCTGGACCCGTCTGGGTTCAGCAACGGCTTCTATCGTCTCAAGCTCACGGCGGAAGATGTAGCCGGACGACGGGCCGTCACTGAAGCCATCGTCGAAGTCCGCAGCGCGGTCAAGACCCAGCAATTCACACGTACGGAAACGGACCTCACCGTCACCCTCGACGGCCACCTCTTCAATCTCATCCGTCAGTACGATTCACTCAGTGCGTCAACCGTCAATGGTCAATCGTCATTCGGTAATGGGTGGAGGCTTGCGAATCGGGACGTCAATCTGGAAACCAACCTCGAACCTCGAACGTCGAACCCCGAACCGTTCCGCGTCGGCACGCGGGTCTATCTCACGCTGCCGACCGGCGAACGAGTGGGCTACACCTTTGCGCCGACAGCCCAAGCCAACCAGGGCGTGAGCTATTACACTCCGGCTTTTGTCCCAGACGCTTCTGCCATAAGCTATACGCTACAAGCTCTTGAAACGAAGTTGACCAAAGCCGGCGATCGCTTCTTCGACTTCCAAACCGGCGAAGCCTATAACCCCACAAATCCGTCACTCGTCACTGGTCATTCGTCATTGGTGCTGACACTGACGGGACCGGACGGAACACAGTACAAACTCACCAGCCAGGGCCAAGTCGGGGAGGAAATCAGACCGGACGGAAAGAAGTTCATCCTCAGCGACAGCGGCATCACCGCTCTGAACGGCGAATCTGTCCAGTTCATCTGGGAATCTTCACCTTTCACGTCTAACGTTTCACGTCTCACGTCGGTGACCGGCCCCGACGGCCACCGTCTCGTCTACAGCTACGATCAGCAGGGGAATCTCGTCTCGGCGCGCGATCTCATCACCGGCGACACGTCCCGCTACGGCTACTCCCCCGTTACCCTTCAGCCTTCAGCCTTCAGCCTTCCGTCTTCCGCACTGACTCTGATTACGCACACTGGCCAGCCCGGCCAGGTCGTCAGCTATGCGGGGGCCACGCCGCAGACCAGTACCATCAAGGCCGATCTCGGCGCCGCGCTCAACTATCTCGCCAATCCCTACACCACGACGTTGACAGCGGGATCGACCGATCAACTCGTCTTCAGCGTGCGTCCGTCTGAAATCGCCTCGACCGGCAGCGGCGACGTCTACGTCGGCGTCATCGTCGAAGACCTGACGGGGAGCGGGTTATTGCCGGCAGTGCCATCTATCGCAGGATTGACTCTGGTTGCAAGCAACACAAGCGGCAGTTCAGCATTTGGGCTCTTCAGAGTCGAACGGGAAGGCATGTATCTTCTCGACGTCACCGACACCTCACCCCTTACGCCTAACCCCTCACGGAACTATTCGGTCAAGCTCTTCATCGCCGGCGATGCCAACCGTGATACCACAGTCGATGCGCTGGATGCCTCGCTCATCGAAGCCGCGCTCGGATCGGTGAGCGGTGGGGTGAACTACAATGCCAACGCCGATGCCAATCGTGACGGACTGATCGACTCGACGGACATCCATTTCTATCGGCAAGATCTCGGTTTTGTGCCGAACCAAGCGCCGGTGGTGCTGCCGATCACCGCGGCCAAGACCCATATCGATCTGGAAATCATCAAGTCGGTCGAACAATACATCATCGATCAAGAAAACGATCCCACAGTCTATCGGATCACCGGCGCCACCCACGGCACGGCGCGTATTGCGTCCGACGGCCGCTCGGTCAGTTTCACGCCGGCCACCGGCTACTTTGGCCCGGCGAGCTTCTCCATTGTGGCCGACGATGGCTACAGCACCTCGCAAGTCGCCACGGTCACGGTGAACGTGAGCGACGCCCCGCTCGTGAAACTCGATTTCGTCGTACGCCAGCCCAGACTCGATGCGCGGCATTCCATGAAGTTGCAACTTGTCGGCGACTTTACCGATGAGCAAAACGTCGCGCTGCCAGCCTCGTATCTCCAGTTCCAATCGACCAATCCAGCTGGTGCGAGTATTTCAGCAGGCGGTGTGTTGACTGGCATCATCAGCGGCAGCACCGGCGTCATCACCGCATCCACGGCCCATGGCCCAGGCGGGGTGACGATCCAGGCCGCGACAGCTTTTGCAGTCGGCATCCCGACCGATCAAACGCAACAGTTCCTCTACGCGCTCGGCTTGGATGTCTTCCCTGGCGCAGTCTCACTTGCCGCGCAAACTCAAACCTCGTCTGGCGGGCAGAGACAAATCCTGGCCGATCTGGCCGATACGATCCAATTGACCAACGGCTCCACCGGCACGCGCTACTTCGTATCCAATCCGAACGTCGTCACCGTCTCAGCCGATGGATTGATCACGGCCAACCAAGCAGGCGAAGCCATCGTCACCGTCATCAACGGCCCGGCAGAATCGCTCATTCCGGTCAAGGTCCAAGCGCCGAGCGTCGGCCCGACGCTCATCGGCACAGCAGGCGGGATCGTGCAAGGCGCGAACGGCTATCAAGTGGCCATCGCCCCGAACGCCCTCGCAGAGAGCACGCTGGTCTCGATCACGCCGGTCACGCAAGCATCGTTGCCGCTCGCGATGCCGGGCCCGTTTGAATATGTCTCTAGCTTCGATCTGCAAATTGGCGGCGGGCGTCTCGACGTCCCGGCACAGTTGGCGATCCCGATCACCGGTTCCACATTAGCGCCGAATTCCGACCTCGTGTTCTTCCGCTACACCACGCTGCCAGATGAAACCGGCGCCACGTTCGGCGTCTGGATGCAGGAAGAAACCGGCATCTTTGGCACCGATGGCGTCGCCCGGACGGCCTCGCCACCTTTCCCAGGTGTGTTGAAGAGCGGCACCTGGATGATTGGAGCGGCACCGGTTGGAAGTGTCGCGCGAGTCGACGGCGAGATCAATACCTTCTTCCCCAACCAGGGAAGCCACTTCACAGTCGTGGCCCAAACATCTGGAGCCCCGATTGCCCGAGATGTCAACTCGCCGGTCCAGTTCTATCTGCCCATCGTGGGACCGATCACCATCAACACATGGGAGTACACGCCGTACGGCCAGGCGAATGTCACCACCACGACGGTCCAGGCCCAGACAGGCGTGAATACAACGTTCAATCAGACCGTCATCAATACATTCGTGGACGACCAGACAGGCCCATCCGGTGTCCCGATCATTGCCGCCACACAAGTGGCGATCACGGGTGGTGAGGCGAAGTTGATCGTGACGGGGAGCCGCTTTACCTTCGATGTCACCGATCCCTCAGCCCCCAACGTTGGAGCCTCCATTCTCGATCTCGTCGTCAACTTCGATGTGCCGATTAGGCCGGAGTTGCAATTCACACAAGAACAACTCGGCCAGCTCATCGTGGCCGGTAAGGACATTCCAAAGACCATCCGCATCACCGCGACTCCAGATCCGCTGCTGAGCAGCAGCAACACGGTCGTGGTCACAATTCCCAAGGGCGTGATCTTGGGCCTGGCGGACGTGTCGGTGACGCGCAAGACGCCGGTGCTCGAACGCACCTCACCGAATGTCTGGAAGATCGAAAATCGCACCAGCGACGTGGCGACGATCCCGTCCGACCCCCACATTCTGTTTGCAGCCAACAATTTCGATAAGAATGTCGCGGCCGTGGACATCTCAACCAATCCCGCGACGGGCCAGCCGCGCAATGAGGTGATCACACGGATTGCCGTCGGAGATCCCGCGCGCCTCGGCCCGACGCGTTCGGTTGCCGTCACACCGGATCTCACCAGAGCCTATGTCACCGTGGGATCTGGAGTTGCCGTCATCGATGTGCAGACCTTGCAGGAGGTCGATCTCAATCCGGCCACGGCGGCCGTCGACCACATCATTGAGATTCCAGGGGCGCGTCCCTACTGGGCGGTGGCCGATAAAGACGGGCACTATCTCTACGTGTCCGATACGTTTGTCGGCGCCATCTACGTCATCGACATCAATCCGACCAGCACCACGTTCCATACGGTGGTGAAACAGATCTCGGTCGATGTGGCGCCGGAAGGCCTGCGCGGCATGGATGTCACCGCCGACGGTCGCCGGCTCTATGCGGCGGCGCCACTCAAAGGCGGAGCCGCCCAGTTCAGCAGCCAGAACTATCCGAACGGCCACATCGTGGTGATCGATATCGATACCCAGGCGCATGCACAGACCCTCTGGACGACCATCGCGGAGCAAACCGTTTCCCAAGAGCCGTATTTTGTGCAAGCCTCCGCGACCGATCCTCGTGTCGTCACCTTCACGAATCGCCGATCGGACTCACAGGGCTTCAACGTCATTCATGCAACCAATGAGGCCCACACGAATCTGACCGTCACGTCGGCCTCGCTGCTCTTAGGGTCGAAGCTGGATCATTTCGATGTCAACGATGCCTCGGCTATTGCCCTCTTGCCAGCCGGGACCTTGGGAGCGACCCAAACCAAAGACTACGCCTTCGTGACCGGCTGGAACCGGATTCAGCAGGACATCCCGTCGCGCGACCCCTATATCGTGGAGCGGCAGACGATTGAAGAACAGCAATCAGCCGGACTGGTGCTAGGTGCCCCCGTCGGCGGCAATATCGGCGTGATCGAAGATCCCTTCGGGACACCGAAGCTCATCGCCGCGACCGCCGGGTACTTCCTGAGTATGCCGGACGGATTGACGCTCTCTGCCGATGGCAAGACGCTTTATGCGGCCTTTAGCGCCGACAACGGAGTCAGGGTGTTCGACGTTCAGAAAATCGTGACGGAGGTCACGAAGTCGGCCAACCTCGTCAAGCAAATCACGCGGCGTGATGGCACGTTTAATCTACTCGAAATCAGCCCGCTGGCAGGACCGAGCGGCATAGGACCGATCAACAACCCACTCAATGCCTCGATCGAACTCGCTCCCATCGGCACCGGCCGGTTCCCGCAAGGATTGGCGATTGCAGAAACCTTGGTGAAAGTCGACCTCGGGTTTGGACGGGAGAATGCCCTGCAAGTCACAGGCAGCGCAGGCATCTTCATCACGGCGGAACCAGGTGATACCACGCCGATCTTCCGATGGAAAGCCACCGACGATAACGGGAATCCGCTCCCTAAGGGGTGGACTGCCAAGCTCTATCTCAGTGTATTCGGAGAGGGGAAAGGGCTATTTCCCGACGATATACGAGATAAGAACGGGGTGGACTTGCATCGGAACCGAATTCTCAACGGAGTAGAAGGTCTGCACCATGCTCCACTTCTGCCCGAGTTTCGCGAATTTAACATGAACTCTGTGCCGGATCGGGCGCTCACATTGGGACAGAAGTACCATGTTGGACTTCTCATATTCGATGAATACGGCCACAAGGTCGGACAACCAATCGTAACGACCTTCAAGCTTGATCCAGCGCCTGTGGCTGACGTAACAAAGTTCAGCAGCGTGACGGTCATCACGCATGGGTTTCAGCCAGAAATCCCCAACGGCAGTGGCAATTTGTCCGATGATGGTAAATGGCTGTACGACCTAGCCGATCAAATTGTGGGCGCAGGCGGTGGAAGCAAGCAACAGAATGTCCTCAGGTACGACAAAGCAACTGGCAGTTGGGTTTCGAGGGGACGCACGACGAATCCAGAAGCAGGCAAGCCGCTGGTCCTGCTGGCGGATTGGTGGTCGGAATCAGACACACCCGACTCCGGTTTCAGTGAGGCGGCAGGCGATGCATTCTTTGCGGCTCTTGTGCGGTTAAATAATAGCTCAGCGATGCCGGCGAAGATTTTTGATTCTCCACTCCACTTTATTGCCCATAGCCGAGGGACGGTTGTCACAAGCGAGCTGCTCCAACGCCTCGGTGAGTATGAAAATCGAGTCCTCCATCGACAACTCGATATTCAGTTCACCACGCTTGATGTGCATGATGAGCTGAACGGACCGAACAGCAAGCTTACTCCATTAACGGTTAACTGGACCGATTTTAACGAACCGTCGGTCCATGTCTGGTCGAACGTCACATTTGCCGATAACTACTATCAAGATCTCAGCCAAAGACAATTCGGAGTTCCATTGTTTGGAACCAGTGCCACGCCGGATGGACGTTTCCTTCTTGAGGCGGATTTGAATGTTCGCTTGAATGGAATCACCGGATTTCTGAAGGACGATGCCAACATTACCGGCGATGATCTCGGGAACAAACACTATCTCTTAGGGCCCCATAGTCGTGTGTGGCGCTGGTATGCCGGTACCACAGACCTGAGCATCACCAGCTTTGAAACGAGCGACCCTTCACGGGAGCCGATTTTTAGAAGTTTGGGCGACATCACAAGGTTTACTCTGCCCTCAATCACTATTGCAGCGCCGGGAGGAGCCGTTAGGTCTCAGCGTGAGCCTATAGGCGGTGGGGGCACTCTTCCCTGGTATGTCCCGCAATCCGTCACGTCCAACTATTATGGTCAGCCGTCTCTCATTAACCCGGCAGTGCTTGATGCGTCATGGGAAGGCATTGGGCTGGGATGGTGGTATTCACAGTTGGGAGGAGGGAAGAGTTCAAGGCCGAACGTCAATCCAAACCGTGAAGATCTATCCTTTGATAACACTGCGGCGGGTGAAGTGAAAGTTACTCCAGATCAAACGGTCTGGGCAGGAAGCGCGATTCCCACTGTGTTCAATGGGAATTTCGAAGCTGGCAATATGAACCGGCGCTTAATCCCTGGAGCATACTTGTCCTTCACCGAATACTATCGTACAGACAGCACGCCCGGCTGGTCTTTCCATCAGTCAGACTCTACGGATCTAACACCTGTTAGGATTGTTCCCTATACAATTACAGGAGCAACAGCCCCAGGGCACGCTGCGGAACTCAGTAGTGATGGCGATACAGAACTCGTGCATAACCGATTCTACATTCCATCCGAAGCAACCACGGTTCAGTTCAACTATAATGTTCGGGAAGTCGAACGTGGCGCTGGTGGCATTCTCCGTCAGCCTGAACTCAGTGTGACGCTACTTGTCGACGGAGTTCCGCATCTACTTGGCACGGTCTCCTCTACACTGACAACGCCACAGGTTCCTCCGAACGGAGCGGCTGATTTTCTGAGTAAAGAGATCGTAATCCCGCAGGATCTACGCGGTAAGGTCGGAGAACTGATTTTCCGGTTGTCGTTTATTCCTGGCCAGCCTGCTCGCGAGTCGGGTCATGCCAGAATCTGGATCGACAATGTGAAGCTTGGCCCGTCAGGGGCGCCTCTCCAAGCAGAGTCGACTGTTCAAGCAACAAACGCTGGACAGACCATACAGACGGGAACTTTCACATCACTGATTGAGAGTGCTCGGATTGGGTGGAGGAGCCTCGTAGAGATGCCAGATGGGAGCCGTGGGGTCTCGCTGGGGAATTTCGGAATCTCGGCACCGGAATTCGTCGTTGTAAACCAAGGGGATGTGAAGGAAGACGGGAATACAGGAAGCCGTGAGCGTGGCCTCGACAATCAAGGCGTCCTTGCGGACTCTAACAATGTCTTTATCTCCCTGAACGAGAACACATTCAGCCTTGGGATTACCTCTCTCGGCAGTGGAATCTCCAACGGCGCCTCCGTAGCAGGCCAGATTGGGGGAGACCGTCATGCGTCTCTTTCCGCCGACGGCCATCCCATTCAATCCCAAGACGATTCCGAGCTGCTGCTGGGTGAGGAGGCCGCTCAGACGAATGTTATTGTGGATCATGACGTCGCCATTCATCCCGACATACGCATAAGCGGGGCCCTTGTAGACGGAAGTGCCGTCGGTGTATCGAACTTCGATATCAGCCCCGATCTTACGTCCCCAAGCGGCGACGGGGCCATCGCCAATCTTGATGTCCTCAAGCTTGAGGAGTTCACGCTTAATCCGTTCCCATTCAATGCGCGACTCGGGCGTGAGAGGGAAAGGTTCGAACAGAGTCCCTCCCTCATCGACAGTGCAGCCGGTCTGAGCCAGGATAAGAATCAACAGAATCAGAGTCCGCTTCAGCATAGTCTCTCCTTTGGTTCCCTGACCTTACCGCCGGATCAGAAATTGGTCAACCAATCTGGTTCTTTTGAAACCGGCTTCGTTGGCCTGACAGCCGATCAGCTCGCCCTGCTGAACCAGGCCACCATTACGATAGCCGATTTGGCTGATGGGTACCTGGCCCTCACGCTGGGGACGACGATCACGCTCGACACCGATGCCGCCGGCTACGGCTGGTTCATCGATTCCACGCCGTGGGCTAACGAGGAATTTATCCCCAACTCATCACCCATCACTGATCACGCATCACCCTGGCAGCTGCAAGCTGCCCCCGGCAGCGCCGCAGATGGCCACATCGACTTGCTGACCGTGCTCATGCACGAACTTGGTCACGTGATGGGCTTGGGCCATGTAAGTTCCGCCGTAGACGGCACGCGCCTCATGGCCGGCAGCATCGACCCCGGCATCCGCCGGTTGCCGTCGTCGCTTGATGTAGGCATGGTGGAAACTACCTCTGACGCCTCATCCGTGACCCCTGACCAGTCTCAAATATGGGCTCCGTATCTGACCCATTATACGGTGACGTCAACCGGCGAACAGGCCCCCGCACCGGTGATCAACCCGGCTCAGCTGGTGCAAGCGGAACAGATCCCATCACACGCAGATATCTTCAACAGCAACTTCGGGATCACCGATCAAGCCAATGCACAATTTGGTTGGGATCAGTCCGGTGCGGTCACGATTGCCAACGGGCAAGCCGTGCTCTCCGAAGACAGCCATGTGATCTCCACGTTGTCTCAGCTGTTTACGCTGCCGGCTGGTTCGACGCACCTGCGCTTTACGCTGCTGAACACGTCACTGGTCACTGGTCAATCGTCATTCGGGGTGACGCCACCGGATGCGTTTGAGATGGCCCTTTTAGAATCCTCGACCCTGACGCCATTAGCCGGGGTGCTCGGTGAGTTGGATCACACCGACGCGCTCTTGAACATTCAGCAAGACGGGCACGTCTACTTCGGCTCGCGGGTGCATCTGTCCAACAATGCGGTGTCCGGGTCCATCATGGATCTGACGCAACCCCTCATCGTGGATGTGGACCTGACTGGCATTGCCGCAGGAGCCGGGGCGCGACTGTCCTTTGACCTCTTGGGATTTGGTCCCCGCACCTCCACCGTGACCATTGACAATGTCCTTTTGACCAATGACCAGCCCACCGCGGCCCCCGTCGCCGTGAACGACAACTATACCGTCGCCGAAGGCGCGACGTTGAATGTGCCGACGTTAGGACTCTTGACCAATGATTCCGACACCGACACCCCGGCCTTCGGTCTAACCGCCTTCAGCCTGACTGCGCCTATCCACGGCACCCTCACCGTCAATGCCGATGGCAGCTTCACCTACGTCCACAACGGCAGCGAGACNNTCGACCCCGCGACGGGGCTGTTTACCTGGGCTGTGCCGCGCACGCAGACCGTCGGACTGTACACGATTGCCGTGACGGTGACGGATGCCGGTACACCGGCCCTGTCCACGTCTCGGAGCTTCACGGTCGACGTGCTGGAACTGTCGAATACGGCGCCGACGCTCGATCCCATCGGACCGAAGACGGTGAACGAAGAAAGCGAATTGCGGTTCACCGTGTCCGCGACCGATCTGGATGTGCCGGCCCAGCCGCTCATCTACACCGCTACCCCCTTACCCCCTGGCGCCAGCTTTACCCCGTCTACGGGCGAGTTCGTCTGGACTCCAGCCGAAGATCAAGGCGGGGCCAGCTATCAAGTGACCTTCTCGGTCACCGATGGCGAGTTCAGCGCGAGCGAGATCGTCACCATCACGGTCAACGAGGTGAACATCGCGCCGGTCTTGGCTCCGATTGGCGCGAAGTCGGTGAACGAGGAAACAGAACTGCGTTTTACGATTTCCGCTTCTGACGTCGATGATCCGACTCAAACGCTGGTTTACAGTGCTACAGGCTTGCCGACTGGTGCTTCCTTCGATCCGACGACGAGAGAATTTTCATGGACACCGACGGAGGCACAAGGCCCCGGCTCCTATGTCGTCACGTTTAGTGTGACCGATGGCGTCGTCACCACGAGCGAACTCGTGACGATCTCGGTGAGCGAAGTCAACCTGGCTCCGATCCTGAACGCGATTGGATCGAAGTCGGTGAATGAAGAAGCTGAGCTGCGGTTCACCATCAGCGGCAGCGATGTCGACGATCCAGCCCAGGCCTTGGTGTATAGCGCCACCGGTCTTCCGACTGGAGCCACGTTCGATCCCGCGACGAGGGAATTTGTCTGGACTCCAACCGAACTCCAAGGGCCCGGCAGCTATCTTGTGACATTCAGTGTGACGGATGGCGTGGCCATGACCAGTGAAGCGGTGACCATCACGGTGGGCGAAGTCAACCTGGCTCCGGTACTCAATGCGATCGGGCCGAAGAGCGTGAACGAACAGACCGAGCTGCGGTTCACGATCGGCGGCACGGATGCGGATCTGCCGGCGCAGACACTTGCCTACAGTGCGACTGGCCTTCCAGCAGGCGCGACGTTCGATCCGACCACGCGGGAGTTCGTCTGGACTCCCGCTGAGGATCAGGGCGGCGCCGGCTACCAGGTGACGTTCTCCGTCACCGACGGTGTGGCGACGGCCAGCGAGCTGGTGATCATCACCGTCAACGACGTGAACATCGCACCGGTACTCAATGCGATCGGGCCGAAGACGGTGGCGGAGGGCTCGCTCTTGTCGTTCACGATCTCGGCGACGGATGCGGATGTGCCGACACAAACGTTGACCTACAGTGCGACGGATCTGCCGGCCGGTGCGACCTTCGATGCGACGACCCGAGAATTCGCCTGGACGCCGACCGAAGCGCAAGGTCCTGGTTCCTATGTCGTCACGTTTAGCGTGACGGATGGCGCGGTGACCACCAGCGAAGCCGTGACCATGACGGTGGGTGAAGTCAACGTGGCTCCGGTCTTGGCACCAATTGGGGCCAAGTCGGTGAACGAAGAGAGCGAACTCCGTTTCACGATCTCCGGCAGCGATGTCGATGATCCAGCCCAGGCCTTGGTGTCTAGCGCCACGGGTCTCCCAACCGGTGCGACGTTTGATACCACCACGCGCGAATTTGTCTGGACCCCGACGGAAGTGCAAGGCCCCGGCTCATACGCGGTGACATTCCGTGTGACGGATGGCGTGGCGACCACGAGTGAAGTGGTGACGATCACCGTGAACGAAGTCAACGTGGCTCCGGTGCTGACTGCGATCGGGCCGAAGAGTCTGAACGAACAGACTGAGCTCCGGTTCACGGTCTCGGGCAGCGACGTCGATGACCCAGCCCAAACGCTCACGTACAGCGCGACGGGACTGCCGACAGGCGCGAGCTTCAATGCGGCCACCCATGAATTCGTCTGGGTCCCCACTGAAGACCAAGGGCCTGGTTCGTTCGTCGTCACGTTCAGCGTGACGGATGGCGTGGTGACCACGAGCGAGGCGGTGACGATCACGGTGAACGAAGTGAACGTGGCGCCGGTACTCGATCCGATCGGCCCGAAGACGGTGGCAGAAGGCAACTTGCTCAGCTTCATCATCTCAGCGACGGATGCCGACTTCCCCAATCAGGCGCTGGTGTACAGCGCCACGGGCCTGCCGACCGGAGCCACATTTGATACGGCCACTCGGACATTCAGTTGGACGCCGACAGAAGATCAAGGACCGAGCGCCCCGGTGGTGACGTTCTCCGTGTCCGATGGCGTGGTGACCACGAGCGAAGCGGTGACGATCACGGTGACGGAAGTGAACGTCGCGCCGGTGCTCCAAGCCATTACGAACCAGACGATTAACGCCGGTGCGCTGCTGACGTTCACGGCAAGCGCAACGGATGCCGATCTTCCCCAACAAGCACTCGTCTATAGCCTGGCCGCCGGTGCCCCGACCGGCGCCGCCATCGACCCTGTGAGTGGCGTCTTCACCTGGACCCCAACTCTAGCCCAGGCCTCACAGACCTACACCCTCACGGTCAATGTGACCGACGGGGTTGCGACGGTTGGTCAAAGCTTCAGCGTGACGGTGAATAGCGGTAATACGGTGCCGGTGCTGACGCCGATTGGGCCGAAGACGGTGGCGGAGGGCACGCTCGTGTCTTTCACCATCTCGGCGACAGACGCGGACCTGCCGGCACAGACACTGATCTACAGTGCGACCCCGCTACCCCCTGGTGCTACCTTTACCCCCGCCACGCGGACGTTCAGTTGGACGCCGACGGAGGCACAGGGACCGAGTGCTCCGGTGGTCATCTTCTCCGTCAGCGATGGGGTCACGACCGTCAGCGAGGCCGTCACCCTCTCGGTGACCGAGGTGAATCAGGCGCCGACGCTGGCGGCCATCACCGATCGGATCACGAAGATGGGCACGGCGGTGACGTTCACCGCCGTCGGCAGCGACGCCGATCTCCCAGCGCCAACGTTGACCTATAGTCTGGCTGCCGGGGCGCCAACCGGCGCGACGATCCATGCGACCACCGGGGCCTTCTCGTGGACGCCACTTGAATCGGTCGACAACAGTCCGGGCCAGTTCCCGATCACGGTCCTGGTGAGCGATGGCCAGCTCACGGCGGCCCGCACCGTGACGGTGACGGTCAACCAGAACAGCACGACCGTCGCGCCCTATCTCATTCATGGGACGAACGGGCACGACCTCATCACGATGACGGAACTGCCATTCAATCTCGTCGATATCTGGGTCAACAGCACCCATCAGATCGTCACGCTGGCGGCAGGGCGTGAGATACAGGTGTTTGCGCTCGATGGGAACGATCTGGTGAACCTGATCGGCCTCAAGCGTCCGACCTACGTCGATGGCGGTACTGGGCACGATGTGATCCAAGGGCTGCTCGTCACGAATACGGCTGCCACGTTGTGGCTCAAGGGCGGCGACGGGTTCGATCTGCTCCGGGGCGGAGCCGGGATCGATCGCGTGGATGGCGGGCTTGGAAACGATTTTCTGTCAGGAGGATCCGGCCACGACATTCTCTCTGGCCGCGACGGGATGGACCTGCTCCTGGGCGATGCCGGCCACGATGCCCTCCACGGGGGGGAGGGCGACGATTTCCTGTGGGGCGGGGCGGGGAACGATACCCTGCTTGGACAGAACGGGCACGATATCCTCGTCGGCGGGTCCAGTACCGATACTCTTGACGGTGGGGTGGGCAACGATGCGTTGGATGGGGGACCCGAGAACGATAGTCTTATTGGCGGCATCGGGGCCGACGTGCTCTTCGGCGGGACTGGGAACGACAATCTGCAAGGGGGAGACGAGAACGATCTCCTGGAGGGCGGGGGTGGGCTCGATACGATCCACGGCGGAACCGGCGTGGACCAAGCGAAGGCACCGGCCGCCGGCAGTCCGGCGATGGTGTCGATCGAGCAGACCTTAGCCGCCAACAGCACGGCCATCACCAGCGCGCTCTCCACGGCGAAACAGACGTGGCTGACCAACTTCATGGCCGCTCTCCCGCTGGGCTGTCCGATTAGCCAGAGCGAGGTGAGTGCTATCGTCTTGACGGCGGCCTTACTCCAGGCCGAGGGCGGGGCGCTGCCGGAGAACGGATCGATCTCTGGCCTGACTATGGCGCAACTGACCCCGATCGTGGAAGACGCCACGGCGCGCTGGATTAGTTCGGGGCTCGAACCGGAGGCAGGCAAGATTCTGAGTGGCGTGGAGTGGCGCATCGACGACTTATACGACGCCATGTTGGGTCTGACCGCGAATCATACGATTTGGCTAGATACGACGGCCGCGGGCCACGGCTGGTTCATCGATCCAACCCCTCAGGGCAACGCCGAGTTCCACTTTGTCCGTGGACTGGCCGAGTGGATCGCCGACGCCCACAGCCCGGCCTTCAGCCGGATAGATCTGCTCACCACGGTCATGCACGAGATCGGGCATGTCCTGGGCTACGACGACCAGCAGGCCCAGCGGCACAGCGCCAATCTGATGACCGAAACGCTGCCGACGGGCGTGCGGCGGTCGTTGCTGACCGATCTGCAGACCGGTCCCGTCGGTCAATATCCCTCTACCCCGAGTACCCCCGTGACCCCGCAGGTACTTGCCCTCAAGGACCTTCTGGATCGGTCGCTCAAGTCCTTTGCCGGATCGTGGGGAGGCAGCAGCCAAACTGTTCCATATCCCGCTACCCCGGGTACCCCGTCTATCCCGCGGAGCACCGTCGCGCCCGTGATCGATTGGGACGATCTCGATGAGCAGCACGAGCAGAGACCAATCTCTTCAACCGGTACCTCCGGCCAGAAGGCGTCCTGGCTGCAGCGATTCCTGCTTCATATGGGCCGTGAGCACGAGGCGCATCATGAGCATGGCATTGAAGTGGTGTTACCGGGGAAGGAGACGTAAGGGAGCCAAGACTCGGGGGCGGTGCGTGGACGTATGATTCCGCGGGAGTCGAGACCAGCAACAATGCGCATGTGGTGTTGCAAGTTTGACTCTGCTGCCCGATCTCGTTACGCTGTGCGTCATGCAGATTGAGCGAGCGCGGGAATCGTTACAGGCGGCGACCCTCTGTCTGGAGGCAGGTTGTGTCAATTCAGCCGCGAGCCGGGCCTTTTACGCGATGTTTCAGAGTGCACAGGTGGCGTTGGCCAAAGTCGGAGTGAATCGACCCATGTGGAGCCATCCCGCCTTGCAAGCGGCCTTGACGACCGAACTGATTCATCGCCGCAAGCTGTTGCCGGCTCAGCTACGCGATTACCTCTCGTCAGGGTTGGCGGTGCGGCATGCTGCGGATTATGGTCGAGCCGGGATCAGTCTGAAGGTCGCGGAACGGATCGTGCGTCGTGCTGGCGAGTTCATGCACGCGGTGGAGGCATTACATCATGATCTCTCACTCTGATATTGCAAGTCGGCGGGCTGCGGTGGATACCACATTGACCGACTTGGCCTTATACGCCAAAGACCTCTGCCCCGGCGCCACCGTGGAGGTCAGTCCGCTCGCGTACGAAGATGAAGATGGGCACGTCGAAATCGTTCCACCGGCCGAATGGCCCGAGGCCGATGTGGACCGACTTGATTTAGCACTTGCCGCACGGGCTGCTGAGATCTTTGACCACACGGGACTCTATATTGTCTGTGCCGTGCTGGACCCTGCCGCACGATAACTCTCGCTTGTCTCCTCGCTCTTCTGACTCGGATCACCTGTTAACACAACGCCGGCGATCACTTCTTCGATTTCCTCACAGGCGAGGCCTACAATCCCATGAACCCGTCACTCGTCACGGGTCAGTCGTCACTCGTGCTGACACTGACGGGGCCGGACGGAACGCAATACAAGCTGACGAACCAGGGTAAGAATTGGGGAGGAGATTCGTCCCGACGGCAAGACATTCATCCTCAGCGACAGCGGCATCACCGCTCTGAACGGCGAATCCGTGCAGTTCATCGGGGAATCTTCACCTTCGTCACGCCCGTGATCGACTGGACGGAGATCGACACCCCGCGCGAGCAGAACAAGTTATCGGCGCTCGGCGCCTCGCCGCAGAAGGCCTCCTGGCTCCAGCGGTTCCTGTTCCATATGGGCCAGGAAGAATCCACGCCCCACGATCACGGGATCGAGGTCGTGTTACCGGGCAAGAAGAAGTAAGTGGCGGGTGTCGAGCTGGTGTGTGATGTGAGTTACTGGGATTCGATCGCGAGCCCGTCGATGAGTGTAAAGTGTCGGCGATTATTGGTGAGGACGGTCAGCTCATGGCGGAGCCCCGTGGCTCCGATGAGCAGATCGAAGTCGCCCAGGACTTTGCCCGAAGCCCGCAGCCGTCCGCGTTGCTGGCCGAAGATCTTGGAGGTCTCTGTATCGATTCCAAGAATGGTGATGCCGCGGAGAAAATCTGTGAGGGCCTGCTCATTGTTTACAGGACTGGAGGAAAAATACACGCCCTCATACAGCTCTGCCAGGGAGATGACCGACACCGCGAACCCCTGATCGCTTAAGGTGTTCAGCCGACTGATAATCGCGCGGTGGCCGTTTAGATAATGAATGATCCAATCTGTACGATGAGATAGCGGAGGATCATAGTGCGGGGGCGGGTCGTGTCGAAATGAGCCGGTCAGCGTAAATATTGCGAATCAGCGCCTCGGCATCGAGGGTTCCCTTCCACTTTCCTGCACTGCGTTGAAAGGCTTCGTGATCTGCCATGGTTGGAACCGTGAGGATCGTGACCGTCACTTCCTGCCCCTCCGGCAGATCGATCTGTTCCAGTGGTTCAATCACCCCACCTGTAATACGCGAACGTATGATGCCACTCATATGAACCCTCCTGGGCTTGTTGTCCACGTACGAGCTGACTCAACAGCATAAGACGGTATCCACGCTTGTCAATGAACTACCGTACTCGGCGCGCGATCTTATATCCCCGGTACCCCGTCTACCCCGCAGAAGACAGTTGCTTCCGTAATCGACTGGGACGATCTCGATGAGAGGCAGGAGCAGGGACCGATTTCTTCCACCGGTACCTCCGGCCAGAAGGCGTCCTGGCTGCAACGATTCCTGCTCCATATGGGCCGTGAGCACGAGGCGCATCATGAGCATGGCATCGAAGTGGTGTTACCGAGAAAGAAGACGTAAGTCACGGCGAGGGGATTCGGTGTGAGGGAAGGGGATTGCTCAATCCGCCATGAATGCCGGATGGCATTCAGCCATCAGCCAGGATCACAGGACGGCAATCGTGCCTTCAATGCTGAACCCTGTTTTCGAGACCGTGACCGGTGAGGCGCCGGCTTCCTTCAGTTTCTCTCCCAGGCCGGATGAGGCGAGTGCCTGTTGCAGGCCTTCGGCTGTCTGACCGAGGAGAAAGTCGAGCCCGAGGACTGCGTAATGGAGCGGGTGGCCATGCGGCCCATCGACCCGGAAGACATGCGCGCGACTGGTGCCTTCCTCGAAATCGGTAATGTGATGTTTAGGGAACTGCCCACGCAGGTAGAGGCGAATCACATCGAATTTGGCGACATTGCTCACGAGATTTCCTTCTGCCTTTCGCCGCACATCTTATTCGCTACGCCATTCGCAGGATGCTGAAAACGATCCCCAACTTCGTTCTCGGATCGAAATAATCCTCAACGGGGACCCGGCCGCCTCACCACTCGGCGGCGCGCACAAACGTGGTGCTCCTTATTCGTCGCACCGTGCGCCCCAGCGGGTACGCCTCCGGTACTTTCGTCGGCTGCGGCCTTGTTGGATGACCGTTTTGAGCATCCTTCCAGCGCGAGTTTCCCGTTCAACGTCCAAGATGGGGCTCAGGCCGAGCATTATACGCCCGCGATCTCCTTAAAGTCAGGAGGGCAAAAGCAGGCCCTGCGGCCCTTCAAAAGATCGTCGTTGGTGAAGCGTATTTCGTTTCAGGTCAGACTCACCGAAGGGACGAACGCCGAGAGGGGAAGCCACGCCGAGAAATGTTGGATTGCAAAACCCGACCCCAAGTCTTTCACGTTCCCCCAAAGACCGTCGTTCGTGAAGCGTATCTCGCAAGCCAGGAAACACGATCGTCTGCGAACAACGAGATGCGAGAGACGAACGACGAACCGGCCGGACGCGGCGCGTGGCGGGTCGCCGGTTGACCGCAAGGGTATGCGTGGGGAAAGCCGTCAAGAGGATTTCGAATCCCTCTCTTGTTTAAGTTCCTTTCGAATTGCTTCCAAATCTCTTGTGTGTTTATTGATTAGCATTGCCAGCAACCGATGCGTGTTCATGATTTCAGATAACAAGATATGGTGCGCTGAAATCAAATTGAAATTGGCCGCAAGAGCCAACATTAAGACAGCCATGAATATGGCATTTTCGTACAATGCCCATAGCCCTGCACAAAACAACAAGATCGTTATCATATATTTAGTGATCATTTTTTTGTCGTGGGCACTTTGCCACTCGTTTAGACACAACTCGTATTTCTCAATATCAAGACTCCTGTTTTCATTGCTCCATAACTCTCGAAATTGGTTCGACAACTTGTTCATATGAAAGCCCTCTTTGTTATTCGAAGAATCTATTAGACGCGTGACCGAAGCTGCTTGCTTCTCGCCAAATCTCTCGAAGAAAATGAAAAGACCTCAAAGCAATCATGGAAGATGGCAGCAAAGGCGTAACCTTCATCTGCTTCATCATATCGAACTCGATACTTGAACACCTCAGGATTCTCGCCTCTAATAGGCTCACCACTAAGAAACTGCCTAGACGTTTCGACAGCAATTTCTGTTGGCTGATGCGGAACTATCTGGTCGGAGTGAATTCCGCTGAAGAGGTTGGGAGAAACGATTGATATAGGTAACTGCCATTTGCGCTCGAAGGTATTGAAGAATATCGCTCTCGCCAAATGGTCTATGCAACTATTGAAGCGCTTTCGATTAATCTGCAGAGCCCGGCCTTTTCCTTTGGCGACAGTTCCCTTGTCTGCAAAGAACGACTTGTACGCGTGGGGCCTACGAGCCACAGCTGGAAGCAACTTCCTAACGAACTGGTGCTGGCCCACTTTGTTATGCTCTGCTGTCATCACGATGACAGTCCGTAGGTACTCGTCGTCCTTTGATTTCAAGGAATTATGGCGATCACAAGAGGGCACTGTGATGAGATTGCGCCGCAGGTCTCGACCAATCTCTTGGGCGTTAGGGAAAAAGCACGCCGGGGGGACATGCTCCCGCGAAGTTTCAACCGAATCGCACATGTAACAAGTAGTAGCACTCGTCATTGCGCACTTGCCGCATAACTATTAAATTTGCTGCAGCTTGCTCCCGCACATAGCAAGGCAGTCTCAGCAATCCGTTGTAATCAAGTTTACTGCGAAGTCCAGTGCTTATCTACTGCGCACGTTCAGCGAAATACTCTTCCGCTTGCTTCCAGCAGGGTGGCCTGGAATGGTCCCTCACCGCGCGCATTGAACGTGCACTGTTTCATCGTGCGCGTTCAGCGAGCGAAAGGGACCATCCAGGCTGTCCTCCCTCTTCCGTTTTGGCGGGTTTGATCCTCTTTTTCTCTCCTTAGCAGGGCGGGCTGTTTGGCCTCCCATTGCGCGCGTCCAACGAGGGCCTTCGGAGGCCGCGCGTTGCGCGAGCACAGGAGGCCAACAGGCCGCCCTGCCTCGCCCTTGACTGCCCTTTCCACCGGCCCCTATAATCCCCGCCAGGATTGAGTCGTAACGCGCTGATTTAGCTAAAATATGGCAGAATTTACGCACTTCAACGAGTCAGGCCGGGCGCGGATGGTCGACGTCAGCGCCAAACACTCGACCGAGCGGGTCGCCACGGCTCAGGCTACCGTGTTTCTACTTCCAGAAACCCTTGAAAAGATTCAGCGGGGCAAGATCGCCAAGGGCGATGTCCTATCCGTGGCGCAGGTTGCTGGCGTGATGGGGGCCAAGCGGACTCCGGACCTCATCCCCATGTGCCATCCACTGCTGATCACCAGCGTCGATATTTCCTTCAAAGAAGAATCTCAGCCGAATCACGCAGGCCTCTGTGCCATCCAGATCTTCGCCACGGTGAAAACCACGGGGCAAACCGGGGTGGAGATGGAGGCGATGACGGCGGCCACCGTGGCGGCCCTGACCATCTACGATATGTGCAAGGCGGTCGATCGAGGGATGAGCTTCAGTGACGTGTGTTTGCTCTCCAAGTCAGGCGGCAAGTCCGGAACCTACACCAGGGGCTAATGCAGAACGATGAGCGCTGAACGCAGAATGTCCGGATGTCTCAATGGGGTCGGCAAGGACGTACGGCCTTCAGCCTTCAGCCTTCAGCCTTTGGCATACTCATGATTACTATTCGTTTATTCGGCATGACGAAGATGCTGGCTGGGAATCAGGGATCCCTCTCTCTGGCATTGGCGAATGGACGACGAGTGAAAGACTTAGTTGAGCTTCTTGATGGCGGGTATCCCGCCATTGGGGCACTCATCCATACGAAAAAAGTCCTGGTATCGATCAATCAGGAAATTGCCCACGAGGACATGGAAATCCGGGACGGTGACGAGATTGCGCTGTTGCCTCCTTTTGCAGGTGGATCTGGTATGGAACCGATAGATGAGAACCAGCTTGTTCGGGTGCAGCGGGAGAATTTCTCCATCGATCGAGAAATCGATCGGGTTAAGAGCCGATCGAAGCGGATCGGGGGGATCGCGACGTTTCTCGGGATTGCCCGGGATCGTTCCAAAGGGCGGGATGTCGATAGCATTACCTTCGAGCATTACGAAGGGATGGCAGAGAAGAAGCTCCGCGAGATTCGCGAGCGAGGGCTGAAAGATTTCGATATTCTGGAACTCCTGATCATCCATCGATATGGCGAGATCACGATCGGCGAAAACATCGTGTTGATCATTGCCGGTGCCGAGCATCGGGCGGAGGCGTTTCGTGCCTGCGAATGGGCGATCAGTGAATTGAAACAGATCACGCCGATCTGGAAACTTGAACATACGCCGGAAGGCGAAGTCTGGGTTGAGGAACATCCGTAGCCGTGACGAGTGATATGTGATCTGTGATGGGTGACGAGTCGAATATGACGATGCCGACGCCTGACAATGCCTCTCATGTTGTCGCTGCCGATACGTACGGTCGGCCGCTGCGTAGCTTGCGTCTGTCCGTCACGGATCGATGTAATCTCCGCTGCAAGTACTGCATGCCGGAAGAGGACTATGTCTGGCTGCCGCGCGAAGATGTGCTGACCCATGAGGAAATGGCGACGCTGACGGGCTATTTTACCGATCTCGGCGTGGACCGCGTGCGGCTGACGGGGGGAGAGCCGCTGCTGCGGCGTGATTTGCCCCGGCTGATTCGTCTCTTGGTCCAGAACCGGCGGGTGATGGATATCGCGTTGACGACGAACGGCATTCTGTTGGCGGACCAGGCTGAAGCGCTGTTTGACGCAGGGTTGCACCGCGTGACGGTCAGCCTCGATACGCTCAGGCCGGAACGATTTCGTCAGCTGACACGCCGCGATGAGTATGCGCGCGTGATGGAAGGGATTGAGTCGGTGGCGCGCGCGGGCTTCACCGGGCTGAAGCTCGATACGGTGGCGATTCGAGGTTTCAACGACGATGAGTTGGTCGCGCTGATTGAGTTCGGCAAGCGCGTGCAGGCGGAAGTGCGGTTTATCGAATATATGGACGTCGGCGGGGCGAACGAATGGTCGCAACAGAAAGTGTTGTCCCGCGCTGCGATGCTTGCGCTGCTGACGGCTCACTATGGGACGATCGAGCCGATGCCGGAGCGGGGGACTGCGCCGGCACAGCGGTTTCTGTTGCCGGATGGGACGACCTTCGGGATTATTCCGTCAACGACCACGCCGTTTTGTGCGACCTGCGATCGTAGCCGGGTCACCGCCGACGGCATGTGGTACCGCTGTCTGTACGCGACGGCGGGAACGGATTTGCGGAAGCCGCTCCGCGTTGGGGCGTCCGCCGATGAGATGCGAGCGGTAATTCGGGCCGGTTGGGAAGGCCGCCGCGACCGGGGCGCAGAGGACCGCAAGGCGCTGGAGCGAGATGGGTTGCGTGTCGGAGGGCTCATCGGTATTGAGAAGCTCCGCGAAGACCCCCATCTCGAAATGCATGCCCGCGGCGGTTGACGTCTCACCTGGCTGCCGAACTCTGGCCACGCCTTGTTGATGGCTCATGCTGGATATTGAATTCCTCACAATCTTAGGACTCGGGTTTGTACTGGGGCTTCGCCATGCCTTGGACTCAGACCATTTAGCGGCCGTCTCCACGGTGCTGGCGCAGCGACCCTCGTTGCGGGCGTCCGGCATGATTGGATTCAGCTGGGGGCTGGGCCATACGGTGGTCTTGTTACTGGTCGGGGCGGTCGTGTTGGTGTTTCGCCTGCCGATTCCTGAACCTGTCGCCGAAGCGGCCGAGTTCGGCGTCGGTGCGATGCTCGTGCTGCTCGGCGGCATGCTCGGGATGCGGTTGGTTCGGGAGCGCTGGCATGTGCATACCCATGACCATGATGGTGCGCCGCATGTGCATTTGCATAGTCATGCATTGGTCGAAGGTCATGGGCATGGACATTGGTGGCGCGACTCCGTTCGGCCATTCTGTATCGGCATGGCTCATGGTCTGGCCGGGTCGGCCGCTCTGTTGCTGATCGTGCTGTCGTCCGCCCGGTCGGTGTCGGAAGGGCTCATCTATATTGCGGTGTTCGGGGTTGGTTCGATCCTGGGTATGATGTTGGTCGGAATCGTCGTGAGCCTTCCACTGTTGTGGTCGTTGAATTTTAGCCGTCCCCTGTTTCTCGCGGTGCAGGGGCTGGCGAGTCTTGGGAGTGTGGCCGTTGGACTCGCCCTAATGTTCCAGATCGCCTTCGGCGGTCAACACTTCTGACTCCCGCACCGTCACGGTCATCGATGGGAAATCTACGTGCGTCATATGGGCGGCTATGGTATTCTGCCGTTCTCTTCATTCGTTGTTTGGAAAGCAATTCCTGAATCTGTTGACCTGATGATCTGACGAATTTCGAACGTTCAACAGATCATCAGATCGACAGGTCGTTAGATATCTTCCATGGTATGCGTCACGGTGGTGAGTACCACGATGGTGGACTAGGAGGCACGCACGATGGCCTGGTTTAAAAAACAGAAAACGACTGAGGCTGAAGCCCCGAAACGATCCAAGTTGTCGGAAGGGATGTGGCTCAAGTGTAATCATTGCCGGGAGATCGTCTATCGTAAAGAGGTCGAACGGAACAATAAGGTCTGCCCGAAGNNGTCTTGGAGCGCATTGCGCTCTTGGTCGACTTCGGCACGTTCAAAGAATGGGATGCGGAACTCGGCCCCCTGGACCCGCTGAGCTTTCACGACACGAAGTCGTACAAGGATCGGGTCAAAGCGCACCAGGAGAAGACCGGCCGCAAAGATGCCATGGTGATCGGCGAGGGGATGATGAACGGCCGCCGGGTGGTGCTCTGCGTATTCGACTTCAGTTTTATGGGCGGCAGCATGGGGTCGGTGGTCGGCGAGAAAATTTGCCGGGCGATCGATCGCGCGCTGGAAAC